>Ga0335085_10014882_pt1 | contig 11325 bp, 14 predicted proteins | sample Lox_Sample_45_FD_206712 | JGI IMG/M metagenome (GOLD analysis project Ga0335085, IMG submission 206712) | Soil microbial communities from Loxahatchee National Wildlife Refuge, Florida, United States - Lox_Sample_4.5 | ecosystem: Environmental > Terrestrial > Soil > Wetlands | place: USA... | reverse complement strand
TATCCCCTTCGCCTAGGGCCGGCGTCGGCGCAGAACTCGGCGCCCTCCGGGAGAGGCGCTACTTCGGCCACATGTCGCCGTCGACGAGCTCGACGGAGTTCCCGGCCGGGTCGCGCACGTAGAGCGAACCTCCGCGGTCTCCGCTCCACTCGATCTCCTGCTCGATCGCCACGCCCGCAGCGGCGAGCTGCTCTTTCCACCGGTCGAGCCCGCCCGGCTCGACGGTGAGGGCGACGTGGCCGGGGCCCGACGTCCCGTGCGAGGGGACGCGCCGCCCCGCGACGCCCGACCGCGCCGGGTCGAAGACCAGCAGCATCGCGTCGTCGTCGAGCCGGAACGCGAGCGCCAGCTCGTCGGCGTCGACAAGCCGCAGGCCGAGCACGTCCGCGTAGAAACCGGCCATCGCACCGAGGTCGTCCCCGTAGATGACCGTCTCGTAGACGCGCACGGAACGCTACGGCTCCGCGTCGTCGAAGAACTCGGCGCCCTCCTGGAGCGGCGGGGCGCCGTAGACGAAGACCACGACCTCGTCGTCGCCTTCGTTGCGGAGCTGGAGGGCCGTCTTCGGCTCGACCGCGACGACGCTCTGCGGCGGCAGCTCGACGCGCTCCGCCGGATCGCCGAGGTGCATCGTCAGCGTCCCGCTCAGGACGACGAACACCTCCTCCTGGATGTTGTCGGCATGGCGCCGGCCGCGCGTCCCGGGTGGATAGCGCCACAGGCGGCCCCGCGACTCCTTCAGCGCGGCCAGGGTCGAGAGATCGGACGCGAGCCGGGCGGGCTGGTCCTCGTAGCCGGAAGGCGCGGGCCGCTCCTCCCAGTCGTGCTCGCCGGCCTTGACGACGTGGTAGCCCACGACCGCATGAACGCGGGGACGCCTCGGGCCATTCCCGGCTAGGCTCGCCCGATGCCCGCGGCGGCGTTCAACGATCCGAGCGTCGGCACCGTCCTCGTCGCGATCGTGATCTTCGCGGCGCTGTCGATGTACGTCTACTGGCACGCGAGCAAGCACGGGAGCCGGCACGCGACGGCGTGGGGGATCGTGGTCTTCCTGTTCTGGCCGGCGATCATCGCCTACTTCCTCAACTACCTCGCGACGCGAAAGCGGCTCTGATGGCGCACAGGGGTCGCACGAAGCCTCCGGCGCAGAGACCGCGCACGCCGGAGCCGCTGCCGCCGCCGCTCCCGCCCGGGGAGCGGACCGTCGGGCAGCTGATCGCCGAGACGGTCCGGTTCTACCAGGGGCACTTCTTCCAGGTGCTGCCGCTCGGGCTCTCCGTCGCCGCGCTCACACAGCTGACGGTCGCGTTCGGGACGAAGCACCTGAAGGTGCACGGCCACCCGCCCTCCCGGTCGCTGCACGACCCGACGTCGCTCGTCGGCGGCGGGTTCGAGACGACGATCGTGCTCAGCTCGCTGCTCCTCACCGCCTCGTTCATCGTCGCGATCGTGCTCGTCACCGGGGCGCGCCCCGACTCCGGCCGGATCGCCGTCGCCTACGCGGCCGGCGTGCTCGTCTTCCTGCCGGCGCCGGTGATCGTCGGGCTCCTCGGCCCGCTCGCGCTCCCTGCCCTCGTGTACCTGGCCTTCATCGGCTGGGTCGTGCCGGTGATCCTCGTCGAGGACGTCGGCTTCCGGCAGGCGTTCGGCCGGGCCGCCCGGCTCGGGCGGGCCGACTACGTCCACGCGCTCGGCGGGCTGGCCGCGCTCGTCGTCGTCTTCGCGGTGATCCGGATCATGCTCGTCCTGCTCATCCGCACCGGCGGCGAGATCGGCGAGCGCTCGACGGCCGCCCTCGCCGACCTCGTGCTCTCGCCGCTCCTGTTCGTCGGCGCTGCGCTCCTCTACCTCGACCAGGTCGCCAGGGCCGAGGCGAGGAAGTAAGCTCGGCTCCCGACCGAGGAGGCGCGCATGCCCAAGTACGTGATGCTGACGACGCTGACCGCCAGAGGGGTGCAGACGCTCCAGGCGAACCCCGAGCGGCTCCAGGAGGTGAACCGGGACGTCGAGGAGCTCGGCGCGAAGGTGCTGCACCAGTGGGCGATGGTCGGCGCGTACGACTTCCTGAACATCGTCGAGGCGCCCGACGCGGCGACCATCGCGAAGGTCTCGGTCGCCCTCGGCGCCCGCGGGAGCGCGAAGCTCCAGACCTTCGAGCTGGTCGAGATCGACGAGCTGATGCGCCAGCTCTCCGAATAGCGAGCGGGTGTCGCTCTTCGTCCTCGCGCGCCACGCGCAGTCGCTCCTGAACCTCGAGCAGCGCGTCAACGGCGACCCCGCGGTGGACGTGCCGCTGACAGACCGAGGACGCGAGGAGGCGCAGCTCCTCGGGGAGCAGCTCGCGCACCTCGACATCGACCTGTGCGTGACCTCGCAGTTCCCGCGCGCGCGCGAGACGGCCGAGCTGGTGCTCGCCGGGCGGGACGTCCCCTTCGAGGTCGAGCCGCTGCTCGACGACGTGAAGATCGGCGACCTCGAGGGCCTGCCGATCGACCGCTACCGGGAGGTCAAGCGCTCGCTGGGGCGGACGAAGCCGTTCCCCGGCGGCGAGAGCCTCGACGACGCGGCGCGCCGCTACGCGCAGGCGTTCGCGCTCCTCGCGGCGCGCGAGGCGCGCCGGGCCCTGGTCGTCGCCCACGAGATCCCCGTCCGCTACGCGCTGAACGCCGCCGCCGGCTCCGAGCGGCTCGACGGCCCGCCGTTCCACGACATCGCGAACGCCGTGCCGTACCTGTTCGCCGGGGAGGCGCTCGGGCGCGCCGCGGCGCGGATCGAGACGCTCCTCTAGGATCGCCGCATGGACGGAGAAGGTCGGCGCGGGCGGCTCCGCTCCTTTCTCCTCGGCAGCCTGCTCGGGGCGGCGGCGGCGGCGCTGGCGGCCGCCCGGCGGCGGCAGCCGCCGAGGCGTCGGACCCCGGCCGGGCTGGCCGCGTTCGAGGAGGCTCCGTGCTACGAGGAGACGCTCGAGCGCGAGAGGACGATCCACCGCGCCTGAGCGCGCCGGATCGTCGCGTAGTTGATGTCGGCGTCGCCCATCGCGAGCGACTTGCCGATCAGCTCGACCTTGCGCGCCGCGTCGAGGTAGCGGGCGATCGTGCGGGTCGGCCGGCGCGTCCGGATGATCAGGTACGGGCCGTACACGCGGCCCTCGAACTCGCTGTGCGGGAACGGCAGCCTGAGCTCGATCCGGGTGCGCTTGACGTAGTTGTTGTTGTCGCCGGCGTCGAACACCCAGACACCGCGGCCGAGCGGCTTCGGCGCCCCACGGAGCGTGTCCAGAGCGAGCCTGGGGTCGGCGCGCGGGACGACGAGCCGCGAGACGTTGCCGCCGCCCCGCTCCCAGGCGGCGAGGTAGAGCGGCTCGTACGCGAAGAGGACGTCGTCCGGCCGGGAGGTGGCGGCGAGCCAGTCGGCGGCCCGGTGGCGGGCGGCCACGCGGACCGGGTTCTCTTGCGTGTAGAGCGCCGGGGTCTTGTGCCAGCCCCAGGCGACCTCGAACGGGAGGACGGCGACCACCGCGATCGCAGCCAGCCATGGCCCGAACGGGCCGAGCCGCGACCCGGCGGAGACGATCCCGACCCCGGCGGCGAGGGCCAGGAACGGCAGCACGAAGATCAGGTGCCGCGACTCGGGCGCGGTGTTGCCGCCGAAGCGCCCGACGAGGAAGAACAGCGTCGGCGTCAGCGCCACGCACCCGGCGAGAAGCGCGCTCTTCGGGCGCTCCTTCGCGAGCACGAGCACTCCTGCCAGGGAAAGCACCAGCAGGAGCGCGAGCACCCCGGTGTAGCCGGCGAAGGAGTCCCCGGCCACGCGCCAGAGGTAGTGGAACACCTCTCCCGGAGTCCGGAGCTTGCCCCCGCTGCCGCCGACGCCGACGTCGAACCGGTTCGCGAGCACGAGGCTGCTCCGCCAGAGCGGGATCGCGAGCACGAAGACGGCCGCGAACGCCGGGATCGCCTGGCGCAGCCGCGCCCGCGTCAGCGCCACGTAGAGGCCCTGCGAGGCGAGGACGAGCGCGCCGTACTGGTGCGCGGAGATGCAGAGCAGCATCGCGAGGCTCCACAGCACCCAGGGCAGGACGCCGCCGCGGTCGAGCGCCCACAGGAGGGCGAGGTACGAGAGCACGGAGAGGAACAGGAAGAGGCTGTACATCCGCGCGTAGATCCCGTGGAAGAGCAGGAGCCAGCTCGCCGCCGCGAGCGCGGTCGCGGCGAGCGCGGGGCCGCGGCCGGCGAGCCGGTTCCCGAGCGCGGCGATCAGCGGGAGGCTCGCGACGGCGAAGAGCGCCGAGAGGAAGCGCATCGCCCACAGGCCGCCCCCGGAGTGGGCGACGACCCACGCGAGCAGGAAGTGGAGCGGCGCGCCGCCGCGCTGGCCGAGCACGGTGTCGAACAGCGAGCCGAGCGGCTGGCGGCCGACGAAGAGCGGGAGGGTCTCGTCCTCGTGCGGCGGCCAGGCCGTCAGCTGGACGAGCAGGAACGCGGCGACCGCGGCCGTGCAGGCGCCGACGCCGGCGAGAAAGACGCGGCGGTCGAGCTCCCGCGGGGCCGCCCACACGCGGCGGACGACTGCGCTGTGCTCGAGAGTGGTGGCGGACTCGGACACGGCCGCCCGAATCGTACGCTCGCCGGGACGCCGGAGATGCCCCTGCTAGCCTTGATTTCTCGTGCCGATCTACGAATTCCGCTGTCCGAACGGTCACCTCTTCGAGGTGTTCCACCGGATGAGCGACCCCGATCCCCGGGTCTGCGAGATCTGCGGCGCGAGCCCGCTGACGAAGGTGCTCCACCCGGTGCCGGTGCACTTCAAGGGCTCGGGCTTCTACTCGACGGACTACGGGCGCGGCTCGCGGAAGCGGGACGCGGGCGCCGAGGGCGACGGCGGCCCGAAGAAGGACGAGCAGAAGGCCGACAAGGCCGAGAAGCCCGAGAAGAAAAAGCCGGCCGAAGCCTCGTAGACTCTCGTCGATGACGAAGCGCGCACCTCGGCTTGCGGTGTTGGCGGCCCTCGTGGCCGCGGTGGTCGTGCCGATCGCCTCCGGCTCGACGTCGAGGCGTGCGGCTCCGACGCCGAACCTGATCCGAAACGGCGGCGCCGAGCTGGGCAGGGCGGTCACGAACGACTCCACGGTCGTTGCTTCGATCCCGGGCTGGACGAGAACCGGAGGCTTCACCGTCGTCCGGTACGGGTCATCGGGCGGCTTCCCCGAGGCTGCGGTGTCGACTGCGATCCACGGCGGCCGCAACTTCTTCGCCGGCGGCCCGGCCAACCCGAACTCCGGAGCGACCCAGGCCATCTCAGTCTCCCGGTTCGCAGCCGCGATCGACAAGGGCAGCCTCACCGCGACGCTGACGGGCGACCTCGGCGGCTACAGCACCCAGAGCGACTCCCTGACGGTCGTCGCCACCTTCCTCGACGCGTCGGGAGCGAGCCTCGGCTCCGTCCGCATCGGCCCCGTCACTCCGGGCCAGCGGAAGAGCACGACCACCCTGATCGCGCGGACAGCGACTGCGAGGGTGCCCGCGAAGACCAGGGGCGTATCCGTCGTCCTCCGCGCGGTCCGCACGGACGGCTCCTACAACGACGGCTACGCGGACAACCTCAGCCTGATCTTCGCCTAGCGCACGCCGAGCGTCCCGTTCCCGGTGACGCAGCCCGGGCCGAAGGCGCCCGAGCCGGGCGTGGGCGGCTGCGGCGCCGACTCGCCCGTGACCATCGCGATCACGTTGCGGTTCTCCTCGGTCGGGACGATGTCGCCGCCGCTCGACTCGCCGCCGAGCCGGCAGTGGAGCGTGCTCCCGGCGCTCGAGCGGAACTTCGACCAGCCGAGGGAGAGGAAGTCCTGCGTCGAGAGGTCGGTGGCGACGGGCGCGAGCAGGTCGCCGCCGATGAAGGGCAGCTTCACGAGCGTCCCGAAGCTCGTCAGCTTCCCGGCCACCGCCTGGAGCACCTGCTGGTCGTGCTCGGCGCGGGAGAAGTCGGTGTCGGCCGGGTTGAGCGCGTTCTTTCGCACCCGTGAGTAGATCAGCGCGCGGTGCCCGTCCATGTGCTGCTTGCCCTTCGCGAAACGCCAGCCCGCCCAGCGGGCGCAGCGCTCCGCGGTCGGGTAGGGGCAGTCGAACTTGGAGACGATCCGCTCGGGGACGACGATGTCGATCCCGCCGAGCTTGTCGATCAGGCTCTCGAACTGGCCGAAGTCGACGACGACGACGTGGTTGACCGGCAGGCCGGTGAGGTCGCGAACGGTGCGGACCGCCAGCGCGGGGCCGCCGAGCTGCATCGCCGCGTTGACCTTCGACGAGCCGTGCCCGGGGATCTCGGCGCGGAGGTCGCGCGGGATCGAGAGGTAGGCGATGCGGTGGCGGCCCTTGTCGACGCGGACGAGCGTGATCGAGTCGCTCCGGTTCGCCGACTCGCGGCCCGCGAGGCGGGCGTGATCCGTGCCGAGGAGCAGGATGTCCGTCGACTTTCCGCGCTGGGCGTCGAGCGTCTGGACGACGTCGCCGTCGAGCCGCTTGTTGGCGGCCGAGACGCCGTCCCGGAACTGGAAGTAGCTCGCGATCGCCCAGACGACCACCAGCACGACGAGCAGGGCGAGCGCGACCGGGATCCAGCGCAGCCAGCGCCGACTCGGGCGCATGCTGAGCCCGGAGCCGCGCTGTGTCTTTTTCTCGGGGGAAGGGTGAGTCGGCACCTTCCCCTTCGCCCGGCCGCCGCGGTAGACCCGGTAGGGCTTCTCCTCGGACGGCATCCGGCGGGTCATGGTACCCGCGGCAGGTGAAGGCTCACCGAGTGCTTGCGCGCCGGCCACCGTCTTGTTCAGACTCGCCTGACACGCACGTGAGCCCTTCCGAGGGGGCAGGCAAATGAGGCTTCGGGACGTGCAACGGCGACGGCGTGACCGTGGGCGTCGCAGAGGGAGCGCTGTTTCCGCACTGCGCGGCCGACCTCTTCCCGGGCAACTACAGCGCCGCCTGGATGCTCACCGGGACGATGGGGGTCTCGGCGCTGACCTGCTTCCGCCCATAGCGGCGCAGACGCGCTAGACCGCAGACGGGCGCCGGTTGCGGCGGGTTATGGTAGCCGCCGCCGTGACTGCGACCGTGATCGGCGTCGACGTCGGCGGGACGAAGATCCTTGCGGGCGTCGTCGAGCGCGACGGGACGGTGCTCCGCCACCGCGAGTACCCGACTCCGCTCGAGTCGGAGGACGCGCTCCTCGACGGGCTCGAGGCCGCGGTCCGCGATCTGCTCGACGAGACCGTCGCCGGCGTGTGCTTCGGCGTTCCGTCGCGAATCGACCAGCGGATCGGCGTCGCGATCGGCTCGGTGAACATCCCGCTCGTCGACTGCCCGCTCCGCGACGTGATGCACGACCGGCTCGGCCTGCCGGTGGCGATCGAGAACGACGCGAACGCGGCGGCGATCGCCGAGTGGCAGGTCGGGGCCGGCCGCGGGACGAAGGACATGGTCATGCTCACGCTCGGCACGGGGGTCGGCGGCGGGCTGATCCTGGGCGGCCACCCGTACCGCGGCTCGATCGGCGCCGGCGCCGAGCTCGGCCACGTCGTGATCGTCCACGACGGCGAGCTCTGCAGCTGCGGCGGCCGCGGGCACCTCGAGTCGTACGTCTCCGGCACCGCCGCGGACAGGCTCGCGCGGGAGGCGTTCGGGCCGGCGGTGGACTCGCACCGGCTCGTCCGCCTCGCCGACGAGGGCGACGCGGCCGCGATCCAGATCCTCACGGAGATCGGGCGCAAGCTCGGCTCGGGGCTCGGGAGCCTGATCAACACGTTCGACCCCGAGCTGATCGTCATCGGCGGGGGCTTCGCGGCCGCCGGCGAGCTGATCCTCGGGCCCGCCCGGGAGCTGCTCCACCGGGAGGCGCTGCAGCCGATGCGCGACTCCGTGCGGATCGTCCGCGCCGAGCTGGGGACGTCCGCGGGGATGGTCGGCGCCGCGATGGCCGCCTTCGAGTTGCTCGACGCGGCGGGCTGATGGGGCTCGCGGTCTGCGCGACCCCGATCGGCAACCTCGAGGACGTCACGCTGCGTGTGCTGCGGGAGCTCGCCGAGGCGGAGCTCGTCCTCTGCGAGGACACCCGGCGGACGCGGATCCTCCTCCAGCGTCACGGCGTCTCGGCGCGGCTGACGAGCTACCACGAGCACAACGAGGCCGAGCGGACCGCCGAGGTGCTCCCGAAGCTCGAGGCCGGGGCGCGCGTCGCCCTCGTCAGCGACGCGGGGCTTCCGGGGATCAGCGACCCGGGCGCGCGGCTCGTCACGGCTGCGCTCGAGGCCGGGGTTCCGGTCACCGTCCTCCCGGGCGCCTCGGCGGTCGAGACCGCGCTCGTCGCGAGCGGGTTCGCGGCCGAGCGGTACCAGTTCCTCGGGTACCTGCCGCGGGGCGGGGCCGGGCTCGTGGCGCTCTGGGACGAGCTGCGCGGCTGGCCCTGGCCGGCGGTCGCCTTCGAGTCGCCGCGCCGGCTGCCGGCTTCCCTCCGCTCGCTGGCCGCGGCGCTGCCGGAGCGGCCGGTCGCAGTGTGCCGGGAGCTCACGAAGCGTTTCGAGGAGGTCGTGCGGGGGACGGCCGCCGAGGTGGCGGCCCGGTTCGCCGAGCCGCCGAAAGGGGAGATCACGCTCGTCGTCGGGCCCGGGGTGGTTGCGGGGTCCGACGAGGGTGACGCCGTGGCCGCCGTCGCCGAGCTCGTCGGCGCCGGCGTGCCGCGCCGCCAGGCTTCGGATCTCGTCGCCCGCCTGACCGGGGTCTCGCGGAACGCGCTCTACCGCCGCTCTCTGTGACAAAACTGTAACCAGGTTTGACAACGACGAAGCCCGGCCCGTACCGTGGTCGGCATGTTTGCTCGCCTGCCAACGATCGGCTTCGGCGTTCTCCTCGCGCTTCTCGTCGCGCCCGCCGCGGGGGCGTGGACGTGGCCCGCATCAGGGCCGGTCCTGCAGCGCTTCCAGCTCGGCTCCGACCCCTACGCCGGCGGCCAGAGCCGGGGGATCGTCGTCGGAGGAGCGGAGGGAGAGCCCGTCGTCGCGCCCCGCGAGGGGACCGTGTCCTTCGCGGGCTCGGTTCCCAGGTACGGGCTGGCGGTGACGATCGCCACCGGCGACGGCTACTCGGTCACCCTCGTCCACCTGGCGTCGATCTCGGTGAAGCGCGGCGCCGTCGTCCCCGAGGGAGCGCCGGTCGGGACCACCGGGCCCGCCGGGGCGCCGCCGCTCGACACGCCCTACGTGCACCTCGGCGTGCGGCGGACGTCCGACCCCAACGGCTACCTCGACCCGCTCGCATTCCTCCCGCCGAGGCCGGCGGACGCGAGCGCGCCGCCGCCTGCCCCGGCGCCGTCGCCTACGCCCGCTCCCGCGCCGGCCGACGCATCCGCACCGGTGATCGTGCCCGGCCCCGAGCCGGTCGCGCCCTCTCCGTCGCCTCCCCAGCCGTCGCCGCCGGTGGTCGCCGACGAATCGGTCGGAGAGGCGCCCGTGCCACCCGCGACACCGGCCGAGCCGCTGGCTCCGGCCGCCGAGCCGCCGGCTCCGGCCGCCGAGCCGTCGGCGGCGGAAGACGCGGGCGCCCCGGGCCTCGAGGTCGCCGCCTCCGGTGCCGGCGAGGCGAGCGGGATCAGCATCGTCGCGGACGGCCGCCCCGCCGCGAGCCGGGCGCCCGCTCCGGTTGCGGCTGTCCGCGCCGGCGTCCCTGCCCATCCCGTTCTCGCGGAGGCCGTGTCGCCCGTGGAGGCCGTGTCGCGCGGTGCGGTGCGAGCGCCCTCTCCCCGCGCGCGCACCGCATCGCCGCCGGCTCGCGCGGCGTCGAGCCCCGTCCCGCGGCCTCCCGACCGCGCCGAGCGCTCTCCCGACCGCGCCGAGCGCTCCCCGGCGGCCGGCGCCGCCGCTGCCGTCGGCGCCTCCGCGCCTCGTCCGGCGGCGACCGCGTGGCCTGCGACAGCCTTGCTCGCGCCGGCCGCGCTCGCCGGGATGGCGGTGGGGGCCCTCCTGATGCTCCTCCGCCGGCGGCCGCCCGGACCGGCCGCGGAGGTCGGGTCGAGGCCCGCACCTATGATGGACGGCGATGCGCTTCTACCTGACGACACCGATCTACTACGTGAACTCGACGCCGCACATCGGGCACGCGTACACGACCATCGCCGCGGACATCATCGTCCGCCACCACCGCCAGCGTGGCGACGACACCTGGTTCTTGACGGGAGTGGACGAGCATGCCGACAAGGTCGCTCGCGTCGCGGCGGAGCAGGGGCTCTCGCCGCGGGAGTACACGGATCGGATCGTCGGCTCCTGGCAGGGGCTGACCCAGCGGGTTCGGGCGACCAATGACTTCTTCATCCGCACGAGCGACGAAGGCCACAAGGTCTTCGTTCAGGACTTCCTCGAGCGGATCCGCGACAACGGCCGCGACGACATCTACCAGGACGTGTACGCCGGTCTCTACTGCTTCGGCTGCGAGGCGTTCAAGACCGAGGCCGAGCTCGTCGACGGCAAGTGCCCCGATCACGGCACCGAGCCGGAGTGGATCGAGGAGAAGAACTGGTTCTTCCGGCTCTCGGCCTACCAGGACGAGCTTCTCCGGCTCTACGACGAGCGCCCCGAGCTCGTCCTGCCGCAGTTCCGCTACAACGAGGCGCGGGCATTCATCGAGAGCGGTCTGCGCGACTTCTCGATCAGCCGCGCGACCCAGACCTGGGGCGTGCCGATCCCGTGGGACCCGGATCAGGTCGCCTACGTCTGGGCCGACGCGCTCGTCAACTACCTGAGCGCGCTCGCCTACGCCCCGGGCGAGGACCTCGAGCGGTTCTGGCCGGCCGTCCACCTCCTGGGCAAGGACATCCTCCGCTTCCACTGCGTCTACTGGCCGGCGATGCTGCTCGCGGCCGGGTACGAGCCGCCGCGGCAGCTCTTCGTCCACGGCTACCTGAACATCGACCAGCGGAAGATCTCCAAGTCGCTCGGGAACGTGATCGACCCGCTCGACCTGATCGACGTCTACGGGCCGGACCCCGTGCGCTTCTGGTGCGCGCGCGCAGTCTCGTTCGGACAGGACGGCAACGTCTCGCTGGAGTCGTTCCAGGAGCGCTACGAGCGCGAGCTCGGCAACGATCTCGGCAACCTCCTCTCGCGGACGACGGCGATGATCGCCCGCTACCGCGGCGGGCGGCTCGCGCGGACGCCGGGGCCGGGCGCGATCGATGCCGACGGGCTCCGCGAGGAGCTGGTCGCGCGGCTCGACCGCTACGACATCAGCGGCGCGCTCGAGGAGATCTGGCAGGCGGTCCGGCGCATGAACCGGCACGTCGAGGCGA
>Ga0335085_10014881_pt1 | contig 11325 bp, 14 predicted proteins | sample Lox_Sample_45_FD_206712 | JGI IMG/M metagenome (GOLD analysis project Ga0335085, IMG submission 206712) | Soil microbial communities from Loxahatchee National Wildlife Refuge, Florida, United States - Lox_Sample_4.5 | ecosystem: Environmental > Terrestrial > Soil > Wetlands | place: USA... | reverse complement strand
GGCTCGCCCTGGAGGCGGTGCGGGTGGAGCAGGGGCCGGCGGCGATGGAGTCGGTGACCTCCACCCTGCTCACCCGGATCCGGGAGATCTTCGGCTTCCAGAAGCGCGCCACCGGCACATGATCGTCGACGCCCATGTCCACCTCCACCCGGACCGCCTGGCGGAGGCGATCCGGCGCTGGTTCGACACGCACGCCTGGGACATCCGCTACCGCGAAGGGGTGGACGAGTCGGTTGCGACGCTGCGCCGCTCGGGCGTGGACCGGATGGTGGCGCTGCCCTACGTGCACAAGCCGGGGCTGGCGCGCGCCCTCAACCAGTTCACCCTGGAGGTGGCGCGGCGGCACCCGGAGGTGCTGCCCTGCTGCACGGTCTTCCCCGGCGAGGAGGGGGAGGAGGAGATCCTCGAGGAGGCGCTTTCCGGCCCCTTCCGGGGGGTGAAGATCCACTCGCACGTGATGAAGGTGGCGCCCGACGACCGGCGGCTGGACGCGGTCTGGCGGGCCTCGGCGCGGTTCCGCAAGCCGGTGGTGATCCACTGCGGCCCGGAGCCGGCCCTGCACGGCTACGGAGTGGATACCCGCGAGGTTTCCGGGGCCGACCGGATGCGGCGGGCCCTGGACCGGCATCCCCGGGCGATCGCCATCGTGCCCCACCTGGGATTCGATCACACCGAGCGGTTCGAGGAGATGCTGGCCGCCCATCCCGACCTGCACCTCGACACCACCATGGTGATCGGCGGGTACTTCGAGCGGCAGCCCGACGTGGAGATCCTCCGCCGACACCCCGGCCGCATCCTCTTCGGCACCGACTTCCCCAACATCCCCTATCCCTGGGAGCGCGAGCTTTCCGCCCTGCGGGCCCTGAAGCTGCCGCCGGAGGACGAGGAGAAGATCCTCTCCGGCAACGCCCTGCGGCTCTTCGGTCAGTAGCGGGGGATCGACGGGTCGATGAGCTGCGACCAGAGGTCGATTCCTCCGGAGAGCGAGAGGGCGTTCCCGTGGCCCGCCTGGCGGAGGAGGGCGGCGGCGCTGAGCGAGCGCACCCCGTGGTGGCAATAGCAGACGATCTCCGCCCCTTCCGGCGGGAGCACTTCGTCCAGGCGCCCGGGAAGCTCGGGCAGCGGGATCAGCGCCTGGTCGGGAAGGCGGGCGAGCTGGTGCTCCCATTCCTGGCGCACGTCGAGCAGCCAAACGCGATCGCCGCGCGCGAGCTTCTCCGCCAGCTGCCGGGGACCGATCTCCACCGGCTCCCCGTCACTGGACCCGCAGCCGCTTCTGCATGGTGCGGCGGACGGTGTCGTAGCCCAGGTCGCGGAAGAGGTCGCGGGCCCGGCGGTTGTTGCCGGCGACCTCCAGGGCGATCACCTCGATGCCCCGGTCCTTGGCCTCCTGCTCGGCCTTCTGCATGAGCAGCCGCCCGTAGTTCTTGCCCCGCGCCTCCCGCACCACCCCCAGGGTGGTTACTTGCAGAGTCGGGGTGCCGTGGCGGGAGTCGTCGCGCTGGGAGAGCCAGATGTGGCCCAGGTACTTGCCTTCCTCCTCCAGGACCCAGAGCTGGGCGCCGGGCCGGCGGAAGCCGTTGCGCGAGAACCCCATCTTCACGTCGAGCAGGGCGGAGAAGCGCTCCTTGAAGATGGCGCGCTCCGCCTCGGTGGAGTCGCCCAGCGCGTCGAGCTGGGTCTCCATCTCGAGGGCGATGAACTGCGACCAGTCCTTGGGAGAGTAGGGACGGAGGTGTGGCATGGGCGGGTGTTAGCGAAATGTGGGCCGCTGTTCAAGCTGGGCCTTGCATCTGACGCCGGTTTCCGCTTCAAGGGGCGTTCCGGTTTCCGCAGGAGAACGTCGTGGCGCGCAAGAAGGGCAGGGGCCAGGCCGCAGGACCGCAGCCGCAGAAGCCCGGCAGCGGCGGAGGAGGAGGCGGCGGCGGGGGCGGCGGGTGGGCGCCCTTGCGGGACGCCATCCGGCGGGACGTGGAGCAGTCCGTCGCCGCCCTGGCCTTCGCCGAGCGGCTGCACCAGAAGATGGACACGCAGCGCCGCATCTTCCTCGACTTCCCGCGCATCATGGAGCAGCTCCGCTCCGGGGCGATGGAGCGGCTCACCTCCGCGCTCTCCCGCCTCTACGAGGGCGGCCAGGGCTTCGACCTGCAGCGGTTCCTCCGCGATCTCCCGCTGGCCCTGGCGCAGCTCGCCGCCGCGGACAAGAACCGGTCGCAGCCCCCGCCTCCGGTCCCGGCTACGCCCGCTGCCGCGCCGGCCGGCGAGGCGCCCGCTGAAGCGGCGACGCAGCCCGCGGAGCCGCCACCTGCCCCGTCAGCCCCGCCCGCTCCTGCGGCGGAGCCCGCGCCGCCTCCCGCCGCCCCGGAAGCGGCCACCCCGCTCAGCCCCCGCCTGGAGCTGCGCGCGAAGCTGCTCGCCGCGGCTCCCAACCTGGCCAAGGCGGCGCAGTCCTACCGGCGCAACGTCGCCACCCTGCGCCGCGCCGCCCTGCCGCGCCGCTCGCCCGGCCCCTGGCGGGCCGACCGGGAGGTGCTGGAGGAGGCCAGCCGGGCGGTGGAGTTCGTGCAGAAACTCTACGACGCGTACGCGGAGGCCTGGGCGGACCAGCCTTTGACCAAGGACCTGGGCGACCAGACCGCCGCCGAGCTGGACCGCTGGCTGGCCTGGACCCAGCTCGACCGGTACGTGGAGCTGGCGGTGCTCGCGTCGACCAACGCGCCGCGGCCTTCGCGCCCGGGGCAGCACATCGTCAGCGCTCCCAAGGAGGCCGCCGCGCACGCGCAGCCGGTCACCGAGGCGTCGCCCGGGGCGGTGGTGGCCGATTCCCAGCCCGGTCCCGCCGGCGCCGCCGAGGAGGAGCAGGGCGCGGGCCCGGCCGAACCGCCGCCCGCCGCCGAACCAGAGCCGGGCCGGGCCTGATGCGAGCGGCCGCGGCGGCGGTGGCCGTGGCCGCGGGCCTGGCCATGGCCGCCTTCGGCGCCGGGGCCGAGGAGACGTCGCCCTTCCACTTCCAGGCCACCGTGGCCACGCAGGCGCATCCGGCCTTCGACGCGCCCTACAGCGGCAAGAACAGCCTGCGGCCGGAGGCGGAGTCGGCCACCTCGGTGGTGATGGACCTGATCGGCGTCTTCCGCCTCTGGCCGGGGAGCGAGCTCACCGTGCAGCCCGAGCTGAGCGGGGGCCGCGGCCTCAGCTCCACCCTGGGAGTGGCGGCGTTCCCCAGCGGGGAGGTCTACCGGGTGGGCGATCCCGATCCCACCATCGTCCTCGCCCGGCTGGCGCTGAAGCAGGTCCTGGGACCCGTGACGATCACGCTGGGCAAGTTCGCCATCCCCGATCTCTTCGACAGCGTCCCCCTCTCCAACGATCCGCACACCCGCTTCATGAGCTGGGGCCTGTTCGCTTCCGCCGCGTACGACTACCCGGCGGACGTCCGCGGCTACACCATCGGCGCCGCCCTCGAGCTGGGCCGCGACTGGTGGTCGGCGCGGGCGGGGATCTTCCTCGAGCCCAAGTCGGCGAACGGCGCCGACCTGGAATACGACCTGGGCATCGCCCGCGGTCTGGTCGCCGAAGTGGAGGCGCGGGGAGCGCGCGGGGCGGTTCGCCTGCTCGGGTTCCTCAACACGGCCAACATGGGGAGCTACACCAAGGCCATCGAGCAGAAGGTCGACGTCACCCAGACCCGGGCGAACGGGCGCACCAAGGCGGGGCTGGCGGCCAGCGCCAACTGGGACTTCGGCGCCGGCCTGGGCGCCTTCGCCCGGGCGAGCTTCAACGACGGCAAGAACGAGACCTGGGCCTTCACCGAGATCGACCGCTCCGTCGCGCTGGGCGCAGTGCAGTCCGGGGGCCGCTGGGGGCGCGAGTTGGACGAGGCCGGCGCGGCGGTGGTGGTTTCGGGGTTGTCCTCCCTGCACCGCTCGTACCTGGCGGGCGGGGGCTACGGATTCCTCATCGGCGACGGGGCGTTGAGCTACGCGGTGGAAGTGCTGGGCGAGATCTACTACCGCGCGGCGCTCACCAGCCAGATCTCGCTGGGCGTGAACTACCAGCCGGTGTTCAATCCCGCCTACAATAAAGACCGGGGTCCGGCGCACGTCTTCACCGGCCGTGCGCACGTGGCGTTCTGAAGCCGCTTGCGCTAAGAAGCGCCCCGCAAGGAGAGTCGCGCCCCCGTGAGCACGACCAGCCTGCGGCCCGTCCGCTCCACCCCGGCGTCGGAGCTGTCGCCCGACCTGCTCTTGCGGCTGCATTCCCTGATGGTGAAGGCGCGGGCCCTGGAGGAGCGCCTGATCCAGATGTACAAACAGGGCGACGGCTACTTCTGGATCGGCGGCCCGGGCGAGGAGGCGTTCAACGTCCCTCTGGGCCTGCTCATCCACAAGGGGCAGGGGCCGCAGTACGACTACTGCCACTTCCACTACCGCAACTCCGGGACGCTTCTGGCCATGGGGGCCGACCCGGCGGACGCCCTGCGGCAGATGAAGAACACCGCCACCGATCCCTACTCCGGCGGGCGCAACTTCGTGGGGCACTACGCCATCCGCAAGTGGAACGTGGTGCCGGTCAGTAGCCCCATCGAGGTGCAGTACTCGATGGCCGCGGGCACGGCCATCGCCAACAAGCGGGCCGGCGGGAAGGGCATCACGGTGGTGACCGGAGGCGACGCCGGCACCGCCGAGGGCGACTTCTCCACCTGCCTGATCTGGTCCTCGCGGCCGGCCAACCCGCTGCCGGTCCTGATCATCGTCACCAACAACAAGTGGGGCATCTCCACCGCCTACCAGGGGCAGCACGGGGAGAAGCGGATCAGCGACCGGGGCAAGGCCTTCGGCATCGAGAGCAAGACCATCGACGGCAACGACCCGGAGACCAGCTACCGGGAGATCGCCGCCGCCATGGACTACGTGCGCGGCGAGCGCAAGCCCTTCCTCCTCGAGGCCGTGCTCAGCCGGCTCTACGGCCACTCCTCCGCCTCCGGGGCCAACCGGGTGAACGACGAGGCGGACTGCATCACCGGCTTCGAGCGGCGCCTGGAGGAGAAGGGGCTGCTCACCCGCCAGCAGATGGACGAGCTGCGGGCGCAGTTCACCGCCGAGCTGCTGGCGGCGCACAAGCAGGTGAAGGAGGAGCCGCAGCCCGATCCCCGCAGCATCCTCGAGCACGTCTTCAGCGAGCGCGACCTGGTGCGGGAGGACTCGTGAGCAACATGGTGCAGGCCATCCGCATGGCGCTGCACGTGGGCGAGGAGCGCCACGGGGTCACCGACGTCTTCGGCGAGGACGTGGGGCCTCCCCTGGGCGGGGCGTTCACCGCCACCCAGGGGCTGAAGACGGCCTGGAACTCGCCGCTCGACGAGCGGGGGGTGGTAGGGACCAGCATCGGGCTGGGGCTGGCCGGCTGCCGCAACGTCGCCGAGGTCCAGTTCTGCGACTACGCCTTCAACTCCATCGACCTGCTCAAGCTGGCCGGCCTGCAGCACTGGGCCTCGAACGGCGAGTGGAACTGCCCCATCACCATCATGACGCCGGTGGGATCGGGAATCCGCGGGAGCATCTACCACTCCCATTCCTTCGACGCGACGGCCACCCACATCCCCGGCTTCAAGATCGCCATCCCCTCCACGCCCCGCGACGCCTACGGGCTGCTCCTCTCCTGCATCGTCGATCCCAACCCCTGCTTCTTCCTCGTGCCCAAGGCGCTGATGCGGGTGCGCTCCCGGCCCGGGGAGGAGATCCCCGGCGAGCCGGGCGACGACCGCGCCCTCTCCAGGATGATCGACGCGCCGCTGGGCGACCGCTCGGGGTGGAAGCCGCAGTGGCCGGACACGCCCGACCACTTCGTCCCCTTCGGCGAGGGGCGGACGGTGCGGGCGGGACGCGACCTGACCGTGGTCAGCTACGGGCGCACGCTTCCCCTCTGCCTGAAGGCGGCGGACGCCCTGGCCGGAGAAGGGGTGGACGCGGAGGTGATCGACCTGCGCTCGCTCCATCCCTACGACTGGGAGCGGATCGCCGAGTCGGTGCGCCGCACCGGGCGCGTGCTCTACGTGAACGAGGACACGGAGATCACCAACTTCGGCGAGCACCTGGTGCGCCGGACGGTGGAAGAGCTTTTCTACGAGCTGGTGGCGCCGCCCCGCCTGCTCGCCGGCGTGCACGTGCCGGGCATCGGGCTGGCGGACAGCCTGGAGATGGCCTCGGTGCCGCAGCTTCCCACGATCACCGCGGCCATCCGTTCCCTGGCAAAGGCGGAGCCATGACCTTCCTGTTCGCGATCCTGTTGGCCCAGGCGGCGCAGCACCCCTGTGTGGAGGATGCCAAAAGGCTCTGTTCCGGCGTGCAGCCGGGGCAGGGGCGCATCGCCGCCTGCCTGAAGGAGCACAAGGACCAGCTCTCCTCGGGCTGCAAGGCGAACATCGCCCGCTTCAAGGAAGGGGCGCAGGCCTGCCAGGCGGACGTGGAGAAGCTCTGTCCCGGCACCAAGCCGGGGCCCGAGCGCCACGCCTGCATGCAGCAGCACAAGGACGAGGTGTCGCCCGGGTGCAAGGAGTTCTTCTCCGAGCTGATGGAGCAGCGGGGCGAGATGCGGGACGCGATGCGCGCCTGCAAGGGCGACGCGCAGAAGTTCTGCAAGGACGTGAAGGCGGGCGAGGGCCGCATCGCGGCCTGCCTCAAGCAGCACCAGGGCGAGCTGTCCAAGGGCTGCGCGGCACACCTGGGTCACTGAGGTTGAGCGGGAGCCCTCCTGGCTAGGGCTTCTTCCCGGGGACCGCGCAGATGCGCATCCCCAGGGCCGCCGAGATGCGGTGGCGGTTCTCCGCGAACCGGACATAGGCCCAGTCGGCCATCTGCCGCACGCCGGGGGCGCGCAGGAGCACCCCGGCCAGGGACCAGCCCCCCAGCTCGCGCAGGATGCGCGCCGTGCCCTGGGCGCGCACCAGCTTCTCCGCGCCGTCCAGGACCACCAGGGTGTGCTCGGTCTCCTCGCGGGAGACCCCGGCCGGCAGCTCCGGGGCGTCGTTGCCGACGAACTGCAAGACGCCCTTGCGGTCGCGCTTCTTCGCCCAGGCGACGGACGCCTGGCATACGCCGCAGTCCGCGTCGTAGACCACGATCACGCGATCAGCATAACGGACCGTACCCCGGGGTGCGTGCTAGAAAGTGAACATGGTTCCCGAGAAGTACCGCCTTCCCGCGGTCGGGCGATTCCTCCTCGAGCAGTTCGAGCTGCGCCGGCCGGGCATGCGCGAATGGTCGCCCCAGGCGGAGTCCTTGCTGCGCAAGGACGCCGAGGGCGAGCTGCAGCTGATGGAGAAGCAGCTGCGGGAGATGGGCATGGACGACGCGGGCTACTGGCAGCGGGTGCGGCGGGTGCTCGACGAGATCCTCCTCCCCCGCTACGGCGCCCTGGCCAGGGAAGAGATCGACCTGGCGAAGCGGGACTACGGCATCTGGCGCGGTGGCGACCTGGTGGCGCGCGCGACGTTCGCCCTGGCCGGGTTCGTGCTGGGGATCATCTGCGTGGAGGTCCCCTACATCCCCATCCAGGCCAAGTGGTTCCCTGCGCTCCTCCTGGTGCTGGGGCCGCTCTTCCCCGACGGGGTGATGTGGCTGCACCGCCGGCGCTGGCGGAAGAAGCTGCAGGCGCTGGTGGAGGACCTGGCGCGCGCCAGCGAGACCCTGGACACCTACCGGCCGCTCTCCGAGCTGACGAACGCCCTGGGGATGCCGTCCGAGCTGGCGGAGGCGCCGCCCGTGCCGGCGCGAGAGAGAGGGTGATGTGGCGCTGGACCTGAACGTTCCGCGGGTGAACGTGCCCCGGGGGAAGAAGGCGCGCGTGCTCTGGGTGGTGGGCGCGGGCCTTTTCCTGCTGCTCTTCGGCTACAACTCCTGCACCACCTACGTGAAGCCGGGCGAGGCGGGGATCAAGCAGATCAAGTTCGGCATGGGCAAGGGCATCGATCCCACGGTGTACGGGACGGGCCTGCACTACGTGGGGGTGGGCGAGACCATGCACCGCTTCCCCCTCCGGCTCCAGGTCCTGGAGCTGAGCAACTCGCGCAGCGAGGCCAGCGAGGACCTGGAGGGGCACCGGGTGGCGCCCGGGGTGAACATCCAGACCAGCGAGGGCTACACCGTCCAGGTGGACGTGACCGTCCTCTACCGGGTCGCCGACCCGCTCAAGGTGATGCAGACCATCGGGCCGGGCCGGCTGTTCGAGGACAGCGCGGTGATTCCCCGCGCGCAGCAGGACCTGCGCCGGGCGCTGGGAGAGCTGGACGCGGAGGACTTCTACCGGGGCGACAAGCGGGTGACCAAGTCGCGCGCCGCGCAGGAGGCGCTGGAGACGGAGCTCAAGGACAAAGGCATCGAGGTCCTCCAGGTGCTGATCCGCCGCTACACCTACGACCAGCGCTACCAGCAGCAGATCGAGCAGCGCAAGATCCAGGATCAGACGGTGTACAAGAACGAGGCGGAGGCGAAGTCCGCCACCGCGGCCGCGGCCAAGAACAAGATCGTCGCCGAGGGCGCCGCCGCCGTGCAGGTGGAGCTGGCTCGCGGAGAGGCGGAGGTGAAGAAGCTGGAGGCGGAGGCCGATCTCTACCGGCGGAGGAAGGCGGCGGACGGCGATCTGCTGGTGAAGCTCGCCGAGGCGCAGGGGACCGACCTGGAGAACCAGGCGCTGCGCGGCGTGGGCAGCGAGAACATGGTGGGGATGCGGATGGCGGAGGCCCTCAAGGGGACGCGGCTGATCGTCATCCCCACCGACGGCGAAGGGGGCATGAACCCCCTGGACCTGAAGACGCTGATGCGGCGCTTCGACGTGAAGGAGTGACCATGCGCAGGCTCGCGCTCATCTCGCTGCTCGCCGCCGCCGGGTGCACGTTCCACAGCACCGATTCCACTGAGGCGGGCGTCCTGACGCGGAAGATCACGCTCTTCGGCAAGGCCGGAGTGCAGCAGGAGACCTACCCGCCGGGCGCGACATACTTCTTCCCGGCCTTCATCACGGACTGGAACGTCTACAACGTGGCGCTGCAGAACCTGGAGATGGTGCAGGCGCGCAACAAGGGCGACCGCAGCGGACGTGACGACATCGAGTTCAAGACGCATGACGGCAACGACATCGCCGTCGACGTGACCGTCGCCTGGCGCGTCGACACCAGCCGGACGCCGTGGATCCTGGAGCACGTGGGCGGGTCCACCAGCGAAGTGAAGGAGAACCTCGTCCGCCCGGCCTGCCGCAGCATCGTCCGCGACGTACTCAACACCATGACCAGCGAGGAGTTCTACGTCTCGGACAAGCGGTTCCTCAAGGCGGAGGAGGCGCGCGACAGGCTGGCGAAAGTGCTCGCGCCGGAGGGCGTGATCGTGGAGCGGGTGATCCTCGGCGAGCACCACTTCCACCCCGAGTACGAGAAGGTGATCCACGACAAGAAGCTGGCCGAGCAGACCGCGGAGCGGATGGTGAGCGAGGGCCACGCCGCGCAGCAGGAGGCGCTGCGGAACCTGGAAACCGCCAAGGGGCAGGTGTCGCAGAAGATCGCCGCCGCCCGGGGCGCGCTCGACCAGGTGAAGCTGCACGCCGACGCCGACTACTTCCGCTCGCAGCGGGAGGCGGAGGCCCTCCTGGCGGAGAAGAAGGCGCGGGCGCAGGGGGTGGCGAAGACCAACCAGGCGATGAGCGGCGCGGGCGGCCGGACCATGGTCAAGCTGAGCGTGGCGGACGCGCTGCGGGGCAAGCAGATCCTCTTCCTGCCCTCCGGGGGGAAGTCGGGGGGGCTGCAGACCATGAACCTGAACGAGCTGCTGGCCCGCTTCGCCTTCACCGAGACCTCGTCGAAAGCGACGGTGAAGGCGCAAGACGACTCGAAGTGACGTTTCTCAAGCTCACCCTGGAGTACGACGGCGCCCGGTTCGTCGGCTGGCAGGCGCAGCCCGATGGCCGCAGCGTGCAGGAGGAGCTGGAGAAGGGGATCGGCCGGCTCTGCGGGGAGCGGGTCCGGGTGACCGGGGCGGGACGCACCGACGCCGGGGTGCACGCGCGCGGGCAGGTGGCGTCGCTGCGGGCCCCGCGGGAGCTGCCGCTCAAGGCCTGGACGGCGGGCCTGAACGCGCTCTTGCCGGAGGACCTCTCCTGCGTGCAGGCGGAGCCGGCGCCGGAGGGCTTCGACGCCCGGCGCTGGGCCCGGGGCAAGCGATACGTCTACGGCATCCTCCAGACCGCGGTCCGCTCGCCGCTGCAGCGCGGCCGCGCCTGGGAGATCCGCCGGCCGCTGGACGTGGAGGCGATGCGCCGCGCCGCCCCGGCCCTGCTGGGCAGGCACGACTTCTCCGCCCTGCGCGCGGCCGACTGCCCGGCGCACACGGCGGTGCGGGAGATCCGCAGGCTGGAGATCGAGCGCAGCGGCCCGCGCATCGCGGTGACGGTGGAGGCGACGGCGTTTCTCAAGCACATGGTGCGCAACATCGTGGGGACGCTGGTGGAGGTGGGCCACGGCCGCCGCCCGGCCGACTCGCTGCCGGCCCTGCTCGCCGGGCGGGATCGGACGAAGGCGGGCCCCACCGCCCCGGCCCACGGGCTGGTGCTGGAGGAGGTGTTCTACTTGCCGGGCAACGCGGATCCGCGGGAGGAGCTGCCCGAGGACTCCTGAAGCCGCACCGGCTCCGGCCCGCCGTCCCGCCCGATGCCGAAGCTCTCCCCTCCCAGGCTGAGGAAGAACCCGCGGCCGTCCTCGTGCAGGTGGTCGCTGAGCGACACCTGCGCCGCCCGGGTCAGCCGGGCGCGCTCGCCCTGGACGCGGGCATAGAGCGCATCGTCCGACCCGGCCGCCAGCGTGGCGGGGTCGACATCCACCCAGGCGCCGGAGGCGAGCTGCGCCCGCAGGGCCGTTCCCGAGGGCTCGATCCGCCGGATCCACAGGGCCGCGTCCTCGACCTCCAGATACCCCCAGTCCTTCCCGATGCGCGTCGCCCACCGCCCGTCAGCCGCCCGGTGTACGCCCTGGTGCAGCGCGGCCAGCGTGCGCGCATGCTCCACCAGGCCGCCGCGGTGCCAGAACCGGCCTTCCTTGTCGAGCCGCAGCCCGCTCTGCTCGCGGAGAAGCTGCAGGGTGGCGGGATCCATGCGGCGGATTCTAGCCCGGCACGGCGTCGGGCCGGCTCTCGCGCGGCGGGGCCTGCGCATCAGGCGCCGGGCCGGGGCGGACGATTCCCTCCCAGGTCAGCTCGTCGGGCGCCTTGCCCCAGACGTCGATGTACTCTTTGTGAATCCCGATCAGGTGGTGGGCGGCAGAGGGCGACCAGGTTCCACTCCTCA
>Ga0335085_10014879_pt1 | contig 11326 bp, 7 predicted proteins | sample Lox_Sample_45_FD_206712 | JGI IMG/M metagenome (GOLD analysis project Ga0335085, IMG submission 206712) | Soil microbial communities from Loxahatchee National Wildlife Refuge, Florida, United States - Lox_Sample_4.5 | ecosystem: Environmental > Terrestrial > Soil > Wetlands | place: USA: Florida... | reverse complement strand
CGATCCCGCCGCGGCCACTTCGAGCGCCCGCTTGGCCATGGTCTGCCCGCGCACATCGCGAAAGTCCGGCGCCGCGGCCGACTCCACGGGCGTGCTCTTCAGGTCCACCGTCACTGGCGCAAACTCGGCGGGCCGCGTCAGCAGCGCGACCACTTCGGCCAGGTATCGCACGCCATAGACACTGACGCCTTCCACCACCGCGGCCTCGGCGGCATTTTCGGCCGGCAGGATCACGTTGGGAATCCCCGCCGCTCGCGCGCATACGGCCATCGAAAGCGCCCCGCGAATCGGCCGAATGGCGCCATCGAGCGACAACTCGCCCGCCAGCAGATGCCGGTCGAGGCTGGTCACCGCGCCCATCGCGCCCAGGATTCCCATGGCCACGGGCAGGTCGAACCCCGCGCCTTCCTTGCGCAGATTGGCCGGCGCCAGATTAATGGTCACGGTCTTGTTGGGATAGCCGAAGCCCGAGTTCATCATGGCGCTCTTGATGCGCTCGCGGCTTTCCCGCACCGCCACGTCGGGCATCCCGACCATGCGGGAATCGCGCGCCGAGCCGGACAGGTACATGTCCACTTCGACGTCGATGATGTGTGCATCGACGCCGTATACGGCCGCGCTGCGGGTTTTGAAGAGCGCCATAGGAAATTGGGACCTTTAAGACCGTAGTGGGATCGGGACCAAGAATTCTCAGATTTTCGCGGGCGCCCGCAGAGTTGGAACCGCACGTCCACTGCACTCTGGGCCGGATCCGCGCTCACCAGCTCGCGCCTTTGCGTGGGACCGTGGCGAGGCCAGGGCGCCACCCCGGTGGTCGACGCCGGCGCAGCGGCTGGAACAGGCCACACCGGGTGTCGCGGAGAGCGGGCGATTTTTGCTTTCATTGCCGCCGCTTTTCCGTTATCATCGATCCCATCAATCTGAAGATTCTCCCGAGCCGGCAACTCCGGCGCGGCAGCGAGGGGTGAAAATGAGAATTCTAGTCTCGGTTGTCTGTTTTTTGGCGGGCTTGAACGTGGCCGGCGAGGCCCAAATCGCAACCACGACTTCGCTGGTCGGTACGATCACCGATGCCAGCGGCAAAAAGGAATCCAGCTCGCGAACTGTCCACGATCATCGCTAAAAAGACAGCTGCAGGCGATTGCCACTGATGCGACCCGATACAACTCTCCGGGACGTCATAGCTGCGGTCTTTGAGGAGTTTATAGCCCACCCTCTTGGCGCAGCGTCTGACATTAGTACTAAAGATCCCGGCGTGGATCCGGACGATGCCGACACCGTGGAAAAGGAATTTCGAGGCCGGACGTGGCATGATCTAATTTACTTTCACTATCGATGGGACCGGGCTTTACTGTTGAGGTGGGCTCTCACTGACGAGGCGTACCTTGAGGCGCTGCCGTCGTATTTGTGCGCCTCGCTGATCTGGCCGGAAGTCGAGGCTCTGAAGATTGCTGCCGACCTACTGGCTCCGATAGACAAGCGGTTTGGCCCTGACTGGAAAGAATGGAAGATCCGCAGGTTCCGCTATGCGCGCGAAGGGCTTGGGGGTAGGGCGAAGACAGTTGTTCGCAATTTTCTTATTTATTCGCTAGAAAGTGACAGCGAGGAGTTTGAATTCTATTTTTCGGCCTCTAACCACCTAATCAGAATGGCAATCGACGAGTATTGGAGCGGAGATGCGGAACGGTCGGGCCCGACTGGCAGTGCATCTTGAGACCGGTAGCGTAGGTGAGGAAGATGCACTTATGAAGTGCTGCTTGGACACGGGCGGTTTTTTCAACCGCGGAAGCCGGCTACGATTCCCCTGGTATTTCCCGTGGATCGACGACTGTCACCTGAATTATGCACAGACGAAGTCTCGCCTGCGCCGCATTTGACGCGGTGAAGTTGATCCCTGCCCGTCTGATCTCCCTTCAACCATTTCCAACTGGCGATGCTGGCCTACAACCTGAATTGCTGGCTGATGCTGTTGAACCGCGAGGAAGACGCCACACGCGATACGCAGCTGGGGAGTTCCGCAACGTGTGGATGGAACTGGAGGCGCTGGGCGGTGCTATCTGGCGGGACCCGGTTGCCGCCGACGCATTGGCTGTGTGCTACGAAGCCATGCATCGAGCCAACGCGAATATCGAGATCCTGGTCAACCGGTTGGAGGCTGAGGGATACGATTTTCATCCAAATGTGTATTCGCCGTACTGGCGACGGTCACGAGAGACTGCGACAAGGCTCGAGGTGTCGGATCAAGAGATGAAGTTTATGGTTAAGGAACTGCAGCAACCATTGCGCACCTGGCCGAAGAGCATGGAGGCTGCGCAGGAGCACCTGGTCACTGATCGTAAACATCGGCTCGCGTCAACTAGGCGAACAGCCAGCGAAATTCAGACCACCACGTGGGAATTGTCAGGCCCTAATGCCGCCCAAGTTCGGCCCTTCAGCTTGGCTCGGGAGAGTAACTTCCAGCGCAGGTGACATGCCGCTGTTGCTCAGAGCCTGGCATTCAACTGTTGGAGGTGTGAACCTGGTGGGGAGCCACCCTGAACTAGCTCCACCTGGAGTTGAGTGTGATCCACTGTTTGTGGCGCCGCTCCATTGTGTGTCTGATAGTTGCGAAGCTTGGCAAGAGGACGATGTGGACGATGAGGAGCGGCCGCCGTTTCGGATGCCCATTTCGCCTCCCCGCAGCGTGAAGGCCGGTGTCAGTGCGGAAGGGGCTCATTACGTTGTGACGTTGCCGAGTGCGACCCTCGACGCCCTTATTGAAAATGAGCCTCATGGGCTCCGTTTTGTCGATTACCTTCGTCTAGCTTTCGAGTGGGGAGGTTTTCCGGGTTATGCGGATATGCCCGGCAGGGTGCCAGCGTTGATCCACCGCCTTAAACAGGGGCTGCTCCCAATCTGAGCGGAGCGGCGGCCCTGCCGCCGCTGGCCGCTCGGGGGTGCCGTGGTGGGGGGCCAGCGCCGTTACCGGCGGTATCCAAGCTCCGAAGAGAAAGACGATGCTACGCGTCGGCTAAATGGGACACGCCACCCCATGTTGGGTTGGCGTATGCAAACGCGGCGTTTGCACATGCGAACGTCTTTACTGCCAACTGGTTGCAGGGAAAAACAGCCCTTTTCATTGCGCACCGCGTTTGCGGGCGTTAACGTGTTGATTCCACGTGTTTGCTGGTTTCCCGAAAGCGCGGTAGCATCCGGGTAGGAAACCAGGCGGCTCCGCGTGGGGCCGCGCCTCGAAGAAGCTGGCGCGAGCCGAATATCGGCGCAGCCAACCAAGAGGGAACGCCGAAGCAGTTGCGGGGCCGGTCGCTGGGCACCAGGCTGAGCGAGCCGGAGTATGCGCAATGTGAGCGGGCGGCGGCCCGGCGCGGACAGTCGTTGAGCGAGTGGTGCCGGCAGGTGCTGCTCGAAGCGGCGGCCGATCCCGCTCCAGCACCGGAGGCCGAGGCCATCCTTTCGGAAGTCCTGGCACTCCGCAAAATCGTGATCAATCTGCTGTACGGCGAGAAGGCGGGCGAACCGCTCGACCGGCCGCATGCGCGAACTGCTCGATTCGGCCGACGCGGGCACACTCGCCAAGGCGGCCGAATGCCTGAAGGCCGTACGCGCTGTGCCACAAACTGGAAAGTAGGTGTGGTTTCTGTGAGTTACGTCGAGCCGCCGGACAGCGGCACTCCAGCTTCATACCGTGTTCCTTTGATATCTGCACGCACACGGGTTCATCGCGCACACCAGCATCAGGGTGCTCGGAAACGAGAGCGTCATGTTGGCCCGCACGATGGTCACCGATCCATCCTCGTTCGCGGCTCTCCCGCACGGCCACGTCGGGCATTCCGACCATGCGGGAATCGCGCGCCGAGCCGGACAGGTACATGTCCACTTCGACGTCGATGATGTGCGCATCGACGCCATACACGGCGGCGCTGCGGGTTTTGAAGAGCGCCATAGGAAATTGGGACCTTAAAGACCGTAGTGGCGCGCGGCCGAAGAATTCTCAGCTTTCGTTTGGCTCTCTTGGCAGGCGCTAGAATCGAATTTGGACGAGTGGAATTTCATCGCCGAACGCAAGATCCGGGAGGCCATGGAGGAAGGCGCCTTCGATGGCCTGGAAGGAAGCGGCCGTCCGCTCGACCTCGCCGAGAATCCCTTCGAAGATCCCTCCCTGCGGATGGCGCACCGGCTCTTAAAAAACAACGGCTTCGCCCCGGCGTGGATCGAGGAAGGGCGGGAAATTGAGGCCGAATCCCGCCGCCTGCGCGACCAGGCTGGCATTCCCGCCGCCGAATTGCGGACCCGCGTAGCGGCCCTGAACCGCCGCATCGTGGCGTTCAACCTGAAGGCGCCGGCGCTTAGCCTGCACAAACGCCTGTTCGAAGAATAACCGCGGAGGCGGCCCTACCACCCGCACAGGGCTTCGATCCGCGCGGCCGAGCCATCACGCAGCCAGCCATCCAGTTGCGCCGGGTCCTTCAACTGCTGCCCGCGGACGCGCGGCACCACGACGTAGCGGCACGGCACGTCGCCGAGCGCGGTCATATCGCCCCACAGCTTTTCGAATTGCGCCACGGGGAAGATATCTTCCTGGCCCTTGCCCCAGCGCTTCTTCACATCCTTCAGGGTAATGTAGGTCGGCATGCGCGCAGCCAGGCGGCGCGTGGCGCGAGCCAACTTCGCCGCATCGCCCAGATCGGCGCGCTGCAGGCCGAACGCCTCCAGCAGGCGATCCAACTCCAGCCAGTACGTGGCGCTGTTGTAGTACGAAAGCTGGCACTCGATTTCTTCGCGCGGCAGCGACAGGCCTTCCACAAGCTGCATGCGTCCGTTGACCATCGCCAGGCCGCCCCCGCGATCGTCAATCTCGCGCGCGATCACCTCCGCCGTTAGAGCCGCGCCCTCTTCGATGTGATAGCCCAGGAGCGCCGCATCCAGATCGGCGCCGGTCGTATCGATGTTGTGGACCAGCAGATAATTCAGCCGCGGGAATTCATCCAGCAAGCGGGCCAGCGTGCCATTGCGCAGCAGGTTGGAAATCTCGAACCAATGCCCCGTGGGATGCAGGCATTGCAGCGGCAGGTTATCAATATAGTCGCTGCCCTCGCCCGCCTGCCGGGCCCACTCGATCAGCGTGGCGTGCAGGCTTTCGCGCACCTTCTGCGCCTGCTCGTCGAGCAGTTGCTGGGGCATTTCCTCCCAGGCGAAACGCAGGTCGCGCTCCATGGGGATCATGCGCAAGCCCACGCTGCGGCCAGGCGAAAGCAGTACCCGGCCAGGGTAGCCGTAATTGTCGCAAGCGCTCAAATGCGCGGCGATGGCGTCGTGCGTCAGGTAGCTGGTGGTGAAGACGTGCGGCGCCAGGGTACCACTCTGGCATCCGGCGCGCAGCGTTTTGGCAAGGTGCACTTCCAGGAAGCTGCGGTGCCGGCCGCCTAATCGGCAGAACGGATTCAGCGCCTTGACGACGCCCGCGCCCTTCGTCCACCGGCTACCCGTGCCGCCCGCCAAGGTCACAACAGCGACGCGTCCTTGCGCCAGCGCCTCGCGGCCGGTCTGCCGATGGTGCTCCGCCAACGACGCGGCGTTCGCCAGCGCGCCTGGCTCGACATCCTGGATGTCGGTATTCGCCGGCAGACGGTTCTGCGCCAGCCCGATGCGTCCGGCGCGCAGGTCGGCCTGGATTTGGTCGTGCTGCACGGGATCGAAGCCATGCTCGGCCAGCAGCGCCTCGAGCGTGTTGCCCGCACCGCCGGATTTTTCCTGCGCGCGCGGCAACAGCCGGTCGAACATCTGCTGCACCATCCCGCCGAACTCGGGCTGGTTGTGGCACGCTGTGGCGAAGCGGTCCAACTCGGCGCGTCGCGCGGGCGAAAGCAGCCGCGCTTCGGTGCGCACCAGCGGCGGGACAGCCATGGAGTAATATTCCGCCGGGAGCAGTGCCGCGTCGCCGGTGCGCAGTTCCGCCGTCGCGCCGCGTTCGTTGATGGTGAAGCGGTAGACCACCGGCTCCATGGCGAAGGGCACGGCGTGCTCCATCGCCGATTTCGTTTCGCTCATGATGCGCTGCAGCCGGTCCTGCGCTTCCTCCTTGCGGCGCGGGTCGAACAGGAAACCCATGCCGCCGCCCGACATTCCGCCGAGCATCCAGAAGCCGTGGAAATCGCCGTCCATCTCCGCGCGCACCCGGTCGATCAGCTTCTGGGTGTACAGATTGGCGGCCCACGGAATAATGGTCTGGATCGGCCCGGCGAAGTTGCGGCCGGTCAGCCGGCCGATCGCCGGCACATCGCCGCGCCCCAACTCGACGAGCACTTCGTCCAGGATGCCCACCGCCTCGCGGCGCGCGCACCATTCCTTCTCCGAGCGCAGCAGGTAGCGCTCGGTCACCATCTCCAGGATCGGACCAACGTCCTGGGCCATGCCGCCGTGCACCAGCACGAGGCTGTCCTGCAATGCCTGCCGCGTTTCGCGCGAAATGTCCTCGCGTCCGAAGATGCGATGGCGTGGCAAGAGGCATCCGCGGCTGATGCCGAATTCGGGATCGCCCTCCGCGGCCTGCACGCCATAGATCAGCTTGAAGCCCGGCCACACGCCGCCCGAATCCTGCCAGCCTCCGCCCGAGCCGCCGAGCCATTCGCCGAGGATCGCACGGGCCGCCACCAATCGCCGCTCGTCTTCCTCCAGGCCGCCCGAGAGGCGCCGAATCTGTCCCGTGGCGCGCATGCAAGCCGCGATCAGTGCCGCCAGCAGACTGGTCGAAACCGCCAGGCGCGAGCCCTTCGGAATTCCGTTCACCTTGCTGACGAGCTCGATGCCCAGCCCGCGCGCACCGGTCAGCTTCGCCAGAATCTCCGCCAGCGGCTCCGCCGAGCCTTCCATCCCCGGCGGCAGCAGGCCCGACGCAATCACCGCGGCTTTCAACAGCCCCAGGTAATCGCGGGCGAAATCGAAGACTTCGGCGATGGAAGAAATCTCCGCGGTGGCTTGCAGATCGACGCTCGCCAGCCGCAGTACCGGCTGATCGATCACCCGCAGGTACGCCTCGACCGGAGGCTTCGGATGGTTACCCGAGCCGCGCACCGCCAGGTCCACCGAAATGTTCAGCACCCGCGCGCCCTCGGGATAATCCATGCCGAGAAAGAAAATGTCGCTCCAGCCGCTGTGCGTCAGGTCCATGCGCACGGGCGTGGATTCGCACAGCACCGGATAGAGTCCGCCCGAGGCGCGCAGCAGTTCGGGACGCAGGCGCAGCGGATAATCGGCGGGATGGCCGGCGCGGAACATCCACTGGTTGCCGCGGACCGAGCGCACGCTGCGCCGTACCTGGTCGGCGAGGGTTTGGAATCCGAGTCCGCGATAGGCCGCGGCCAGCGCGCTCGAGAGCACCGTGCCCGAACCCGCATCGGCCTCAGCCCCGAGGAAAATTTCAATAGCCTCTTCGAAGCGCCGCTTCAGCAGATTGGTGTGGCCTTCGAACGGAATGCGCCCGGCGGCACCCCTGGCATCGCGCGCGGGCACATGATAACGGTGAATGGCGTAGAGGAAGAACAACGCGCGCACGCGGTGATAGAGGTTGTCGCTCGAGCGGCGGAAGCGGTCGAGCGCACGGCACTCGGCTCGCAGCGCCTCGAGCGGCAGGCCCGCGCACAGCGCATCGAGCGCGCGGTCGCGCACGGAGGGGTCCGCCGAGGTGATCGTTTCGACCAGCGCACTCACGCGTGCGCCCCCGTGGCGGCCTGATCGGCCAGCAGCTCCACCAGCCGCGAGAGCACTTCGCCGCGGTCGCGCCCGTGCAGCGCCAGAGCCAGTTGCGCGGTCAGCAAACCATACGGCGCGCCCAGATTGTAGCGGCGCCCGGTCTCTTCGAGCGCCAGGTATTGCTCGCGCTGCGCCAGTCCGGCAAGCGCCGCGGAAAGCGTCACCGGCGTTTCCGGCGCTGCCGCGATGGCCGCATCGAGTAGCTCCATCACCGTCGGGGTGAACGCGTGGATGCCGAAGAAACAGAGGTAATATCCCGCGCGCATGCCCGGCACCACCAGGCGCTGTTCAGCCTCGGTCGGCGTCGGCTTTTCGAGTACCGTATCGATGCGGTACACGCCACGCCGCGCCGCCTCGCGCCGGCCCGCCACCGCGCCGAAGAACGGCAACTGCGATTCGCGGGTGGCCTGCACGCCCGAAACCGAGCAGCCTTCCGCCTGCGCTACTTCGACTACCTGCTGCGTGGCCGGCTGCGACGGGCTGACATACAGATGATCGCCGACCATGTGCAGGAACGGGTCGGCGCCGACAAACGCCCGCGCGCAGTGGATCGCGTGCCCGTATCCTATCGGCCGAGGTTGCGCCACGAACCGCACCGAGCCGCTGTAGCCGCCGGCCGCTTGCGTGTAGCGCTCCTCATCACCCGGCCACACCACCACGCAGATTTCGCCCACGCCCGCCGCGAGCGCCTGCTCGATCAGAATACCGAGCACGGACTTTTCGCGGCCGTCGCGATCAATCAGGGTCTGTAACGGAAGGGAGCGTTGATCCGCTCCGGCGGCGGTGATGACCGCTTTGTGAATTCGCAAGCTGGGAAGCTCCTCGAATCGAGTGTAACGCTACGCCCCCACCTTCTCCCTCACATTGAACTCCAGCTTCCACCGCCGACTGTCTCGCGCCACACACCACAGTTGCAGCACGCCGGTCTCGGTCACCACCGTCTCAAACGACACCGGCACCACTTCGGCGGAAGCCTCCGAGCCGGCGAAGCTCACTTCCATCGGCGAAAGCTCCGATAGTTCTTCGCCGATGTCCTCGATCAGGTCGCCCGGTTGATCGTTCTTGCGCGCGGCCGAGGTGAAGAAGCGGAACTCGGCGGGCTGTCCCACAATCAGGCCGAACTCGCGGCCGGGAATGCGCACCTGCGTGCCTTCCTCCATGCCGAACGGCACCACCGTAAGCGCCTTGAGCGGCGCGGGGAAGCCGGGGATGGAAGGCATCGAGCTTTCTACGCCGACATAATAAGTCCGCGGCACGCCTCCGCGAATGCGCACACCGCGGCCGTGGCGCGTCAGGCCGTAATAAGCGGCGCCGCGGGAGACGGCGTGCATCAGATCCTCGCCGGAAAGCGGCTGGACGGGCGGCAAGCCTTCCTCGGCCAGCCAGGCGTCCAGCGTACCGAGGATGCGCTCGCGCACCATCCCGGCGTTCAGCACGCCACCGTTGAACAGCACATGCGTCGGACAGGCCAGCCCGCTCGGCCCGCGGCGCACGGATCCGTGCTCGACAGATGCCGCCTGCTGCCGGAGGAAGCGCGCCATGTGCCGGGTGATGGCGGCATCCGCGGCATACGGCAGGCCGAGTTCCTGCAAGCCCATGCGGCGCTGCGCGGCGGGCAAATCGTTGCTGCCCACCATCGGCAGAAAGCCGTCGCCCAGCACCTGCTCGATATCCTCGCGCAGCAGCTTGGCTTTAATCGTCCCACCCACCAGTCCGGAGCCACGGCCCAGAATGGTGACCGGCGCGTCCTTCTCCTTCGATCCCGGCTCCAGCAGCTTTTCTTTGGCGACGCGGCAATTGGCCCACAGCGCCTGGTGCTGCCGCATGTCCAGCTTCGTGCCTTTTTCGGCCAGGCGACGCGCCACGACACCCGCCAGGGCCAGGTCGATATTGTCGCCGCCCAGCAGAATGTGCTCGCCCACCGCCACGCGGTTCAGCGACAGTTCACCCGACGATTCGGTGACCGTAATCAGAGTGAAATCGGTGGTGCCGCCGCCGATATCGACCACCAGGATCAGGTCGCCCACCTTGACGCGCTCGCGCCAATCGGGGTGCCGCTCGATCCAGGCATAGAACGCGGCCTGCGGCTCTTCGAGCAAAGTGATGTCCTGATAGCCCCCCTGCCGGGCCGCTTCCAGGGTCAGTTCGCGAGCCACCGCATCGAACGAAGCCGGCACCGTCACCAGCACCTGCTGCGCGGTGAACGGCGCATCCGGCATGCTTGCGTCCCAGGCCTCGCGGAGATGTTCCAGGTAACGCCGGCTGGACTCGACGGGCGAAACTTTCGCCACACCTTCCGGCGCGCGAAACGGCAGCAAGGGAGAGGTGCGGTCGACGCCCGAATGCGACAGCCACGATTTGGCCGACGACACCAGCCGTCCGGCATTCTCCACACCGCGCTTCTGTGCCAGCCGTCCGACGACGTATCCGCGCCCGGCATCCCACGGCAGTGCGATGGAGCCGGCGGGAAAATCGCTCTCGCCGGGCAGGTACAGGAACGACGGCAGCAAATCCTCCGCGCGCGTTTCGCCCGGATTGACAAGTTGCGGAACCTCTTCGAGCCGCACGTCGGCGGGTGCAAACGGATCGGCGTCCGGCTTCACCTCGGCGTAGGCCAGGGCGCAGTTGGTGGTTCCCAGATCGATTCCAATGACGTATTTGGGCGGCAAGGCTTTCTACTCGATTTCAATTTCGGCCGGCGCGATGATGGTGGCGTCCTGGCGTCCGGCCGTGGGCAGGTCGATTTTAGCGGCGCGCCAGCCCTTGTGCCGCAGCAGTCCGCCGGCGGGCGGCTTGGCCGGCACATTGCCGACGAACTTCACCACCGCCGGATCGCTCGAGGGCGCTTTGGCGAAGGTGCCTTCCACGCCGTCGATCACCGGCTCCAGCGTGACGTAGCGGGTGATGGAATCGCGGCACTGGTCATGCAGTTCGCGCACCGCCGCGCCGATCTGATCGTCGGAATAGCCCGCGATATCTTCCATCAGAAAGTCCAGCAGGCGCGAATCGCGCTGCAGGATGCCCAGAATTTGAAGGGCGCCATCCGAGGCACGGATGGTGGGCGGTGGCGGGGCAGCGGCCTGCACGGTGGCGGGACGCCCAGCAGGTGCGGCGTCGGCCGGACGCAGGCGCAGTTCCGCGAGCGTCTCCCGCGATAGTTCCCCGTGAAACAGCAGGCCGAAAAAACAGCGGAAAGCCAGAATGATTCGATTCAAACGCTAAGCTCCAATTCTTCAGGATAGCGAAAAGGCAGGGTGCAGGCGGGCCCAGGGTGGTGGATTACGCGGGATTCCGGGGGATTGCGAACCAATAAAAAAGCGGCGCCGGTGGAGCGGCGCCGCTTGGAGCGGGTCTACGACTTCCTGAGGGAGAGAGATCTGCTTGCCGCTCAGTCCGTCTTGACGAGCGCGAAGGTGACTTCCGATGCGGCCCGCTGGCTCTCCGACTTGGGCAGCTTGAGCATCGGGAACTTGACGGTGGTAACGTCGCGCGCCGTCCAAAGTTCCTTCAGCGTGCAGGTCCGGGCGCAGTCGAAGCTCACCACCGGGTTGCCGATCTTGCGCCAGGCGATGGGCGC
>Ga0335085_10014878_pt1 | contig 11326 bp, 13 predicted proteins | sample Lox_Sample_45_FD_206712 | JGI IMG/M metagenome (GOLD analysis project Ga0335085, IMG submission 206712) | Soil microbial communities from Loxahatchee National Wildlife Refuge, Florida, United States - Lox_Sample_4.5 | ecosystem: Environmental > Terrestrial > Soil > Wetlands | place: USA... | reverse complement strand
CAGATCGTTCGAGCAGATCGCCAGGGATGCACTGGCTCAGCTCCGCGAGCTCGCCGCCGCGGGATAGCCGTGCCCCCGGCGGGCAAGTCCGCTGGATCGGTCAGTGCTCCGCCGCCTCCGGGCGCCGCCAGCGAAAAAGTTCTCAGCCGGCCCGTCGGAGTTCCGGCCGCCCGGACGACGATGAGGGCATGACGCACCCGCAGGTGCGGCCCGACCCGGCGCTCGGGCTGCTTGAGCTGTACGACGACGCGCTGCCGCACGTCTACGGCTACCTGCTTGCCCGGTGCGGCGACGCCAGCCTGGCCGAGGACCTCACGGCCGAGTCGTTCCTCGCCGCGGTGAAGGCGGTCCGCGAGCCGGGTACGCCAGGCCCCTCGATCCCGTGGCTGATCGGCGTCGCACGGCACAAGCTCGCCGACCACTGGCGGCGTACCGAACGGGAGCGGCGTGGCCTCGTCCTGCTCGACGTCGAGCGGGGGCGGGCCGACGACCCGTGGGATGCGGCCCTGGACAGGATCCGCGCCCGCGAGGTGCTCGGCCAGCTCGGCGCGCATCACCGCGCCGCACTCACGCTGCGCTACCTCGACGGGCTGCCGGTCCCCGAGGTGGCCAGGCACCTGGACCGCACCGTGCACGCCACCGAGGCGCTGCTCGTCCGGGCACGCGCCGCGTTCCGCCGGATCTACGAGGGAGAGGAGGGCTCGCGGTGACCGATCCGTTCGATGCTCTGCGCGAGCCCGTCACGCCGGCCGCTCCCGATCCGGACTTCGCCGGGCGGCTGCGCCAGCAGCTGACCCGGGACGTATTCGCATCCACTGGAGGAGTCATGCCCCAGCAGACCACCGCGATCCGGGTCGGGCCGGAAGTCACCCGGACACCGGCACTGAGCCCCTACATCGTCGTGTCCGACGCGCGGCGCGCCATGGACTGGTACGCCGAGGTGTTCGGCGCACGGCCCCGCGGCCAGCTCTACGTCAACGCGGACGGCACGATCGGCCACGCCGAGGTCAGCATCGGCGACTCGGTGCTGATGTTCGCCGAACACTCAGACCTGTGGCCGGACGTGCCCGTGCGCGCGCCGGACAACCCGGCGACGTTCAGCCACACCCTCCACCTGGAGGTGGACGACGTCGACGGAACCACGGAGCGGGCCCGCGGCAGCGGCGCCTCGGTGGAACGCGAGCCGGCCGACCAGCCCTACGGGCGCGGCTCGGTGATCGTCGACCCCTTCGGCCACCGCTGGATGCTGCTGCGCCCGCCGCCTGCTTAAATCCGCCGCGGGCCTGGCCTTGCAGCGCAGCCGGATTCTAGCCTTGTGGCACACAAGGCCACTAGATCTGTCCCTGGGTGCCACAAGGACAGAATGATCGGGATGTCAGGCCCCGAACAGTTCCATGGTCTCGTTCAGCCGGGCCCGGACCCAGTCATAGTGGGCGGGCTCGGTGAACCCGCGGTAGGCGGTCTCGATCACCATGATCAGCATCAGGTAGAGGGAGTACAGGCGCCTGCGTACCTGCTCGGTCTCGGTGAGCGGACCGCGTCCGTAGCCGCGCAGGAAGGCGGCCGGGTCGCCGAACGCGGGCAGTTGGGTGGCGATGAAGCCGAACTCGATCAGCGGGTCGCCGTAGAAGGCACGCTCGTGGTCGATGATGCCGACGATCTTCCCTGACCGGACCATGACGTTGCCGTCCCAGAGGTCCCATTCCACGAAGGCGGGCTCCGTGACCTCGTCCAGGCTCGCGGCGTGCCCGGCGAAGACGGCACGCACCGTGTCGTAGTCCCAGCCAAGGTCGACCTCGCGACGCTCGCCGTCACGGAGCACGTCCTCGGCCATCCCCGTGAACACCGTGCGCCATGACGGGTCGCCGGGCCCGGCCAGCGAGCCGAACGCGGTGCCACGGATCGAGTTGAGCTCGCGGTTGGCCGATCCGAGCGCCTCGTGGAAGGCCGCGCGATCGGCGGCCGTCAGGTCATTGCCGATGACGGCGAGGTTGTCCGCGTCGATGAACGGCATGAAGAAGTAATCGGCGTCGCACAGCTCGCGGCTGCTGTCCGCATAGTCGATGGCGGGGACCGGCACGCCGGTGTTCTCCCTGATCAGCCGCAGTGCGGCGAGCTCGGTCGCCATGGCGCCGCGTTCGTAGGTGAGCACCTCAACCGGGGCCGGCGGGGCGATCTTGAGCACGACGTTCTCCCCGTCGCGCAGCCGGATGCGGTACGCCGCGTTGAACCAGCCGTACCCGAGCTCGCTCGCCCACTCAGCACCGTCAGCAGGCACCCGGTCCGGGCCGTAGGCCCGCTCGACCATCGCCCGCAGGATCTCAGCAGGCTGCCGGTTCTTGGTGATGCTCTCCACGTGCGCGCGCTCCTTAGCAGCAGCCGGACATCCCGCTAGTTATAGCGGCAACCGCGAAAGCGGGCCAGGCCCCGCGAAGCGGCTAACCGATTGCCTGACCGGAACGGATGAACTTACGGTGTAGCCGTGCTGACCCGTTCGCCGAGCTCAATGAGGTGCTTGCCCGCCTGCTTGCCGAGGTGAGCGCGATACTCGGCGACACGCTCGCCGGCGCTTACCTGCAGGGGTCGTTCGCGCTCGGCGACGGCGACGAGCAGAGCGACTGCGACTTCCTGTTCGTCCTGCACGAGGAGCCAGATGCCGAGCGGCTTGGCCGCCTGGCGCTGCTGCACGACGAGATCCCGGCAAGGCCCGGCCACCGGACGCGCCACCTGGAGGGTTCCTACGCCATCGCGGGCGAACTGCGCGACCTGTCCGGGCTCGGCCGCGAGTGGTGGTACGTGGACCGCCACGGTGACGATTGCAACGGGAGTCAGGGTGCGGCGGGTAGCGGCTGTGACTGGCGGTCTCCTCGCCGTCCTTTGCGGGCAGTTTCACGCGCGTTTACGAACGCGTTCCTTTTCTGCGTTTTCTGGGCTTCTCATAGCCCCGCCGCGCATTTCCTTGCTCGTGCGGGCCTGACCGCCCGAGGTGTCATTTACATCCTGGTTGGCTGGGTCGCGGTGCTCGTCGCGTGGCGCTACAGCGACACGGCGGCCGCCGCTGGCGGGTCGGCGCGGTGAAATTCTTCATCGACGGCACCGTGGAGGGCGGGACCGCCTGGCTGGAGCAACCGGACTGTCACGGGCATAGCAACAACTCGTTCTGGCTGGATCCGCAGGAGTACACCCAAGCGGTCCGTCACCCATCGTGGCTGAGTTCCGGCGGACGCACTATCATTAACGGTACGTATCTGTCTGATCACAGCAATGGAGGCCTGCCCATGTCGGGACTTGAGGCTTCGCTGGTACTCATTGGCGTCTCTATCGGTGTTATGGCCCTGCTGGCGGGCGGCGCCTGGTTCGCGCTCCTCCTGCTGGACCGCACCGAAACCCGCGGCCATGCGCCGCGCGGACTCGCGCACCGTTAGCGCATCACCGGCTGTGCTGAACACCGCCGCGCGGCTGCTCCCGCCGCGATAGCCGGAAACAGCCGAGCGGCACATGAGATCAGCCCTGCTCGGGCTTGTCCGAGCGGTAGGACCGGTAGAGGTCGGACATGCCGGAGGTCCCGGTCAGGCCGGGAATGTGGCCGAAGGTCTGCGGCTTCGGCGGGTGGTTCACCGGAGCCGGGGACACCGACTGCACGCTGTCGGCCGAGCAGATGGCGGCCGGGTCGAAGGATGCTGTGCCGGTCAGCACCTCGAGCAGCGACTCCGACGGCGGGCTGATCGCCGGGCCGATGACGTCCGAGCTCTGTCGCCTGCGTGCATGACGTTCGCCGGGTTGGTGTCGTCGATGACCCGCGGCGGCGGCACGTGGTCGTAGAAGCCGCCCCATTCGTCGAACGTCACGATGAAGACCGTGTCGTGTACTGCTCGGCAAGCGCGCCGATGACCGGCAGGTCGGGCACGAGCTTGTGCGTCCCGTTGCGGTTGAGGTTGGTGTAGTACCCGATGGGGAAGGTGTTCGCGGCGGCGAGTGTGACGCCCGGGTTGTTTGCCGGGGTGGTCGGCCGCTGCAGGAAGCCGTCCATCCTGCCGTAGTTGTGCTGGACGAGCCAGCCCTCCCAGCTATGGTCCGGGTCGCTGTACCCGCAGCCCTGGAAGTCGGGGGCGAGCGGGTAGTTGGGGTAGGTGTTGCCGTCGACCGCGGACACGAACGTCATGTCGTGCCGCCCGTCGGCGCCGGGGAGCCAGCCGAGGAAATGGTCGAACGAGCGGTTCTCCATCATGAGGATCACGATGTGCTTGATGCCGCGCGATCCGCCGGGACGGACCATGCTCGACGCGTTGGCGACCGCCTGGGACAGGAGATCGGTGCCGGTGACTGCGAGGCCGGTAGAGGCGGCCGCGATCTGGAGGAACCTGCGACGAGAGAACATTCGCCAACGCTAGGTCGCCAAGGAAGACAAGAGTTCTTCCTCCCGCCTACGCCCAGACAAAATCGCGGAGACAAGGATGTAACGCGTCGGGCGGTGACGCTTACCGGCCCGCCGGGGTCATGTCGTTCAGGCTGCGGCGCCGCGGGCTCCGCGCGGCGGTCCCGCGCGACTGCGGGGTTCCAGCACCCGCGGCACGGGGAACTGCCTCTGTTAACACGTAAATGGAGGGCGCTCATGGGCCGCACGAAGGTCAGCACCGGGGCGCCGTCCCGGCTGAGGTCGTTCGATCCCGTTCGGCTCGGCGATCTGGAATACCGGATCTGGGTCGGGTATTACCTCCGGCGCTGGTCCCAGGTGCTGATCGCGTCGGTGGGGCTGGTTCGCGTCGGCTTCCGCATGGGCTGGTTCCGGACACTGTACGGGGCCTGGCTGGTGCTGCGGGCCAATCAACTCTGGGCGCCGTATCCGGACAACGATGCCAAGCGTGCGGTGGCGTGCATGCGCCGGTTCTACACCCTGGTCGCGCGCGCCCACGGCGAGCCCGCCAGTCCGGCTACGGCCGCGGAGCTCGAGGTGGACTGGTGGCGGGTCCATCGTGAGGGGCAGCATCGGGACAACCCGAGACCGATCGAGGACGCGGAACCCCCGGAGGAGCTAGTCGCATCGCTGACCCGCCTTTACTGCTATATCTACGGCGAGCCGGAGGCCGCACTCCGCCCGGCCGCGGTGCACCGCGCGCGGGCGATGGACCTGTCGGATCAGTGGACCCGTGAAGGCTGCCAGCTGGACAGCGGGCTGCTGCCGCTTGAGCACGCGGCGCTTGTCCGTTCCTACGCCGCGCTGCTCGCCGCCGTCCACCGCTGAGCCGTGAGCTGGCAGTCCGATGACGACCTGCGAGGTTTGCCTGCGCCGGTATCGTACAAGTGTGCCGGAACTGTCGGATGTGATGTCAGCGGGGGGCCTGCTGAAGCGGGAGCCCCGCCAGGCACGATCCAGGGCGCGCCTCGCGCAGATCCTGGCGGCGGCCGACGCGATCCTCGCGGAGGAGGGCGTCGAGGCGCTCACCATCCGGCGGATCGCGGACCGCGCCGGCGTGTCCGTCGGCACGCTCTATCAGTTCTTCCCCGACAAGGGCTCCGTCGTTGACGCGGTGGCGCACGCGTACATCGCCGAGTTCGACGGGCTGGTCGAGGGGCTGGTGAGCTCGGCGGACGCCGGGGACTGGTCCGATCCCGTCGGGCGGATCGTCGACGAGTTCGTCGCCCTGTACCGGTCGCATCCCGGGTACGTGGCGCTGTGGTCGGGCCGGCACCTGTCGCCAGAGCTCGCACGTGCCGACGAGGCGAACAACCAGCTGATCGCCGCGGGTGTGCAGCGCCTGCTCGCCGAGCATGCCGGGGTGCCCGATAATGACGGGCTCGAACTCGCGGTCCAGGTCGCAGTGCGCACGGCGGACGCCCTGCTGCAGTACGCGTTCACCGTGTCGCCAGACGGCGACGACGCGATACTCGCCGAACTGAAGACCCTGCTCCGCCTGTACCTGGCGAACCTGACCGCAAACCCTGACCGCTAGCCAGCGGTCAGGCGGCGCGGGTTCCGTTCAGCCTGGCGTAAATGGCGCGGCTGGCGCGGTAGTGCCGCCGGAATGCCTCGTAGGACTGGTCGTAGACGTCACGGTGCGCGTTGTCTGGCTCGAAGCGTTCGCTGACCTTGACCAGGCCGGGGATCTCCTGCCAGGTCATCGCGCCGGTGGCGACGCCGGCGAGCAGTGCGGCGCCGCGCGCGTTCGCGGCGGCCGGCTCCGCGACCTGGCAGATGGGCCGGCGCAGGATGTCGGCCATCGTCTGGCACCACAGCCGCGACGTTGCGCCGCCGCCGATGAACCTGATCGGGCCCATGCCCTCGGGGCCCGTCCTGTCGGTGAAGTGCTCGACGGCGTCCAGCATCCACCGGGTGTTGTAGGCGATGCCCTCGAAGACGGCGCGCGCGAGGTCCTCGCGCCTGGTGTCGAGCGACAGGTTCAGCCACCCGCCGCGCAGGGTCACGTCGTCCACCGGGGTCCGCTCGCCGTTCAGCCAGGGCGTGAAGATGACGCCGCGGCTGCCGGGCGGCGCGCTGGCCGCGAGCGCGTTGAGCTCGGCGAGCGCCTGCGCGGAGCGGGCCGGGCCGTGCTGGTCGAGGACGTTGTCGATGAGCCAGTCGACCGCCTTGCCCGCGACGTTCTGGATGGTGGCGACCCAGTACCTGCCGGGCACCACGGAAGGCATCGAGGCGATGTTGCGGAAGACGTCGGTCTTCTTGCGCGGCACGTGGCAGGTCAGCCACGCACTCGTGCCCACGTACAGGTGCGGCACGTAGTCACCCACCGCGCCCGCGCCGAGCGCCGCGGCGGTGGTGTCGCCGGTGCCCGCGACCACCCGCACGCCGGCCGGCAGGCCGAGGTCCTCGGCAGCCTGCGCGGTCAGGGTTCCGACGACGCTGGCCGGCAGCACGATCTCGGGTAGCTTCCCGAGCTCGATGCGCGCCGCGGCGGCGAGGGACGCGTCCCAGCGGACGCGCCGCGGGTCGCGGTTGTCGGTGCACCAGCGCAGCACGGCGGTGTCAAAGGCGGTCACCGCGCGCCCGCACGCCCGCATGGTGAGGTACTCGGGGACGTCGAGCAGGTACCGCGCAGCGGCGTAGGCGCCGGGCCGCTGGTTCGCCAGCCACAGGGTCTGCCCCACCGGGTCCTGGCCGGTGCGGCTTGGCGCACCGCCCGTCTTGGCGACCCAGGCGCGCAGCTTGCGCGGGCCGTACCCGCTGCCGGGAAGCGCCGGCCAGCCGCCGGTTGCCTCCTGGGCGTACTGCGCTCCGCGTCCGTCCATCCAGATCAGCGCGGGATGGACGGCGCGCCCGTGGGCGTCCACCGGCACGGTGCCGCCCCACTGGCTGGAGAAGCAGATGGCGGACACCCGCTCCGCGCTGCCGGGCTGTCCGGCGAGCAGCTTGCGTACGCAGTCCGCGATCGCCTGCCACCAGTCGTCGGGATCCTGCTCGGCGCCGCCGCCGGGCAGGATCCGGGTGGGCACGCTGCCGCTCTCCAGGCCGGCCAGCTCACCGCGGTCGGTGGCCAGCGCCACCTTCGGGCCGCCGGTGCCCAGGTCCACGCCGATGACAAGCGCGGGCGCGCCCGTCATGCCGCGGGGATCTTCGCGAACACGCGCTCGAAGCCGGCCAGGGCCTCGTCGATCACCTCGTCGGTGTCCGCCATCGAGGTGTACATCCGGGAGCCGGCCAGCGTGACGATGCCCTCCGCGGCGAACGCCATCGACATGTGGCCGAGCATGTCCTTGCGCGGCCCGAGCTCGGTGAAGAACGCCGGGTCGCTCAGGCTCAGGTGCAGGATGCCCGAGGTGTGCAGGTGCACGATCGAGCCGAAGTTGTAGGTGACGTACGGCAGGTCGTACTTGGCGATCAGCACGGTCAGGCCGTCCCGTAGCCTGTCGCCCGCGGCGCCGGCCTTGGCGGGCGCGTCCGTCCGGTCCATCTCGAGCAGCGCATGGTAGCCCGCGGTGCAGGACAGCGGGTTGGCCGACAGGGTGCCGCCGGTGAGCGCCCGCTGACCGCCCGCGGTGAGCCCGCCCGCGAAGACCGCCATGACCTGCTCGCTGCCGCCGACGCCGCCCGCGCCGGGGTAGCCGCCGGCCACGCACTTGCCGAAGACGGTCAGGTCGGGAGACACGCCGTAGTAGCCCTGCGCGCCGCCCATGCCGAGCCGGAATCCGGTGACGACCTCGTCGAAGACCAGCAGCGTGCCGAACTCGTCGCACAGCTCCCTGACGGCGGCGTTGAAGTCGCGCTCGACCGGGTGGCTGCCCGACTCGGGTCCCACTGGCTCGACGATGACCGCGGCGGTACCGCCGGCCTCGGCGTTGGCCGCGAGCTTCGCCCGCAGCGTCTCCAGGTCGCCGGGCAGGACCTCGCTTGTCGCGGAGAGCGCGCCGGCCGGGATGCCGACCGCCTCGAGGCTCCCGGTGCCCGGGATGCGCAGGCCGTAGACGACCTGGTCGCTCCAGCCGTGGTAGGCGCCGCCGACCTTGATGATGTTCGCCTTGCCGGTGTAGGCACGGGCCGCGCGGATCGCGGCCATGACGGCCTCGGTGCCCGAGCCGAGCATGCGGAACTTCTGCACGCCCGGCATGAAGTCGTGGATGAGCTTCGCGAGCGCGATCTCGCTCGAGTGCAGCATGCCGGTGACCGGGCCGCAGCTCGCGAGCAGTTCGATGACCTTCTCCCTGACCGGCGCGTAGTTGGAGCCGAGCACGGTGGGCCCGCCCGCCTGGAGGAAGTCGACGTAGCGGTTGCCGTCGGCGTCGTACAGGTACGCGCCGTTGGCGGCGACGATGTCCAGCGCCCACGGGTCGTTGAGCGCCAGGTTGTGCTGCACACCGCCGGGGATAGCGGCCTCGGCCGCGGCCGCCGCCTCGCGCGACGCGGGGGTGTGCTCGGCGTACCAGGCGTGGTACTCCTCGAGCTGCTCCTTCGTCAGTGTCCTGATCGGAGTCGAGGTCAGCTCCTTGAGCTGCGCCTGGACCGCGGGGACGTCGGGGTACCGGCTGATGCCGTAGCGGCTGGTCATCGTCGTCGCCTTCTCTGCTTGGAGCCGTCGAGCTTCACTGGGAGCCGTCGAGCTTCTTGGTGGTGCCGTACCCGGCCGTCAGCGCGGCCGTGATCACGTCCTCCTGCTCCTGCTTGGTGAGCTCGCGGGGCGCCTGGCCGGTCACAGCCGAGGCGAGCAGCGCCTGGTAGTAGACCTGCGCCGCCCATTCGAGCAGTTCCAGGTTGTCCACGGCCTTGGCCAGGGTCGACCCGGTGGCGATGGACCCGTGGTTGCGCATCAGCGCCGCCTGCTTGAACTCGAGCGCCTTGACCACGTGCGCGGCCAGCTCATCGGTGCCGTAGCAGGCGTACGGCGCGACGCGCACCACGCCGCCCAGGTTCAGCATGCCGTAGTGGACCAGTGGGATCTCGTCGGTGACAAGCCCGAGTGCGGTCGAGGTAGGCGCGTGCGTGTGCGCCACGGCGCACGGATGCGTGCCGCGGTAGATCGCCAGGTGCAGCGGCACCTCGCTGGTCGGGGCGAGGTCGCCGTCGGCCACCGCGCCGTCCAGGTCGATCACGGTCATCTGCTCCGCGGTCAGCTCGCCGAGCGCGCCGCCGGTCGGGGTGACCGCGACCAGGTCGCCGACGCGCACGGAAAGGTTGCCGCCGGTGCCGATCACCAGTCCGCGAGCCGCGAGGCGCCGGCCCGCCTCTGCCAGGGCTTGACGCTCCTCAGCGAGCAGCAAGAGTCCTCCTACAAGATGAACGTGAGCACTGGTTCATGTTTATCAGAGAAACTGGCCGGGTCAAGCCAATCGCCGTGTTATGGAGCCCTGCTCAGCGTTACGTAAGCAGTACGTAGGAGGTGTGACGCGGCGGCGCCGTAACCTCCGGTAACGGCGGCGCCCCCGGCACCAGCGCCGCGGCCGGGTAGGCACCGCATCAGCCGGGCCGAAGCCAGGCCGAAGCCAGGCCCGAACCCGAACTCAGGCGGCCGGGGTGCTCTCCTGCACGGGGAGCACCCCGTCTGCCGTCACCGGGGCGAGCGCACCCGCGCAGGCGAACGCGGCGATGAACAGCGCGGCGATGATCCACAGCGAGCCGAGCAGGCCGACGTGCTGCGCAAGCAGGCCGATGGCCGGCGGCCCCGCGAGGTTGGCGAAGTAGCCGATCGAGGAGACGACGCTGACCCGGGCGGCCGGGTCGGGCCCGCTCGCCGCGGCCGCAGACGTGCCGAGCGGGAAGCCCATCGAGACGCCGATCGACCACAGGATCACCCCGGCAAGCACGACCCACTTGTCCGGCCCCTCGATGAAGGCCACCACGCCGATGACGCCGAGCGCGGTGGTGATCTGGATGGTACGGACCCGGCCGAGAAGGTCCACCAGGGGCCCGCCGAAGATCCTGGTGGTCGCCTCGCCGATGGCGAACGCGGCGAAGAAGAGCGCGGCGACCGCGGCGGTCTGCCCCCGGTAGTTCCGCACCGCGAGGGTGAGCCAGTTGCCCGCGGAACCCTCGCCGAGTTCGACGCCGAGCATCACCACGCCGATGAGCAGCAGCCGCACGTCAAGCCAGCCGCGCAGCCAGTGTCGCAGCCGCGCGCCGCGACCCTGGTGCGGACGCGCGGCCGGAACCGCCTCCTCGTGGATGCGCTGCGGGATCCCCGGCGCGGCCACCACCGCGACCACGGCCACGACCACCGCCTCACCGATCATCTGTGCCGCCGGGCTGATGCCGAGGGCCGCGCAGGCCGCGCCGATCCCGGCGCCCGCGGCGACGCCGATCGACCAGGCCGCGTGCATCATCGGCATCAGGGTGCGCCCCGCCGCCCGCTCCACCGCGGCACCGTTGACGTTGAGCAGCACGTCCAGGGCGCCGATGCCGGCGCCGACGGCCACGAACGCGACCGCGAGCACCGGGACCGAGCCGGCGATCAGCCCCAGGCCCATCACGGTCATCGAGGCGACGATGAGCAGCAGCGCTGTCCCCAGAGCCCGGCGGCTGCCCAGCCGGTGCAGGAGCGGTGCCGCCGCGAGCAGCCCGAGGAGGGCGCCGGCCGTCACGCCGGCCAGGAGCAGCCCGATCGTGCCCGTGTCGATGCCGAGGCTCGCCTTGATGGCAGGCAGCCGCGGTCCCCAGGCCGAGATGGTGATCCCGCCGAGCCCGAACCCGGTGGTGACCGTCCACCGCCAGCGGGCCAGCCTGGGGGGCTCATTCGTGACAAGGACGTCCGTCACCGGTGGTGCTCCCAACCAGGCGGCGCAGGCCGCCTCCACGCAAAAAACCTTCCATTGGAAAGTATCATCTGCGGGCGGGAAAGCCAGGGTCGCCGGGGAGCAGCCGCTCCAGGATCGACAGCGAACGGCC
>Ga0335085_10014877_pt1 | contig 11327 bp, 14 predicted proteins | sample Lox_Sample_45_FD_206712 | JGI IMG/M metagenome (GOLD analysis project Ga0335085, IMG submission 206712) | Soil microbial communities from Loxahatchee National Wildlife Refuge, Florida, United States - Lox_Sample_4.5 | ecosystem: Environmental > Terrestrial > Soil > Wetlands | place: USA... | reverse complement strand
GGGCCGCGACTACCTGATCCGGCTGCCCAATGTCGCCTATTCCGCCATCACCGATAACCAGGAACTGGCCGACATGATGAACTTTGTGGTGTTCGGCCTGGGCGGCAATAGCGCCCCAAAGGGAACGCAGCCCTTCAGCGCGGCGGAGATCGGCCGGCTGAGAGGCGAGGCGCTGGCAACTCAGTCCCTGATCGCGGCACGGGCACATGCCGTGGAAAAGATGATATCGGACTGCGCGGTGCCTCAGAGCATGAAGGCTTTCTATGATAATCAGAAAGTGGAGACGAAATAGAGACCATACCCGCGGGTAAACTAACGGACATGCACATGTTGGCCGAGTTGGGTTGGCAATTCCGCCGCTGTGCTTAGGTCGAACGAGCAAGCGCGCGGCGCATTTCCTCGTGGTGGCCAACGCAACCTCCGCCAATTTAACATTCCTATCCAGGGAGTACACAATTGCTTAATCCCAAACGTGACAGAACGACAGCGAAACTAAGTTGCCGGCCATTGCGAGCAGCTGTCATCTTTGCACTCGTTTGTTCGCCGGCATTTGCCTCTCAAAAATATCAAACTGACATTGGCCCCACGCCGCGGGATGGCAGGAACAGTGCCAATGTGCAGGGTCGCGGTGCCGCACAGGCAACGCTAAACGGCAGCAACTTCACGGTACATGGTACATTTGCGGGGTTGGCCGGCGCCGCGACCGATGCTCATTTATGCATGGGCAATGTAATGGGGGGAACCGGGCCATCCATTTACGACCTAAAAATCACGAAAGCGCAGAAAGGCGAATTCGGCGGTGCCGTCACCCTGACCTCTGATCAAGTGTTGGCGCTCAACGCGGGGAGGATTTACGTTTTGCTGAATAGCCAGACAGCACCTCACGGAAATCTATGGGGCTGGTTTCAGCCAGGCCATTTGGTTGCAAAGCCTGACGTTCCGCAAGACGGCAATTGGTACATCCCAAATATTCTCACTGAGCAAGGGGTGCCGCCAAGTTAGCCGGCATCTTAAAGTGCTTGATCCGGGCTCGTGGGATTGAGGTAGGAGGATTGGCGATGAACAGCACGTTTCTTTTTATTTCCGGGCTCACGCTCGGCGCCGGAGCCATCCTAGGCACAGTGGTCATAGCTGGTGCACAATTAACAACGCCCGGTCCCTTCACTGCGACGCAAGCCGAAGCGGGTCAGACGATTTATGGTCGCAGCTGCTATGCATGTCATGAAGCCGGTGGCGAGGCAGGTCAACTCATCGGTCCCGCGTTCATAAACAATTGGCGATCTCGTACGACGCAAGACCTATTCCGGCGCGTGAAAGATACTATGCCGCTCGACAATCCCGGAAGTCTAAGCGACGCGGACACTGCGTCGATCGTCGCCTTTTTGCTCGAGAAGAATGGGGCATCGCCTGGGACCACGCCATTCACGTCCGCGACGGCAGTCCAAGTCGGCACGATCGTAATAGGCGATACATCCAATGTTTTGCGCGCCGATGGCGGTCAAACACGGTCCGGTAGTCCGAGCGCCGCAGGACGCGCCGCAAATGGCGCTGATGCTATGCGGAGAGGAATGGCGCCGTTGGTAACCGGAATCACTGTGTCTGGGATGGTGAACAAATACACGGCCGTTACCGAAGAGATGATGGAGCACCCACCCGCATCGGATTGGCTCATGCATTATCAGAACTACCTCGGCTGGAGTCATTCGCCGCTCAAGCAGATCAATGTCAAGAATGTTCGGAATCTGCAGTTGCGCTGGGCTTGGTCGCTAGATGATGGCGAACGCCAGCAGATCACTCCCCTTGTCCACGACGGGGTGATGTTTGTCTCCGTGAATGTCGACAACAAGGTGCAGGCGCTTAACGCAAAGACGGGAGACTTAATCTGGGAAAACAGCTTGGGGCCGAGACTCATAGGTGTTGAAAATGCTACCCGCACAATGGCGCTCTATGGCAACCATCTATTCTATCCGGCCACGGATGCAACACTTTACGCACTCGATGCTCGCAACGGCCACATAGATTGGAAGATTAAGTTTTCGAATTTCGGTGAAGATAAGATTGGAGGTTTGATGATTGCCGACGGCAAGCTGATCGCGGGTTTGGGACGCTGCGACGAACCAGTTGCCGAGGACCGTTGCTTCATCGCCGCTTACGACGTCAATGATGGTCATCAGATTTGGAAATTCTGGACCGTAGCCTATAGCGGGGAGCCTGGCGGCGACACTTGGGGTACGATGGCCGATGGAACACGTGCTGGGGCCGATGCTTGGATTGCTGGGACCTATGACCCCAAACTCAAACTTGTTTACTGGGGCACCGGACAGGCCAAATCAGGCAAGAATGGAATTGGGGACAAGCTGTTCGCAAATGCCACAATCGCGATTGATGTCGAAACCGGAAAGCTCAAATGGTATTACCTTCCAGCGCCCGATGAAGGTCTGGATCTGGATGAAGTATTCGAGAAGGTGTTGGTCGACGAAGGCCCCCAGAATATCCTCCTGACGGCGGGCAAAAAAGGCATTTTGTGGAAACTTGACCGCACCAACGGCCGATTTCTGGATTATGTCCCGACCGTATTCCAAAACGTTTTCACTAGCATCGATCGCAGAACCGGACGCGCCACCTATCGCTCCGATATTCTGAATCCGCAACCTGGCGTTCCGCGAACGTCGTGCCCCGCTCAATCCGGAGGTCATAATTGGCCCGCTTCGAGTTATGTACCAGAAGATGATTTGATCATTCTGCCCTTGGAACAGATTTGCGTCATGGCCCGAAACATGACTGGTAATTATGAGGCGCCGGCATCTGATGGATACTTGGGCCGTTTGAGCGCCTACTATGCCAAAACTCTCAAGCCTGCTTGGACTCTGCAGCAACGGGCTCCTTTTCTTACGAGCTCCATGACCACAGCCGGAGGGATCGGATTTGTGGGAGACTGGGATCGAACCTTTCGAGCCTTTGATGTGAAAACCGGAAAGACATTGTGGAAGACGCGGCTTGGCACGACTGCACAAGGTTTTCCAGTCAGTTACAGCGTAGACGGCGAGCAGTTCATCGCTGTTCCGACCGGCTATCTCGGTGGAAGTCCCGAGGTGAGGCCAGATACAATACTGGACCTCGAGCGCAACCGCCCGACCGTTGGGCATGCGATTTATGTCTTTGCTTTGCCAGAGAAGCAGTAATGACGCGTGTCGAGTATTTCTGCGGGAAGGATCATCCTTTTGTCCTCAAACTTAGTGTGAGAATCTGATCGATCGTTTTTCGTGACCTGCGAGCTATCGAATGTGGTTATAGCCGTTGAACCTGGGTTAATTGTGGTCTTCGGCCTTGTCGGTTTTCAGTATGCGCAAACGTAAATTGTGTTCATCGGCTACTGGCGCAGGAGGTGAGCATGAGTTCAAGAACGAAACTGGAGATAGTGCTAATTGCAATCCATTGCAGCTTGGCTACCGCTTATGCTGCGCCGGAGGTGCGTGGTCCGGTGCATCAGACGCCTATCGACTCATTTGACCACTGGTCGGACAAAGAGCTCGCGACACTCATCCAGAAACCAAACGTTTCTGTAGATTTGTCGGACCATGAGTTCTTCTTTATTGACACTATCATGCGGGACAAGTCGGGACTTGTGGAGGTGCATGACCGCTGGAACGACTATCTCATCATTCAGAAGGGTGATGGCTTGATTGCCTACGGCGGTAGGGCCAGCAGTCTAAAGCAAATCTCACCTGGCGAGTGGCGTGGCGCCGCCATGTCGGGCGGCAGTAGCATATTGGTGCACGCCGGCGATCTTGTGGTCATCCCGGCGGGGATGGCTCATCAGATGCGTTTGGAGGCGGGCACATCGATTCGCTATCTCGCCTTCAAGGCTCGGCAATAGATTAGGAAACAAACACATGCGCCGGAGTAGTTTCATCAATTTCCTTGTGAACAGCGTGATGATGTTGGTGAGTTCAGTCGCATTTGGCGCTCCTGGGGCGCCCGTGATGCTCCACAACTCGCCAATAGATGGATTCCATCATTGGTCGGATAAAGAATTGGCCGTCATGACAAAAGAGAAAGGAACCACATATCTGTCGGATCACGAATTTTTCTTTATCCAGGAATTGAATCGCGTTCATTCCGGTGAGGCGGAGGAGCACGATTTCTGGAATGATTATTTCGTTATCCAGGAGGGCGAAGGGACGCTCACATATGGGGGCAAAGAGATCGGAGGTAAGCTCACGGGGATGGGCGAATGGCGGGGCGGAAAGATCGAAGGCGGCAACACTGTTTCGCTACACGTGGGCGACCTTATCGTCATACCTGCAGGTATGCCCCACTTGGTGATGCTCCAGCCCGGGAAGAACTTGCGATACTTGGTCTTCAAGGCCCGACAGTAGAGGATACAACAAAAACACAGGTGGGGACATTATGTAGAGCATCCTCAGTCTGGAGCCCGATACCCAATATGAACGCAGGCTCATCCTTTCGATCCCGATGGCGTGAAGGGCACTAACCAAAAGACGATTATCGTACGGACCCGAAAGGTGCCAGGGCCTGCACCAGGCGGACACGTTTACAACCGGGAATAACCTGTTGAGGCTCCACATCTAGAGCGATGCGCATGGCCAAAACGCAATCGATTTCGCCGACCTTGCGGTCGCGGCTATCGATGAGGCCGAACATCCCCGGTTCATCGGCAAGCGCTTTACCGGGGGATATTAAAAACGGACCGCTTTGGTTGGCTGTTACTGGTCTCGCGCCCTGTCAGATTAGCCGGTTTTCCTTGTTGATGCAGGAAGATCCCATTGCAGTATGGTTTGAGCGTGCGCTTGACCTCTAGATGACGGTTTGGGGCGCCAGGCGGTCACTGTTAGCGGCCATTCGTAATTGTCGCAGTTCAAAGCGCGGCGTGGCAGGACAAGGCCCGGCTGGGTTCGCAAAGTTTGGCGTGGAGAGGCTACAACCGTTAGCCCCACTTAGTTTTGCAGCTTGTCCAGCGTCTCGACGACCAGCGTTGCTGGCGGTCTTTTTTTGAACGTGTCTTCGTACAGCTTGGCCTTGATGACTCCGTGCCGGTCCAGGATGAATATGATCGGCCGCGGGACGCCATAGGCCATGCTGCCCGGCTTATATTGTGGATCGCGTAGCTCGAAGCGGTCGATGATTTTCGAGCCCGGGTCGCTTAACAGTGTATAATTTATGCCGCGCTCCGCAATGAAGGCGGCGTTCTTGGCAGGGTCTTCGTAAGAAATTCCTGCTAGATTATATCCGCGATCTTCAAACTGCTTCAGGCTGCTATTGAGGTCCATGAGCTGTGCCTGGCAGTATGGGCACCAGGACGCGGCCCGGAAGAAAAACAGGATCAAGCCCTTCGAGCCCATCAGGGACTGCAGCGATCGCGGCGTCGATTTATTGTCCAGCAGTGTGCCGATGTCGGGCACCACCACGCCTATCTTCGGCCCAAGTTCGAAGTCGGGGTTGGCAGCGACAGGTATCAAACCTGCCAGCCATATGAATACTGCAGCTACAATCCTCAGCACCCATCCCTCCACCTGCTGTGCCGTCGAACCGGCTTTAGCCCTGACCTTATGGCCCTTTTTGGAACGCAACGTTCAGCAGCTCCGGGGCGATTGTCAACAATTCCTCGGCGATGTGGTCTTGAAAAATGCGCCTGCTCGACGACAACAGCCTTCAATCGACATTCCCCAGATACCACGTTAGCTCCCTCGTTGGACATGCGAATTTGGAGCCAACGTCGTCGAGTTCGCGGCCAGCGGACCGGCATCCGACGTGATCTGCGAACCATGAAATTCCAGCTTCACCCGCCGGTCGAATCGAGTCTTAAAGCACCGCAATCCTCTTCACCCGGTGGGTGTGTCATAATCGGTCTCTCGATGTTTGAATAACGCGCTGATTATAATAACTGAATCGCGCTCACTGTCACACGAATTTGCGCACGCATAAGCTGACGGTCCGCCGTTTCAAGACGCTTGCGGAATACAGCCAGGCGACCGGTCAAGATAAACATAGTGTGATGGTTGGTTATGATACCTTCATGGACGTTCCAATGATAAACATTGCTGATCCGCGGCATCTCTACAATCCAGAGGATATGGACTTCAGGCTGCGGCCGAATTCGGCGGCTGTTGACGGAGGTATCACGCTACCTACGACCAATGACGGCTACAAAGGCAAAGCCCGAGACATTGGAGCTTTTGAATTGGGGCTACGGATGCCGCAATACGGACCGAGATCCTGGCCAGCTGGCCAGATTGGTCCATCTCAAATGAGTTTCCGGTCCTGGAGCGGCCCGCCACGTAAAGTCATGTTTCCTGAACGAAATGGAGAAGAGTTAATCGATGCTCTTCTGCAATGAAAGTTTTGCCGTTTTGTCCATCGAGAAAATATGCACCGCGTTGCAGTGGGCGGAAAGCGTCGGATGGCAAAGAGTCTTACGGCATCAAGATTGTCGCACCGGTAGTCTTTTTTCCTGTAAGCGCGTCATGAGCTTTGGCTGCATCCTTCAGGGCGAACCGCTGGTTAATCGCAACTCTTATGGCGCCGGAGGCGATCACAGCAAAGAGGTCATCGGCGGTCGCTTGCATTTCGGACGGCGTGCTCGTGTAATGTCCCAGCACGGGCCGGGTTACGAAGAGTGATCCCTTGGCGGCTAGAATTGCGGGGGAAAACGCATCGACCGGCCCGCTCGCATTGCCGTAGGTGACCATGATGCCACGTGGCTGAAGGCAGTCCAAACCCGCCATGAACGTGTCTTTGCCAATCGAGTCATATACCACCGGCACGCCCACTCCCCCAGTAAGTTCGCGCACTTGCCTCTCCCAACCCGGCTGCTTGGTGTTGACCACATGAGCACAACCGTTACCTTTCGCGAATTCGACTTTTTCTGGTGAGGTGGTCGATCCGATCACCGTTGCGCCCAGATGCTTCGCCCATTGGCAGCCGATCTGACCCACTCCCCCCGCCGCGGCATGGAACACAATGGTTTCGCCCGCTTTTACTGGATAGATGCGGCGAATGAGATATTGCGCGGTCATGCCCTTGAGGAGGACGCCGGCCGCCAGCTCATCGTCGATGCTGTCTGGTAAATGGACCAGGCGGCCTTCGGGCACGTTGTTGATCTCTGCATAGGAACCGATGACGCCGCTGCAATAGCCGACACGCTCGCCCACCTTGAAACGGGTTACGCCATCGCCGACGGCTGCTACGATGCCTGCGGCTTCCGAACCGAGCCCCGAGGGCAACGGCAGAGAATAAAGCCCAGTGCGATGATATGTGTCGATGAAGTTCACGCCGATAGCCGTGTGCTTGACCTGAACCTGACCTGCGGTTGGCGGCGGCAAGTCGTAATCCACATATTGCAGCACGCCGCTGCCTCCGGTCTTCTCGAAGCGGATTGCCTTGACCATGATTTTATCCTCTGCGGTTGTTGGCACGTAAGGTTTGTGGCGTAGCCACTTCATGCTTTGCTGATTGAACTGTGTTGAATGCGGACAATAGGGTTCAGCTCCGGGTATTGCGGCAGAGCTCGCGCCCTCTATGGCCGTTGGATGGGATCATTCACCTTTTGGTATAGTTCGCGGTGGTCGGGAAGCTGGTTGCATCGCCTCTCTCCGGACCCAAGCTGCCTATCGTTGTCCCATCCCCCGGCAATTTGAAACGAAGGTTTGTTAGGTTTCAAGCCGCCCAAAGGCATTAAGTTTGTTGCGAACCAACATCTTTCCACATACGCGAGTCGGACAGCTCAGTCAGTGTTGACAATCTAACAGAAAAATCTCTATGCCGGTTGGCTTGTCGAATCGATGTGTGATTGGCTGGTACAGATCGATCGAGCAGTCCATAAGCCGACGACTTGGGCGTATTTTATTAGCGCCCGCCGGGAGCCCATCATACCACTCCGGTCACTGGCACAAAAATTGCGTCCCGTTGTGCCGCCTGGGATAATTGGAATCTGCAATGATCACGGCTGGATTTTTTTCGCGAAGGGCAGGGACCCAGACCCGGAGCCGATCAATCGGGGATCGTGACCAAGACGCCTCAAAAAATTTGGCAAAACAGCCATCACTCTTTGGATTGAGCGGTAGACCTTGCTATCCTAATCAACAAGGTGGGATGGGTTATGGCACTCGTTAGGGGCAACGATTTCGGTCGCGATACCGTGATCAAGCTGACAATCGGCATAGCCGTTCTTCTTTGTGTCGTGGGCTGCGGGAAAAAACCCGAACCATCTTGGTGAATGGGTGGTGGAATGAGGACTACGTCAAGAATGCTTGTTGGCAAGCGAATAAATTCTTCGAAGGAAACGCCGGTCCCTACGTTCAGGCTTGCCATACGACCGACGAAACTGGTGGCCTTCTCGATTATCAAGGGCGGCTCGTCAGCGAGCTTGCGTCATCCCCGGAATGCCAAGGAGTCCAAATTGTGACCATGGCAAGCCCGAATCAACAAGACCGAAATATTAATGAGACGATGAGCGATCCCCAACATTGGACTCTGATGATTGACTTCGCTCCGGGCGAAGACCATCAACGCTGGTCCCTAACTCAACCAACTAAAGTCTTAAATGGTGAGGGCGGATTAGGGGAGAACGCTGGAAGGATATGCACGGTCGCGGCAGGCGAAGGCGCGGTCACCGTCAATTAGTGCGGGGGCGGGGGACCAAAGCTGAGCCGGTTAAGTTGATCAGCCAAGCGAAACGCGTCCAAAATTTTATATTAGCCGGTAGTGCTCTTCCGCGCCGCAATCGCGAACCCCTTCGATCATATCAAGCCCGTCTCATCTGGCGTACACCAACGCCCGTCCTCTCGCGATATTCCAGCAAGTCTCCAGGCTGGCACTCCAGAACGGCACATATTTTGTCCAACGTTTCGAAGCGCACTCCCTTCACCTTGCCCGACTTGAGTAGAGATAGGTTGGCCTCGGTTATACCGATACGCTCCGCCAGTTCTTTGGAACGCACCTTCCGCTTCGCCAGCATCACGTCCAGATTGACAACGATCATTTAGACGATCTCCGCATTGTCGGCAGCGATATGGCGGGCCTCCTCCATTACATAGGCGGCGACGGTGGTGCTGACGCCGGTGAACAGAGTGCCGAGAAACACAATTGGGCTGACCGGGGTCGCGACGCCGCAATAATGGAGCAGCACGAGTCCGGCGGAGTCAGTGAAAAAGGAAGCGGTGAGCCACAATCCCACCCCGCGTATATGTGCGATGGGCTCGACCCCGAAGACCTCTCCTCTTGCGAAGCAGCCGAAAAGTTTTCTTGCGTGATGTAGGGTCGGGACGATGGGCACGACGAAGAGAGCCACGCCCCCCATCGCGCCGGCGCCTCGCCAGCCCCTAAGATCACCTAAAGGTACTATGAGCTTCCCAGCGACCAGACCGACCCCGGTACTCGGCCATTGAGAAATCACAGCCACCAGCGATCCAACCAGGACGCACAGCCACACCAAGAAAGCGATGGTGAAGATCACTGCCATGATGCGGCTGAGTTTTCTCGCCCGGACAAAACGCGGCGACAGCGCCGGTGTAAGAGTTGCTATCTCGCTCATTGGCAAGTCCCCCTCTGAAAACGGCAACATCGTATTTCAATAATAAGTTATCGTAATACAATAATATATTATTATACAGGGAAGGGTTGCGAAAAAGCTCAACCGCGATCTGCAATCGGTCACCCAGAGCGCTTCTGCCCTTGGGGTCCTTTAGGCACGATCGTTATATGCACGCACCAGTTCAATTGCGTTCCGGAGGGTCGAGATATCGTAGTCTAGCTTTTGCCGCTGGGTGGCTGTCATGCCCGTTCGGTCTCTGGCTTCCCATTCCGCCAGCTTGGTACCAGCCCATTCCACGAACAGGGCTGGCCACTGGGACTTGTAGTCCGAAGGTAGGATTGCATCCGACATAGTTAGACCCTAGACAACTTCCCGAAGCCGGCACGGGAATAGCGACCGGGCCTTGCCCAAACGTAATTCAGTTAAATCCAGCCGTCGTCATCAGAAGTGGGCCCTCACGATGGAAGTTCTCAGTTGCATAACTCGTTGGTCATATAACCTTGATAACCGCCCCCCATCGTAACTTTCGTGCAAGCCATGGCGTTGTGGTTCGTGGTGCGCGATTTTTCTGAAGGGACGATAGTATGGCCATCCGAACTGATGTCCTTGCCCGCTTTGTAAAGTGACGCCCAGACAAAGTTGCGCTTACAGATTTCAGGCCCCTGCAGCCGAGAGTCAGGTAATTGCTGTGGCTTTCGGCAAACGATGGCGGTGGGGTCGCCCTCGCCCTTGGGCGTGTCGGTCAACTGAAGAGGTGCCCGGCCCTCTACGGTCACATTCTCCACACCATCAATAAAGGTGTTTTCAGGCGGCAGTTCCAGTATCGTGCCGTGCACGACCAGCGCCTCGGCGGCAGCGGCATCGTTTGCAGTTTGGATGACCTCATTGACTCGACTTTGCAGGTTGGTGATCTGGCTGTTCGCCTTGTCCGCGATCTGCTTCATGCGAGTATTGGCATCATCTGTAATGGATCGCATTTCAGCGACGGCTTGACCAATGTAGTTCTTCACGCAAGCCTGATAGCCTTGCTGCTGGGCGTAATATTGAGCAGTGTGCGCGATTGTGGTGGAAGCGCCCGTGGAGCTTCGCACCCGTTTCAGGAGCGTTTGATCCGGCAAAACACAGTCGGAGTCGGGAAACTGCCAGCCTGTAGCGTCAGGCTGAGATTGCATAAGAGAGTGCCCGGCGATAGCCGCCTTGACCTTGTCCACGATGTCGGCTTGTTGGCGGTTTGCGGTATCGACGATGGCACGGATCGTTGCGTTACCCTCATTGTGAAGACGATTCAATTCGGCTGTGGTGGTCTCAATGAATTTGTTGGTGCAATCGTTAAATGCGCGCCCCTGCTCATTGTAACGCTTGATCTTTACTGAGTCCGGCTCATCCAACCGCCCGCCATATCCACCGCGAAACTTGATCAGCGACTCGTCGGGTTTCTGGCACGATGGCGCGGGAGACGAAACATCCGCCCCCGCCTGCGCCACTGGGAGTAGGATCAATGCAAAAGCAAGAACAAGTGGTTTCATCGGATTCGCCCAAAGCTCTTTTGGCTGGATGGGAAGCAAATGAACTCCCAGGGCTAGCCCCAGCGTAGCACGTTTTCCCGCTTTTGAGACTGGCTTGCCAAGCCCTTAGCTCGCTCGTGCACCCGGCCTTGTCTGAGCAGCAACGGGGTCGGATAATGGGCGGTCGGAGCCCGGAGGCTTCGTGTCCGGCGACATTGGAGCGTCACCATTCTGACGCAGCTTAAATCCGAAAATACCAACTGACCTGC
>Ga0335085_10014876_pt1 | contig 11327 bp, 8 predicted proteins | sample Lox_Sample_45_FD_206712 | JGI IMG/M metagenome (GOLD analysis project Ga0335085, IMG submission 206712) | Soil microbial communities from Loxahatchee National Wildlife Refuge, Florida, United States - Lox_Sample_4.5 | ecosystem: Environmental > Terrestrial > Soil > Wetlands | place: USA: Florida... | reverse complement strand
TCGGGCAGGTTTAAGAGACACACCGCGATGGCGTTGCCCAGTGCAGTCAGAGCGTCGAAGTTGCTGGTGCCGATCGCGAGGGGCACGAATTGAATGCCGGGTTTGAGCAACTGGAGAAAGGGAAGCTGAACTTCGAGCGCGTGCTCGAAGCGATGGGCTTCCTGGTCTTCGTCGAGTTGGGGCATCGTAGCTTTAAGGGACTCGGCGAGTTCGATGTCGATAGCGACATCACCCAAGGGTGTGCGCCACGCGCCTTCGCTCATGATAGCGAGCGGCTCTCCTTTGCCGGTATGGTTGGGACAGAGAATAACCGCGCGGCGCGGGAGATCGAGGCGGCGGTAGACGGCTCCGGCGACTGCGCCCGAGTACATGTAACCTGCGTGAGGGACAATGCAGCCCTTGGCGGCAATCTTTGGTTCGGGGGCATCTTGCGCGGTACCGGCGCGAGGGGTGGTGAAGGTTTCGATTTCGGCGCGCAGGTGTTGGGCATTGCCCGGATAGAAGCGTCCCGCCACGGCCGGCTGACGAATTGCGGTGGTCATGATCATTCACCACAGAGACACAGAGAAGGCGTGAGGCTAGCCATTCGCCACTCGCTTTTCGCCAAATAATGGCGACACTGCCAACAACCAAGAAGAGCGGGAAGCGACTCTCCGCGATCAATTCTACGCCGCTTTGAGGGCGCGATAGATGGCGGCCATGCGGTCGAGCGGCAGGGCCTCGGCGCGAGCGTCAGGCCGGACTCCGGCCTCTTTGAGCGCGGAGCGGATAGCTTTGTCGTGGTATTGTCCCTTCAGGTTGTTGGCCAGGGTCTTGCGCTTCTGAGCGAAGGCAAGCTTCAGCATCGCCTGGAAGGCCTCGGGGTCGATGTCCAGTTCCTTCACCCGGGGAGCCATGGTGAGACGAATCACGCTGGAGTAAACCTCAGGCGGCGGATCGAAGGCTGATGGCGGCAGCGTGAACAGGTTCTCGACGCGGGAGAAAAGCTGGGCCGTAGCAGAGAGCAGTCCGTAGTCGCGGCTGCCCGGCTCGGCAGAGATGCGATCTGCGACTTCGCGCTGCACCATGATAACGGCGCGGCCGATGCTCTCGTGCTCCTCGAGGATGCGCAGGATGATGTCGGAGGTGACATAGTAGGGCAGGTTGCCAACGATGTCGACAGTTTCGGGCTGAGTGGGACGAAGGTCGTGCAAAGGACCGGGGCGGCGGCCGACCATAGACGTCCATTCCACAGTCACGAAGTCGGACTCGAGGACTTCGATGTTCTTCAAGGTGGCGTAGCGCATGCGAAGCTGGGCGGCGAAAACGCGGTCAAGCTCGATGCCAATGACCTTGCGGGCACGGCGGACGAGGAGGTCTGTGAGCATGCCGTGACCGGGGCCAATTTCGATTACGGTTCGGCCGGAGATGTCACCGAGGGCATCCACGATCCGCCTGGCGGCCGAATGGTCGGTGAGAAAGTTCTGGCCGAGTTTGGGCTTGCGCTTTCCGGCGCGGGCCGCCGCTCCGTCATTTACTGCCGGCTTTGCCACGTTGACCCTCTTTCGATTCCGCGGTGCAGCGGAGCGAGAAATAGCATACCGCGTCAAGACCCGGGCCCACTACAAGAGCGTCGCCTGGACGCCGGGCGGAAGCGCGGCTCTACCGAACCCAAGCGCATTACAGAATTCCGAAAAATGCTTTAGACTCGACTTTCTGTACGACTCAATATCTTATCGTGATGGCGCGATTGCGCCGTTCGATAGGATGTCTGAAATGCTCTCCGCATAATCCGGAGGTCCCATGCATATTGCTTTTGCTGCATCGGAGTGTGTCCCTTTTTCGAAGACCGGCGGGTTGGCCGATGTGGTCGGGGCACTGCCGCCGGCGCTGGCGCAGTTGGGCCACGACGTCGCGGTATATGTTCCGCGCTATCGGTCCACGAAGCTGGACAATCCCCGCAAGGTAATCTCGAGCATTACCGTACCTTTCGACGACCGCTACCGATTCTGTTCGGTGCTGGACGGCGGGGTACGCTCCGGCGTGCAATTCTACTTTATCGACTATCCGCCATTCTTCGACCGCGAGGCGCTCTATGGGACTCCGCTGGGCGATTATCACGATAATGCCGAACGCTTTGCGCTGTTCTGCCGGGCGGTGCTGGAAGCCAGCAAAATCCTGGGGAGTCCCGACTTGTTTCATTGCCATGACTGGCAGACGGCGCTGATTCCGATTCTGATCAAGACGCTATACCGGGAGGACCCGGCGTTTGCCCAGACTCCCTGCGTGTTCACCATCCATAACCTGGGATACCAGGGGCTGTTTCCGCCGGAAGTTTTGCCGCTGCTGATGCTGCCATGGGACCTGTTCACCATGGCGAAGCTGGAGTTCTACGGCAAAGTCAACTTCCTGAAGGGCGCAATCGACGCTGCGGATTACCTGACAACCGTAAGCCGGAAGTATGCGCTGGAGATCCAGACGGCGGAGTACGGCTTTGGCCTGGAAGGCGTGCTGAGGGCGCGGGCTGCGACCCTGACCGGCATTCTCAACGGGGTCGATTACACCGAATGGAATCCGGCGACTGACAAGATGATTGCTGCCAACTACTCGGCAGACGACATGTCGGGTAAGGCGAAGTGTAAGCAGGACCTGCTGAATGAGTTTGGGTTGGCACACGATACGCAATTGCCTGTCGTCGGAATTGTGTCGCGCTTCGCGGGGCAGAAGGGTTTCGACCTGATTCAGTATGTTGCCGATCGTATGGCGCGGGAAGAGTTGATCGTGATTGCTCTGGGGACCGGCGACCGGGAGTACGAGGACATGTTCCGGCGGCTGCACAAGCAGTATCCCCAGAAGTTTGCGGTGAAGATTGAATTCAACAATCGGCTGGCGCATAAGATCGAGGCTGGAGCCGACATCTTCCTGATGCCGTCGAAGTACGAGCCCGCAGGATTGAACCAGCTCTACAGCTTGAAGTATGGGACCGTTCCCATCGTACGCGCCACGGGCGGATTGGATGACACCATCGAGCAGTACGACCCGGCAACGGGCAAGGGCACCGGCTTCAAGTTCAAGGAGTACAGTGGAGAAGCCTTGCTCGATACGGTGAAAGCGGCGGTGCTGGCCTATCGCGACACGCAGCGTTGGGAGAAGCTGATGCACAATGGCATGGTGCTGGACCATTCCTGGGCCGCCGCCGCGAAGGAGTATGTCAAGGTCTACGACCGGGTGAAGCAAGGACGACCGATCCCGATTCCGGTGGCGCCATAATGTCTGAATGGGCGGCTGCAAATCTTCGCGGCGCTTAAACAGCATGAGAGTCGCAACACAGCAGAGCGCCAAAGAGTCTCTTCAACGATTGGAAAGGGCTGCAGGGGCTAAAGCCCATGTCCTATTTTCGACGCGCTACGGCACGACTAAAGTCATGCCCTGATACAAATCCGTCGCCGAAGCAAGCTATCCCGGAACCTGCTGGTACTCTGGCCCTTGGGGCGAAATCCATGATCAAAACCATTGTCATGTGTTGTGCGTTGGCGCTGCTGGTGTCGTGTTCCTCGGAAAACAAGCCGGCAACACCTGCTGTGGAGCAGCCGGCCGCAAAGCCTGCGGTCAAAGCGGCGCAATACGAAACCGGGCGGACGGCGTTTCAGCGCATGTTTATAGCGGCACGCGCGTGGGCGCCGGATATTAAGCCGTTCCGACTGCAATCGCAGTTCACCGCCGACGCTCCTACCGCGGACGGAAAAGCCGGGCTCTGGCGGGCGTCGTTTGCGTCGCCGTCGAGGCGCGCTATGAAGATGTTTGTGTGGTCGGGGCTGGTCGGGCCCGACGCGCCGGAGCAAGGCGTCAGTTTTTCGGCGGAAGACAGCTGGAGTGCGAGCAACACGTCGACGCAGCCTTTCGATATCGCGTTCCTTAAGATCGACAGCGACAAGGCTTACGAGGTCGCGCAGAAGAATGGCGGAGAGAGACTTACCAAGAAGGATCCGAAACAGCCACTGACATTTTTGTTGACCTGGGACGGAAGCAAGAACCAGCTCGTGTGGCATGTGTTGTACGGGGACAATCCGTCGGAAGCGAAGTTGAGGATCGCGGTGGATGCGACGAGCGGGGAATTTGTGAAGGTCGAGAAGTAGGAATTTCACCGCGGAGGCCCGGAGGACACGGAGAAGACACAGGGCGTCAAAACAACCGCAGATCCTTCGACTTCGCGCTCGCCCGACCCTTCGACAAGCTCAGGGCAGGCTCCGCAAAAGCAACGGGTCGGAAGAACCGCGCGAGCGCGTCGCTCAGGATGACACCATCGAACACTGTACCGATCTTGAGCTAAAACTTGTAAACCCTCGCTTCCCAGCCCTTCAAGTGCAGAGTGTCGCCGCCGTCCGTGGTCTTTCCCAAGTTGGAGATCATCAATGTAGTCGCTTTGATTGCGCCCGGCAGCTTGTAGGTTACGGCGTCGGTGGAAAAGTTCAGGACCACCAGGTATTTGTCATTCCCGATGGCGCGGGTGTAAGCGAAAATCTTTGGATTCGCCGGGTCGAGGTCGGTGAAATCACCGTAGACGAACGCAGGAGTTTTTCTGCGGAGCGCTGCCATCTGCGCGAAGTAGTGATAGATGGAGTTGGGATCGCTGAGCTCCCGCTTGGCATTGATTTCCACGAAGTTTGGATTAACGGCCAGCCATGCCTTGGGAGCGGTGGTGAATCCGCCGTTGGGCGAGTTGTCCCATTGCATTGGCGTGCGCGAGTTATCACGGCTGACCTTGCGCACATTGGCCATGAAGACTTCGGGGCTAACCTTCTTCGTCACAACCAATGCTTGCCACGCGTTCTTGACGGCGATGTCGTCGCACTGATCGATGCTAGTGAAAGGATAGTCGGTCATCCCCAGCTCGTCGCCCTGATAGATGAACGGCGTGCCTTTCAGGGTCAGCACCATCGTGGCGAGGGCTTTGGCGGAGGCTGCGCGGTAAGCAGGCGAGTCATTGCCGAAGGCCGAGACCACTCGCGGGTTGTCGTGATTGGAGAGAAAGATGGTGTTCCAGCTGTGAACGTCGAGAGCCTGATTTTGCCTGGTGTAGATGGCCTTCAGTTCAGGCAATGTCCAGTCGCGCCAGGCGTCGCCATTGCGATTCAGCCGCACGGCGTCGAAGTTGAAGATCATGTTCAGCTCGTTGCGGCGCTCGTCGACCAGCTGGGGAGTTTGCTCGAGGGTGACGCCGAAGGCCTCGCCGACGGTCATCACATCGTATTTAGAGAGTACTTCGCGGTGCATCTCCTGCGCGTACTCATTGAAATGCGGGCCCATGGCATAGAAATACTCGGGCTTACCGATGTACTCGGGCGGAAGGTCGGGCAAGCCTTCGCGCTTGGAGATAAAGGGGAAGACGTCCATGCGAAAGCCATCGACGCCCTTGTCGAGCCAGAACTTCATGAGGTCGTAGACCTCGGCGCGGACTTTTGGATTGTCCCAGTTGAGGTCGGGCTGCTTTTCGGCAAAGAGGTGCAAGTAGTATTCGCCGGTCGTGGGGTCCAGCTTCCAGGCCGAGCCGGAGAAGAAAGACGTCCAGTTGTTGGGAACGCCGCCATCTTTCGCCGGACGCCAGATGTAGTAATCGCGATAAGGACTATCTTTCGATTTACGGCTTTCGACGAACCAGGCGTGCTCGTCGCTGGTGTGGTTGACCACCAGGTCGAGGACCAATTTCATGTGACGCCGCTTGACGCCCTTGAGCAGTTCGTCGAAGTCGGCCATGGTACCGAACTCGGTCATGACTTTTCGGTAATTGCGAATGTCATAGCCGTTATCGGCGTTGGGCGAGTCGTAGTGCGGACTCAGCCAGACGACGTTGATGCCGAGACCCTGGATGTAGTCGAGTTTGGAAGTGATGCCTTTGAGGTCGCCGATACCATCGCCGTTGGAGTCTTTAAACGATCGCGGATAGATCTGGTAGACGATGGCCTCTTTCCACCACTTAGGTCGATATCCATTGACGGTGGCGGCGGAAGGTGAGGCGTCGTGCGCACTAGGGGCCTGAGCAGTCGAGTTGGTTGCCGAACAGAGGCCTGCCAGGCTGGTTCCAATGAGAGTAAGGATTGCAAGTCGGAACAGGATCACGGGCCTATCCTTGGGTAGTAAGTTCTGCACTTCGACATGCTACATCTTTGGCGATGTGGCATGGAACGTCGGACCTGCTACATCTCCCACCGGGGATGCATTGCGAATCCGGCGCTTTCGTGTGCATAATTTTGCAGCACCTGGAGTTCGTCCATATAAGGCCGATCGCGTGCCCCCGTCACTTTTTGCTCCACGGTTTCTGACTCGTCTCCGGGCCACCGGATTGCAGTACGAGAACCCTCGTTTTGAGGGAGTGCTGGGGATTTCCCGTGTCTTTTTGGGGGCGACATCGCTGATCGTCGACCTGACCCATCCGCTGGCGCCGGAGCCGTACAACCAGTTGTTGATTTTCTTATTATTGGTTTATTGCGTTGAGAGTCTTGGTTTTTTGATCTGGTTGGGACTGAATCCCGATCCCGGACGGCCCTTCGTAATCGTCATGCAGGTCAGTGATGTGCTCTGGCCGATCGTGTTTTGTCTGTTTGCCGACCCGCCGAACAGCCTGGTTTTCGTCTTTTTCCTGTTCGCGCTCATGACAACAGCGTTTCGTTTCGGGATGTACGAGACGACACTGACGGCGGCAGGCAGTGTATTGCTACTCATTTTCCAGGAAACGATCGTAGCCTATGGGCCGAAGGGCCTCAGCCGGTTGCTTTATACCCCGCCGAGTATTTCGCGCCTGGTACTGCGGTGCGGGTTCCTTCTCATGACCGGCTTTCTGCTCGGCTACCTGGCAGAACGCGAAAAAGAGCTGCGCGCCGAGATTGCGTTCACCAACCATTTACTTTCGCGCGCGCGCGTCGGGAGTCCTCTCGGTGAAGTTGTCACCGCAATATCGAGAGACTTGGCGAGCGTATTCCATGCCGAATCGGTGTTCGAGGTTATCGCGCAGACAAGCTCGCGCCGGCTCTTTCGATGGGACATCAGCCTGGATCAGCAATCGAGTTACGAGGTGCGGGAAATCAGCGCGGGCGAACATGCCTCGGGAATGATGGTGGATTATCCGCACACGTTCTATGTGGAGGCGACAAAACACGGCGGTGTGACTATGTACGCCATCGACGACGAGGGACGAGCCATTGAGCAGTCGGAGATTAGTGGTCTGACGGTTCCGGTCGAGGGTGCAAAGTCGGTCATGGCGGTCAAGCTCGATGTGGGCCGGGAGTGGAGCGGACGCTTTGTGATGGTGAATTGCAAACCGGGATTGAACCGGGAGCGGGAGCTGCATATTGTGCAAAATGCGCTGCGCCAGTTGTCTCCTGCCCTGTATTCGATTTACCTGTTTCGGCGACTACGGCAGCGTGCCGGGTCGATGGAACGCGCACGCGTGGCGCGCGAGCTGCATGATACCGCGATTCAGTCGCTGATCAGCATCGAGATGCAGGTGGACGTGTTGCGCCGCAAAACCAACGGCGCTCCCCCGGCTGCCGAGTTGGAACGCATACAGCAACTTCTGCGCGAAGAAGTGTTAAATATGCGCGAGCTGATGCTGACGATGAGGCCGGTAGAAATTGGCCCGCAGCAATTTCTTGACTTTATGGCGCAACTCGTGGAACGTTTTCGCAGCGACACCGGTGTGGACGCCCGGTTCGTTTCCGAGCTGGAAGAGGTTACACTTCCGGCGACGGCTTGCCGCGAACTGGTCAGGGTGGTTCAGGAAGGCCTGGTTAACGTTCGAAAACATAGTGGCGCACAATCGGTGTACGTCCGATTCGGCGCGCAAAATGGGCTGTGGAAACTGGTCATCGACGATGATGGGCGCGGATTTTCGTTCACCGGGCGACTGACGCTCACCGAGTTGGATGACCTGCATCGTGGCCCGACGGTAATTAAAGAACGTGTGCGCGCCATCGGCGGTGATATGGTAATCGAGTCGAGCCCAGGGCACGGCGCGCGCCTGGAGATCACGGTTCCTCAGAAAGGGTATGAATTTTATGGATAGCAAGGTCGCAACCGTTCGCATCGTGATAGCCGACGATCACACGATTTTCCGCGATGGACTCCGCCGGCTGCTGGAAGCGGAACCGGAGCTGGAAGTGGTGGGGGAAGCGGCGGACGGCAACGAAGCCGTTGCACAGACCCGGCAGCTGGAACCAGATGTGCTGCTACTGGACCTCAATATGCCGCGCCTGCCTGGCATGGAAGCCATGCGCGAATTGTCCGCCGCCGGTGAAGGCAAGAACACCAAGATCATCGTGTTGACTGCCGCAATCGAGCGGATTCAGATCGTGCAGGCATTGCAGCTCGGGGCGCGCGGCGTGGTAATGAAGGAAGCCGCAACCCAGTTGCTGATGAAGGCGATCCGCACGGTCATGGCGGGCGAGTATTGGATTGGCCGCGAGGCCGTCGGCGATATCGTGGAATTCATGCGCCTCAACGCGTCCGGCGACCGGCCGCCGAAGAACTTCGGTTTGACCAAACGCGAGATGGACATCCTCACAACCATCGTGGCCGGCTTGAGCAACAAGGAAATTGCGCGCAAGTTTGCACTGAGCGAAGACACTGTGAAGCATCACCTGACCAATATTTTCGACAAGGTCGGCGTGGGAAGCCGGCTGGAGTTGGCATTGTTTGCGATTAACAATCGCATTACCGACCAGCCGAGCTAGCTGCCTGCATTGGCCTTTTTCGGGGACTGGATCAGCCGGTCCCCGGTTTTGTTTTACGCGAGAATGCGCGGATCGGGGGATTGATTTTTTCCGCTACGAGCGACTAGTCGCCTGGAACAGTGTTTATCGAACAGGACAGTCCTGCGGGAGTTCCCATGCGGTTTCGATACATAACGGCCGGAGTGTCGGTGTTGATGGGGCTTGTCCTTCTGGCCGCCTGCAATAAGACGGCGGCGAGGACGGATGCGCAGGTGGCCGCCGCGGTTCAGAGCAGGATCAGCAGCGATTCGCGCATCACCAGCAGTGAGATTGGGGTGCAAGCCGAGAGCGGCGTGGTCACACTGACTGGCAGCGTGGTAAGCGACGTCGAACGCGCGTCCGCGGCCAAGGATGCAGCGACGGTCGATGGCGTGAAGACGGTAGTCAACAACCTGACAGTGCAGCCGGGACAAGACGATGTAGCAGCTTCTAAGGCGGCTCCCGCCTATCAGAAGTCGGACAAGAAGCCGGCGACGCAGATCGCCAGGGCCACGACGGACGCGAAGCCGGGTGCCGGTCCACCGCCCGGAACGGACAGTCCGGCTCCGCCAGTGCAGAACAATCTGCCGCCTCTTGCGGCATCGCCCACGGTAGCCGAGACGCCGCCCCCGCCGCCCAAAAAAGTTATGATCCAGGCCGGAACACAGCTAACGGTCCGGCTCAACGATGGCCTGAGCACGGAGAAGAACCAGGTTGGCGACACGTTTCACGCGACCTTGGGGGCGCCTCTGATGGTCGATGACGAAACCGCAATTCCGTCGGGCGCGGATGTCACCGGCCATGTTGTCGACGTGAAGAGTGCAGGGCGCTTTGCGGGGAACTCTGCGTTAACGCTGGAGCTGACATCCCTCTCGGTCAATGGCAAAACTTATAACATCCAGACGAACCAGTGGTCTCGGCAGGGCAACGGTGAGGGCAAGAACACCGCAACGAAAGTTGGCGGGGGCGCGGCCGTAGGCGCGATTATCGGTGGGCTGGCCGGTGGAGGCAAGGGAGCAGCTATCGGGTCCGTTGCCGGCGCCGGCGCGGGAACGGGCGTATCGGCCACCAAGAAAGGCGAACAGATTACGCTGGCCCCGGAAGCGACGCTGAGTTTCCTCCTGATCAATCCCATCACCGTCACCCAGCAAACCGCCAACGGCCGAAACGCTGGACGGACCCCGCTGCAGAATTAAGGCTGGCGTTGTTTCCTGCCGCGATTCGAAAGAACGTGCCGGCGGCGGTACGGCTTGCACTTCCATCCTTCACTCCCGGCAACGTACTCTAGTAGGGCTTGGACATTCTTTTCGCGTGCGCGCTGTTGCTTTCGGGGCTGGCGTTTGGCAGCTTCCTGAACGTCTGTATCAGCCGCATTCCGCATGATGGGTCAGTTGTGGCGCCGCGCTCTCATTGCCCGAAGTGTGCAGCTCCGATTTTATGGCGCGACAACATACCTCTGCTGAGCTGGCTGCTGCTGCGCGGGAAGTGCCGTGCCTGCGGAGCTCGAATTTCGCTGCGATATCCGGCGGTGGAATTCCTCACGGCGCTGTTATTCGTCGCAAGCTATCTGGTCTTTGGATTTTCCTGGCTGGCGCTGAAGGCGTGCGCGTTTTGTTTTCTCGTCGTAGGTCTGATCTTCATGGATGCCGAAACCGGACTGCTTCCGCGCGAATTCACTTATCCCGGAATCGTTGTGGGGCTGGTATTCTCCTGCGTTGCGGCGTTCGATGCCAGCGGCACACCATTCTTGCTGCGGATATTGGGAGCCGGCGATGTTGCTTCGAGCTGCAAGCTGTGGCTGCTCGATTCGGTCCTTGGCGCAGCTTTCGGCGCCGCGTTCTTTTACATCGCCTGGGCCTCGTATTACCTGGTGCGAAAGCGTCACGGTCTGGGTATGGGCGATATCGCCCTGATCGCCATGGCCGGGGCGTTCCTGGGCTTGAAGCTAACCATGCTGGTCGTCTTTCTGTCGCCAATCCTGGCGACATTGTTTGCGCTCACTCTGCTGGCCGGACGCGGCGGCACCGGTGCAACATCACGAGTAACGGACGAGCCGACCATCTCCCAAGCGTCCGAAGGCTGGCTCGTGCAGGAAGTTCCGTTTGGAGTGTTCCTGGGGGTGAGCGGCCTGCTTGCATTGTTCTGCGGGCAAAAGATCTGGAGTGCCTACCTTGGAATGTTTCGCTGATCTTGCCGGTTGACCCAGGGCGCTAGTTCGCCCGTGCGACGATCTGCTTGAGATGGTGGCGACCATGAACCTCATGAAAGCGACGCCACTGTTGTGCGGTAAGCGGACCGAGGACAGGGTGGCGAAGCACGCGAGTCTTGGCGCCAAATCGCTTCTCAACGTCTGCCAGCATGGCATCCATGGCCACAAGGGCATCGTTGAAATGACGAAGCGGGTCGTCTCCCAGCCCTGCTTTCGGCTGGGTCTGCTTAGGAGACTCCACTCCGCGCGGAAAGCGGCCGATGCGCAGGACATAAAAGCGGCGAAGATGTTGATTCGGACTGGGACCCGAGCGATCAAGCTCTCCCGAGTCCATGGTGCGCAGCAGGCCCCTGGTCGTGGCCGTGTAGCTAAGCATGAGATGTTCAAGGATCTGC
>Ga0335085_10014875_pt1 | contig 11327 bp, 20 predicted proteins | sample Lox_Sample_45_FD_206712 | JGI IMG/M metagenome (GOLD analysis project Ga0335085, IMG submission 206712) | Soil microbial communities from Loxahatchee National Wildlife Refuge, Florida, United States - Lox_Sample_4.5 | ecosystem: Environmental > Terrestrial > Soil > Wetlands | place: USA... | reverse complement strand
TGGCAGTTCCCCAAGTTTGAAACCGCATCCAGTGGCTTGAGTAAGCTTGGAAAGATGAGTATAACTACCGCCGCCTCTCCAATGACACCTATATGCAGGAGGCTTCTCTTTATCAGGATTAGGATTCTTATACCAATAAAACTTTAGAAAATTCGGCTCCCCATTGTGCGTAGGCCACCAATTCATCATCGCTTTGAGTGGTTTAAATCCACATTGAATAGCGTGGGGATTATCAGGACCATCTTTCCGTTCAACCCCAAAAGCAAATTCTGTTTTGATGGGAAGAATACCTTTGGGTGCTTGCTCATAAGCGGCACTATTATCCCATCCCCCTAGTGCATACATCTTTATCTCAGTCAAATCTGGATATTGAACATACATTACGCTTCATCCTCCGCAATATAGTCTGGCTCAATCCCTTCCACACCTACTTGACCCTGCTGTAGAACGGGAGGATTCTGTCTCCCCATAGGCAATGGTACTGCTGCTGCATCAAACGCATATGCTCTATATGGAACTCTTCCATCATCTGCTATAGGTACTCTTTCTCCCGCTATTGCTTGTGGCTTCTTCCTAAACTCTCTGTAAGCAGACTTCTTAATCCGAGTTGCTCTCGGTTCCTGAAAGACTGATAACTCAAAGTTCTTAGGCAAATATCCCATCAAATATCTAAGCTTCTTCACGCGGGTATACCCATTCCAATCCTCAGGGAATCTAATCTTGAGAATTTGTGGGGCAATATGCTTCTGCATTGCCGTAGCAATAGCCACGGAACCTGTCCATACACCACCGCTAGCCGTATCTTTCAAGACTATTTTAATTCGTGTGCTCATTGTTTCTCTGCCCAATTTGAGATATGCTTCGCCAAACGAATCCCGCTTGACCGTTCAATCGTGTCTATGTGCGGCATTGAATTGACTTCAAGGACATAGTATTTGCCGTCCTTGCCTTTCAAAACATCCACCGCACCAAAGTCCATATCAATAGCCTTGACCGCATCCACTGATGGCTTTGTCAATGCCTCGGTATCAAGCAATTCATCATGCTTGACAAACTTAAATCCAAAGCGTCTATTCCGCATGAATCCTTCATACTCGCCTTCGCCCTTATATTCCTTTTCATAGACAGCGAAAGCTTTATTCTGGAATGTCCAGACTCGATACTCTGTTTCAGTTGGAATAAAGAGTGAAAAGAAATCATGCTCTCGGGCATCTGCAACTTGTTTAGCAACGCTAAGTGAAGGACAAACCACAATATCCTTGCCCTTGCTATGATGCCGCTTACGAGCAAGCCACGGAATTTCTTGGGTTGGATAGGGCAAATATCGGGCATAACTATCCATAGATGCAGTCTTGGGAACCGGCACACCTGCTTCTCGTTGAGCAATCATACCATCGTACTTGTCATATTTATTCACATGGGCATTCAATGCCGGCTTATCATAGCCATAAGACGTACCCCATCGAACCGTCACATCCCACCCTTCCGGGTCCTTTGGGTCGCGGGTAACTCTATGCCCATGTTGAGTTAGATGGTGTGTCATCACCTTAATAGCAGTATTACTTCCTGCACCACCAGCTAGATAGATAGTTTTCATATTGTTAAGTCCTCCACCGGAGCTATCGGTGTAGGCAGTAGACCTGCACCACATCCTCCTTTTTTCCTATCACATTCAAACTTACGGGGGTCTTGCTTCCTTGACAACATCCAAACTCGGTCACATTGGGGATTAGAACATGGATATATAATCCTATCATCTCCATCTTTCAACTTAATATCCACATTCGACTTCAGCTTCTTTTTCTTAGACTCTTTTTCTTTGTCCCATCGGATTTGTCTATCTTGATAATCTTCATAAACTCGACGGACAGGTTCTTTATAGGCTTCACGGCAAGTCTTAAACTCTCCGTGAGCCTCACGTCCATTCGGTCCCAGAATCCAATAGCTATGTTCTGGGATATTAGTGAAGGCTAGTTGTGGTTCCTTACCTTGGAACCAAATCCCAAACCGTTGAAACACTGGTTTGCAAGCCTGATGAATTGTTTTCACTTCACTGGAGAAAAATAGAAAATCTTCTGTAGAAGCAATGTTCATCGGGCTGCCACTCTTAAACAACAGAAGCTTTCCCGGATAGCGAGAGGACAATACTGCTCCTGCTGCACTTCCATTAAGCTTATTAAGCTTCTTGAAAGCTTCTTCTGTAAAGCCATCAGCATCGAAGATAGCTCGAAGAATGTCTGAATCCGTATCAGCCCGGCGTTGAAGATGCTGCTTCTCAAAAATCTCATCGTCATTCTTGATATGACCATTATGAATGACCGCAGATTGGCCCACAAACATTGGGTGATTGTTTTGGTTATCCCGTGGATTTCCCTTAGACGCACCGCGAGCATGTAAAATACACGCTACAGTGTCATCCTTGAGATATGTGTCAATGAACTTTTCATACTCTTCACTGCAAGTAAACTTCCATGCCGGAATATCCATCTTACAAACTTGGACATCTCCATTCGCTTGCATGAAAGCCATACCTGCCGCATCGTTTCCGCGATGCTCATTACCAGTTAGAAATAAAGCAATCATTTCTTCGGTAATAGGTTGGTTCCCATACCTGTATATCCCGGCAATTCCACACATTACTCACCACCTCCTCTTTGTTGTAGTCTCATTCGACCAAGCATCTTTCGCGGCTTATTATTTATTGCCACGTAAGATTTCTTAAAAACAGCCTTATCATAATCTTTGATGGTACAAATTGGAAACTCACCCGATTCCAATAGCAATTGCCGTATTTGGTCAACCATCTTAAGATTAGGAACAAAATTGGCTGCAATATTAGTAGGCGGATAAATTTGAATTGCAGAATTAATTCTTTCACCCGGAATTATAGTTCCATATACATCCCATGTCGGATTAATATCTCGCGCAGCTTTTTGAATGTTATTCAAATTCAATGGAAACGAACTCGTAATTCTTATTGTGTTATGTTCGCGCGGATTTGAAATAATAACATCCGTGTTGTAACTCAAGAGTCCCATTGCAATCTCAGGCAATCCTCCATACTTAGGCACAACTTCGACTTTCGAAAAGTTCTCTGGCAACTTAAACAAAGGCCATGTTACATTCGGAGCACGAATAGGCAAAGGTGTACCATTCACGAAGAACTCGAAAAGCTCTTTTAGCGTTTCTTTGCAAGGTGGAATGATAGGCGGAATATAATGGTCCTTGTGTTCATAGGCATCCTTAGCCCCTACACCCCAATTAGCTTTAAAATCTCCCAAGTATGCCTTAGGCAAACCTATTCGTGCAATCATACGAGTTAGAATAGCTGCATCGTCATCTCGATGCTTATAGCTAAAAATCAAATTAGTTAGCTGTGCCACGCTATTCTTACTCTTTAATGGCTCTGGCAAAAGCAAAGCTAGCTTACTTGCGACTAAAGTCATATACGCAGCCGCAGGATTGCCCATCCACGTAGGCAAAGTCCGCCACTCATAGCCATAAGATTGTGGCCGATAATCTCCCCATTTCCCGTAATTTGTATTATCACGCCGCATCTGATGTTGTTCAAGAGACAATACTCCGGCATCTAGAAGCACTCTTCCTACCCCATCCAAGTGTCGAAGTTCCTTTTTTCGATTGGGTCGCTTCCTACCAAAGTGAATATGTCCTCCACATCCATCTCTCGCTGTCCTATTCTGATAATAAGGCAAAGCCTTCCATGCACATGCCCTAATCTTCTTCTTCATCGCATAGGACCACCGCAACGCATCCACCAAACTTGCCATTCCTTCCAGAACAAATCTGCTCGGATACATTCGCAATTCAGCTTGCCGACCACTCATATCGCAGCCGAATGCAGATAGTGTATCTAAATCAAGTGCAGATGCATAGATATATTCTCCGGTTGACTCAGATTCAAAGATGTATTCCGGGTCTGCTCCCACACAAAACCTATTAATCAATTTTGGGTCATGCGGAACTTTGGCTATCTTACTCGGCCTTTCTAGAGTATTTTTCCATTTCATCTGGACCTCCTCTCCAACATCTACATGCAAGACTGAACAAATATCTTTGATATCGGCACTTGTTTTTCCTTCAAGTACCAAATTTTCCATTACTTTTCGGCGTTCATCAGATAGAAGCATATATTAATTAACCCTCAAGTTACGCTGCTTGACTAGTTCCAATGCCGCTCCCAATGCTTCAGGCTTCACAATGTCAAAACACCATTTCTCAATACACGTACTACTGCACAAAGGCACACCCCACTTTTGCTTTGTCGTAACATTATCACAAATCACGCATCGCTTATCCCGCTGCAATAACTTATATGCCTCAACTAATTGATCATAGCATCCCAAGGTATCAGAATGCGTTCTCCGCATAGTATTAGACAATACAATTCCTCCGCATTGCCTACATTGGCATCGCCAAACTTGTCTATTGAGATTCATTACTACTTGCCAAAACCGGAAGTCTGACGGGTCAAACATATCCTGAAGGACAGTTGGAATAGGCTTAGTTATATCCCCATTCCAAGGACCCGAGTCGGGTGGGATTGAGGTTCTTATCCTAATCCCCGGTCTAACCAATGGCGGCGGGATAAACTTCGGCTTTGTAAGCAGCCTTGTCCCCCGACAAAGCGCCTTATCCCGGATAAACCATCTCGGGACTACAATCTTAGCCATGATTCGTCGCCAACTTTCTATTCACAATCATAGTCCTCATATGCCTTTCGAGTTCCAAAGCCTCTGCAATCTCATTCACTGAGCAGTGGAAGATGTAGCTCAAAAGAATCTGAGTGTCATCTTCCTTGCTGGACTCCGGGCTATACTTGATGAACGTTTCAATTATCCATTTGCTAGGATGCATATTTTCCTCTCTTTGAAAATAACACTGCAAGTACCCTCCCTAATACGAGCCTTTACAGGTTACGTCCTCTGCATTCGTATCGCCGTGTGATGGCCTGTCACACCGCAGGTTGGACTCTTACTGGCTACCCAAGGGTAGGCTTCAGTTATTTGGCTAGCTCTTTCGAGCGTTCTTCCTTTCGGAAAACCCCCTCTGAAAGGGGAAACTCTTAATTTAGGCCGCGAATCTACCTTCTTGAATCCATTCCTCACCCTCAACAGGATGTGAATGTCTCATCCCCGGATAGGTGTGGAAGTATGCCCAAGCTGGAATAACTTCAATTCCCGTGCTTGTACACGCCTTAACATTCACAATCTCTCTTGTATACACAACTCCATTTCCTTCAATAGCATCTAAATGCTCCCAAAGGCTATTAGGAATGCGAAACAAATCTCCCTTTGCCAACTTACCGGGTTCATGTCGCATACCTACACCCCAACCTATGTGGTAGAGCTTGGCATCTTCCACCCTTGCGGGTCCTATATATTCCCCGCCTTGCTTCTCAAGGCCATAAGAATAGCCTTTTCGAAGAATTCCATATACAAAGATATAACTATGCGTTGATTCGTCCACGTTTCACCACCCTTTTCGAATTATGCACAACATAGACATTAGGAGTATATTCAAATGACCTTTCAAAATATGGACGTAGTTCTTGCCATTGTAATCCACCATGTCCACATCCCAATCGGGGAACATAAAATTTATATGAAGGAAACTTTTCTGCATAATACTTAATGCCGGTAAGCAAATCGAATACCAGTTTTGCACTAGCTCTATTATCTCTAGGAGAAGCTATAAATGCTAATCCTAAAGGAAGTGCATATTTCTTGCCAGTGAGCTTGTATGTCAGGTCAAGAAGCCTAAAGCAATAACCATAGTCCGTGAGAAATCTATAGGCTACTTTATCAAACGACGGAATCTTATGGTTAGCTTGCGCTGCTAATCCCCGAGAGCAATAAACTGTCTTTGCCACACCCCGACTTTTACCCGACAGGGGAATAACAATGCGACAGTTCTTCTTCCCGTAGAACTTCCAGATATTTGCGTCTATTTCGTTCATAAGTAACGATATTCCTTACCATGATAAGGTCGGCCCCGTTTCAAAGCCATATTTAAACCAGAACTATAGCGTCCAATAACTTTACGAGTTACGTCTGCTAGTGAGTTAAATACTTCTCCAGTTGTAATACATAATACCTTGCGAGTTTTACGAATTGAATTCAGTTGAGCTAACTTTCTTTTTGTGATTCGTTGATTCCTTCTACTTTCCAAACCTGTAACCCATCGACAATTTGATGGAAAATAGCCTTTTTCATTTTTAATACGGTCCATCCATAGACCCGACTTATAACCATGACTTATCGCCCATTTGCGAAATATTTCAAATGATTCCCAAGCTTTACATAAAGTTACGTGCTTATAGAGGTGCCTATGGTTGGCATCAAGCTTATACGTAAATTTCGCCCGACGCCTCATATTATACCATGCGCGATATAACTTCTTTTGTTTCATATAGATATAGAGCCCGTCGCCCCTCCCAAAAACGTGTCCTAATCGGCTCGAACAATGTCATCATCCAAGTTCAGATAGCCATGCTGTAAGCCTCAATGCTCCCCTATCACCCAACATCAAACGATGATTTACAGACAATAGGTTCACTCTTCTTACAGTAGAGAGCTAAGCTTCCCTTCGACTCCAACATCTCGACGGGTCTTTAGCTATGCAAGCTTGCGCTCCGACCCATAATAAGGCCGCCATAGACTAAACACCTACCGATTGTGTGTCGTCCTGTGGACGACGGGAATTCGTTAATACGCCAGTCCGAACATTCTATCATATAGTTCTTGTCGGACATCATTTTCACACGGCAAAACCGTAATCTTTTTAATACAAGCTTCTCGGCCACAAGTTAGCACATTCTCATTCTCTACCATCGCTGGCCGCCCACAAACACAAAGTATTTCAGGATATATAAAGCCTTTCCCTGCACACATATCGCATTTTGGAAAGTCTTTTTGTGCAAAAATATCCACAAAAACTTTTCCTCTACACCGGGGACAAGGCTTTTTAATCATTATCGCCTCTTGGCCCATCAAAGAACATATCATATACCCCATTTTGGATACGGTCATTCTTCCAACCGGCTTGTTCATAATTTTTATTTAAAAGCCAATTCCTTTCAATATCATCAGGATTGACTATAAACTTTTCAATACCTTCCATACCCATCTCAAAAATCGCTTTTCTCACAGATGGAAATGCAGTAGATAGGTCTTGATATAGTTTCCCTGCATTAGACAACAACCAATCAAGGGTATCTTTATTCTCAGAAAGAATCTGACGCGCAGCTTTGATATCACACTTATTGATAATCTCGGCTACTTCCAGCAAACCCGGACTAGTCCACTTTGGCAAATCCATTTTCTTGATAAAATATCCATATCGTAGAGCTTGTCTTGCGATATCAAACATTGCCCCACAAACCGCCGGATGTGAAAGCCAAAAGTTAGACGGAGTTCTCCACTCAAAATGTTGGAATTCTTCTGTGTATTCATCTTCTGTATCTTCATTGTAAACAACTTTTTGGACTTCAAGACTTCCCCGATATTCCCCTGCCCGACCATAAAACTTTCTACGATAAGGGTCATCAATATTTGCAGCGGCACCCACTGACCAAATCCCCGCAATTTGGTCCAGCCAACCGATGCTAGAGTCAAGTTCTTTTAGCGGTTTTACAAAGCCTTCTTTTAGCATACTATATCCATCCCCATATCCCATGATATACGAAAAGTGCATATGCCCACCTGCGAATCTTTTAAGCAACAATCTTGGGTCAGGGATTTCAAGTGGCTTGGTCTTATAGATGTTATAGCTTGGCATACATCCAAACGAAACAAATGCTTCTGGCAATTGCTCAAGTAAACTTTGCTCAACATCAACCGTATTTTTGATTGACAATTTCGCGCCGGGATACTTCTTCCGCGCCTTGTTTAATACTTGTTGCAATCCCCCTCTAATACAAGATTGCAATTGCATGATGCAAGTAATTCCTTGATAAATCTCAAATTCAGCTTGAAAACCGTCCCAAAAGCTTCGAATAGACTTCTCAAAGTGATAAGAAGAGTCAATATTCTCAAATTCAGAGTCCATCTTCGCTGGCAAATAGCTAAACGCTGGAAGTAACTTATTCTTGTTGAATGCGAAAACTTCCGGGTCAGTCCCCATTGCGATGCACAACTTTTCGATTTTCGGTTCTCTACTAAATTTCACTTTAGTCTCCCGCCATAATTAGATTCATACCCAAAATCTTTCCAGCCAACTCACCATTACATTCTGCGCAAACCATCCCATAGTCGTTATTGCCATAGAATGTGCCATTCTTCTGCTTCTTACATCTGTTACAAACAGCAATGAACGGAATGCTTGGGCCGTATTCAGATACATCTTGTACTTCCTTCTCTGCCGGTTCTTCAACCCGAGAAAAGATTCGGCCATGAGTCTTGCATTCGGTTTGTTTACAAACCGTTCCATTTGGCGTAGTCCAAATCTTAACTTTTAACGGCTCATAGCACTTTCGACAAAACTCTCGCATCTCATCCATTGCGTTATCCCTTATATTTGATAGAAGAAATCTCTTTTCTAAAACCCGGCTGCTTCAAGTCTAATGTGAGGTAGACAACTTTATTTCCAGACTTAGCATTGATAAACGGTTCACTTATTACCCAACCCCGCTCCGGTAGACTATTCCACCAATGTCGTTCATCTGGATATACAACTTGAGTCAAGATAACTGACCCAAATCCGGCTTCATAGGCAGACTCGGCGATAAAATCAACAGCTCTGAGATACGCCTTTTCCGTTACTCCTGCTCGAATGTATGATGCTGTAAGAACCGCACAACATCCCGGCATTTGCTGTAATTGAGCTTGCATCCACGGCAGCCCAATAAGAATCCGGTTCCATTCATTATCAGGAGTAATTTCAATCGGGTTCGATTGCAATCTCGGTTCTTTCTCCCGCATAACCTTAAGAATCAAATTTGGATGTGTCCATTCCATTATCCTTCACCTCCGACTTCATTGTAAATCTCAGTTGCCCAATCCTGATTCGGCGGAGCAGCGTCCATAACTCCGGGCAAATATTGCTTATCATCCACCTCAATCGGCTTAGGATGCAAGCTTGGAATGTCAAATTGGTGAGAATGGCAATCAAGCCATCCTTGCACGGGTACTTCAGCAGGTATATAGTAGTCGAGATTATTCATTTGTGAGTCCTTTCTTTGCCTGTTCGAGCATATCACTCAAAGTTGATATATATCTATCGCATTCATTTATTGTAAATCCATGGTGCGCTCTTATCATACCGGCCTCTTTGAATGCGATAGTAGCCTCTAGTCTGAGATTTTTTTGGCGTTTTATCTCCCCTTCAATCGCTTCGATAATAATTTTGAAGTTCATATTTATCCTCTTGAAATTACGCGAACGTTGTCTGGCAAATCTTGCAAAATCGGTTTTACTTCACTCCAAGTCAATCGTCCATTTCCACAACCCGGACGTGGAAGAATATATTCAAGTGTAGAATGCGAAGCAATCTCATACAATCGCCGTGCAGAATCTTTGATTAGGTCTAAATCTGCTTGTTCATACCAGTTATGCTTAACTGGAAATGTCAAAATCCGCAAATCTGGGATGTAGAGTGGAATGTTGCCGTTCTTTACGATATGTGTTCCAATAACCTTAGGCAACCATGAAAATCTCGCTTTTGCTTCAGCCGCACATCCACGACCCATAACACATTCACCGTTTTTCTTAATGGTGCCATTCGTGGTTATACACACCACAAATCCCGGCTCATCTGCAAAATCCCACAATTCACCATACACTTCAATCATAAGCTAATATTCATCTCCTTCAAGAATTTCACATCCTCATCCGTAAATCCTTGCCCAGATTGGACCCGCTTTGGGGTGGCTGCCTTAATCTCTTCCCGCCTGATGCACATATTCTCATGCACCTTACAGAGCAAGTGAAACGTATTGTCAAACCGCGATTCAATCTTCTCTTGGCAGCGGGGACAAATCTTAGTTTGAATCGGCGGTAGTTCAAATGGCATGAAGATTTTCCTCATCTGCTGGATGCATAATCCCCGGTTGACGGTCTATATAATAATTTTCATCTTCAATTGCGGTAACAGTTATAACATCTGTAGAAGGATATTTCGGATGTAGAGTGTCCGCTTTGATAATCGTACAGGCAGATTTGTCGCCAGCTTTTACCCGGTCTAGTTTCGAGAGCAAAGACAGCAAATTTCTACGAGAAAGAAATAGTCGTTGCATTAGTATCTCCCTATGAGAAAGTGCCTAATCCGCTCAAACCATGTTGGAATGATATAAACCATGCAAGCCACAACTGCATCTTCACCGTACTGTTGGCCTTCGATAATAGCATTCGCATATTTGACTTTGCGAATCACAATATCGAAAATGGGTATAGAAGCCTTCTTAGGAGACTTCTTCCAGATATGAAATCCTGAAGAATATTTCTCACCGGTATCTTCACATATAAGCGGACAGTTGTATTCAGCTACTTCCCATCTTCCAATAACTAAACTTGTATCCTGCCTATAAGCGCAAGACAGTGTTCTCCATCTATTTCGAAATTCTGAAGAATTCAGAAATTCCTTCCACCCCATTCCATTCGGTTCAGGCGTTCTAGATGTGATATAGCTAAGACACATTATTAATCCTCCAACCAGCTAACAGTTACCAAATTAACTGACATTTTTAGATTTCCGTAACTTGTAACTCCACCAACAACATGAATCTGAATGTTTTTGGCGTAAACTCTATCATTCAGGAACAAATCGTTGAGAAGCCTATTTAAAGCTTCTAGCCCTGATTCTGTGAGTGTATCGTATGGCCTAGAGACTCTATACCTCATATTTCTCCCTGTCGCCAAGCTTTACCACTAGCTCCTATAAACCATAGTAAACTTTTAATTACAATGGCAGGGAAAAGAATATATTTAATACACAAAAGAAGTATACCGATAATATACAAACTCCCGGTATGTAAATACCACGGTTCTATCACAGGTTTAGGAGGCCTAGGAAGAGACGGTTCAGCGACAATTTGCTCAAAAACAAAACTTGGAGCATTACTTACCCATACATTCTTTCCTTCTAATTTTCCGCAAGTACCTTCAACGTAATTAATAGCATCTTCTTGTGAGATAAATTGTTTGCCCCAAGGTTCTCCGTAATATTGATATTTATTGCAGGTAGCAAGAGTTGTATCCCAACGTGCTATAGAACCCAATTTTAAAATTTCACCAGTAGAGGTAATTTTAATAAAGACGGCATCGGTGCCAACATCCCGCCATTCATATCTTACGTGTTCTAGCATATCCATC
>Ga0335085_10014874_pt1 | contig 11327 bp, 14 predicted proteins | sample Lox_Sample_45_FD_206712 | JGI IMG/M metagenome (GOLD analysis project Ga0335085, IMG submission 206712) | Soil microbial communities from Loxahatchee National Wildlife Refuge, Florida, United States - Lox_Sample_4.5 | ecosystem: Environmental > Terrestrial > Soil > Wetlands | place: USA... | reverse complement strand
CTGCAGACGTTCATCCGCGAGCACCTGGCGCTGGCCCGGGTGGAGGTGAAGCAGGACCTCCGCAGCCTGGGGCACGACGTGGCGCTCGGGGCGGCGGGAGTGCCCGCCCTCTTCACCGGCTACCTGCTGCTCATGACAGCCGTTGGTCTGCTCCTGGCGATCTGGCTGCCGTCCTGGGCGGCCTTCGGGATCGTCGCGGTGCTGAACCTCGCCGCCGGCGGGGCCGTCACCCTCTCGGGGATGCGCCGGGCGAAGCGCAACCGGGTGGAGCTGAGCCGTACCGCGAGCGAGCTCCGGAGGGACCGGGACTGGCTGGCGTCCTTGCCCAAGGCGCCGGAGGAGGGAACGCATGCCTGAAAACCCGAGGGAAGCCGCGGCGATCCGGGCCGGCATCGAGCGCGCCCGCCAGGACATCGAGCAGTCCGTCAACGCCTTGCGGGCCAACGTCTCCGACTCGCTCAACTGGCGGAGCTTCGTGCGCCGCCACCCCGGGTCATGCTTCGCCTCCGCGCTGGTGGCGGGGCTGCTCATCGCCCGCGCCACCTCGAGGTGAGCCATGGAAGAGATGCCGGGCAAGACGCAGCTTCCCCCGATGCCGAGCGGCCCGCCGCCCGATGAGGCGGCGTTCCAGCGCGGCATCGCCTTGGGGCGCGACTACGCCTCGCTCGCCGTCCGCCGCGTCGGGGCGTGGGCGGAAGAGCATCCCGGCCAGATGCTGCTGGCCGGCCTCGCGGCCGGGTTCGTGCTGGGCAAGCTCCTCTTCCCCGGGCGAAAGCAGGTCATCGAGGAGGCGGACTGACCGGAGCCCGCGGCTCGGCCCGCGCGGCCGGCGACAGCCCTACCCCGTGGCGGTAGACCAGGGCTCCTCCGAGCACGGTCACCGCCAGCAGGATCGCCGCCGCGGCGAATGCCGAAGCCAGGTAGAGGGTCCGGGCCCGCAAGGGCAGGGCGAGCTTGGACGCCCAGCGCCATCCGGCGACGGGCAGCCAGAGGGCCGTGGCCACGTACGCCACCACCTCGTGGAGATTGAGCAGCGCCTCCCCCGCGGCGCTGTGCGCTCCCACCCTCGCTTCCGCTCCCCAGCCGCTGGCCACGGCGAGCAGGGCGAAGCCGGCTCCCAGCATCGTGGTCCAGCGGCCCGTGTAGAGGAGGGCCTCGCGCCGGAGCAGCAGCCCGAAGATGTCCGCCAGCGGCGCCAGCAGGAGGAGCCCCACCGCGAAGTGCACGATGAAAGGGTGGAACTCGCCGGCCACCACGCGCGCTCATCCTGCCGATCGACCCCCGGCGAGGCAAATACAAGTCTATTCGTCTGGATGCCGGGCGACGACCACCGTGTGGATGCCCCCGCGAACGTAGAAGTCGCCGGTCACCTCGCACCGGCGCGGCCGGAGCGCGGCCACCAGGTCGTCGAGGATGCGGTTGGTGACCGCCTCGTGGAAGGCCCCCTCATTCCGGTAGCTCCAGAGGTAGAGCTTGAGGCTCTTCAGCTCCACGCACTCGCGATCGGGGACGTAGACGATGCGGATGGTGGCGAAGTCCGGCTGGCCGGTCATCGGGCAGACGCAGGTGAACTCCGGGCACTCGAACCGGATTTCGTAATCTCTTCCGGGACTTGGATTCGTAAACGTCGCCAGGGTCTTGCCCGGCGCCGTCGCTTTTCGGGGGGCCACATCGGCCTTGAGCCTGCGTGCCATCGCTGGCCGGCCCTCGTAACAGGAAAGACTGTCCGGCGCCAGACCAGCGCACATCCTGCGCGGTTGCGGGCGGGGGTGAGGTCAGGTACAACCCCCAGCCATGCCGCGAAAGGCTGACCCCAGCAGTCGTCGCTCTTCTCGCCGCCGCCCCCCCGCAGAGGTCCCGGCAGGTCCCCCCTTGCGCCCCCCCCGGAAGGAGGCGCAGGAGGACGCCGACTCGGATTTCGGGCTTTGCCTGGCGCTCGCCCCGGCGCTCCGCCGGCGCGGCGATAACTAAAGAAAAGCACGGGCAATCATAGGGTTGCTCTTCCTCCGGACGGTGAAGACCATTCCGTCCATGGAGACCACCCTGTCCGATACCCGACCGACGTTCTCCCGCCTGACGGAAGGAAAGGCCCGGCAGTCGTGGCGCGCGGCGGTCCCCGTGGTACTGGTGCTCATCGCCTTCGTGGCCTTGGTCGCCTACCTGGCCTCCAGCCTCAGCTCTTACTCACAGAAAGCCTCGCTGGCGGAGCGGGATAGCCAGCAGTACCGCGACCAGCTCACGGCCATGAGCAAGCAGGTGGACAACCTGCAGAAGGAAGTGGCGCTCGACCGCAGCCCCGGTCGGACCACCGTCGTGCTGCAGGCGCCGGAGCCGGCGGGCAAGAAGCGGGCGGCCGCCCCACAGCAGGGGCAGGCCTGGGCGGCCGTCACCTGGGGCGAACAGCCCGACGGCAAGACCTGGATGCGGGCGAACGGCTACGGCATGGGCCAGGGCCTGGACGGCGGGAAGAGCTACCACCTCTGGATGCAGCCGCAGACCGGCGATCCCATCGACCTCGGGGTCCTGGATGTGGACCCGAATGGGAGCGGCTTCGCCATGAAGAGCGACCTGCCGGGCATCGATCAGGGCAAGTCCGTGATGCTCACCACCGACCTGCCCGACTCCAAACAGCCGGGCGACGTGGTGGCGCAGGCCGATCTGCCCAAGCTGCAGCCTGCCGTGAAGCCTGCTCCCAAGGCTCCCGCCGACAACAACCAGGCGCGCCCGGGCAACGACGCCCAGCAGATGCATCAGTCCCGGTAGGGCAGGGCGGAGTTAACCCCTCTCGATCCTTGACCTATGCGGCGCTCGCCCGTACGCTCTCGGGCCTTCCGGCGCGGCCGGGGCGAGGGGCGACATGGGCGAAGAGGGCACTCCCAAGACCGAGATGATCAACCCGGCGCTCCTCGATGGAGTGTCGGCGAACTTCATCGTCAAGGGGCCCAACGGTGTGGAGAAGGCCTACCCGATGCGGGCGATCTCGGTGACCGTCGGCCGCTCCGACCAGTGCGACATCGCGGTCAAGGACAGCTCGATGTCCGGACGGCACGCCGAGATCAGCAAGATCAACGGCGAGATCCGGGTCAAGGACATGGGCTCGGCGAACGGGATCTGGCTGAACGGGGAGCGGGTCGAGGACGTGGAGCTGTTCGACGGGGACGTGCTGCGCCTGGGGCAGACCTCCATCCGCGTCGACGTGGTGGGCGGCCGCAAGCGGCCCAGCGCGGGACTCAGCCCCAGGCTGATCGCCGGGATCATCGCCGGGGTGCTGGTGCTGGCCGGGGCGGGGATCGCCGGCGGCCTCTATCTGAAGAAGCGGGCGCAGGCCCGGCGCGACCGCGCCACCCTCACCGCTTTCATCGCCGCCGCGCGGGAGAGCCAGAAGAGCAAGCCTTGCGCGGCCGCGGTGGACAAGGTGGGCGACGTGGCGAAGACCCTGAACACCCTGGGGAGGCCGAGCTGCGCCAGCATGCCCAAGGGCGACGAGGCCCGGCGGATCACCGCCGGCTACCGCGAGCTGGCGAAGACGTACGACCGGATCGCCGTCTCCATCTCCCAGTTCGCCGCCCAGTCCACCGCCTCCGCCGCCGCCCTGACCGGCTCCGCCGAGCAGATCGCCGATCCGGAGATGAAAGCCGCCGTCTCCGAGGCCCAGGATCTGATCGAGCAGCGCACGCAGGTCACCACCAGCTTCATCTCCGACTGGCGCAAGCTCTCGACGGCAACGGGCAACTACGCCAACCTGCTCGACCAGGCATTCCTCCAGGGCAACAAGGCGGTCTGCCCGGAGGTCGAGCGCGGCGTGCAGGCGAAGACACCCGCGGAGGTGCTGGTGAACTGCAACCGCAACTTCGACCGGGCGCGGGGCGCCGAACAGGACAAGCTCAAGGAGCTGGACGAGCTGGCCGGCGGCGAGGGCGCGCGGTCCGAGTAGGACTTGCTCGCCCTCTGGATCGCCGCCGCGGTGGCCGCCCTGCTGATCGCGGGGGCGCTCTCCTTCGCGGCGCGGATCCGCGCCCGCCACCGCCGCTTCCTCCGGGCAGAGCCGCCTTCCGCCGCCGCGGACGCGGAGCGGATCATCGATCAGCCGCAGGCGCTCTACCATGGGACCAGGTTCGCCGACGGCAGCGCCCTGCTGGCGCCGGCCTGGAGGGACGCCTGCGTCTGCGACGTCTGGTGCACGGGCGAGGGGCTCTTCATCCGCCGGGAGGGGCAGGGGGCCCTGCTGACCATCGCCCACGGCGAGATCGAGGAGGCGGCGCTGCACCGGGCCTTCGCGGCCATCGCCGGCAAGGACCTGCCCATGCTCCGCCTGCGCTGGCGGCGGGGCGGGGAGCCGATGGTGACGGAGCTCTCGCTGCGCGGGGGGATGGCCTCGCTGGAGGCGCTGCGCAAGGAGATCCACTTGCGGCAGGGCGGGGTGAAGGAGCAGCTCGCGCCGCTGCTCGATCGGACGCCCGGATGAAGGTCACCGCCCTGGGCAGCGGCGACGCCTTCTGTTCCGCGGGGCGGGGACACACCTCATGGCTGGTGGACGACGCCCGCGGCTCGTACGCGGTGGACTTCGGCGGCACCGCGCTGCTGGCGCTCCGGCGCCTGGGCCGCGACCCGGAGGAGATCTCCGCCCTGCACTTCACCCACCTGCACGGCGATCACATCGGCGGCTGGCCCTTCCTCCTGGTGGACGCCGTCTATCGCGCCAAACGCACGCGGCCGCTCCTGGTCACCGGGCCGCCGGGGACCGGGGCCAGGCTGCAGGCGCTGTGGGCGGCCTGCTATGCGGCGGCCTCCGAGCGGCCCCTGCCCTTCGCCCTGGAAGTGCGGGAGATGACGCCCGGCGATCGGCTGGATCTCCTGGGGCGGCAGGTGCGGGCTTTCGAGGCGCGGCACATGAGCCCGCCCCACGTCGCCCTCTCGCTGCGCATCGACAACGTCGCCTTCAGCGGCGACACCTCCGCGCTGGCCGAGGGCCTGTGCGAGGGCGCCGACCTGCTCTGCGCCGAGTGCACCCTCGCCGGGCGGAGCACGGAGTCGCACATCGGCTGGGAGACCCTGCGGCAGGATCTGCCCCGGGTCCCCCGCATCCTCCTCGGCCACCTGGGAGCGGAGGCGCGGGAGGCGATCGCGGAAGGCGCGGGTGTGCGGGTGTGCGACGACCTCGATGCCGTCGAGCTATAAGGCGGCATGGACCGCACCGAGCAGCTGCGCCAGTTCATCGCCCGATCGCCCGGCGAGGCCTTTCCCCGCTACGCGCTGGCGCTGGAGCTGAAGGGAAAGGGCGACGCGGCGGGGGCGGCGGCCGAGCTGCAAGAGGTGCTCCGCCTCCAGCCTGACTACCTCGCCGCGTACCTTCAGCTCGGCATGCTGCAGCAGGCTCTGGAGCGGTTCGGGGAGGCGCGGGAGACGTTCACGCGCGGCCAGGAGGTGGCCCGCAAGCAGGGCAACTCGCGCGCTCTCTCGGAGCTGACCCAGGCGCTCGAAACGCTCCCCCGGTAGGTGCAGGTAAGTCCGCGCGCTTCCTTGACTGTTCCCAGGGGCCCGCGCAGGATCGAAGGGCGATGAAAGCGACAAAAGTCCTCGTGGTCGACGACTCGAAGCTCCTGCACCGGATGTTCGAGATGATGCTCCGCGGCTTCCCGCTGGTGCACGCCTTCGACGGCCGGGAGGCCCTGGATCGGCTCGCCGAGCACAAGGACGTGGAGCTGATCCTGCTGGACATCAACATGCCCCGGATGAACGGGCTGGAGTTCCTCACCGCCGTCAAGGCGCACCCGGAGTTCGCGCGCATCCCGGTGGTGATCATCACCACCGAGGGTACCGAGGACGACACCGAGCGGGGGATGCAGGCGGGCGCCGCGGCCTACGTGAAGAAGCCCTTCCGCAACGAGGAGCTTCTCTCGGTGATCAGCCGGCTGACGGCGAGCCCCGCTGCTTGAATTCGCGCATGGCCGCTCCGGAGCACCTCCCGCCTCGGATCGGGTCCGCGCTCGACGAGCTGCGGGCGACGCTCAGCCGCGCCGCCGAGCTGGCCCGGCAGATCGAGGGGAAGGCGGAGCCCGCCCTCGATCTGAAGAGCCGGCTGGCGGACGTGGAGTCGGACCGCGAGGAGCTCTCCGCCAAGCTGGCCGAGTACGAGCACCAGGTGGGGCGGCTGATGAACCTCTACGTGGCCACCTACCAGCTCCACGCCACCCTCGATCCGGGCGAGGTGCAGGCCACCATCGCCGAGATCGCCATCAACCTCCTGGGGGCGGAGCGCTTCGTCCTCCTCTTCCGCAAGGGGGGCAAGAACGAGTCGGGGGAGTGCGAGATCGCCTTCGCCGAGGGCCTGGACGAGTCGCCGGCCGCCTTCTACCGGAACGGGATCTACCAGGGCGGAGACCCGGCGCTGGACGCCACCCTGGCGGACGGGGTGCTGCGCATCGGCCCCCTGGAGGGGTCGGAGGCGATGGCGGTGGTGCCGCTCACCGTGCAGGGCACGCCGGTGGGCGCGCTGGTGATCCTCAAGCTCTTCGATCACAAGGCCATGCTCCGGCCCGAGGACCGCGACCTCCTCGACCTGATCGCCGCCCACGCGGCGTCCGCGCTCTTCGCCGCGCGCGTCTACTCCCAGGCCGACCGCAAGCTGAAGACGCTGGAGAGCCTGGTCGCGCTGGTGCGCAGGCAATGAGCCTCTCGGGAAACCTGGAGGACGTCTCGGTCGCCGACGCGGTGCAGTTCATCCACCTGGGCGGCCGCACGGGGACCCTCTCGCTGGTGCAGGGCGACCTGCAGGGCGGGATCGGATTCCACAAGGGGCGGATCGTCAACGCCTGGGCCCCGGGGGCCCGGCGGCTGGGGGAGTTCTTGGTGGAGACCGGCGTGCTCGAGCAGGCGGCGCTGGACGAGGCGCTGCGGCAGCAGGAGGCGGAGCATCCCCGGCGCTCGCTGGGCCAGGTGCTGGCGGCGATGGGGTTCCTGGGGGAGGAGGCCATCTACCGGGCGGTGGAGCAGCAGATCGAGCGGGCGGTCTACGAGCTCGTGACCTGGAACCGGGGCACCTTCACCTTCGCCCTCGACGACCTCAAGCCCATCGACGACATCGCCCTGGTGCCGGGCGACGTGATCCGGCACCTCAACCTCGACACCCAGATGGTGCTGCTGGACGCGGTGCGGGTGTTTGACGAGCGCAACCGCAGCAGCGAGGCGCCCACCAACGGTGCGCTCCTGTCGGCCGCCGAGCAGGCGGGGAACGGCGCCGCCCTCGCCACTCCCCCGCACGGGCTGGACGCGCTGGGCGACCCGCTGCGCCCCCGGCTGCAGGTGGTCTCCGCCGACCGGCAGGTGGCGGCCGCGCTGATGCACGCCCTGCCGGACATGAGCGTGGCCCGGGTGGAGCTGCGCGACGCCGGCACCCCGCCCCCGGGCGAGGCGCCCCCGCTGGTGCTCCTGGACATGCGCAAGGGGGCGGTGCCCCTGGAGGCGCTCTCCGGACTGCGCCGGGCGCGGCCCCGCGCCTCGCTGGTGGCGCTGGTGGACCGCGACGCGCAGGTGGCCCAGGTCTACCAGGCGGGGGCCATCGCGGTGATCCCCGCCGACCTGCAGCTGGCCATCGCCTGCTTCCGCTCGGTGGCGCAGAACCGGCGGGATCTCATGACCGGCGGATCGCGGGCCGACCGGATCACCGCCAACTTCGCCAAGCTGCGGCGCATCGTGGGCGACCTGCGCAGCGGCCTGATCTCCACCACCATCTCGCTGAGCCTGATGAACATCATCAGCGAGTCGGTGGAGCGGGCGGTCCTCTTCCTCGTCTCCCGCGACGGCCTCACCGTGCTGGGCGCCTTCGGTACCAGCCCGGGAGGGCAGCCGCTGGCGCAGCTCACCCGCGGGCTGAAGCTGGCGCTGGCCGCGCGCAACGCGCTCACCGACACCCTGGCGGACGGGCAGGTGCACGCCATGCCCTTCGCCGAGGCGCAGCTTCCCGGGGAGTTCGCCACCCTGATCGGCAAGCCTCGCTCCGGCGAGTGCGCCATCTTTCCCGTCACCGGAGGGCAGCGGGTGATCGCCCTGGTCTACGCGGACAACGGGCCCTCCAACCGCGCCATCGAGGAGCTGGACATCCTCGAGCTGGCGGCGGCCCAGGCGGGGCTGGCCTTCGAGAACGAGCTGCTGCGCCGGCAGGCGGCGCACGCTCACTGAGGTGCGCTTGGCGACCCGGGAGATCGACGAGGTGTTCCAGTCCGGCGCGAGCGACGGGGAGATCGTCGCCGCCCTGCAGGAATCCGAGCCGGCCCTGCGCGAGCGGGCCATCGCCCTGGCCGCGCGGCACCTGCCGCCGGAGACCCTGGGCCGATTCGTCGGCGACGACGAGAACGCGGCCCTGCGCAACGCGGCCCTCTCCGCCCTGGAGCGGCAGGGTCCCTACGCCGTACCGCACCTGGTCTCCCTCTCCCGGGGCGAGAACGCCGAAGTGGCGATGTTCGCCGTGCAGATCCTCTCCCGCATCAAGGATCCCGGCTCCTCGCAGGCCCTGCTCCCGCTCCTCCAGCACGCGGACTCCAACATCGCCCAGGCGGCCATCGAGGCGCTGGGGGCGCTCCGGGCCCGGGAGGCCGTGCCGGGGCTGATCCGGCTCTTGAACGCCGATCTCTGGCTGCAGTTCGCGGCCGTGGCGGCGCTGGGGGAGATCGGGGATCCCCGCGCCGTGCAGCCATTGCTCGACACCGTCGCCAACGAGATGCTGGCCGAGCCCTCGGTGGAAGCGCTGGGAAGGATCGCCGCGCCCGAGGCGCTGCCCCGCCTGCTCGGCCTGTTGGCCGACCAGGACCGGCTTCCCTTCCGCGACGTGCTGCTGCGCGCCTGCGCCGCGATCCTCGAGGCGCAGCCCGCCTCGCCTCTGCTCTTCACCCGCTTCCGCCGCAAGCTGGACGAGGAGCGGCGGGAGCCGGGCCTGCTGGAGTACCTGGGCTCCATCCTCGCCTCGGACGACGTGCCCCTGGCCCGGGCCGCCGCCAGCGTGGCGCTCTCCGCCCAGCTGGAGAAGCTCTACCCGGCGGTGGTGCAGCGCGCGCTCTCGCCCGATGCGGAGGAGTCGCGCTGGATGGCCGCTCTCTGCCGCCGGCACGAGCGGGCGGTGCGGGAGGCGCTCGCCCACCTGCTGCGCGACGGCGATCCGCGGGTGCGGCGCGGCGCATTGCTCTGCGCCCCCGCCGGACCGACGGTGGTGGCGCTCCTCCTCCCCCGCCTGCAGGATCCCGACGCCACCGTGCGCGCCGCCGCCTGCCAGGCGCTGGGCAGGTGCCGCGACGTCTCGGCCATCCCGGCGCTGATCACCCGCTTCGGGAAGGGGACGCCCCCGGAGAGCGAGGCCGCGGCGGAAGCCCTGGGAAGCATGCCCGGGCAGAGCTTGATCCATCTCGCTCCCTACCTGGAGGACCCCGCCAGGGTGCTGCCCGCGCTGGCCGTGCTGGAGGCGGCGCGCAGCCCGCTCTTCCCCGACAAGATCGCCGAGCTGCTCGAGTCGAGCAGTGCCCCGGTGCGCCGGGCCGCCCTCCGGGTCCTGGTCCATCACGACGAAATGGATGCGGAGGAGCACCTGGTGCGCAAGCTCTTCGATCCGGACGAGTCGGTCCGCATCGAGGCCGTGGAGCTGCTGGTGCGCAACGGCTCGACCCGCGCGGTCCCCGCCCTCTCCGCTCTCCTGGGCGTGGCCGGCGAGCTGCGCTACCACGCGATCCGCGCCCTCGGGCGCCTGCGGGCGGAGTCGGCCGCGCCAGCCCTGTCGCGGATGTTCACCCAGGCCAGCGGCCACGAGCGGCTGGAGATCGTCGCCGCCCTGATCCGCATCTCCGCTCCCGGACTCCTCCCCTTTCTCGAGGAGCGGCTGCGCGATTCCGAGCCCGAGGTCCGGCGGGTGGCGGCGGACGGGGTGGCCCGGGTGGCCACGGCGGTGGAGCTGCCGCTCTTGGTGCGCCTGGCGCAGGATCCCGACTGGAGCATCAGGAACCATGCGGGCTGGGGCCTGGGCCGGCTGGGGCTGCAGGAGGGCCGCGACGCGCTCCTGGCTTTGGTCCGCGACACGGAACCCGTGGTGGCCCGCACCGCCCGGGCCGCGCTGGCGAAGCTCGTTTAGGCCCTTGCTCTTTCGCTCGCGCGTGGCGACCGTCCACAGATGCACATCGCCATCGCCGGAGCCGTCGTGCTCTCGCTCGCCCTTCTGCTCTCCCCGGCGCGCGTCGACACCCCGCTCGGCCGGGCGCCCAAGCCCCAGCCGCACGGCCTCCTGGCCCCGAAGATGTGGCAGGATCGCGCCGGGCAGTTCGCGTTGGAGCGGCCGGCCGAGGAGCGGTGGATGTTCCGCAGCGGGATGCGGGGACCGGACGGGGAGCGGGTGCCGCTGCTGGCGATGTCGGAGGAGACCGGCGCCCAGCTGGTGGTGCAGAGCGCGGACGGCATCCAGGACCTCCGCCTGCTCGCCCGGATGCTGATGGAGAACCTGGCGGCGGAGGCCCGGGTGCACGTGGACGACGTGGAGCGGGTCCTGGCCCGGGGCGGCGAGGCCTACGGGTTCGCCTTCAGCGTCGCCGACGAGGTGCGGGGCCGCGTCGCCGTGGTCCGGACCGGCGACCACGTGGCCCTGGCGATCGCGAGCTGGCCGATGGGCGCGCCCCCCGAGGTGGTGGACGACGTCGACGCGATGATCGGCTCTTTGGGACCGGTTCCGGGGACCCTGCCTCCAGGGGTGTTCTGAGCGCGAGCGCCACGCGGGCGAGCTCGTCGTACAAGGGGAGCAGATCGGCAGGCAAGGCCCGGCGGTGGGCGGCCAGCGTGGCCAGGTCGCCGCGCGCGGCGGGGCCGGTGATGGCGATCCCGGGCGGATCGCGGCGCAGCTTCTCCAGCGCGGCCAGGGCGAGAGGAAGCAGGGCGGCCCGGGCGTCGGGCTCCCCCAGTCCGGTCGCCTTGCGGAACGCGCGCACCGCCTGGGAGAAGAGGGCGACCTCGGCGCCGGCCGCCAGCGCCGCGGCCGCGTGGTAGAGGGCGCGCGATCGTTCGCTGGTGCGCAAGGGCGTCATGCCCAGGCGCCGGCAGAGGTCTTCGAGGTCGGCGGCCGCGCTCTCATCGGAGCCGGCGATGCCCGCGGCGAAGCCGCGGAAGCCCAGGCCGTCGCCCAATGTGAAGGGCCGCAGCGGATGGAGAGATCCGGTGCGGGCGCCCAGGCGGTGCGCCTCGGCCAGCGGGCGCAGTCCCAGCGCACCGGCCAGGTGCGCCACCAGCTGGCCCGGCCCCACCTCCAGCCTGGCGCAGACCTCCGCCACCGCCGCATCGGAGACCGCGAGCAGCACCAGGTC
>Ga0335085_10014871_pt1 | contig 11328 bp, 10 predicted proteins | sample Lox_Sample_45_FD_206712 | JGI IMG/M metagenome (GOLD analysis project Ga0335085, IMG submission 206712) | Soil microbial communities from Loxahatchee National Wildlife Refuge, Florida, United States - Lox_Sample_4.5 | ecosystem: Environmental > Terrestrial > Soil > Wetlands | place: USA... | reverse complement strand
GGTTCCGAGCGAGAGTCGACGCGGGCTGGCCCGCGGCGCCAATGAAGGAAGACCGCCAATGTCCATCGAGCAATTCATCGCCAATGAGGTCAAGGGAAACGACGTCGTGCTGTTCATGAAGGGCACGCCGCAATTTCCCATGTGCGGCTTCTCCGGCCAGGTCGTGCAAATTCTCGACTATATCGGGGTGTCCTATAAGGGACTGAACGTCCTCGAGAACGATGATCTGCGGCAGGGCATCAAGTCCTATTCGAACTGGCCGACCATTCCGCAGCTCTACGTCAAGGGCGAGTTCGTCGGCGGTTGCGACATCATCCGCGAGATGTTTCAGGCCGGCGAGTTGCAGAACCTGTTCAAGGACAAGGGTCTCGCCGTAAAGGCGCCGGCCACGGCGTAAGACCAACCGTAATGCTCCGCCAACGGGTCCGGCGCGAAGTCGCCGGCCCGACGACAAGCTCCGCCGGAGCATGCAGCAAGCGTTGTCGGCGCCGTGATTACTGGATCACCCGCCTGCGCGGGTGACGGACTTGAACGGGTGCAGGCCAGACCCGCCGCGTTACCGCGAGTAGTACTCGACGACCAGATGCGGCTCCATCATAACCGGGTAGGGGACGTCGCCGATCAACGGAATCCGTGACAGCTTGGCCGTCATCTTGGAGTGATCGACGTCGATATAATCCGGCACGTCGCGTTCGCCGAGGCCGGTGGCCTCGATCACCAGCGCGAGTTGCTTCGACTTTTCCTTCACCTCGACCACGTCGCCGACCTTCACCCGATAACTCGCGACGGTGACGCGCTTGCCGTTCACCAGGATGTGGCCGTGGCTGATGAACTGCCGCGCGGCGAAAACGGTAGGCACGAATTTGGCGCGATAGATCACGGTGTCGAGCCGGCGCTCGAGCAGCCCGATCATGGTCGCGCCGGTGTCGCCCTTGACCCGCCGCGCTTCCTCGTAGAGGCCGCGGAAGTGCCGCTCCGACATGTTGGCGTAATAGCCCTTGAGCTTCTGCTTGGCGCGCAACTGCACGCCGTAGTCGGAGAGCTTGCCCTTGCGGCGCTGGCCGTGCTGGCCGGGACCGTATTCACGCTTGTTGACGGGTGACTTGGGCCGGCCCCAGAGGTTCTGGCCCATGCGGCGGTCGATCTTGTACTTCGCCTGATGGCGCTTGGTCATTCGCGTCCTCGCTAAAGTGGTGCTGGCTGAGGATCGCGCCCTCCTCTGTCCCTAGCCCCCTGAGGAGGCGGAACCGACAGATTTGGCAGCCGAAGCGCCGGGCCAAACCACGGGTCGCGAAACACCGCGCGGGCCCTTTGGGCCCGCGAAGTGGGCGGTATCTAGGGGCAAACCCGGCGGGTGTCAAACCGGGCTTTTTGCCGGTGCTCCGGCTTAGCCGCGTGCGAAGTGCGCGCGGCGCATGCTGCGCAGCAACGTGATGGCAAGAAGTGCGGTCACCGCGTCGAGCACGGCGACGATGATGAACACGGCAGTCCAGCTTCCGGTCGTCTGCTTGAGGAACGCCGCCGCCGGCCCGGCGAGGATCGAGCCGACGCCCTGCGCGATATAGAGGAAGCCATAGTTGGTCGCGGCGTATTTCGGCCCGAACGTGTCGGTCAACGTCGAGGGAAACAGCGAGAAGATCTCGCCCCAGCCGAAAAAGACGAGCCCGGTCAGCACCACGAACAGCGCCGGTTGAGCGATGAAGGCAAACAGAATGAGGATGGCGATGCATTCCAGGGCAAAGGCGAGCGCCATCGTCTGCTCGCGCCCGATCTGGTCCGACACCCAGCCGAAGAACGGCCGCGTCAAGCCATTGGTGAAGCGCGACAGCGTCAACGACAGCGGCAGCGCCGCCATGCCGAGCACGGCCACTTGGGCAACCTTGTAGTCATTGGCGAACGGCCCGACATTGAAGACGACCATGAGGCCCGACGTCGACATCATGCTCATCATGACGAACAGCAGCCAGAAAATGGGACTCTTCAGCATTTCAGCCGGCGCATAGCTGCGTTTGGTCTGCTGCGCCGCGATGGCGGCGGCCGGTGCCCCATCCAGCACCCGATAGCCTTCCGGCGGGACACGCAACAATTGCGCTGCCAGAATGCCGATTATGCCCTGGATGACGCCCCACACCACGAGCGTGTGCGCATAACCGGAGCTTTTGATCATGCTGTCGACGGGGAAACTGGTGAAGATGGCGCCGAAACCGTAGCCCGCCGCGGCCAAGCCGGTGGCGAGCCCGCGACGATCCGGAAACCACCGCACCATCAGGCCGATGATGCCGACATAGATGATGCCGGTGCCGAAGCCGCCGAGGACGCCGTAAGTGAAATACAGCGCCCAGATGTTGTCGACATAAGCCGAGAGCACCCAGCTTCCGCCGGACAGCAATGCGCCGATCGAGATCAGCATGCGCGGACCGAAGCGGTCGACCAGATAGGCCTGGAACGGCGAGAACCAGGTCTGCAGAATGATCAGCAGCGAAACCGTCCACTGCAATTGCGCAAGCGTGGTGCCGAGCTTGTGGTTGAGCGGTCCGGTGAACAGCGTCCACACATATTGCGGGCTCGAGATCGCCATCATGGCGATGACGCCGAGAACAAGCTGGTTCCAGCGGTTCAGGTATCCGGCCTTCGACTCTGCTATGACGGCGGTGCTCATCGCGGTGTTTCCCAAAACAATCACGGAGCCCGGCAGCCGAAAGCGTAGCTTTAGCGCGCCGCCCCGACAAGACGGGCGCCGCCGAAATTCGGTGCAGCGCCTGATCCGGGATTGGGCAGTTGTCAGCGCGCGGCGGCGTCGGCCGATTCACCCAACCCGATGCCGAAGCGGGACAGCAGTTCGCGAGGCGGATGGCCGGAGGTGAAAACCGCGCGCGCGATTCCGCGCCTTTCCACAGTTGAGGCCGGGCCCAGCAGATCGCCGACGCGCCGGGCGATGGCGGGCGAAGGATCAAGGAAAGTCACCGGCCACGGCGAGAGCTGCGACAGCCGCTCGATCAGCAGCGGATAGTGGGTGCAGGCGAGCACGATGGTGTCGGTGCGCCGGCTGTCATCGCGGAAGCAAGGCGCGATTTCGGCTGACAGTTCGGCGTCGCCCACCGGCCTGCCGCCAAGCTCGGCCTCCGCATAGGTCGCCAGCCGCTTCGATCCGACCAGCGTGACTTCGCAGTCCTGCGCATAGTCGCGAATGAGGGCGCGGGTATATTCGCGCGCCACCGTCGCTTCGGTGCCGAGCACCGAGACCCGCCGGGTGACGGACGCCGCGCAGGCCGGCTTGATCGCCGGCACGGTGCCGACAAACGGCACCGAAAATTGCCGCCGCAAGTCGGGCAACACGATAGTCGAGGCGGTGTTGCAGGCGATGACGACGAGATCGGGCTGCTGGTTCTCGATCAGTTCGCCGATGAGGGCTACGACGCGGGCGATCAGCACCGAATCCTTGAGCGCGCCGTAGGGGAAACCGGCATCGTCGGCGACATAGAGAAAATCGGCCTGCGGCCGCGCCGCCGCAATCTCGCGATAGACGGTGAGGCCGCCAAGGCCGGAATCGAATACCAGGATGGTTTCATCCTTCGCCATGGCGCGACACATGCCATGAGTGGCGCGCGCTCCGCAACGCGGGCACCGAATGAGAGGCTCGGCGATGTGAACGCACTGATCGGCGCGCGCGATATTCCGTCCGGCGCTAATCCATTGCGATCCGAACCCCAGTCTGCCCGTTAAGCAGCCGTTTGAGATGGAAGCCTGCGAGTTGATCCTGGGGTTGCTTACCGACATGCGCCGCGAATGCAGCCATGGCGCCTGGGTCGCCCGTCTCCGCCTTGGCGAAGGCGTCCAGGTAGCTTGCTATTGCCGGTGTGCTGAATTTCTCTTGGCTGAGCGGTTCGAATGCCCGCAAGGCTTCGGTCCTGCCGCGAAGCACAAGGTCGCCAACAGGCCGTCCCCGGAACCCCGGCGCCTTCTCGGCCAGCGTCGCACTGACACAGATGCGCGTGCCGAGCTGCTTGTTGGCAGCCTCCAATCGTGCGGCCACGTTGATGGTGTCGCCGTAGGCGGTGTAGTCGAAGAAGCGTCCGCCGCCGAAATTGCCGACAATCGCAGGGCCGGCATGAACGCCGATGCGCGTGATGCCAAGAACGATTTGTTTCTGATGGCAGCGCTGCCGAAACGACTCGGCGTATTCATCGAGCGCCAAGGCACAGGCAACCGCGCGGGACGCATGGTCGGGTTGTGCCCCGGGGGCCCCGAACAGGACGTGCAGCGCATCCCCCACGATCTTGGCAACCGTGCCGTCATGCGCAAATACGACGTCGGTCATGCCAGTGAGGTATTGATTGAGCAAAGGCCCGAGCACGCTTGGTTCGAGTGCCTCCGCCAGCGCCGTGAAACTCGCAATATCGGTGAACAGCGTTGTGATTTCACGCCGTTGCCCGCCGAGATCTATTGCATCCACGTCGCTGGCCAACCGCTGCGCCAGATTTGGCGAAAAATAGCGCGACAATGATGAGTAGGCCCGCTCGGCGGCGGCTTGGCGCTCGCGGGCCTGACTTAGAAATTCAATGTGCCGCAGCGTTTTGGCAATGGTGGTTTCAAGGTCCTGGAGATCGATTGGCTTTGTCACGAAATCGAAGGCGCCCCGATTCATCGCGGTGCGGATATTGGCCATGTCGCCATAGGCCGACACGACAATTGTCGAAAGCCTCTCCTCGCCCTCCTGCAATTTCTGCAGCAGCGTCAAGCCGTCCATCCGGGGCATGTTGATGTCGGTGACCACCAGATTGATGCCTGCGTCGGCCTTGAGCGCATCGAGGGCTTCGACGCCGTCCCGGGCGAACAGGAAGCTGATCGCGCCGTCCCGGACCTGACGCCGGAACTTCTGCAGAATGAGCGCTTCCAGGTCCGGCTCGTCGTCAACGACAAGGATCCGTGTTGTCATGCCGCCCGTTCGATCCGCGTTTCGATTTCATTCCGGAGCGATGTGAAGTCGATGGGCTTGGTGAGCAGCGCATCAGCGCCGCCTTCCAAGGCGCGCCGCGTGGTATCGGCGTCGCCATAGGCGGTGATCATGATCACCGGCACATCCGGCCGTAATGTCTTGGCTTTGGGCAGGAGCTCAAGTCCGCTCATGCCGGGCATGTTGATGTCGGAGAGGATCAGGATCAGGGAAGCATTTCGTTCATCGTCGATGCATTGCAGGGCACCGGCCGCGGATTGAGCGAATTCCATGGTGAAGCGGCCGGCGCGCAGGTCACGCCGGAAGTGCTGCCGGAACAGCTGTTCGACATCAGGTTCGTCATCGACCACGAGAATAAGCAGGTTCACGCCGGTTCTCCCGATTTGGCAATGGACGCCGCCGTCCGAGGCAGGATGATCCGAAACTCGGTGAATTCACCGGGCCTGGTATCGACTTCGATCTGACCGGCGTGCTGCTTCACGATGATGTCGTGGCTCAGCGACAGTCCCAGGCCCGTTCCTTCGCCGGGTGGCTTGGTGGTGAAGAACGGGTTGAACATCTTCTCTTTCACGTCGGCAGAAATCCCGATGCCATTGTCGCGAATTCGGATGGCGACGCTGTCGCCGAGATTTTTTGTCGAGGCGGTGACCGTCGGCTCGTAAGCTTCTCCGGGCGATTTTTCTTTGCGTTTCATGGTCGCATAGAAGCCGTTCGAGACGAGATTCAGAAGCACCCGTGTCACCTCCTGCGGATAAAGGTCGACCTCGCCCGCATCCGGATCGAAGTGCTTTTGCAGGGTGACATTGAAACCCTGCTTCTCAGCCCGGGCCCCGTGATAGGCGAGGTTGAGGCTCTCCTCGACGATCGCGTTGATGTCGACGGGCCGGTGCTCGCCCGCGCCCTGGCGCGAGTGCAGCAGCATGTTCTTGACGATCGAGTCCGCCCGCTTGCCGTGCTGCACGATCTTGTCGAGATTGCCGCGCAGCGTGTCCGTCAGCTCGGAGACCTCGGCGCCGGTCTTCTCGTCCAAAGTCACGCCGCGCAGTGCCTCCTGCAGGTCATCCAGCAATTCGGACGAGATGGTCGAAAAATTGTTGACGAAGTTGAGGGGATTTTTGATCTCGTGTGCGATGCCGGCGGTCAGTTGGCCGAGCGAGGCGAGCTTCTCGGTCTGCACCAGACGGTCCTGGGCGGTCCGCAGCTCCTCCAGGGATTTCGCCAGCTCGCGGGTGCGGGCCTCGACGTTCTCGAACAGCCGCACGTTCTCGATCGCGATGGCGGCCTGGTCGGCGAAGGTGGCGACCAGTTCGAGCTGCTTGCCGGTGAACGGCCGCACCTCCTTCCTCATCAGCGTCAATACGCCGATCGGCACGCCCTCCCGCAACATCGGAACGCCCAGCAACGTGCGGAATTCGCCGGTGTCTCGCCCCGGATGTGTGTATTCGGGATCGCTTTCCAGGTCGTGGATATGGACGACCTTGCCTTCGAGCAGCGCGCGCCCCGATACGCTGCTGCGGTCGAGGCCGACCGGTTGATGGTTGATCATGTCGGCCAAGCGATCGGAGAGACCGAAGCCGGCGGTGCGATAGAATTGATCGTTTTTGCGCTGAGCGATGACTCCCATATCCGCCTCGCAGAGACGACCCGCCGATTGCAGCAGCGTGCTGAGCACCGTTTGGAGGTCGAAGGTCGAGCGGCTGATGACCTTGAGCACGTCGGCCGTTGCGGTCTGTTGCTGCAGCGATTCGCTGAGATCGTCCGTGCGCTGGTGCAGTTCGTTGAGCAGGCGCGTGTTCTCGATGGCGATCACGGCCTGGGCTGCAAAGCTTGTCAGCAACTCGATCTGCTTTCCGGTGAAGGGCTGAACCTCCTGACGGTATATGGTGAACACCCCAATCAGTTCGCTATCCTTGAGCATCGGAACGCTGAGCAAGGTCCGCGCGCCGGCAAGTTCGGCAAGTTGACCGCGAGCGGATTGGGGTGAGGCGCGAAAATCGGCTACTTGAAACACTTGTTTTGTGGCTGCGACCCGCGCGAGCGGGTGTTCCGGCGGCGGTCGTAACACCCGCTCGCGATTGCGGAATGCGATATAGGCGGACGGCACGCCATGTGATGCCGCCATTCGGAAGCCGTCGTCTTCCGTGAGCTCCAGCGTCCCGAGCTGCGCTCCACAAATCCGCGTCGCATTCTCCAGCATGGCGTTGAACACCGGCTCCAGCGCGCCGGGCGACGCGCTGATGACTTGAAGCACCTCCGATGTCGCGGTCTGTTGCTCGAGCGACTCGGTAAGATCATCGGTACGCTGGCGAAGCTCGTTCAAGAGTCGCGTGTTCTCGATGGCGATGACCGCCTGCGCTGCAAAATTGGTGACGAGTTCGATCTGCTTGTCGCTGAACGGGCGCACTTCCTGACGGTAGATCGTCAGGGCGCCGATGAGCTCGTTTTCCTTCAGCATTGGGATCGCTACGAGCGTTCGGATCCCTCCAAGTTCGACGGCCGTGACCACTCCCGGATCGCTTTTGTCGATGTAGCCTTGCTCGGCTGCCGCATCCGCGATGTGAACCACCGTTTTCGTGGCCAGCATGCGGCCGAGAGCCTCGTTCGGACTGGGGCGCAGCGGCGATCGTTTGCGTTCTTCGGCCAAAGCGGGCGGAGTGTTCAGCATCGCCGCGAGTTGAAAGGCGCTGCCGTCCCAGCGGTACAGATGTCCGAACTTGGCCTCACAGATGCGCGTCGCGTTCTCCAAGATGGTGTGAAACACGGGGTCGAGCGCGCCTGGCGAGCTGGAGATGACCCTGAGCACCTCCGAGGTTGCGGTCTGCTGTTCCAGCGCCTCACTGAGATCGTCGGTGCGCTGGTGGAGTTCGTTGAACAGCCGGGCGTTCTCGATCGCGATGACGGCCTGATCGGCAAAAGTCGTGATCAACTCGATCTGCCGTTCGCTATAAGGCTGGATGACGCTGCGCGTCAGAACAATGACGCCCGTTACGATCCCGTCCCTGAACAACGGCACGCCCAGGATTGTGCGATAGTTGCGGTTTTCTCCAGCCATCTCGAGCGTGTACTCGGGGTCAGCCATGGCGTCCAAGATATGAACAGGCTTTCGGCTGAGAGCGACGCGTCCGACCGCCGATCCTCGATCGGGCTCGATAGGATGCCCTCGCAGATATTCTATACGGGCAGAACGAACGTCTTTGGCGGCGGCGAGATGATACCGCCCGTCCCGAAGCCTCAGGATGTAAGCTTGCTCCGATTGACACAAGCGCTGCGCTATCTCGGCGATAGTCTCGAGGACCGGCGTAACGTCCGAGGGAGAACGCGAAATTATGTTGAGCACGGCGCTGATGGCGGCCCGTTGCTCGCGCGTCTCGTTCAATTCATGACTGAGCGCGCCGACCTGCGCCTGGAGATCGGCGACGGAGGAGATCGGACGGCCCTGCGCTCGGCGTCCGCGCCGCGGCTTTGCACTCGTGCGGCCTGACTTCTTAGCGGCTTTGCGGCCAGCCGCGACGCGGCGTCTCATCAGCCTCGCCCCCAAGGCTCAATCATCGAAGTGAATGTTATCCAATTTGGGGCTGCCACGCCAATGCGGCTTCGAAGGCGCGCGACCGAGGTCAAGCGCGGTGGGCTTGAGGTTTTGATCGCTTCGGTCAGGCCGTCAAGGCGTCGACCAGGCGTGGACCGTCCACGGGCGGCGACGCCCGCTGCTCCTTCGGCTTGGGCTTCTCCGCCTGCGGCATGACGAGGCCGCTGATCGCCGTGAAGGTGAGGATCAGGATTGCCGCCAGATTGCCGTCATGGAATCTGTCGAAAGCGACGGCGCCCATCAGATAGGCCCAGAATGGGAAGGCGACGGTCGAGACGACGGCGTTGACGACCCAGGCATCGCCGTCCTCGCGGATGTACCAGCAGAACAAGGGCGTCAATGCGCAGCCCAAGATCAGCGCGCCGACGGCGATGGCGGTCACCGGAAAGCTGGCCATCGCGGCACTGTCGCCGCCGGCGATGACGGCTTGTTGCAGGATGGCGTTGACCACCATCGAGAAGCCGATGACCTCGGCGGGAATGTATTTCACCGTTCGCTCGAGATAATTGTCGTCGGGAACGGTAGGCGCTGCCGCTGTCGTACGGCTGCCGGTGCGAAACATGCCGTCGAGCCCTTCGCTCTGGACATTGACGTCCGGCAACGTCGGCTTGCGCACCAAGCGGCCCATCGGGTCCCCCTGAAAGTCTGGGGGACGTTACGTGAGTGCACTGAGTCGGGCAAACAATGCGTTTCCCGGCCTGTGTGTAAGCCGCTTAATTCTTCCCCGGCAAGAACCCCTTAGCCACAAAGCCCGACAGGTCCGCCTCGGTAGGCAATAGCTTCAACTCGACGAAGCTCTTGGACATCGCCGCGAGGATCTTCGGGTCGATCACGCCATCACGGGAGAAGAAGTTCGATCCCATGAGCTGGTCATAGACTTGCGCCGCCACACTCTCGCGCACGCCAAGGGCCTGCGTGGTGAAGGCCACGGTCCGCGCTTTGTTGTGGCGGGCGTAATCGACCGTCTCAAACCAGCCTTTGACAAAGGCGCGGACCGCGTCCGGCTTATCAGCGATGGCTTTGTCCGAGGCGTAAATGATCTGATTTTGGAAATTCTTGATCAGATCGCCGAAATTCACCAGGATTTTCACGTCGCCGCGTTGCTGGAGATCGAGCGCGGCTGCGATGTCGATCACCGCGGCATCGACATTGCCGGTACGCAGCGCTGCGACGCGCGCCGGCGTGTCGCCGACTGCGACCCGCTTGATATCACCGGTATCCCAGCCTTTGCCGACGGCGATTTGCGACACCGCCCAGTCGGTGAGCGAGCCGATATTCGTGACGGCGGCGGTGCGGCCGCGCAGCGCATCGAGCGTCGGCACGGAATTGTCGGGCCGTACCACGAGCACCAAAATGCCGGGCGTATCGGATAAAGCCGCGACGGCCTTGAGTGGCGCGCCTTTGACCAGGAAGGCCAGCGTTGCGCCCGACGCGAGCGCTATGTCGATATTGCCGGCGATCGTCGCTTGCACCATGCGCGCCTGGGTGATGAGCGAAATCTCGGGGTCGATGCCGTCGTTCTTGAAGATGCCGAGTTCTTTGCCGTAGTCGCCCATGATGAGGGCGAAGTCGTCGGCGACTTTGGCCACGGCGAGACTCGTCTGCGCCTGCGCCGCAATGGGCAGCACGACCGCGCCGGCGGCGAAGGCGAGGCTCGCGAAATGCCGCCGCCACGCTGTCATCTGCCGTCCTCCCTTAATCCCCGGCGCGAGCGGTTCTTGCGTCCGCGCGCGGTGGCAGACTAGGCGGGGCGCCGAGTGACGTCTAAGATATAAAACTCATCTGTCCTATGCCGGATTGGCATGAGGTGCGCGTGGAGTTCAGGACCCTTCGCTATTTCGTCCACGTCGCGGAAGCGCGAAGCTTTTCCAAGGCGGCCGTGCATCTGCGGGTCGCGCAACCGGCGCTCAGCAGGCAAATTCAGAAGCTTGAGGCCGAGATCGGCATGCTGCTGTTCGTGCGCGCCGGTCATCAGCTGGAATTGACCGAGGCCGGCTGGCTGCTGCTTGACCGCGCCCACGCCTTGTTGCGCCAGGCCGCAAATATGCTCGACGAGGTGAGGGCTTCGGCGTCCGATCTCGCCGGCACACTTGCGATCGGCGTCAGCCCGGCGGTGACCGAGGTGATCGCGCCGCTGCTGACGCAGGAATGCGCCGCACGCTTTCCGCGCCTGCGGCTCGATTTCGTCGAGGGGTTCAGCCGGCTGATCTTCGAGCAACTCGTCAATCACGGTCTCGTTCTGTGCTTGATGCACAACCCGCCGCCGCACAAATCCATAGAGGTTCACCCGTTGCTGGTGGAAGCGATGTACCTCGTCGGACCGCCGAAGGCGCGAGCGCTTGTCCGTGCCGGCAAACCGCGGCTCGATCAACTGCCGTTCATCCTGCCGAACGACGCGCACGCCTTGCGTCAACTCATCGAACGCGCGCTCGGCCGCGGCCGTCTCAAAGTCGCGGTCCAGACCGACGGCATGATTACGACCCGCGCGCTGGTCGCTGCCGGCGCGGGCTACACTATCCTGCCGTATAGTGCGATCCACCGTCAGCTTGAGCGCGGCGAAATCGCCGCCCGGCGCCTCGTCGATCTCGATATTCCCTGGACGCTCAGCCTGGCGTGCTGGCGCGGCCAGACGTCGAGCCGGGCCATCGCCGCCGTGCTCGATATTCTGCGCGGCCATTTCGACCGTTTGGCCGGCGGCAAGCTGTGGGGCCGGGCGCCTCCGGCGCCGGTCGAGCGGCGACGCGCCTGAGCGGACGCGACGACCATGCCGTAACGGCATAGCTTCTAT
>Ga0335085_10014870_pt1 | contig 11329 bp, 9 predicted proteins | sample Lox_Sample_45_FD_206712 | JGI IMG/M metagenome (GOLD analysis project Ga0335085, IMG submission 206712) | Soil microbial communities from Loxahatchee National Wildlife Refuge, Florida, United States - Lox_Sample_4.5 | ecosystem: Environmental > Terrestrial > Soil > Wetlands | place: USA: Florida... | reverse complement strand
GCTGATCGATCAAAGACGCAAAAGGACGATGAACAGCCTGGACGAACTGTTTGAAACCGGCGGCGACGATGACCGTCCGATGGCGTTCGAGATTGCGGACGGCGAGCCCAGCCCGTTTGATCATTTCGCCAACCTCGAGGACCGTGAGCGCATTGCTGCCGCGCTGCTTGAGCTGGATACCCTTCATCGCGAAGTGCTTGTGCTACGGTTCCATGAGGAACTTTCGCTTGATGAAATTGCAAAGGTGACAAGAGCACCCCTTTCGACGGTAAAATCAAGGCTTTACCGGGGGTTGGCTATGATCAGGCCACGGTTGGAACAGACGCAGCCCCAGCTAGCGGAGGCTGTGTGAAATCTGGCGAGCTGGTTGAGAATTCGGCCAGCCGGGAAACGCAGGGTAAAGACGGTGAAAGTGAATTGCTTTCATCCCTGACCGGGGGTGAGGCAGGACGCGACCGTGACGTTGCCCAGAAAACACGCCGCGTTGTGCTTGCTTCTCTGGGTGTAATGCAAGGGCAAAAGGAAGGGCGTAAACGCAGTCGCGCGTTGGCTTTAGCCTCAATCCTTCTGGTGGTTCTGGCGCTCGGGCCATTTGTTTGGCACGTTGCCGACGATCTGATTGGCGGCGAGCTTCTGGGCGACATGCCGACCCAGACCAGCCTGCTGGTTTGCGTCCTTTGTCTGGCTTTGCTGGCTGCGGCCCTGATTGCCGGGTGGCGACGCAAATAGGTCGCTCCTCGAATTAATTACCTTTGGACCCAATCCGGCGCAACTTCCTCGATTCCTCCCTCGTCCACTTAAATAGGGGTTAACCTGATTGCAACTTACCCGCGCCTTTAGAACGGGCAGGAATTCTTATGCGTAATCCTCAGTCCATATCGATAAACGAAGACGAACGGCTATTTCCTATCTGGTCGATCGTTGCCGCCAGCGTTGCGTTTGTGCTGGTGGAGTACTATTTCTGGGTTGTTGCGCCTGGGCAGCGGCACCACCCGCCGCCGGCTCTTGGCCTGCGGATTTACTTCAATATCTCCTGGGGCGTGGTTTCGGCGCTTTACTTCCTGATGGTGGGGTACATCAGCAAGGATTCGCCGCGTCGCGGCATGAGCCCGCGTTTCTGGATGATTGTGTGCTTCGTTATGCCGGCCGGAATCGGCGCGGTGCTTTACTTTCTTCTGCGCCAGCCTGAGGTCACGCGCTGCCCTGCCTGCAGCACGCATGTATTGAGCGATTTCCACTTCTGCCCGCAGTGCAACTACCGGCTGACGGCGAATTGCGGCAATTGCTTCAGAACCGTGCGCGCTTCAGACCTTTTTTGCACCCGCTGCGGACACGAACTCGAGAAGGACGAGATGCCGCGGCGATTGCGCGTACTGGGCGACTGATCAAGGTTTCATTCACCAGGACATCGGGGGCCCGCGCCTGTTTGCGGGCCTTTTTATGCGGCGGACTGCCCCGGCGGGATCTTGACGAGCGGTTCATTATTTCGCCATAGCATTGACCCTGCCGGTCTCCCTCCCTAAAATCGAAGCTTTGCATGTCTATTTCGGCGCTCATTATCGATGACGAACAACTGGCCCGCGACGAGCTGAAATATCTGCTCGACTCAGTGGGCGACGTGGACGTTGTGGGACAGGGCGCAAATGGCATTGAGGCAGTTGAGCTGATTGAAGAGCACCATCCCGATCTGGTGTTTCTCGACGTGCAGATGCCGGGCCTCGACGGATTTGCCGTCATCCAAAAGCTGCTGGAACGCAACAAGGCGAAGACTGCCGGGGCCGGAGTGGGGGCAAACGAGCAGGAGCCGTTGCCGCAGATTGTGTTTGCCACAGCGTACGACCAGTACGCGGTCCGCGCTTTCGATGTGAATGCGGTGGATTATGTGCTGAAGCCGTTTGACCGCAGCCGCATAGCTCAGGCGGTGGAGCGGGCGAAGATCCGGCTGGCAGGCGGTGGCGCTGGAACTGCGGCGGGACCGCAGCCGGATTCACCGATTGAGTCGCAGCTTGAAGCACTGCTGCGCCTGCTCAAGCGTCCGCAGGCTGGCGAGCACACGCAGCCGGCCAAGCTGGTTGTGCAGGCACAGAACAGGCTCCTGCTGGTGAGCCAGGCGGAGATCTGCTTTGCCGCGATTGACGAGGGTGTTATCCGTATCGTGACGCGCACGTTCGAAGGGCAGTCGAAGTGCCGCACGCTGGAGGAGCTGCAGGAGCAGCTCGATCCCAACCAGTTCTGGCGCGCTCATCGCGGATATGTCGTAAATATCGATCACATTCGCGAAGTGGTGCCGTGGTTCAAATCGAGCTATCAGTTGCGCATGAACGACAAGGCACAGACCGAGATTCCTGTGAGCCGCACTCAGACCAAGCGTCTGCGCGAACTGTTCAATCTGTAGTTAGTCGTAGCGCTCAAAGACAATCTGCTTGCGGTGCCAGCAGTAGCCGTTCAGCATATCGCGCACACCTGAGACCATGAAGTTTAGCCCGCAGATATATGCGTAGATGTCGAAGCGCAGGTCTTTGGGCGGAATCGCGGGATCAACCGGCGGCTGCATTACCGGCAACCCGAGCTTTGCGGCGCGTTCTTTGATGATGTTCTCGATGTGTACCTGCACGTGACCACGCAGGCCGGGCCAGCTGTCGAGCGCCCGGCTGAGAGTTGGCAGGTAGTGGAAGTTGGGCTTGCGAGCGGCGAGCGTTTCAAACTCATCGCGATAGTAGATGTCGGTTTCGTGGCGCGTGCCGTAAACAAGCCAGATTTCTTTGCCATTGCTGCGGTCGGGTCCGTCTTCAGGGAAGAGCCATTGCGTATATCCACGCATGGGCGCGACGCCGGTTCCGGTGGCGATCAGGATGGAGTCTGTAATGGGTTCCTGAAGAATAAAGTGGCCATGCGGCCCGTGGATCTGGATGGTGGCTCCGACGGGCAGATCGGGCAGGTCGGCCAGGTGGTTTGAGAAGAAGCCCTCCTCAACGCGGTTAACGCACAGATCGAATTGATTACCTTTGGGGGCGGAGGCAATGGAGTAGGCGCGGGTCTGCTGCTTGCCGTTCTGGTCGGCGGCCACGGCTGAGACAAACTGTCCCGGCGTGAAGTGAAAGCTCTCCATTCCTTCGAGTTCGAATTCAAAGTGGTAGCACTGAGCCACTTCAGAGATGCACACTTTGCGTGCAAGACGCGCTGTATAGAGTTCACGTGCCAAGGGTTTTCTCGCTTTTCAGGGAAGTTCGGTCCTTCATCCAGCTTTATGCAGATTATATTGCGCCTGCGGGAGGTGGCCACGTGGTTTGGTGGTCGGTACTCAATAAAAGTCGTGGGATTTGAGCTCCAGCGCGGCGTCGGAAAGCGCGGTCAGCCTGGTTGCCTTGATGTGAATCACGTTGTCCTGATTCTGCAGAGGGCCTTCGACCAGCAGGAACTTACTGCGCGTCACGACCAGGCGGTCGCGTTCGTAGAGGTCGGGAGTGACGATGATGTTGGCGATTCCAGTTTCGTCCTCCATGGAGATAAAGATGAAACCCTTGGCCGTGCCGGGCCGTTGCCGGGCGATGATGCATCCTGCCGCGCGCACGAATTCTCCGTGTCGATGCGAATGCAGTTCCACGGCGGAGAGAATGTTGTGCTTGCGCAGTTCCGCGCGGCGATAAAACATGGGATGCCTGCCCACCGTAAGACCAGCCCCGGCATAGTCTGCAATCAGGCGCTCCTCAACGTTCATCTGCCGAAGCGGAAGTTCTTCGTCAGGATTGCGCAGCCACTCGCTCTGCTGCTGAAGCAGCGGTCCTTCGGGTTTGCCTGCGCGTTCAATTTGCCAGAGCGCATCGCGCCTATGCTGAATCCCATCAAGTTTATTCAGAGCTCCGATCTGCGCCAGCCTCGTCAGCTCACGGTGCGAGAGCGACGGAACACGCAGAGCAAGATCTTCAGCAAAACGGAAGATGCCTTTTTTCTCGCGCGCTGCCGTTATTGCTTCGGCATTCGTTCTGGTTAACCCTTTTACATAACCCAAGCCAAGGCGGACTGAAAGCGTGCCGTCCGCCTCGTGCTCAACCGCGCACCGCCAATCTGAAACTTGCACATCGATAGGCTTCACGCGCAGACCGTGCCGCTGCGCATCCTTTACAAGCACAGCGGGCGAATAGAACCCCATGGGCTGATTGTTAAGAATTGCCGCGGTAAACGCCGCCAGGTACTTCACCTTGAAATACGCCGATGCATAGGCGAGCAGCGCAAAACTCGCGGCATGCGATTCAGGAAATCCGTAGAGCGCAAAGGAGCTGATGTTCTGCACAATGGTTTGCTGGGTTGGCTCGTCAATTCCGTTTGCCGTCATGCCGGCGCGGAGCTTGCCTTCAAGATTCTTCATGCGCTCCCACGATCGCCGCATTCCCACTGCGCGCCGAAGCTCATCTGCCTCGGCGCCTGTGAAATTTGCAACCGTCATAGCGATGCGCAGTAATTGTTCCTGAAAGAGAGGCACACCGAGAGTACGTTCCAGCACGGGTTTCAGTGAAGGATGCGGATAGGTGACTGCTTCCTTGTTCTGCCGCCGCCGCATGTAGGGATGCATCATCTGTCCCACGATCGGACCAGGCCTGATGATGGCCACCTGCACAACCAGGTCATAGAATCGCCGCGGACAGTTGCGCGGCAGCGATGCCATCTGCGCCCGGCTTTCCACCTGGAACATGCCGACAGTATCGGCTTTCTGCAGGGTTTGATACACCTCCTGATCTTCAGGCAATTGCGCCAGATCGACGCGCTCGCCATAGTGCCGCGGGATGAGCTCAATGCAATCCTTGAGCACCGCCATCATTCCCAGTCCCAGCAGATCCACTTTGATGATGCCGAGATCGGCGCAATCCTCTTTGTCCCATTGCACAACGGTTCTGCCCGGCATTGAAGCGCGTTCCAGCGGAACAACGTGGTTCAGTTGTCCCTGGCAGATCACCATTCCTCCCGAGTGCTGGCCGAGATGGCGAGGAAGTTTCTGTATCCGCATCGACAACTCGAGATATTTTGCGATGCGCGGGTGACGAAGATCGAAGCCCGCGTGCTGGAAGGAATGTGCCATGGTGTCAGTACTTCCGCGCCATTCCCATTGGCTTACAAGGCTCGACAACCGGCCGAGCGTGTCTTCATCGAAGCCCAATGCCTTTCCTGTTTCACGCGCGGCCGATTTGCCGCGATAGGTGATTACATTCGCGGTCATGGCCGCGCCCAGTTCGCCATAGCGCCGATACACATACTGAATCGCCTGTTCCCGCTTTTCTTCCGACGGAAGATCGAGATCAATATCCGGCCACTCATTGCGGCTTTCGCTGAGAAACCGCTCAAAGAGCAGGTCCATTCCAACAGGATCGACGGCAGTGATTTCGAGGGCGTAGCATACGGCGGAGTTGGCCGCGCTGCCGCGCCCCTGCACGAGAATGTCATTCTGCTTGCAGAACTGGATGATGTCCCAAACGATGAGGAAATATCCTTCGAACCCGAGCTTTGCAATCAGCGTAAGCTCGCGCTCAACCTGTTTCTTTGCGCGCTCCAGCAGATCGTGGTTTCTGGTACCGTAGCGACGCTGCACGCCCTCGGCAACCCGTTTACGAAGAAAGCTCGCCATGGTTTCTCCGTCTGGTACGGGATAGCGAGGAAATTCATAGCCAAGATTGTTGAGCTCAAACCTGAGGCGCGACGAAAGTTCCACGGTGTTGGAAATTGCGCCGGGAATATCGCGAAAGAGGGCTGTCATCTCTCGCGCAGTTCGCAGATGCCGTTGGCTGTTGAGTGCAAGCAGGCGTCCAGCATGGTCGAGCTCGACATGATGACGGATGGCCGCAAACAGATCCTGAATTTCTCGATCGTACGCGGTTGCATAACGCACGCCATTGGTTGCGACCACGGGAAGCCGAAGCGATCCGGCGATGCGGAGCGCAGCCTGGTTACGCCACTCTTCTTCACGCTCCTGGTGACGCTGCAACTCCACATACACGTTGTTTTTGCCAAACAGTTGAATGAGCTGTTCGGCAGTGGCCAGCCCCGCGGGTTCTCCACCACGAACCAACGCCGCCGCCAGCGGGCCGTCATCTCCTCCGGTAAGACAAATGAGGCCGTTTGCATACTGGCTCAAGTCATCGAAGGTTGCCGCGCCGTCTCCCTTTGTAGTTTCGCGCATCTTGAACTGCGTAATGAGCTGGCAGAGATTCTGATAGCCCAGCCGGGATGCGCACAGTAACGGCAATCGCGCCGGCGCGTCGGGATGCTGATGCGGAAGCCACGCGGGTGGAGTCAAGCGCGATCCGAAGTCCGTTATCGAAACTTCCGCGCCAATGTGCGCGCGAATCTTGTTGCGTTGCGCGCTGGTGTGAAAGCGTGCCGCGCCGTAAACGCCGTTATGGTCAAGCAGCGCCATCGCGGGCATTTCAAGCGCGGCTGCTCGCTCTGTCAGATCCTCAGGATCCGATGCCGCCTGAAGAAAAGTGAATGCGCTGGCGGCGTGCAGCTCAACATATTGCTCAGTCATACAGCGCCGCCATATGCCATTCGTTCCTCAGAACATCGCGCACTACGCAGCAGCAGAGCATGGCGCCTGCCTGCGCGTAAGCTACCATGTCCCACTGTTCGTATCCCCACAGTGATGGCTTCCACCATCCTCCGTAGTTCAGCCATGGGCCGTACGCGCAACCCACTGTGTATCGCTGATCACGAAAGAAGAATGATTTTGGTTTGCCGTCCTGGGTCGTTACCGATATGTTGCCGGCAGTTCGAACCTGCCGTATTGCAGGGCGCACGGCAGAAGTGGTTGCACGAGCTGCAACGGAAGAAGGCACATGAAAAGACTCCATGCGGAACGCATCTGGAGCATGCGTGTCGCTGAGCACAGCGCATCCAGCGTTGTCATCGCCAACAATCGCACGTATGCGCGCCAGCGTTACATCCAGGCGTGCGGGCTCCGGCAATTGTGGTGAAAACAAGCCAAGCTGCACCTTGCTGGTGCGGCCGGGATCGGCGTTGACAGTGAGCGACGTGACGGCAGATTGCGGCGGATGTGCTTCAAGATCGATATGCAGCAGCTTGAGCCACAATTGACGGTCAGTCGTTGGCAACGCGGGCCTGACTGTGCGCGTATGTGCCGCGCCACCCTCGAGCTTGAGCGTGATGCTCACAGAAGCAAGAGAGAGTGCGCGCGCAGCGGCACGCAGAATCAATTGCTGAAGCATCGTGTTCACGATGAAGAGCAGCGCATCCAGCATCTCAACGGGACTGTCGAACTCCATGTGCTCAGAGAGCGTGAACACCGGCTCGACCGCTTGAAAAAGATGCGGCCGCGTTCCACACGCAAGCTCGTGCAGTCGCTTTCCGGCTTGCCCCATGCGCGCAATCAGCCCCTTCTGGGGCAGTTCCGCCAGCATGCCGAGCGTACGGATGCCCCACAGTGTGAACGTCTCGGCCTGCTCAGGCGATAGATCAAGCACCGACAGAGGCAGATCCGACAGCGCGTCCTTTTCCATTCCCGCTGGAATGACTTTTACAGGGTTGCAGGCAGCGAGTCCCCTGGCGGCGATAACAGCAGCATGAAATTGACTGTTGACAGCGATGCAGGCAGAAAAGCCCAACTTCCGTATTGCGGAATGCAGTTTGTGCGCCATAGCTTCAGCCGGTCCGAACAGTTTTTCAGTACCCACAATATCGATGACACATTCAAAAACGTCACCAACACCGACACCATTGGAAGGGCATGCTTCAACACGCGGAGAAAAGCTGCCGGCACATTCGAGCAACGCCCCCGCCGCTGCAGCCTCTTCAGCGGGCGAGCGCTTGAGCACCGTGATTTGCTCGAACGTTTCAACTTCTACCTTGGTCATGCCGCGAACCAGCCCACGCGTTCTCGCCTTGCGATTGAGCGAGCAGACTTGTTCGAGCGGAGGATCGCCTGCCATTACGGCGCAGGCGCCTGCGCGCAGTTCCGGACGAAGCCGCAGCATGGCCTGCGCAGGGAATTCTCTGACGCAAATGCACGCATAATGCCCGCTCATCGCGCACCAGCCCATGTCGATCGGCTTCGCCAGCTGGCGGAGGTTTCTTTTTGCGGAGGCTTGCGAATGGATACGACGTTTGATGGAGCCTGCGTGAATCGGCGGCGCTCTAATTCAACGTGGTACTCGACGCCGGTGAACAGTGTGGATTCATCGCGGCATACTTCGCCCTGCTGGAATCGCAGCAACACTTCTCCGCTGCTTTTTGAGCACGGGTGCTGTGTGAGCAGCAGCAGGGAAGTCTGCGTACGCTCAACCGCGGCCCGGTAGCGGAACCAAGTGGCGAGCGGAACGCGCGATGCATGCTCGGGTGCGATACCGCCCATGTCGAGCACGATGACGGCAAAACCACCGGCCTGCAGCAGCAGGTCGGCAACGCGAAGAGCCTGCTCAATGCGCGCCCAGGGCTTGAGCGATTGCGTGCGCCGCCTCGGATATTCGGGCGGATGAGGCGAAACTGCCGGCGGTATTTCACGATCGCGCGCGGGTCGCGGCAGCGGCTCAGCGCATCGAGGAGCGAGGGCTTCGTCAGTCCGTAAAAGGTTTCCCACTGCAGCGCCTAGGCCGTTCACTTCAGTGCGAGGATGCGGCCCGCAGCCGCCCCCGTGAAGGCCTTGCGTGATTGCCGGAGGGGCCAGATACTTTTCCGGCAGCCGAAATGAATATTCCGCAACTGGCTTCGGTGGCATGGTTGAAACACCACAGCGCACCCACAGAAGTCGCTGAAGATCGATGCCGGCAGCCGATGCCGACTCGGGATCCAGCGCATCGCACACATCGACCCACGCGCACACATGGCCTGCGCCGGTTACGTGGGACACGCATGACAGCGCCAGAGAAGTGCGCCCGCTGCACTCGGGGCCAACCAGTTCAGAGATGGCTCCCACGGGGAGCCCACCGCTCAGCAGTTCATTTACCTCATCCACGCCAGTAGTACAGGCAGGGCGGATGGTCCTGGGAAACGGAGTGAGAGCGGAGGGAATCCGGGCTGCAAGAGCAGCTTCAACCTGGAGGCGGATGGCGGCAGCGGAGGAGGGCATGGCGAGTGTATTCGCCTTATATTCGCCTACATGTAGCCATGATTGTCAATCGGGGTGCCCTATAAATGGGGCAGTAAGCTACAGATATATATGAAATTAAAACGATTATTTTTCTTTGCGGGGTCTGATTCGCAGTGTGTATGGTGGGGAGTTGATCCTGGTGGGCCCGGAGGGATTTGAACCCCCAACCAAGGGATTATGAGTCCCCTGCTCTAACCGTTGAGCTACAGGCCCTTCAATGACTTACGGCACCAGCATCCCCGAATGTAGCGGAAATTGTAGCGGGTGGCAGTCGTTTTGGCTGGTTTTCAGGGCGTGCAGCGGACAATTGCAGCCGCTCGAAAGCGCGTTCAACTGCCTCTGGTGTCGGGTGAATATACCGCTGTGACACGGTGATGCTGCTGTGACCTGCAATTCGCATGATCGTGAACGCATCCACTCCTGATTCGCCAAGCCTAGTTAGCATTGTATGGCGTAGAGAGTGGAGCACAAAATCACCGTGGAAAATCGGCTTGCGCTTGCCTTTCACCTTGGGAGCTACAGCGTCACGGTGCAGGTGATTGATTGAGGTTCCCACGTAAGGCTCGCCGTCCCGATTGGCAAATACATACACGATTGCCTCTCGCTGTTTTCCCGCTGTTCTCAGCGAGGCGGACTCGCGCTCCTGGGACTCTCGCCGTACTCTCAGCATGGCGGCCGCCCGATCCGTTAGCGGGACAATTCGACGGGCATTGAGGCTCTTTCCTTCACGGACCCGAAGGAAGGCGAAGCGCGCGCCATTAACAGGCTGAAAAGTCACGTCTGACCATTGCAGGCGTAACACCTCCCCAATTCGTAAGCCCGTTTCGAGCATTAGCACAGCCATGTCCTGCAACGGCTGAGGGCAAGCCCCTAGATAAATTGCTTCCGCTTGCGGACTGAGAACGAAGTCTCTGGTGCGCTCACCAGTTAACAAACGGATGCGAGGAACGCGCTGAAGCTCTTTCCATTCGTAGGCAAGCCTGAGGATGCGGCGAAGTGTGGCAAGCTCACGATTGACCGTTGCAGGGCCTACAGTGGCCCTTCTAGCCACTACATAGCCTTCAATAGTCCCTTCGTCTATCTTGTCGAGTCGAGCACCAGCAATGGGCGCGTATTCAAGTAATCGGTTTAGCTTTGCGGAATAGAAAGCAACTGTCTGCGGTTTGTTCTCATGGCGCGCACCAACATGGTCTAAGAATCGATGTGAAAACGCTTTGAACATTGGAGCGGGTTTGCGCTCCTCAATTCCTTCTTCACCCTTAGCCAGTGCCGTACGGCGGGCAGCTTCAAGTTGGCGTGCTACGCGGGGATTACCCTGCTTAGTGCTCCGTTGGATGTGCTCCCCGTTGAATAGGAAGTGATACCAGTAGACGTTGCCACGTTTGAAAATGGACATTGCTATTTTCTCCCTCGACTTCGTTTTGCATAGGCTTTTTTGTACAGGTAGTTTTCGCGCGCTCTCTGGCGCTTCTGTTCTTTTCGTTCTTCTGAAGATTCCAAAAACTTGATTCGGCACTCCTGCGAGCAAAACTTTTGATGTGTAAAGCGGCGGAAATACCACTTACCGCATTCACAAGTTTGTATGCGATCCAGAAGACCCTGTTTGGCAAGACCTATGACGGCATGAACCCCTAGGGACTCGTTAAATGGTCGAGTCCCTAAAAGCGCCTCACCAGTTTCCCAGAGTCTGCCGTCCGCTCTTTGCACGTCATTTGTCTTAGTTGGATAAAAAATGGTGAAACACGGGTACTTCGCTAGCTTCACATTCACACATTGGAACTGGTCCGAAATCTGTTCCGTTAAAGTGCCATCCCACTTCGGACCGACCATTTCAAGCAATGTCTTGATGTCTTTAATCAACTGGAGGAGCCGCACTCTTTGACTTGCTGCAAGCCGCTGTTCCTTAGGAACGGAAGTCCCATTGAGCATTTCAAGGATCATCCCTGATTCGTATTCGCCCTGAAATTTATGGCCCATTTGTCTGTCTCGTCTTTGAGGTATAGGCATGTATAGAATAGTGCGACAGAATATCTAGTTTGTCTAGCAAATTCTGCATAGTATGAGCTTGGAGGAAATCAAGTGGACTCACTTCTATCGGTAGAAGAGGCAGCCCGCAAGCTCGGAGGCCTAAGTAAATACACAATTCACGCTTGGCTCAGTTCGGGAAAGCTCCGTCGCACAAAGGTCGGCAGCCGCACCATGATCCGTGAGAGTGAATTGGAGAGAGTGATAGAGGAC
>Ga0335085_10014869_pt1 | contig 11329 bp, 7 predicted proteins | sample Lox_Sample_45_FD_206712 | JGI IMG/M metagenome (GOLD analysis project Ga0335085, IMG submission 206712) | Soil microbial communities from Loxahatchee National Wildlife Refuge, Florida, United States - Lox_Sample_4.5 | ecosystem: Environmental > Terrestrial > Soil > Wetlands | place: USA: Florida... | reverse complement strand
CCAGCTGAAGCCGTTCTTCTACACCCCGCTGCCCGATCCGCGCGCCGTGCAGTACCGGCACGACATCCTGCGGGACCTAGAAAAGGAGCCGACACGGCAGGCGGTGCAGGAGTTCGCCGCGCAGATGCGCCGGATGCGGAAGCAGCTGGAGCAAGCGGGCAAACTGCACTATCGCTATCAGCAGGAACGCTGGTTCACGGACGCGGTGGACACCTACTGCCAGGCGGTCCGCACGCTGACCGAGGGGCTGAGCCACCTCGACCTGAACTCAGCTGGCTTTCAGCAGCTCACTGAGTACCTGGCCAGATACACCGCGTCGGACGCGTTCACCTCACTGGCGGCCCAGACCCGGCAGGTGTACCAGAGCCTGGGCGCGGTCAGCTACAGCATCCACATCAAGGGCAACCGGGTCCGGGTCAGCAGATACGACGATGAGCCCGACTACAGCGCGGAAGTCGAGCGGACGTTCGCGAAATTCCAGCAGGGCGCGGTAAAGGACTACCTGGTCAGCTTCCGTGACTGGCCAGACATGAGCCATGTCGAGGCCCGCATCCTCGATCTGGTGGCCCGCCTGTACCCGGACGTCTTCGCCGAACTGGATGACTACGCCGCCCGCCATCAGGATTACCTGGACGCCGTGATCGGGGCCTTCGACCGGGAAGTGCAGTTCTACCTGGCCTACCTGGAGTTCACCGCGCCGCTGAAGAAGGCGGGACTGCAGTTCTGCTATCCGCAGGTTTCCGCCGAAGGCCGGGAGATCTGCGCCGAGGAGTCATTCGACCTGGCCCTGGCCAGCAAGTCCGTCTCAGATAAGGCGCCCGTGGTGACCAACGGCTTCGCGCTGCACGGCGCCGAGCGGATCCTGGTCGTCACCGGCCCCAACAACGGCGGTAAGACCACGTTCGCCCGCATGTTCGGCCAGCTGCACTATCTGGCCAGCCTGGGCCTGCCGGTGCCCGGCCGGGAGGCCCGGCTGCGGCTGCCCGACGAGGTTTACACCCACTTCGAGCGTGAGGAGGACATCACCACGCTGCACGGCAAGCTGGAGGACGAGCTGACCCGGATCCATCAGGTCCTGCAGCAGGCCACCGGCCGCAGCGTGCTGGTGATGAACGAGAGCTTCACGTCGACCACCCTGAACGACGCCCTGTTCCTGGGCACCGAGGTGATGCGGCGGGTCATCGACCTGGGCCTGCTGTGCGTGTACGTCACGTTCGTGGACGAACTGGCGTCGCTCAGCGAGTCCACGGTGAGCATGGTCGCCGCCATCGCGGCGGACAACCCGGCCGGGCGGACCTTCAAGGTCGAGCGGCGGCCGGCCGACGGGCTGGCCTACGCGGCGGCGATCGCGGCCAAGTACGGGCTCACCTACCAGCGGGTGCAGGAGAGGGTGGGCTCATGAAAGCCTTCCTGATGCACGAGCGCGCGGACTTCGACCTGGAGGCCGATCCGCCGCCGCTGTCCGCCGACCTGGCCCAGGACCTGGAACTGGGCACGCTGTGGAACGCGATGGCGGCCGGCGACCAGTTCCTGTTCGACGTGGCCCAGCGGGCCATGCTGAACGGGCTGACCGACCCGGACGCGATCGCCTACCGGCAGGCCGTGCTGACCGACTGCCTGGCCAGCCCGGCGGTGGTCCGGGACCTGTACGACCTCGCGGTGACCGCGGTGGAAGGTGAGCGGAAGGTCTTCTACGGCCTGTTCTTCCGCGACTCACCGGAGATCATCCTGCACCGGTCGGTGGAGGTCCTGCAGTTCTTTACCGGCCTGCTCAAGGCCCTGAGGACGTTCGCCGATGAGCGGGCCGGCAACTTCCGCTCGGCCGGGTTCACCCGGCTGTTCTCGATGCTGTCCGCGGAACTCAGCGACGACTACTTCGCCGAGATCGAAGCCCACCTGAGCACGCTCAAGTTCCGCCGCGGCGTGCTGATCAGCGCCCGGCTCGGCGCCGGCAACCTGGGCACCGGCTACGTCCTGCGCCAGCCGCACGAACAGGGCTGGCGGGACCGCCTGCCACTGGGTGGCCGGGACAGCTTGAGCTTCCTGGTCGCCGAGCGCGACGAAGCCGGCATGCGGGCCCTGTCCAGGCTGAACGGCCGGGGCACCAACCTGGTCGCCAACGCGACGGCCCAGTCCGCCGACCACATCCTCAGTTTCTTCCGTATGCTCCGCGCCGAACTGGCCTTCTACATCGGCTGCCTGAACGTGCACGACCGGCTGACCGGGCTGGGCGAGCCGGCCTGCTTCCCCGTTCCGCTCCCATCCAGGGCCGAGCCTGACCTGTCGGCGCAGGAACTGTATGACGCCTGCCTGGCCCTGCACACCGGCGCCACCGTGGTCGGCAACCACGTGGCGGCCAGCGGCCGGTCGCTCATCATGGTCACCGGGGCCAACCAGGGCGGCAAGTCCACGTTCCTGCGCAGCGTGGGCCTGGCCCAGCTGATGATGCAGGCGGGCATGTTCGTCGCCGCCCGCGAGTTCCGGGCCGACGTCCGCGATGGCGTCTTCACCCACTACAAGCGGGAAGAAGACGCGTCCATGAGCGGTGGCAAGCTCGATGAGGAACTGAGCCGGATGAGCCGCATCATCGACCAGATCAGACCGGGCGCCGTGCTGCTGTGCAATGAGTCGTTCGCTTCGACCAACGAGCGGGAGGGCGCCGAGATCGCCCGGCAGATCACCCGGGCGCTGCTGGGCCGCGGCATCAAGGTGCTGTACGTCACCCACCTGTTCGACCTGGCCGATGGCTTCTACCGGCAGGACATAGCGACGGCCCTGTTCCTGCGGGCCGAGCGGGAAACCGACGGGCAGCGTACGTTCCGCATCATCCCGGGACCGCCGCTGCCGACCAGCCACGGCGAGGACGTGTACCAGCGCATCTTCGGCACCGAACGGCTGGATGTCGGCGCACCACCGGGATGAGGCAGGCATGATCGCACCGCATTCCGCATCCTGGTCCGGGATCCCGGGCCGGATGTACTGGCTGCCGCCCGGCGGGATCGGGAACGGGCTGGACGCGGCGACGTGGGCACCGCTCCTCGACGTGGACGCCAGTGACCTGATCCTGCTGCTCGATACGCTCCGGGACGCGGACATCGCGGCTTACGCCGCGCGTCGGTGTGCCCCGGGCCGCATCGCACACTCCGCCGCATTCCGGGTCTGGGTCGACACCTGGACGCACGCCCGCGCCGAGGACGTGGCCCGCTCGGTCCTGCTCCGGCGGCACCGCACCGGCCTGGACCACTGGCCCCGCTAGCCGGGGACGCTCACGGCTGGGCGGCGCGCACCCGGCCGCCGCTCGCCTGGGCCTCATCCAGCAGGACGCCGATGCGGTCGAGGGCTTGCTGGCGGGCGGCCAGCTCGCGGTCCTGGTGCGCGGTCTGCCCGGCCGTGGTCTCCCAGTGCGCGGTGGCGCTGTGCAGCGCGCTCTCCAGCCGGCCGGTGCCCTCGGCGTAGCGGGCCTGTACCGACCGGGCCAGCTGCCGGGTGGCCTCGGCCAGCCGGTACTGCAGATCGGCCCGGGCCCGGCCGATCAGCCGGGGCACCAGCTCGGCCGCCTCCCGGCGGAGGTAGGCGCGGGCGCGGCGGCGCCCGGCCTCGCCGGGCAGGTGCCGGCGGAGGGCCCCGGCCAGCAGCTCGGTCTGCCCGGCGTTCTCGGCGACCAGGTAGAAGAAGCGCAGATCCGGGGCCAGCCGCTCGGCCCCCGCGGGCATGGTGAGGGCCAGGCCGAGCAGGTCGGCGGCGGCCGCCCGTACCGCGGCCAGTTCGGCCCGCAGGTCCTCGATCATCCTCCGGTCCAGCCGGGCCAGGCCCTCCTCCAGCCGCGCCGCCTGCCGCTGCCGCCAGGACTCGGCCGCCGCCACGGCCAGTTCGGCCAGCCGGGCCCGCCCGGACCGCTCGATCTCGGTGGCGGCGGCCGACCGCAGCGGCCCGTCGAGCAGCGCGGTCAGCCCGGCCCCGGCCTCCCGGGTCCGGTCCTGGGCCGCCCGCCGCGCGGCCTCGTTCAGCTCGGCGAGCATCCGGGCCGACTCGGCGTGCACCAGGTCGGCGGCATCCTGGCGGCGGCCGGCCACGGCCGCCAGCCGGGCGGCGAACGCCTCGACCTGCCCGGCGGCATCCCCGCTGCGCAGCTCGGCCGCGCGGCGGGCCAGGGCCACCTCGTCGGCCAGCGAACCGGCCAGGCGGCGGGCCTGCGCAACCGCCGACAGCCGCAGGTCAGCGGCGCGCTCACGGTCCAGGTAGCCGGTGAAATCGGTGTGGAACGCCGCGAACCCCTGATCGTCCCCGGTGGTGAGCGCCGACCGGGCGGACAGTGGGTAGACCCGGACCGGCCGGCCGGCCGCCTCGCCCGCCACCTGGCTGGTGAACTCCAGGGCCTCGGCCAGCTCACCGGGGGCCAGGTAGTCGGCCTTGTTCAGCACCACGAACAGGCGGACCGACCGGGCCGCGACCCGGGTGATCAGCTCCCGCTCGCTGGCCGACACCGGCGGGTCGGCGGTCAGCACGAACACGGCCGCGTCCATCGTTTCCAGCGCCGTCTCGGCGGCGGTGGTGTTGTGCGCGTAGACCGAGCCCGTTCCCGGGGTATCGACCAGCTCGGCACCCCGGGCCAGTAGTGGCACGTTCACCAGGACGGCGACCGAGGCGAGGTGGCGGCGGTTGCCCGGATTATGGCGTTCGGTAACCAGATCCTCGAGTGCGGCCAGCGGGAAGCGTTCCGCGCGACCGTCCGCGAAAACGGCGCGGACCTCTTCCTCCTGGCCGTGCCGGACGGTGGTGGGCAGCGCGGTCAGCGGGGTAACGCCGGCGGGCAGCACGGGCCGGCCGAGCAGCGCGTTCACCAGCGTGCTCTTGCCCCGCTTGGCCTCGCCCGCGACCAGCACGCGCAGGCGCGCGGCGCGCAGCCGGCCGCGCAGCTCGGCCAGCATCTGCCGGTCACCGTCCGTGCCCAGCGCGGCCAGCTCAGCCAGCGCGGCCAGCAGCGGGTCGGGGCCGCCGCAGGCCCGCTCGTTCTCCCTGGACATCAGGTACCTTTACCGTCGGTTACCAGAAACCAGGGACCGTTAGCGGCCGGTGCCGCGATCTGGGCGAGCCCCATCGCCACGTCCGAGTCTGGCCGGGTGGCCGCCCACGGTCAAGCGGCCGGGGGACAGGCCGGCCTGCGTCAGTGCACCGCGGTGACCACGGCGAGCAGCGCGATGAGCGCGATCAGCATGTAGGCCAGGTACGCGTCGAGCCGGCCGGACTGCAGCCGCTTGGCCAGCCGGACCAGGCGCAGGAACGGGCGCCGCACTGGGCGGTACAGGTACTGCTCGACGACCTCGATGACGTCCGAGCGGTACCAGATGTGCGGGCCCGGGGCGGCCACCCCGTCCTCGCGGCCGGGCTCGTCCGGCAGGACTTCCGCCCCGACCTCGTCAGCGAGCGCGTCGGCTTCGCTGAGCGGCTGGTGCTGCGCGCCGCCGATGTCGCGGACCTCCACCTGGGTGTGCAGGGCCGCGGCCAGCACCCGGCGGGTCGGGTTGGCGTAGCCGAACGCGGTGTAGCTGTCCCGGCCGGACACCCCGGCCGTGGCCGACAGCCAGGGCTGGACCCGGCGCACCCGCAGCAGCCGCCGCCCGGACAGCGCCCAGGCGCCCAGGATGACCACGGCGAACAGCGCTGGCATGACGATCCAGAGCCAGGACGGCGACAGGATCGAGAAGCCGGCGAAGACCGGCTGCAGCACCCACGGCGAACCCAGCGCGCTCATGACCGCGCCCGACGGCACGACCGGGGCCAGCCCGGCCGCGATGACCCGGATCTCCAGCGGGGTCAGCGCCGCGACGGCCAGGCAGGCCACGCTGAGCAGCACGACCCCGCCGCGGCCCAGCGGGCCGTAGTCGCGTGGGCCAGGCGCGCCGGTGGGCTCGGGCTTGCCCAGCACGACCAGGCCGACCAGGCGGACGAAGGTCACGCCCGCGAAACCGGCCGTCAGCGCGACCGCGGCGCCGGTGATGGCCAGCACCAGGCGGTCGCCGAGGCCCGGCACGCGGAACTGCTGCATGAGCGATTCCAGCAGGAACCACTCGGACACGAACCCGGCCGTGGGCGGCAGGCCGGCCAGGGTCAGGCTGCCGATGGCCAGCCCGGTCCCGCTCCACGGCCGCCGCCGTATGGTGCCGCGCAGGTCATCGAGGTTGTCGGTGCCGTCGGCGGCCTGGATCTGGGCACTGGCCGTGAACAGCAGCGACTTGGCGATGGTGTGCGCGACGATCTGCAGCGTCGCCGCCAGCAACCCGACGGCCAGCAGGCCGCGGTTGGGGATGGCCGCGCCGACCAGGGCGACGCCGAAGCCGGCCAGGATCAGCCCCGAGTTCTCCACGCTGGAGTAGGCGATGACCCGCTGCAGCCCGGGCTGCACCGCGGCCTGGGCGATGCCGAGCACCGCCGTCACCCCGGCCAGGACCAGCAGCACCCCGGTGACCCCGGCGGGCGGCGGGCCGAGCAGGGCCAGCGTCCGCCACAGACCGTAGAAGCCCACGTTGACCGCGACACCGGCCATGATGGCCCGGGCCGGGCCGGTGGCGGCGGCGTAACCGCGTGGCAGCCAGACCTGGAACGGCACCAGCCCAACCTTGATCACGAAACCGAGCAGCAGCAGCACCTCGGCGGCCGAGCGGAGCGCCCCCGGCGGGACATGGGCCAGCGAGGTCAGCGCCAGCGAGTGCGCCCGGCTGGCCAGCAACAGCAGGCCGGCCAGCAGGCACACCCCGCTGACCCGGCCGAAGACCAGGGTGATCAGCGCGGACGCCGGCCGCCGTGGCCGCTCCCGGCGGAACCCGGCCAGCAGGTAGAACGCCAGCGTGACCGACTCCCAGGCGAACAGCAGCGTGAACACGTCGGTAGCGGTGAGCACCACCGCGACCGCGCCCAGGGCCAGCGCGTAGGCCGCGGCCAGGCCACGGCGGCGCGGGCCCCGCGGGCCTGGCGCCCAGCTGGCCAGCGCGGCCGAGACGGGCACTGCCGCGCCGAACGCGATCAGCAGGAACAGGCCGGACAGCGGGTCGGCGGCCGGACCGGTGGTGCCCGGGCCGAGCAGCCCGTTGTCCCGCAGCGCGACGGTCTGGCCGGCCAGCGCGGCCGCCCCGGCCACGGCCACGCACGCCGACCCGGCCGCGCCGGCCAGGTAGGGCACCGGGAGCAGCCGCCGCCAGCGGACACCGCCGAGCAGGTCGGTGACCGCGGCCGCGGCCAGCAGCGCCAGGCCGGCCAGGAACACCGCCGAGAACGCCGTCATCGCGTCCCACCTCCCTCGGCCTGGGCCGGCAGCCGCCCCAGGCCAAGCAGCACGGCGTACAGGATGCTGAACGGGCTGGGCGGCGATCCCGGCAGCCACACGTCCACCGGCACGATGCCGCCGATCCCGCCGGCGGCGGCATAGGACGAGCCGGGCAGCCCGCCGCCGACCGCGTCGGTCCCGACCGCGATGACCACCTTGGGGTGCGGCATGCCGTCGTAGGTCGTCCGCAGCGGCTCGATCATCCCCCGCGCCCCGGCGCCGGTGACCAGGAGCACGTCCGCGTGCCGGGGGCTGGCCGTGAAGAACATGCCGAGCCGGTGGATGTCGTACACCGGGTTCAGCAGGGCCAGCATCTCCCATTCCTCGGTGCCGTCAGACCCCGCGTCCACATGGCGCAGGTGGACCGACCGGCGCAGCGCCCGGGTCCGGGCGCGCAGATCGGCGCGCACCCCGGCCAGCCGCTCGGGTGTCTCGGCCACTGGCGGGACGACCAGGCCGGTGCGGCTGAGCGCCGCGCTGCCCGGGCCTTCCTGCCAGCCGAACAGGTCCGGCCGGGCGGCCACGCACCGGCCGCACTGGATGCAGCGTCCCTGATCCAGTGCGACCGCGCCCTGGCCGTCCTGGCTGATGGCGCCGGCCGGGCAGAGCCCAGCCAGGCTGGCCTGGCCGTTCTGGGAGGGCGGTGGGCTGGGTTGGCTGGCCGGGGCGAGCACGGTGGCTGGCCCCCGGGTGCTGGCCGCGTAGCCGTCGGGCCGGGCGGGCCACCGGGTGGTGAGCACGCCGTTACGCAGCCCACGGAACGCCCACATCATCGCGCCACCCCCGCCAGGGACAGCCCGAAGCTGGCCTCGATGAACGGGAAGTCGGTCAGGATGTCCCCGGCGAACACCTCGTGCATCAGCACCAGGTTGTGAAACGAGGCTGACCTGGCCCGGCACCGCGCGATCCGGCCGCCGGAGATGGACACGTCGTAGAGCACCTCGCCCTGCGGCGCCTCGGCCCAGCCCACCGCGCGTCCCTCGGCGGGGTCGCACGGCACCCGCACCGGGCCGCCCGCTGCCCCGCCCAGTTCACCGTCCGCTCCCCCGGCCAGTTCGCCGGCCAGCTCGTCGGTGGCCTGGCGCAGCAGGTGGAATGACTGGGCGATTTCCTCGACCCGGACCTCCAGCCGGGCCAGCGCGTCACCGGCCGGGCGGCTGGCCACGCGCACGGACAGGGAGCCGTACGCGTCGTAGGGCCGCGCCGCCCGCCCGTCGTCCGTGCCGCCCGAACCGCGGCCGATCGGCCCCAGCGCGCCGTGTTCGTGCGCCCGCGGCGGGGGCAGCGGCCCGGTGCGGCGCAGCCGGTCAAGGAACGACGCGGTGCCCATCAGCACGCGCAGATCCGCACCCAGTTTCCGGTCCAGGCCGGTCAGGATGGTGAGCAGCTCAGCCGGCGCGACCCGGGGCAGGCCCTGGACCCCGCCAGGGATGACCACGCCGCGGCCGAACCGGCTCCCGCACAGCTGGCTGACCAGCCGCAGCACCTGTTCCTTGTGCCAGCCGAACCGGGCCGTGGCCACGGCCAGGCCCGCGCCGTCGGCCAGCCGGACGATGACATCGAGGTGGCAAGCCAGCCGTTCGAGTTCGGCGTGGATCACCCGGACCAGGCTGGCCGCCCACGGCACCTCCGCGCCCGCCATCCGTTCCAGGGCGTGACAGTAGGCCAGCGCGTGCGCCACGGTGGCGATCCCCTCCGTGCGCTCGGCCAGCAGAACCCCATCGGAGCTGGTCATGCCCTCGAACCGCTTCTCGAGGCCGCGGTGCTTGTAGAACACCCGCATGTTCAGATGGGGGATGTCCTCACCGGGGGTCTCCACCAGGTACTCGATGGACTCGACCACGCCGGAGCGCACCGGGCCATGGGGGATGGTGAACAACCCGGGCCCGGCCACGTGACTGGGCAGCACCTCGGGCGCCCGTTCGGCGGCGCCCGGCGGGCTGCCGCTGCCGGGCCGGGGCGGGTCGCCTGCCGTGGCCAGAATCAGCGGCTGCGGGCGGGGGTGACCCTCGGGGACGACGCCGAACATGTCACGGATCTCGCGCTCGTACCAGAACGCCGCGCCCAGCCGCGGGGTCAGCGCCGGGTAGCTCGCCGCCCCGGGCGGCAGCAGCGCCTGCCACGTCTCCAGGCCGGCCGGGCCGACCAGGTGCGCGGTCAGCAGGAGGCCGCCCGCGTGTGCGGTCCCGAACAGGTCCGCGAAGCGGCAGCCCGCCGCCACCCGGCGGGTCACCTCGTCCCACAGGGCCGGCACACTGCCCAGGATGGTGTCGGTTCCCGCCGCCATCAGCGCACCCCACTCAGCTCGGCGACGGCCCGGGCCAGCAGGCTGGTCAGGTCGGCCGGTGGGTGCACGCCCAGGACCAGGAGCACCAGGGCGCCGGCCACCACGGGCACGACCATCCAGGCGCTGGGCTCGCCCCGCGGGATCGCGGCCAGGCCGGCCGCGGCCGTGCGGGCCGCCCGGCCCGGCGCCGGCGAAGATCCCGGCTCCGGCGAGGATGCCGCCGCCCCGTCTGCGCCGCCGACCGCGGCCAGCGCCGGGGCGGGCAGCGCCGGGGCGGGCACGGCGGGCGGCCGGACCGGCGGCGTCCGCGGCACCAGCAGGATCTGGGTCACGGTCGCGGCCAGGCCGAAGAACGCCACCGTCACCCCGATGATGAGGATGGCCGCGGTGACCGTGCTGGCCGACGCGAACCCGCCTTCGACGATCTCGAACTCGCTGCGGAACAGGCCGAACGGGGGCATCGCGCCCAGCGCCAGGATGGCCAGCAGGAACAGCGGCCCGCTCCACGGCAGCACGTCAAGCCCGCCGCGCATCCCGGCCAGCCGTTTCGTGCCAAACTTGTGCACCAGCACCCCGGCGCCCATGAACGCGTTGCCCTTCGCCGCCGCGTGCGCCAGCACGTGCAGCAGCACGCCGGCCAGCGCGATCGGCGCGCCGAAGCTGACCCCGATGGCCAGGATGCCCATGTGCTCGACGCTGGAGTAGGCCAGCATCCGCTTGATGTCCCGCTGGCCGAACAGGTACAGCGCGGCCAGCAGCAGCGAGGCCACGCCGAACACCAGCAGCACATCACGCGGGAACCGGGGCCCGAGCGCCGCCGCCGACACCTGGTAGAAGCGCAGGATGGCGTAGAAGCTGATCGCCAGGAGCGACCCGGACAGCAGCGCTGACACCGGGGTCGGCGCCTCCGAATGCGCGTCCGGCAGCCACGTATGCACCGGGAACAGGCCCATCTTGGTGCCATAGCCCAGCACCGCGAGCACGAACGCGAGCTGCACCGGAGCGTGCGGCAGGTGGCCAGCGACCGGCATTATCTGACTGAACGCCAGATCGTAGGACTGTCCGAGCAGCTGCGCGCCGGCGTAATACGCGAAAATCGTGGCCAGCAGCGCGAGCCCTAGTCCCGCCGATGCGATCAGCACGTATTTCCACGCCGCCTCCGCGGCCCCGTCGGTGTCCTCGATCGCCACCAGCAGCGCGGAGATGACCGTGGTCACCTCGACCGCGATCCACAGCAGGGCCAGGCTGTTCATCAGCGGCGCGGCCAGCATGGCCCAGGCGAAGATGTTCAGCCCGGCCCAGAACCGGCGCGAGTACCTGGCGGAAGCCGGGCCGGATGCCCCGTGCGCCAGGTAGCCCACCGAGTAAACCGCCACCGCCGCGTACAGGAACCCGGTGGCCAGCAGGAACACCGCTGACAGCGCGTCGGCGCGGAGCACGCCCGCGTAACTGAGGTCACGGTGCGCGGCGGCGCTGGCGATAGTGATCACCAGGCCGAGGCAGGCCAGCCCGGTCAGCACGGTGACCAGCCCGCACAGTCGCTGCGGCGCCCAGATGCAGCAGATCGTGGCGGCCAGCGGCAGGATCAGGATCAGGACCATGACGGTGAGCATCCGGTCACCCCCGCAGGCTGGTCAGTTCGGCGGTGGACAGCGAGTCGGCCCGGCCGTGATGCACCCGGATCAGCAGCCCGAACACCAGCGCCGCGACCAGCAGATCGA
>Ga0335085_10014867_pt1 | contig 11329 bp, 6 predicted proteins | sample Lox_Sample_45_FD_206712 | JGI IMG/M metagenome (GOLD analysis project Ga0335085, IMG submission 206712) | Soil microbial communities from Loxahatchee National Wildlife Refuge, Florida, United States - Lox_Sample_4.5 | ecosystem: Environmental > Terrestrial > Soil > Wetlands | place: USA: Florida... | reverse complement strand
CGAGCCCCATCCCTCGGCCCCGGCTCCGCAGAGTGGCGCATTTCCGGCCTCTGCGGGACTCTCCGCGGGCTTTTCTCCCGCACCCCGCGGCACAGAACGCCGCAAGTGGGAGCGCGTCTCGCTGGTGGGCACGCGCGCTCATGCCGTGATCGGCGATGGTGAAGAGGTTTCCGCGCGCGTTCTGGATATGAGCTACGGCGGGGTTTCTTTGCTCGTGGATCGCGTCGATCGGCTGCCGGCGGTGTTTCCCGCGGTCTTGCACGTTCCCATTTTGCCGCCGGTCAAAGTGAGTCTCCGGAAGGCGTACGTCGAAACGACGGAAGGTCAAGGCTTCCGCGTGGGCTGTGCATTCTTGCCCTGAAGCGAGGCAGAGCGCCAGGCGTTGCGCCTGGCCCTGATGAACCCGAATTGCAAGAATAGTGCAAAAGTTTACATAGCGATTCTGACTGCCTTCAGCCGGCAACTGCTTCGCAAGCGCCACGCTGAAAGGCGGCAGTCGTCCATCGCATAGAAGTCGCTGCACTTAGGGTCGTATCGAGCCGGAATTTTGCGCCGTTTCCGATGGCTGCCCAAGTGCTCTATCAGAAAGCAGCAAGGTAGCTGAAAGCAGGAACGCCCGTGGCGAAAGTTCAACAGATCACCGCACCCGTCGAGACCGCTCGGAATGGTTTTGTCTCACCCGAGGTGATGTTCGGCGGCAGCGAAGAGATGATGCGCGTCCGGCGCACCGTGGAGCGTGTGGCCGGCGTTCGCGTGCCCCTGCTCATCCGCGGCGAGAGCGGAAGCGGCAAGGAGTTGCTGGCCAGTTATCTCCACCGGGTGGGCCCATGGCGCGACATGCCGCTCGTCAAGGTCAACTGCGCCGCGATCCCCGGTTCGCTTCTCGAGTCCGAACTCTTCGGCTACGAAAAAGGGGCCTTTACCGGCGCGTATACCAGCCGGCAGGGAAAATTTGAGGCCGCCGATGGCGGCACCGTGGTGTTAGACGACATCGGAGAAATTGACTCCGGGCTGCAGGCCCGTCTGCTGCAAGTGTTGCAGGACGGTTGCTTCAGCCGCATCGGAGACCTGGCGGAGCGGCGCGTGGATGTGCGTATCATCGCCATCTCCAGCCGGGACGTGGAGCACGAAATCAGCAAAGGCATCTTCCGCGAAGACCTGTTCTATCGCATCAACGTGGTCAACATGCAGTTGCCGCCTCTGCGCCGCAGGCTCGAGGATCTGCCGGTGCTGGTGGACCACTTCCTGAGTTACTACGGCGATCGCTTCGAGCGCCAGGTTCCGCAGCTCCCCGCTGCTGTTTTCGAGCGTTTCCGCCGGCATCATTGGCCCGGCAATATCCGCGAGCTCGAAAACTACGTGAAACGCTACGTCATTCTCGATTCCCCGGAATCCATCCTGGAAGAGCTGGACGAGCGCGCCCGGGCGCCGCAAACGGCGGGATTCGTCCTGCCGCCGATTGGCGAGTTTTCCCTGAAGAAATTCGCCAAGCAGGCCAGTCGGCAGGCCGAGCATCATATGATTCTCGAAGCGCTCAAACATACTCGCTGGAACCGAAAGCGCGCGGCGGAACTGCTGGGGATCAGCTACCGCGCCCTGCTCTACAAGATCAAGGAAGTGGGTTTGCCCCCCAAGAAGCGCGTTTAGTCCCCAGGTCCCCCACCGCTTTCATCCCCAATCTGCTGCTCCACACGACATCCCTCCTTCTGGACACAGGGCCTGCATCGCCGGGCGATTTTCACTTCTGCCGTGAAAATAGCTGTGTTAGGGTTCCGGGAGTCGGACGCCAGGCCCTGATCGGGAGATGACGAGCATTCCGGACGACCCTCAACAGAAGAGCGCTGGCCCCGCCTTCGGACTTGCCCCGCTAAAGCTCTCCGTCGTTGTCCCCGTGTACAACGAACGCGAGTTCATCCAGGAGGTTTTGCGCCGCGTTCAGGACGCTCCCTACGACAAGGAAATTGTGATTGTGGATGATTGTTCCACCGATGGCACCCGCAAATGGCTGGAGCAGGTCCGCGGCAATCAGGAACTGGGACAGGCGGAGATGCCCATCCTGGATGGCCGCGCCGCCTTGCGCATTGACAACCTCCGCATCTTCTTCCAGGAGGAGAACCAGGGAAAAGGGGCGGCGCTTCGCCGCTGCATAGCGGAGGCCCAGGGGGACGTGGTTCTGGTGCAGGATGCCGACCTGGAATACGACCCCAAGGATTATCCCAAGCTCCTCGAACCCATCTACGACGGCCGCGCGGATGTGGTTTATGGTTCACGCTTTCTCGGCGGGCCGCAGCGGGTGCATTTTTTCTGGCACTACGTAGCCAATACCATGCTCACGCTTCTTTCCGACGCCTTGTCCAACCTGAAACTCACGGATATGGAGACCGGCTACAAGGCCTTCCGCATGGAAGTGCTGCGGAAGATCCAGCTCAAATCCGATCGCTTCGGTTTCGAGCCCGAAATCACCGCCAAAGTGGCCAAAGGGAATTGGCGCGTCTTTGAGGTGCCCATCAGCTACTGGGGCAGGACCTACGCAGAAGGAAAGAAGATTACCTGGCGCGACGGCCTGACCGCGGTCTGGTGCATTCTCCGCTACAATCTTTTCGACTGATCTTTCTCCGGATCGTGGCGCAACGCTGCCCGCCACCGCTACGAAAACCGCGCAGGACCGCTTGCTTCGTACTCTGCGGAATAGACTGGCACCTGAGATGTGAGAAATTCCGGCTGGTGAGTAGGGAGGATCAGCCGGACCCGCCACCCGCCGGCCCCGGGCGCCGCGCGTACACATTGATGATGTCTCCCAAATCCACCGTCACGAACACTTTGCCCACCGGCCGGCCCAGCCATCCCCCCACCGGCGCCAGCGGTCCCAGCAGCGCGGCCACTTTTTCAAGCAGGTACCGGGCGGAAACGACGCGCTTGTGCGTTTCGATCTCCAGCACTTCGAAGCCGGCCTGCTGCAGCATGCGCGTCAGCGTGCCCCGCGTGAAGTAGTACAGGTGCATGCGCATGAACCACGGCCAGCGGCGCCCGGCCAGCTTGGCGAAAAGGCAGCCGGCGTCCATGGTGCTCAGGCCAAACACCCCGCCGGGTTTCAGCAGCCTGTGGATCTCGCGCAACTGTCCCAGCGGGTCGTGCAGGTGCTCGATCACATCCCACAGGGTCACCAGGTCGAAGGATCCTGCGGGCAGATTGGCTTTGCGCAAGGGCGCGTTCACCACCTGGTGTTTTTTGTCTTGCGCGCGCCGCGCCGCCCACGCGCTGGGTTCCACCCCGCTGGTTTCCCATCCGCGGGAGCGCGCCACGTCCAGAAACAGGCCGAGGTAGCAGCCGATGTCCAGCAATTTTCCAGGCCGGGTGTGACGTTCCAGGCTGTCCAGAGTCCGCGAAAACGTGCGCAACCTCCCCTCTTGTTCGCGCTCGTAAACAGGATCCTCCACGTCTCCGTATTGCGCCTCGAGTTTTTGTTCCGGCTCGCGGGGGTTTTCGTAACGCAAGCCGCAGGATTCACACTCCACGATATTCGTGAAGTCCCCATGCTGCTCGCTGGTGCAACGGAAGGTTTGGGCGGAGACGCGGGCGCGGTGCGCGGCGTCGCCGGGATACAGGATGCGGTATTCCCTGGCCGCGCAGAGATTGCACGGCACATAGACCAGATCCTCAAGTCCCGCAATGGATTGGGGAGGGCTGGCCGTATGCGACAGCAGACGGCGGTTCCACCACGCGCTCCAGGTGACGTTGGAATTCAGCAGGAAATTCCACACCGCGGCCACACACACACCGGTCACGATGCTCCACACCAGCGGCAGGTGCAGGCCGTAGAAACACAGCGCGATGATGCAGATGTCCAGCGACACCCCTGTGGCGCAGAAAACCACGAACGCCAGAAAACGCCCCAGGCGATGCGTCCACCCGGGCTCGGCCCGCCGCGTCTCCGGAAAAGTGATCCACTCGTGCCACACAAAATTGTGGACCACCGCCAACCCCGCGCCTCCCAGCGCGGCCGCCGGCGGCCACCAGTGCAGTTTGTCCACGAACAGGAAGACCGCGGCCAGGATGTTCACCACCGCGCCGCCCAGTCCCACCGCGGCGTACTTCAGCACCCGCCAGCCTTCGCCCGAATCCGCGGAGATGCGCATCAGGTGCGCCAGGTACTGGAAGACCGTCTTGCTGCTCATCTTGCTGCCGCCCTTGCTGCGCTCCTCGAACACGTAGGGCACTTCCAGCACGCGCGCGTAGTTTCCCTTGGCCAGCACCTCCAGCAGGATTTTGTATCCAATCGGATTCAGCGCCACCCGCTCCAGGACCGCGCGCCGCACCACGAAAAATCCCGACATGGGGTCGTGCACCCGCCCCAGCGTTCCCGGCAGGATCAGGCTGGCCATCAGCGTGGCGCTCCAGGAGATGAACCGCCGGAACAGGCTCCAGTGCGACACTCCGCCGCCGGCCACGTACCGGCTGCCCACCACGATGTCCGCGCCCGTGCGGCGCAATTCCTGCACCAGCTTAGGAAGCGTTTCCGGGGGGTGTTGCAGATCCGCGTCCATGCAGCCCAGGATTTCTCCGCGGGCGATCCGCCAGCCCGCGATCACCGCCGTGGAGAGATCCCTCTCATTCTCCCGGACCAGAAGTCGCAGCCAGGGCCGCCCTTCCGCTGCCAGGCGCCGCACCTCGTCACCTGTTCCGTCCGGGCTGTTGTCGTCCACGATGATCAGCTCGAACTCTTCCCCCAGCGTGGCCAGTGCCGCCCCGGTGCGCTCCACCAGCCGGCCGATATTGGCCCTCTCCTTGTATGTGGGAATCACCACCGAAATCATCGGCCGGTCCCTGGAACCGCGTGGTCTCTCCCGCTGCTTCGCATCTTCCACCCTTGATCCAGGCCGGAATGCTCACCGCCGCGGATGCCTGGCAGCAGAAGTATCGCGGCATAGGCGGCCAGGCGCTACTGGAGATTCCCCCGCGATGCTTCCCGATGCACCAAGGGTCCGCAGCCGCCCGGCGGCATGTGACCGCTCGAGCGCCGGCTTTCTGAGTCGGAGGACGCGCAGGTCCTGACGGCTCAACTCAGCAGCGGGCGGCAATCAGGTGAGCGTGGGCGAACAGGTTCAGAACGAACACGAGCGGAAATAAAAAAGCCCTCCGCGAGGAGGGCTTTTTCGAGAGGTTTTATCCGCAGCCGTCAGCGGGCCAGTGCGGGTATCACATGCCGGCGCAGCCCGAAGAGTCCGAGCAAGCCGAGCCCAGCCAAGAGCAGCACGAGTGTGCTGGGGTCAAAGGTGGGAACTGTCAAGTCGGAGTCCGGCATGGAGAAACCCGGTATGGTGATCGGATTCCCTTGGTCGTCGGTAGTCGTCACCGCAAAAAAGAAGTCCATCAGTGTGGGAACATTTACCGGGCCTGTGAACGACAGCGTTACAGACTGCCCGTCAACAAGCGGTGAGCTATAGCTCGCGCAATTGTTGTTGCCCAGATACGAATCTGTATTCGAGCAAGTAAGCGTGAGCCCGTCCAAGGCACCAGACACCGTGAACGTCAGGTTCAGACCTGAGATATCGCCGCCCGTGTAATTTGCAAAGCCCAGGCAAGCCGGGTCGCCAATAAACTCGGACCCTGGTCCCATCGGTGGAAGCACTCCGCCAGGCGCAGCCGTGCAGCCTTGCCAACTCACGCTCCACGTGATGTTGTTCCCGGGCAGAATGTAGTAGAGCCCAGTGCCTCCCCCAGGAGCAGGCTCCGTGGGATCAAAAATCACGTTGATGTTATTCGCCCAAGCGGGAGCAGCCAGCGCCAGTACAATCGCCATACCCAAACACAGCTTCAAAACCTTCATCGTTCCCTCACTTCTCTGCGGAGAAGATGTCGTCGATACTACGCGAAGCCCCAGCAGTGTCAACGAGAAATCGCAGTACCAGTACTCACAAAAATCAGCCGCCAATCCCTGCAAGAATATAAAAAACATTGTAGTTGCGGCTGCGTACCAGATTTGGCCCGGGGGAGAAATCGATCACCGGAGCTTAGCGTATGCCGCCTTCGCTTCCTTGAGCACGGGGATGTCGGCATCAGCGTCCTTCCAGATGGCGAAGAAGTCCCCATAGGCCTTTCGCGCCGCCCCCTGGTCGCCGGCCAGCGTCCAGGCCCGCGCTAACTGCATTTGCGCCAATGCCCCCAAGGGGTAGTTCAAGTACAGGCCTCGGTGGTCCAGATACTTCCGGAATTCAACGGCTGCCTCCTGCCCGCTGCCTTTGGTCAGGTAAACCAGCCCACGAAGGTATATGGGAGACATGATCCCGCACGGGGCCTGGGAAGGCTGCCCCAGCTCGTAGTTCGAGGCAGGCTGTAACAAGTCGATTGCTTTCTGCGTGTTCTTGCGGTCCAGTTCAATGGCCGCCCGGATTGCCGGAAGCCAGTAGCCCTGAATCATTGTGTCTAATGGGGACTCGCGGTCCACTTGATCCGCCAGTTTCTCTGCTGCGGCGGGATCCCCCGCGCGTGCATACGTAAGAGCCGTAAGGATTTGCACGTCCCGGCCGGCCGTCAGCGCCATGGCCTGTGCCGCCAGCTTGCGCGCTTCTGCGGCGTTCCCGAACTCGGCCTCGCGCAACCCTTCGTACGCCCGCCACACCGCTGCGGATTCCCTGGCGTCGGCCCGGGTTGCCGAGTCCACGGCTCGCTGTGAAAACTCGCGGGCTTTTCCCAGACGGCCGAAAAACGCTTCCGTATCCGCCTGAGTCGCTAGGAGCACGTCTTCGGTCCCAGGCTTTCCCACTGCCCAGTTCACCTGTTCCTGCATGGCGGCAGGGTCGTTCTGCACGAAGGCCAGGGCGTAGCGCGCCACGCGTAGGCTGGAGGCATCCAGCTTCCGTTGCTGGGTCTCATCGAGCGCCGTCTTTACGTCCTCGAAGCGGTTGAGCGAGAGATACGCGCTGATCAGATTCGAGTAGCCAGCCACGCTGTTCGGGGAGATGCGCAGCGAGGCCCGCATCTCCTCGATGGCCTTCTCATACTGTCCCAGCACGTTGTAGTTGTGCCCCAGGTTGCCGTGCGCTGCGTAGTCACCGGGGTAATCCAGCAGCCACTGGGAGTAGCTGCGGTCAGCCTTTTCCAGCTCGCCGGTCACCACCGTGTAATAAACGGTCTCAATGTAATAGCGCTCGCGCTCACTCACCCGGTCGCGCAGTTCATACGCGCGTTTGTAATTCGCGATTCCCAAACTCGTCTGGTTCAGATTGTTGTAGACAGAGCCCAGGGAGGCGTAAGCGCGCGCAAAATTGGGGTCCAAATCGAGCGCGCGCTTGTAATAGGGCAGCGCGGCCGCCTCGCCCTTTTCGCGGGAGGTCCGGCGGCCATCGGTGAAGGCCTTCAGGGCTTCGAGCGAAGACGTCGTGGCTTGGTCCAACGGCTTGTTGAACTTGGCTACCGAAGCCAGCGATTCGCCCAACTTCTCGCGCAAATCGTTGCCCGCGTCGCCCAGTGCTTTCAGCACCCGGTCGCGGTTTTCCGCCTGGGCCTGCGCGCTGCTGATGGTATCTCCGCTGTGGCAGTCCACGGCCTTCAGTCCGATCACGTACTGGTTGCCCACGGCCACGATGGATCCCGTGAGCAGCGCCCGGCTGTTGGTGCGCTGGCAGATTTCCCGCCCCACGTCGCGCGTGATGTGTTCGCTCGGCGGACGGTTCATCAACTTCAGCGTCTGGTTGACCTTCTGCTCGGAGAGCACGTTCAAGAAAGGCGACTGCTCCAGTTGAATGCCCAGTGCCTGCTTCAGCGTATCGTCAAACACCGTATCCTCGGTGGAGTTGGTGAAGTCCGCCAGCACCACCGTGTCGCGCTCCGAGAGCTTCACCGCCGGCCGCAGCTTCCAATAAACGCCCGCGGCAATCCCGATGAGCAACAACAAGGCCACCGGAGCCACAATCTTCCACGGAATCTTCCGGCCAGCCTCCACCACGGCTGGTTGCGCCGCCGTCGTCCCGGCGATCGTGGCCGGCGCGGCAGACGCCGCGGCCGAAGCCCCTCCGGACAGGGGTTGCGCGGCAGACACAGCGGCGGACGCTGCCAGCGCGCCGGATACCGGCGCCGCGCTGGCCATGGCCCCGCTACGCGGCGCGCTCGCCGCGGCCACTTCCGCGGAGGAAGCCGCGGCGATGGCGTGCTTCGAGTCCGTATCCCGCTTCAGCCGTTTCAACTCCGAGCGCATCTCCGAGGCGTGCTGATAGCGCAGATCGCAGTCCTTCTCCAACGCACGGTTGATAATCCGTTCCAGGTCCTGCGGCAGGTCCGGGTTCAACCGCACCAGCGGAATGGGCACGCGCGTCAGAATGTCGGAGAAAACCACGGCGCTCGAATCGCCGCGGAAGGGGAGCACCCCGGTGGCCATTTCGTACAGCACCACCCCGAAGGAGAAGAGATCGCTGCGCGCGTCCAGTTGCCGCCCGCGCACCTGCTCCGGAGACATGTAAGAGACCGTTCCCACCGCCATGCCCGGTGTGGTCAGATGCTCCCGGTCCACTGTCATGGTGAGATCGGAGATTTCCTCGGACTTGCCGCCGCTGGAAACCTTGGCCAGGCCGAAGTCCAGGATCTTGGCGTGTCCCCGCTTGGTGATGAAAATGTTCGCTGGCTTGATGTCCCGGTGAATGATGCCTTCCGCGTGCGCCGCATCCAGGGCGTCGGCCACATCAATGGCGATTTCCACCAGTCGCTCTTGATCCAGCGGCCCATTCACCAACAGGTGCTTCAGCGTCACGCCATCCAGATACTCCATGGCGATAAATCGCTGGCCCTTGTCCTCGCCCACTTCGTAGATGGTGCAGATGTTGGGATGATTCAGCGCGGAGGCTGCCCGGGCCTCCCGGCGGAACCGCTCGAGCGACACCGGGTCCTTGGCCATGTCCTCGGGCATGAACTTCAGCGCAACAAAGCGGCCGAGCTCGGTGTCTTCTGCCTTGTACACCACACCCATGCCGCCACCACCGAGCTTGTCCACCACACGGTAACGAGAAAATGTCTGGCCAATCATGGCGAGGTCCGGGAGAGTAAAGCGGGGCGATGATAGGTTGATTCTCCACCGGAGTCAAAGCCCTCACCAGCCCGCTCCCCAATCATCCGCTTCCGCTGCCAAGCTATCTAATTGATGGACCGTTAACGCGCTCCCCAGCAAGATTTACCTGCCACGTCACCCCCCTTCCCTAACTGGAAACAGCGTTCACCGTTCGAGTTGTGGACGAAATGCCCGATGCTAGACTCAAAACAATTCCGTTTTGGCCTCCAGGGCTCCCGAAAGACGCCGCGGTGCCAATTCGGGATTCGTCCCGGCCTTCTGGATGAGGTGGATTTGTGAACAAGCAGGCTTCCAGCTTCTGGCGTTCGGCTCTTCCGGGAGCGGCCGCATTGTTGTTGGCCACGATTCTGGCCGGGGGAAACCAGGGGAATAGCCAGAAGCCTGTCGCCTCGCGAATGGGCCAGGCGGTGGACTGGACCGCTCATTACGTTCACTACCCGCAGGGCGCTTCCCTGCGCGCCTTGGCCATCAGCCAGCGCGACCCACGCGCGTTTTGGAATTACCTGAACCTGATGAACCGGGCCAACCAGGAGTCGCTGCTGGCCAGCGCGGAGAGAAGTCAGCCGCCTCGGCGTCTTTCGAGGCCGCGAGCTCCGATTGTGGATTGGAGCGTCGAGTTGGGCGCCGCCGGCACCGCCGTCACTCAGTATCCAGCCAAATACTCCTTCGACGTGAATGCCACTCCAGACTGCACCAAGGACTTCGTCGTCTTCGCCATCAACTCCGCGCCCAGCGCCACGCAGGCAAACATCGCTGCCTTTAACAATCTTTACAGCGGCGCAAACATTGGAGGCAATCCGCCCCTGTGCTCCGGCGGCGCACCCGGCACCCTCTGGGCCTATCGTGCGGGTACCGCGCGCATCGCAACGTCTCCGGTGCTTTCCCTGGACGGAACCAAGGTAGCTTTTGTGGACAATGCTAACCCGGCCGTTTTCCATGTGCTCACCTGGAGCGCTGCCGACGGCGGAACGGTGCCCGCGCCCGCCACTCCCACCGCCGGTGAAATCGTGAACTTGACCCTGACCGGCGCCACCACCGACCCCGATTCCTCTCCCTTCGTGGATTACTACAATGATTTTGCTTACGTGGGAACAAACAACGGCCGTTTGTACAAAATCACCGGCGTGTTCCATGGCACTCCGGCGCTGGCCGGCGCTCCCTGGCCGATCACCGGGCTCGGGACTGCCCTCACCTCTCCGGTGATCGATTTCTCCACGGGGAATATCTTCATCGGCAATGCCGCGGGACAACTCTATGGCTTCACCTCCGCCGGAGCGGCCATCACCGGTTCCCCGGCCACCATCGGTAACGGCGGCGCTCACGGCATGCTCGCCGATCCGGTGCTGGTGGACGGGCTGAACGGCCTGCTTTACGTGGCCACCGGCAGAAATACCGCTGCGGGAACGGCCATCGTGGCCCAGGTCAGCACCTCAAACCTCTCCAGCCCGGTGGTGGCCTCGATTGGTTCCAACAATGTGACCACCATCCATGCCCCGGCCTTCAACGCGCCTTATTTTTCCGGCATGTCGAATGGCTCGGGCACCGCTCAGTGGTTCCTGTATGTCTGCGGGCTGGCCAATGGGCCGGCGACTTCTCCGGTCCTCTACCGCGTGGGCTTCAATGGCAGCCCAGGCACGATGAAGACCGCCGTGGACGCCACCACCGTCTCCCTGAGCGCGAACAACGGGGAACAATGCTCGCCCCTCACCGAATTCCAGAATGGCGTGGACCGGCTCTTCCTGGGCCTGCTCACCTCCGCCTTCGTGGAATACTTCGACATCAGCACCACCACCACCCCCACGCTCGGCGCCCAGGTGAGCGAAGCCGGCGGAACCAGCGGAATCATCGTTGACAATGTCAGCAGCGCCGTGCAGGCCTCCAGCATTTATTTCAGCACCGAGGCCAATTCCGCCGCCTGCCGGGTCGCCGGAGCCAACCATCGGTGTGCCGTGAAGCTGACCACCCAAGGGGGCACGCTCCAATGAACGCGCCGCAGCACGGTCCGGCGAACGCTGCATCTCCTGCGCGCGAGCGCGCCGCTCGGGGCCGCCTGTCCCACTACGCGCCCTGCTTTCGATTCGAGCTGGTGTTCGCAATCATTGCCCGGCAAGGCGCGAAAACCGGCGCCACTTCGTTTTCGTATGCCATTCGAGTTTGACATCCTGAGGATCACTGGAAACCCGCCATGCTAAGCTCTCTCGATCAACGCATCCGATTGGAACTCGCCGCGGAGCTTCTCCTGCGCGGGGAACGCATCAGCCTGCGCGTGCA
>Ga0335085_10014866_pt1 | contig 11330 bp, 6 predicted proteins | sample Lox_Sample_45_FD_206712 | JGI IMG/M metagenome (GOLD analysis project Ga0335085, IMG submission 206712) | Soil microbial communities from Loxahatchee National Wildlife Refuge, Florida, United States - Lox_Sample_4.5 | ecosystem: Environmental > Terrestrial > Soil > Wetlands | place: USA: Florida... | reverse complement strand
CTGGCGCAGCACAGTGCCCAAGAAATGCGATCCCGCGCAGGCCTCTAGACCGACCAAAGACGAAGGCAGCTGGGCAGTGTAAGCCAGCAACTGCGAGCGTGAGAATTTCTTGCGGAGCAGAATCTTGCTCCGCTCTCCTAATGCAACTAGGTGAAAGGTGGTCTTGCCGAGGTCGATGCCGATAGATGCGATGTGCATAGATGATCCTCCTCATCTAAACTGCCGAGCCGCTATGCTACTCGGCGGCGGACCATCTCATTAATCGCCATTTGACCAAACTTCGAGTTTCCGACTAGGGGGAGGCGTTCTGAGTGTAAACGCCTTCCATTAGAAGGCCGGTCGGAGTCAAGTCGATTCTTGAGTTTTTTCGTTAGACAAAGTTTTTTTCTCGCTCGCCGGCTGCCGCTGTCGCCATGCTTCCATCCGCACTCTCGAGGAGCGATCGTGTCGCTCGGTGCACATTGGGCGTTCTCGGTTCAGCCGGTGCGGCCATCTGTTTGGCGCCCTGTGGTTCGGCTCTCGTGAGAGTGAAACCTGGGCCAGGCGATTAACGCAGTCACCGGAACTCGGCTTTGGGCTTTTGTCTTTTCTATTCCTGGAACGATTTTGACTTTGCTTTGCTTTCTTGTTCTAAGCGGCTGCCGCCACTGTCGTTCGGCTGCTGTTGTGCAACGGTTCGTACACTTCTCCGCTTACCCACAGGTGATGCAGCAGCACTGCGAGCTTTCTTGCGGTGGCAACGATCGCTCGCTTCTTTCCGTTTCTCCCCCCTCGTTCAGCTAACTTCAGGCCACAACGCCTGAGATCACCGTCAGGTCCGAACGGACCCAGAATGTGCTGCCCTCCTTGCACCAACAAGGTCCGCAGATACGGATCGCCTTCCTTGCTGATGTGCAGCTGCGGCTCACTCTGCCCGTCGTTCCTTCGTCCCGGTTGCAGCCCTTGAGGCGGCTGAGCCCGGTTCATTTGACCGCCTTTTCTGACGACGGTAAGTCGGGACCGCACCCGCATCAAAAAGTGATCTGCAGGCCAAATTCGATTTGTCGTGGAGCGCCGAGTGAGTAGACGCCGGTTCCCACACCAACACGATCGACGTTGTGGCTGGCGCGAGTGGTTCCGTTGATCTGGCCTGCAGCGCCGGTCAGCAGTCCGTTCAGCATGGTTCCTGGCAAATCGAAGTTCACGAAGTTTGGCAGATTGTAGAAACCCACGCTGGGCTCGATGGAGAGTCCCTCTCTAATCTTGTGGGACCATGTGAGCTTCACGTCGAGGCCCCGCAGCCAGGAAAGGTCCACTTGGCCGGGCGGGGCTAGCGGAACTCCTGGAGCCACCCCGTTCAGTTTCTGCAGCTGATTGAGCGTAAACAGGCCATTGTTGATCAATGCCTGTCCTGCCGGCGTCGTCTGGTTCGCATCCCTGTTGTTGTAGTTCGTGATCACGGTGTTGATGTTTGAGGCGTTAATGCCCCGATCGAAGCTGCCGACATGGGTCCCGGGCATCGGATCCCCGACAGTGCCGTCGCCGTTGAAATCGGTGCGGAAGATTTCTCCCGGTCCGAGATTGGTATTCGGGATCACCAAAGAGTTAGAGAGTGGGCTCCAGAAATGCGAGATGGCGCTGAGTTGAAATCCCCCCGGCAAATCGGCGTAGCCGCCGAAGGAAATCTGATGGGCACGATCGAGCGCGGCAGGACCGAAATATCGGTTGGGGGAAAGGTTGTCCAGCGCGAAAGGGCCTATGTCCTGGTCCGACGCCCCCGCATTCACAGGAGTATTGCCGCCTGAATTCTCCAACCGTGACAGCGCATACGACACCTGCAGGTTCAAGCTGCGCACACCACGAAACGGACGATGTACATCCTGAACAACGAGTTTGGTTTGCAGACCGTTGTAGACCGAACGTCCAATCGGTTTAAGGAAGAACAGCGGAGGAGCATTGGGATTGACCCCGGGGAACGCGCAGCCGTAATTGTTGCCCGTCATAATGACCGACGGGAAGGAACAGACAACGCCGAAGTCGTTGGAAGAAGTCAGGCCGTTGCTCGCGTAATCGGTCATCTGCGCACCGGCGTTGATCGCGCACTGAATGCTGTTCGAATCAGTTCCGGCGCCGCAATTGAAAAACCGATTGGTGGCGGCGATCGCCTCCAGGGCTGCTGCCTTATTGAAGTAGCGGATGTCTCCAGTGTAGTTTTCATCGACGACAAGAAAATAGTGCGTTTGGACGTTGCGGACGTAGTCTGCGCTGACCACGATTCCCGGATGAATCTCGCGCTGGATGCCGATGTTGATCTCGACGGAGCGTGGTGTGAGGAAGTGAGGATCATAACCGCCCGCGACCTCGAGCCCCTGTTGCGCCGCCGATCCCATGTAGTAAGGGTTGGGGGCGTGCGGATCAAAGGGAGAAGCGGCTTGATACTGCTTCTGGTAATCGGCGATCTGGTCGGCCACAGCTCCGATGGCGACCGGATTCGTGGTCTGAACTCCGCCCACGACTGCGCTGCAAAAGGTTGCCAACGGCATGGTCCCAGACCGGATGGGGATGACTTGAGGTTGATCGGTTGCGGCACAGGCTACCGGGTTCTGCAGGAACACATCCCCGACCGGCGTGCGCAATTCGGGATCGAACGGCGCCACGACGGTTAGAACATTTTCATAGAAGAGCCCGATCCCGCCACGGATTGAAGCCCTCCCCTTCCCATTCGGGTCCCAGGCAAAACCGAATTGTGGAGCGAAGTTGGAATCCGCCTGCCGTACCCGGTTGCCCAAGCCCGGCAGAAAGGTATTGAGTTGAGGGATGGGCGGGAATTCGCTGTCGCTCCGCCCCGGTTCGCGGGCGTAGCGCACGCCATACGTTAAAGTGATGTTCCTCCTCCATCTCGAACTTGCGCCCAGGTAGGCTGCCAGGCGGTGATAGAAAAAGCTTCCGGCAGGAAAGCCCAAACCCGCGAACGGCGTCACATAGCCTAGTCCATTACCTATAACGACGGTCTCAACTGGATAGTTCAGCGGACAACTTGCACCCGTCAGGATCGTCCCATTCGTGGCGGTGCAGGTAAAAGAACCTGCATCCGCGAAGTCCTCTTCATCGCTGCCAAGATTCGTGATCACCGCCGGCGCGAGGCTCTGAAGGGGAACGAAGCCAGCGGCGGCAATGTGGTTGAAATTGAACCCATAGCGGAAAATGTGACGGCCACGAGTGAAACTGCCATCGTACTTCACCTGGTGATTGCTCTGGATGACTGCCAGCGGCGCCCCACCGGCCGGACCCGTGACCATCCCAGTGTTGCCTATCGTGATGTCGAGCGGGAAGTCGCCGAGAGGCAGGCTGCCGCCTCGGGTTGCATCAGCAACGTTCCGTTCATTCTTTAGGAAGCTGAAACGGATGCTGTGGCTGAAATTACCTGTGCCAAAATCGGCGCCAACCACATGGTTACGGGTAACGTTCTTGGCGGCATAAAGGGAAAAGCCAACGCTGCCGTTCGCAATCAGCCCGTCGTCAAAGTAACTGAACCGATAAAAAGTCCGAACCGACGGTGTGAGCTGGTAGTCCGCCTTGGCCATAAGATTGTATTCGTGAAATGGCGAACTGAAGTGCCCGGAGAACTGGTCGAAAGGCGCGGCCACCAGCACCGGCGCCTGCTCATGCTGGAGGGTGCGCTCTCCATCCAGGAAATAGAAAAGACGGTTCTTGAGGATCGGCCCTCCGATGCGACCACCAAACTGCGAGCGCTGGAAAGGCTCTGACAGTCCCGGAGGAGTGGGTAGCGCGGCGGCCAGGGAACAGTCGCGAAAGAAATAGAAAGCTTCGCCGTGAATGGAGTTCTCGCCGGAACGGGTGGTCACGTTGATTGCGCCCGACGTGGTCAGCTCGGTGGAAAGATCCATGCTCGACTGGCTGAGTTGGAACTCCTGAATTGCGCTGGCTGGAATGTCTGTGGTGGTCCCTCCCCAGACTTCCTCGGAAACGTCGATGCCGTCCACCTCAATGCGCGCGGTGTGTCCCAAGCGTCCGCCAAAAGAGATGGAGGAAAATCCGTCTTTCCCGAAGTTGGCCGCGTCCTGGATCTGGACACCCGGTTCCAGTTGCGCCAGATCGAGAAAGTTACGGCCATTCACGGGGAGATTTTCGATCTGCTGCTCATTCAACACGCCTTGCACTGTGGGTTGCTCGGTGTTGACCTGCAAAGTGGAGTCCTGGACCTCGATCACTTCCTTTCCGGGGCCGACTCGGAGGGCGACGTTTATGCTGGAAGTGTTCCCCACCAGCACCGTGGTTCTGGCCCGAACCAGCTGGAAGCCTTTCGATGAAATCAAGGTTTCATAGTCGCCGGGGACCAGCGCCCCGGAATTGAATGTGCCCGAGGAATTTGTGGTCAGATGAATGGTCTGGCCGGTCGCTAGGTTGGCGATGGTGACATTGGCCGCCTTGACCACTGCGCCAGCAGAATCCGTGACGGTGCCGACAATACTGCCTGTTCCGACTGTGGTCTGGCCTGAGAACGGAGCCGTCAAGCTCGCCACGAGTAGAACCCAGCGGACCAATGGCATCACGATCCGCATGCGCGAAGATGGCGCGAAGGTTACCACTTGGCCACCTGATTTCTGCAGGGAAGATGAACTCAAACTTCCGGGGAAGATACACCGGAAGCCAGAAAAGTTCAATTCGCGCTAATTGTTCCAACCTCTGATTCACGGCCACTTCACGTCGAGAGCGTAGATCTCGTCGCTTCCAACATCCCGGGTAAGGGTCGGAGAGCCATCCGCTGCAATACCAATCCAGTAATCGAGGCTGGCTTGTCCGAGGGTGTCATCGTTCACGAGGCGAACATCACTTGCGTTTGCAACGTCTTCGAACTTGAGGTCAGCCGCTCGAATTCTCTCCACTTTCGGTCCGGATGGAGCGGCGCTGAGTACATATAAGTATTTCCCATCGGGGGAGGGCGTCCAATTTAGATAATTTCCAGACCCTTCAATGCGGGTCCACTTCTGCGTCTTGAGGTTAAAGCTGCGGAAGTAACTGTCGCTGGGGTCATTTGCAACAACGACATCGGTTTGGGGCCACCACGGGCCATATATGTTCGCGTCGCGGCCCGGGGTCGGAAGCACCTTGACTTGCTTTGTACCCAGATCGATTGTATGGATCTCAAGCCAGGCGGGGCCGTTTTGAAAAACGTGGGTACCGGGAACCAGCGTGGCAAAGGCGAGGGACTTTCCGTCGGGAGACCATGCAGGCGCATGACCCCACTCGATGATTCTCTCCGGTGGTCCTCCCGCCATTTCGACAACGTAAACATCCACCAGAGAATCCGGCGTCGTGCCGGTGAAGGCGATTTTCGTGCCGTCCGGAGATATTTCCGGGTAGTAGGCCATCATCGGGGGAAACGTCAGCTGTTGGCGGTCGCTGCCGTCAGGACGGCAGCGCCACAGAGTGTGCTCTGGATAGTTTTCATAGATCACCCACTTTCCATCCCGCGAAACCCTGGATTCAACCGCCGAAATGCCGGAAAGGTAGGGAACGAACTGGCGAATCGTCGCGTCATAGTGAATCAATTCGCCACGCTTCTTCGAGCCAACCGCAAAGATTTCATTCCCATCGCGGCTCGAAACCGGTAGTTCATAGGAAAGCGGGCCGTTGGTGAGCTGAACGGGGTTGGCAGTGCGATGAAACAACGAGCCCTTTTCCGGCAAAGCCCATAAGTCCCATCTCCCCGCGTGTTCCACTTGGAATATGAAGTACTTCCCGTCAGAGGTCCAGTTGCCAACTTGCTCTCCAACGGAATCAGTCCACCGGTGGAACAATTCGTGCAGTCCTGTTCCATCCGAATTCACCTCCCAAATCGAGTACTGTCCCTTATCTCCTGCAAGCGTAAAGCGAACACGCCTGCCATCTGGAGAAACCACGGGATTAATCGCGTGGCCGGACACGGCTGCCAATTGCAGTGGATTCGTACCATTCTCATCCACGATCGATAGAGTGGACCCTTGTGTAACAACAAGGTGCCCGTCTGGCAAGAAACTTGCGCTGTCGACATCACGAGTTCCGAGCCTTCGCGGTTCGCCGGCTGGGAGCGGCTGGAGCCACACTCCCGAGGAATCTTCATCTCCGACCATGATGAGAAGGCTCGAGGCGTCCCGAGCAAGCGTGAGTGTCGAGATGTTCTTAAACCTCGTGGGCAAAATCGCGCTCTGGCCACCATTCACCGATACCTGCCAGATGTTGCTCCTAAACTCATGACCCTCGCCGAAATAAACGCGCAAGCCATCGGTAACAATGGACTGATTGACTTTCGACTGACCATCGTCGGTGAGTTGCCTCACCCCTCGGACAATTGGCACCGGCGACGGCATCCACACCCACACCAGAAAGGCTGCGACCAGTACCAGCGCCAGAAACGCCAGAAACCATACGAGTTGGCGTGGTCTCGTCACCTTCGGGAATATCGCCGGCGACGGGCTCGCCGTCGAATCCGACAATGCCTCAAGCGCGAATGCGAGATCTGATGCCGACTGGAACCGCTGTTCCGGCGGCTTCTCCAGGCAGCGATGTACTGTTCGCTGCAACGCCGGTGGAATATTCGGCGCCAGCTGCGACACTGTCGGCGGCTCCTCGTTCAGAATCGCGCTCATCGTGTCCGCCGAAGTCGTCTTCTGAAATGCTCGCCTACCACTCAACATCTCATACAGGATCGCTCCAAACGCGAAGATGTCCGTACGATGGTCGGCCGGCTTGCCGCGCACCTGCTCGGGGGACATGTACCCCGCCGTACCCATCACCATCCCCGGCTCCGTCCCGTCGCCGCCGGCCGTCTGCGAACTATGCTGCCGCTCTTTTCGTGGCTGCTTCAGCTTCGCCAGTCCGAAATCCAGGATCTTGATCCGCCCATCCTTGGTCGAAAACAGGTTCTCCGGCTTCAAGTCTCGATGCACGATGCCTTTCTCGTGCGCTGCTGCCAGTCCGTGCGCAATCTGTACACCTTGCTCGATCACTTTCCGCGCCGGCAGCTGCCCGCGCCGGATCTGCTCCCTTAAGGTCTCTCCTTCCAGCAGTTCCGAGACCAGGTACGGCGACCCTTCGTACGTTCCCATCTGAAACACCGCCAGAATATTGGGATGGTTCAGCGCGGCGGCCGCTTGCGCTTCATGCTCGAAACGCCACAATCGCTCTTTATCCGACGACAGGAACGATGGCAATACTTTGATGGCCACGTCCCGGCGCAGCCGCAAATCGCGCGCCCGATACACTTCTCCCATACCGCCCGAGCCCAGGAGTTTCTGAATTTCGTAATCGCCGACGCGAGTTCCGGGCGTGAGGGTGACGTGTACGGTCGAGCTTTCCAGAAAACTGGAGCGAACTTCGTCGCTGGCAGATAAGAGCACATCGACTTCCTGCCGCAGTGACGGATCGCGAGAGCAGGAGCGGTTGAGGAAAGCAGAGCGCTCATCCGGCGCAAGATCCAGTGCCTGTTCCAGCACGCCTTTGATCTGCTGCCATCGCTCAGGCGTCATGGCTGGCCGTCCTGCTCATTTGGTGATGAAGCCAGACCTTGGCCGTGGTCCAGTCGCGCTTTACGGTGGCTTCGGAGATCGCCAGCACTTGGGACGTCTCTTCGATGGAAAGACCGCCGAAAAATCTTAGCTCGACAATGCGACTCTGCTGGGGGTCGAGTTTAGCCAGCCCCTCCAACGCGTCATCAAGGGCGATCAAATCGACGCTCTTACTTTTTACGAGCGCGATCGTGTCATCCAACGTTAGGGTTTGACCTCCATCGCGCTTGGCGGCACGACGGTTGCGTGCGTATTCCACCAGTATCTGACGCATTAATTGGGCGCAGATGGCAAAAAAGTGGGCCCGATTCTCAAACTTCTTGCCGCTCTGCTTCATCAGGCGGAGATAGGCTTCATGAACCAGCGCCGTGCTCTGCAGGATGTGGTCGGGACGCTCCTTTTGGAGATACCGGTGCGCGAGACGGCGCAGTTCGTTGTAGACGAGCGGGACCAGAGCCTCCAGAGCTTCCGCATCTCCAGCCTGCCACTTCGCCAGGAGAGCGCTGACAGATTGTTTGGTCGAAGATCCGGGCACGGCTCCTCCCTCGTGGCGCGTGCCACTTTCTGGCTGACACGATAGCTCGTAAACCTTCCGGAATCAAGTAAACCGCAACCCGAGACCACGCCCAATGCCTGCGGTGCTGGCCGATTCTGCTCTACTTCTTTCTTGTCTCCCTTGAGCTGTTTCCAAGTGAAATTTCGCTTTAAGAAAATGTAGGGCAGATGTGGTGGGTCGGAGAACGACTTCCTCCGTTCTCTCACAAACAAAATTTCGACTGGCAGTCGCCAGACATCTATCAAGGAGAATCTTATGAAGAATCTCGTGTGCAGGACTTTGACCATCATTTCCCTCGGCTTGCTGCTCGCGGAAATGGCGTCTGCGGGGCAAGCAGGAACTTGCTCCGCCGCGACCGTGAAGGGCGACTGGGCGCTAACACTCAGTGGAACCCTGTTACTGCCGACCGGCCCGGTTCCCGCCGCCGCAGTGGTCAGAGCCACCTTGAAACCAGATGGCACAGTCACCGGCACCGAAGCCCGAAACGTCGGCGGCGGGTATGCCGATGAGACCATGAGCGGAACGTTCACGGTGAACCACGACTGCACCGGGTCAGCAGCCGTGAATTTCTACGAAAACGGACAGCTGGTGCGCACCTCCGTGCTTGCGATTATTTTCGACGACAACAGCCAGCAGGTGCGCATGGTGCAGAAATCGTTGACCCTCCCGGATGGCGTCACGCAATTGCCCGTAGTCATTGTGGTCGAAGGCAGGAGACTGCATATCTGGAATCACGATTAAGTCCGCTGAAGGGGTGACTGGTCCCTCCGAAGGGATAGTTACCCCACAATCATGGGCGCGTCGGCATCCGGCTCGGTGCAACACTACGCAATCGTCGAGCTCAAGAGAAAGGCAAACGTGAGGAACCCTCGGTTGTTCGACTATCGGCCCGCAGCGACCCGGCGTCAAAATTCAGTTCGCCAGACCGTCCAGCATGCACTGTCCTGCCTGGCTCTCCTAGCCTGTGCTGGTTCATCTCAGATGCTGGGAGCCCAGGCTGTGAGCGTAACCACCTACCACAACGACAACTCGCGACTCGGGCTGAACGACAAAGAAACCATTCTGACCAACGCCAACGTGAACGTAGCCCAATTTGGCAAATTGTTTTCTCGCACGGTTGACGGATATTCCTATGCTCAACCCCTTTACCTGCCGGCAGTGAATATTCCCGGGCGAGGGTCGCACAACGTGGTTTATGTCGCCACCGAGCACGACACGGTGTACGCGTTCGACGGCGATGATAAGCAGGGAATGAATCGCGAACCGCTTTGGCAGCGCAGCTTTATCGATCCTGCCAACGGCATCACTACCGTCTCTTCGCTTGAGGACGCTGGCTGCACCGATCTGGTTCCGGAAATCGGCATCACGGGAACGCCCGTCATCGATGCTCAGACAGAAACTATGTACGTTGTGGTTCGCACCAAAGAGAACGGACAATTCTTCCAGCGCCTGCATGCCCTGGATTTGGTGACCGGGGCGGAAAAGCTTGGTGGTCCCGTGACAATCACCGCGCAGGTGAGAGGGACCGGTGACGGATCGGTGAGTGGCATGGTTTCGTTCGACCCCCTCCGAAACAACCAACGCTCTGGTTTGTTGCTGGTTAACGGCATGGTTTACATTGCCTGGGCATCACATTGCGACATCGGTCCGTACCACGGCTGGGTCATGAGCTATGACGCCCATACTCTGCGCCAGAAGAGCGTGTGGAACTCCACTCCGAATGCGGGCCTGGGAGGCGTCTGGCAAGCGGGTGCCGCCCCGGCCGCCGACGATGACGGCAATGTCTACTTTGCCACCGGCAACGGCGGGTTCGATGCCAATGCCGGAGGATCCGACTTCGGCGATAGCGTGGTGAAGGTCGGATTACCCATACTTCACCGATTGCCGGTACTCGACTATTTCACTCCCCATGACCAGCAGATTCTCGATGATCAGGATCTTGATCTCGGCTCGGGCGGGCCGATCTTACTGCCGACCCAATCTCCCCACGCTCCTCATCGACACCTGCTTACGCTTGGAAGCAAGGGAGGCGTCGTCTATCTCGTTGACCGCGACAATATGGGACACTTCAATCCTGAGAATGATAATCAGATCGTCCAGTCGCTTCCCACATCGATCTCCCTTACCGGGGGCGATGCGACTTGGTGGAATCACACTCTCTACTTCATTCCGGTGTTCGACACTTTGAAGGCTCTTCGATTCGACCCGAAGCTGGGGCTAATTTCGCCCATACCAACCTCCCAGACGCTGGCGTTCTTCAACTATCCGACCGCGTTTTTGTCAGCTTCGTCCAACGGCAAGAAGGATGCGATTGTTTGGGCGCTGCAGGATGACGGCTATCCAGGAGGATCGGCAATTCTGCGCGCCTATGACGCTCGTAACCTAGAGACGGAGTTGTACAACAGCGTCGAAAACCTTGGTCGTGATGATCCGGGTCCGGCCGGTAAGTGGACCGTGCCCACCATTGCCAACGGTAAGGTGTACTTCACCACACGGCGACACCTGGTCGTCTACGGCCTACTGCCTCAATGAGTCGCCAGAAGGCTGCAGGCAGGGCCAGCCGATACGTTAGGGCCCTCTCGGGACTGCCCCGAAAGAAGAAGTGTGGGGGTGTGCGGTCGTGTGGTCGGGGCAGTTTCGATAGGGTCGTTTGAACTGAGCCGCTGGCGTTTGCGGCGGACGCGGTGGACTATGGGATTTCAATCCGTCCGTACCGGGTGCAGGGCGTGTCTAAAGCAAGCAACCGAGACGAAGGGAGAGACGGCGTTGTTCTTGAACATCGCATTGGAGTCTTGACCTGTAACAGAACGGGTGGTGTTTGGGGGAATCCGTCGCTGCGTGAGCAGACGAGAGCATGGCGTGCTGGAACACACCTACAACAGACGTTGATCGAAACAAGTTGCGCCATCAGTATCTCAGGAGGAGTCAAGGCTGCACCTCTGGGAATTAGGCCTGGTCTGGGCCGATTGGAAATAAAGCTGGGTATTGGTCAGCCGTTCAATGGTGAACATGGGACCGGCGCAAACCGGACAGCGCAGATGGGCTGTTGTGTCAGCCTCTTTTGAGCAGTGCGCGCTGAGCAGATTGCGGCAGCGTGACAGCATATCGCCACGTCTGCGATTAGCGAAAAGTCCGAAGTGGCGGATGCGGACCAACCCTTTCGCGAGAACGTGGATCAAGAATCGTCGCAGAAACTCATCTGCGGAAACCGCCATGATCTTCTGCTT
>Ga0335085_10014865_pt1 | contig 11330 bp, 12 predicted proteins | sample Lox_Sample_45_FD_206712 | JGI IMG/M metagenome (GOLD analysis project Ga0335085, IMG submission 206712) | Soil microbial communities from Loxahatchee National Wildlife Refuge, Florida, United States - Lox_Sample_4.5 | ecosystem: Environmental > Terrestrial > Soil > Wetlands | place: USA... | reverse complement strand
CGGGGCCTGGCGCAGGGTGCGTCCCGGCGGCACGACGACGGCGAGCTTCACGGGAAACGCCTGGGTGATCTGTTCCTGGGCCGCGACGGCCACATACAGCGTCGCGGCGAGCAGCAGTGCCGCCAGCTTGATCGGCCAGTTGCGGGTGAGGCCGCCCAGCAGGTCAGTGCTCATCGAGCAGACGCTGGATCAGGGTTTCGTTCACGGGGCTGTCCCACTCCGTGGCCCCGATCACCTTCTTCACGATCACCCCGTCGCGATTGATGACGAAGCTCTCGGGCACGCCGGTCGTCTGATAGATGTGCTGGATGTCCCCGGACTGGTTATGGAGGATGTCGAAGGTGAGGCCGAGCTCGCGGGCGTACGCGTTCACCACGGTCGAATCGTCGTTGTCGATGCTCACCGCGACGACCGCGAAATCCGTGCCCTTGAACCGCCGGGAGAGCTGCTCGATCGCCGGCATCTCCACGCGGCAGGGCTGGCACCAGGTGGCCCAGATGTTGAGGAGCATGACCTTGCCGCGGTAGTCCGCGATCCCCGCGGGGCGGCCGCTGCGCAGGTTGATCGCGGTGAAATCAGGCGCCGTGGAGCCGACGCCCAGGATGTCGATCTCCGGCCGGATCCGGATGGCGAGCGCCACGCCGAAGACGGCGGCCATCACGAGGCCCGCGACAAGGGTCCACTGCCGCTGATTGGTCATACGGTGACCTGACAACGCCGGCGCAGCTCGCGCACTTCGCGCGCCGGGTCGCCGCTCGAGAAAATGGCGTTGCCGGCGACGAAGGTGTCCGCGCCGGCCTCCCACGCCGTGACGATCGTGTCGGGCCCGATCCCCCCGTCCACCTCCAGACACGCTTTGGACCGGCGCTGGGTGAGCAGGCTCCGGGCGCGACGGATCTTGTCCGAGGCGGCGGGGAGATACACCTGGCCGCCGAAGCCGGGATTCACGCTCATCACGAGCAGCAGATCGAGGTCGGTCAGGACATCCTCGGCCAGGGCCAGCGGGGATGCCGGGTTGAGGGCGATCCCGGCGAGCATCCCGCGCTGCCTGACGGCGTCGAGATGCCGGTGCACATGCACGGTCGCCTCGGGATGAAAGGTGAAGACCGAAGCCCCCGCCGCGGCCATCGGCTCGATGTAGCGCTCGGGCTCGACCACCATCAGATGGACGTCGATCGGCTTGTCCGTGAGCCGCCGCAATGCGGCCACCATGTTGGCGCCGAAGGTCAGGTTCGGCACGAACCGGCCGTCCATCACGTCCACGTGGAGCCAGTCGGCGCCGCCGTCCAGGACGGCCCGGACCTGATCGGCCAGCCGCGTCAGGTCCGCCGACAGAATGCTCGGGGCGATCCGAATGCCGCTCACGCTAGGGACTCCGGGCGACGATGATGTCCACGACCGTGCCGGGCGCCGCGAGGGTTCCCGCGGCGGGTTTCTGCGCCACGACGGTCCCCGGGGCGGCGTCACTGGTCCGGCGCCGCGTCACGGCGCCGAGGGTCAGGCCGGCGACCTCGAGGCGCGTCCGCGCGTCGGCCTGGCTCAGGCCCAGCAGGTCCGGGACGGAGAGCGTCGGCGCGCCGATACTCACCACCAGCCGGAGGCTCGACCCCGCCGGCAGTGGAGTCCCCGCGGCCGGCCGCGTCAGCATCGCCACCCCGGGGACCACCGCGGCCTGTACCGATTCCACGTCGGTCACCACCAGTCCCGCGGCGGCGATGAGGCGACGCGCGATTCCGGAGTCGAGCCCGGCCACATCGGGTACCGGAATCTTGGGGGGACCGCCGGAAGATACCAGGGCGACGCGCAGCCCCGCCTGGGCGGCGACTCCCGGCGGCGGGTCCTGCCAGATCACCGTGCCGGGGGCCGCGGAGGGGTGGGTTTCCGTTCCGCCGTCCTGGGGCACCAGGCCGGCGCGCTGAATCTCCTGGCGCGCGTCGGGGAGCGCCAGCCCGAGGACGCGCGGCACCGACTGGCGGCTCGAGAGCACCGGAGCCGGGAAGATCAGGAGCGCGGCGACGAGATAGCCGGCGAGGAGCGCGATCAGCGCGGCGAAGCCCCAGGACAGGAGCGTGCTGCGCGGCAGGACCGGGAGCCGGAAGTGCCATTCCCGGAGCGGCGGGAGGCGGCGCGGCAGTTCCATCAGGCCCGTCGCTGCAGGCGCGCAGCGTAAGCGCCGTCGATCCCGTCCCGAAAGGGAAGGGACGCGAGGTCTCCCGCCGTCGTCACGAGCGTCGACGGTACCGCGCCGGAGACCGGCGCGCGGGCGAAGTCCGGATGTCCACTCAGGAACGAATCCACTTGTTGCTCGTTCTCCTCCGGTTCGAGCGAGCACGTCGCGTATACGAGCACGCCACCCGGTCGCACCAGCCGGGCCGCGGACTCGAACAGCGCCCGCTGCCGCTGCACGACGGTATCCAGCCCCCGTTCCGTAATCCGCCAGCGCGCGTCGGGGTGCCGCGCCATCGTTCCCGTCGCGGTGCATGGCGCATCGACCAGCACTGCGTCCCAGCTCCGCGGCGCGAAGGGCGGGGTGGTGAGGTCCGCCGCCAGGACCGTGACCCCCCGCGCGCAGCGTCGAATCGTTTCGGCCAGCCGCTCCACTCTCGAATGACTGGCATCGCCCGCGAACACCTTCGCCCCGGCCTGTTCGAGCAGCACCGCCTTGCCTCCCGGGGCGGCGCAGGCGTCGTACACCCTGGCGCCCGCCGGGATCGCGGCAAAGTGCACGACCAGCGCCTGGGCGGAGTCCTGCACGACCCCGGCGCCCTCCGCAAAGCCGGGGAGGGAAGTCGGGCGCGGGACACGGGACGTGCGGGGGTCGGGAAGGAGGCGCAGGCCGGCCCCGAACGGTGCGTCCTCGACCCGGATTCCGACCGCCTCCCACTGCTCCCGCAACGCCACCCGATCCTGTCCGACCGGCTGGATCACGAGCGCCGGACGCGTGTCGTTCCAGTCGAGCAGGTGTGCCGTGGCATCCGCCCCGAATCGCTGCCGCCACCGCCGGACGAGCCAATCGGGATGACTGGTGGCGCCGCTCTTCCCGCCTCGGCCGTCTCCCGGCTCCCGTCTTCCGGCCGTCGCCAGTCGCCGCAGGGCCTGGTTGACGTAGCGCGCCGCGCCCTCGCCGCAGGTCTCGCGGGCCAACTCCACCGCGCTCGACACCGCGGCGTGAGCCGGTACCCGCGAGAGGCGCTGCAGCTGGTAGGCGCCGAGCCGCAGGACATCGTGAAGCCGGGCATCGGCATGCGCGAGATCGAGCGCGGCATCCAGCTCGTGCTGCCGCCGCAAGACCCCCGCCGCGAGCTCGTGGGCGAGGCGTCGATCGCGCTCGTCCAGTCCCTCCACGAGCCGGTCGCGGGCCGCACCGAAGGTTTCTCCGGCCCGCACGGCCTGCAGAATCCGCCAGGCGGCGCGCCGCGATGCGGTGGCGCCCCTAATCCAGCATCCCTGCGGTGGGGGAGGAGGGCATGGCGACCTCCCGGCGGGGCATCCGTCCGCCGATAAATGCGGCGCGGCCGGCGCGCACGGCGAGGCGCATCGCCTCGGCCATCAGCACCGGATCGCGCGCCGCCGCGATCGCCGTATTCATCAGAATGCCGTCGACTCCCTGTTCCATGGTGACGCACGCGTCGGAGGCGGTGCCGACACCGGCGTCCACGATGACGGGGACGTGGAGTCGGCGCTTGATCGTACGCACGGGCAGAGGGTTGAGCAGCCCCAGCCCGCTGCCGATGGGGGACGCGAGCGGCATCACGGCCGCGCAACCCGCGTCCTCCAGTCTGAGCGCGGTGATCAGGTCTTCGTTGGTGTACGCCAAGACCTTGAAACCCTCGGCCACGAGGACGCGCGCAGCCTCGAGCAGGCCGGCGACGTCGGGGAGCAGGGTTTCCTCGTCGCCGATCACCTCAAGCTTGACGAAGTCGTTGAAGCCCGCTTCGCGGGCGAGCCGAGCGTAGCGAATCGCGTCGTCGGCGGTGTAGCACCCGGCGGTATTCGCGAGCAGGAAGTACTTCGCGGGATCGAGATGATGCAGCACGCTGTCGTCGCGCGAGCGGTCCAGGTTCACGCGCCGGACCGCCACGGTCACCACCTCCGCGCCGGACGCCGCGATCGCGCCGACCATCTCGGCGTTGCTCCGGTACTTGCCCGTGCCGACGAGCAGGCGGGACTGGAACGTCCGGCCGGCGATCGTGAACGGAACGTCCCGGTCCACGGCGACCGCGGTCGTCATCGACTCATCCCCCTCCGACAAAATGCACCACCTCGATGCTGTCGCCCGCCGCGAGCGTCGCGAGACCAAGCTCGGGCCGCCGCACGATCCGCCGGTTGTGCTCGACCACCACCGCCCGCGGGTCGAGCCCGAGGGTCTGCAGCAGCTCGAGCAGGGTCGCCCCCGGCGCGGCGCTCCGCGCCTCGCCGTTGACGACGATCTCGATTGTGGTGGCCAGCCTCATGCGATCCACGCTCCCGCCATTGCCGCGGCGGCCTCGGCCGGGTCGTCCGCGTCCCACAACGCGCGGATCGCCGCCGCCCCGTAAGCCCCCGCCGCGCGAACCTCCGCCGCCCGGTCGGGAGTGACCCCGCCGATGGCGATCACCGGGACTCCGATGGCGACGATCTCCCGCAGCCCGGCGAGGCCAAGGGGGGTGGGGCCCGAACCTGCATGCGACGCGGTGTTGTAGACCGGCCCAGCCACAAGATAGTCGGCCCCGGCGAGGCGCGCGGCGCCCGCCTCGGCCGCGTCGTGCACGGAACGGCCGACCCACCAGGCGCGGCCCGCGCCCACCTGCCGGGCCTCTCCGGGGTCGAGGCTCTCGGAGCCGAGCTGCACGCCAGCGGCGGGGACGGTGAGCGCGACGTCGAGGCGATCGTTCACAAACAGGTGGGCGGGCGGACAGGCGGACAGGCGCACGGCCAGCCGATAATGCTCGAGACCGGAGAGGGACCGGCCTCGGGCGTGGAACGCGAGCGCGGTGCCGCCCCCGGCGGCGAGCGCGGCCGCAACCCGGTCGAGGTCGGGCCGTCGCGCGATCCGCTCGTCGGTCACGGCGTGGAGGCGCGGCAGCGGGATCAGGGGCGTCACTGGAACCGCCACCCCGGCGCGACGCCGCGTCCCCGGATCCAGTCGCCCGCGGGCATCCGGCCCTTTCCCGCGGGCTGCACGTCCGTCACTTCGAGCGCACCCGCTCCGGTGGCGACGACCAGTCGTCCGCCGTCATTGAGGACCAGGCCGGGGGCGCCGTGGCCCGCGACGACGCGGCCCCCGAAGAGCTTGACCTCGACGGTCTCGCCCGCGACGCCCGCCGGGGGGGCGAGCAGGCTCCACGCGCCGGGCCGGGGATCGAGGGCGAGTGTCTGCCGCATCGCCACGTCGGCCGGCTTGTCCCACTCGATCCGGGCGACCTCGCGGGTGAGTTTGGGGGCGAAGGTCGCCCGCGTGTGATCCTGGGGGACCGGGCGCAGACTCCCCTGATCCCAGAGCGCCAGGGCTTCGATCAGCGCCTGCGCCCCCATCTCCGCGAGATGCAGCGACAGATCGCCTCCGGTGATTCCCGGCTGGATATGGTGCGGGATCTGGTGCAGGATCGGCCCCGAATCCATCCCGGCATCGAGCTGCATGATCGAGACGCCGGTCTTCTCGAGCCCATGCAGAATCGCCCACTCGACGGGGGCGGCGCCGCGCAGCTCCGGCAGCAGGGACGGGTGCACATTCACCATGCCGAGGCGGGGAATCCGGAGCAGCTCGGGCCGCAGGATGTGCCCGTAGGCGACGACGACGGCGACATCGGGGGCCAGGTTGCGCAGGCTGGCGACGAAGCCGGGATCGTTCGGACTGGTGGGCTGGAGCACCTCGAGGCCTTCGGCCGTCGCGGCCTCCTTCACCGGCGGGGGAACGAGGGTACTGCGCGAGCGGCCCCGGGGCCGGTCGGGTTGGGTCACGACTGCCCGGACATCGAACCCTTCTCCCACGAGGGCGCGCAGCGACGGGACGGCGAACTCCGGCGTCCCGAAAAACACGACGACCACTAGAGCTCGCCCGCCGGCTCCGGCGTGACCTCCTTCAGGAACCCGGTTTCTCCCTTGCGGGAGCGCTTCCACTTGGAGAGCAGCAGCCCCCGCTTCACGGCCGAGAGATGGTCGAGAAACAGGATGCCGTCCAGGTGATCCACTTCGTGCTGGATGGCCCTGGCCTGGTAGCCCGCGGTTTCGAGCCGGTACGGGTGGCCCTGCAGGTCGAGCGCCTCCACGACGATGCCGTGCGGCCGTTCCACATCGCCGAAGATGTCGGGGATCGAGAGGCAGCCCTCTTCGGCCGTCTCGGTCTCGGCGCTTTTCGACACGATGACGGGGTTGATCAGGATGAGCGGGTCCGGGGTGTCGCCCCCGACGTCCACCACGGCGACGCGTTGGGCGATCCCCACCTGATTCGCGGCGAGGCCCACGCCCTTGGCGGCGTGCATCGTTTCGAGCAGGTCGTCGACCAGCTGCCGGACCGCGGCGTCCACCCCGGTCACCGGGGCCGCGCGCTGGCGCAGCACCGGCGAGCCGAGGAGATGCAGCGCACGCACACTCACTTCGCCTTCGCCTCCGCTTCGCGGTTGGTGATCGCGGCGATGTTCGTCCGCGCCACGATCAGGCGCGACTCACCGCTCTTCACCGTCACCTCGTTGTCCTTGAGAAAGATGACCTCCCCGATGATCCCGCCCGAGGTCACGATCTGATCCCCTTTTTGCAGCGAGGCCAGGAGCTGCTTGTGCGCTTCCTGCTGGCGGCGCTGCGGCCGGATGATGAGAAAGTAGAAGATGGCCATGATGGCCGCGGCCTGGAAAATGATGAGTCCCAGGCCACCGCCGGGCTGACCGGCGGGCGCGAACCACAGGGCAAGCAGGGGATGCGTCATCTAACCTTCCGGTTCGGTGTAGCGGCGGCGCCAATCCTCGGCCCACCGGGAGAACTCGCCAGCGGTGATCGCGTTGCGCATATCCGCGGTGAGCCGGATCAGGTACCGCACGTTGTGCAGCGACAGCAGCCGCAGTCCGAGCAGCTCTTCGGCCATGAACAGGTGCCGCAGGTAGCCGCGCGAGAACGTAGCGCACGTCTCGCAGTCACAGGTCGGGTCCAGGGGTCCGGTATCGGTCTTGAACCGCGCGTTTCGCACGTTGACCGGGCCATCCGGGGTAAACGCGCTGCCGTTGCGGCCGTTGCGGGTCGGTGCGACGCAGTCGAACAGGTCGACGCCCCGTTCCACCGCGGCCACAAGATCCTCTGGAAACCCGACGCCCATAAGATAACGGGGTCGGTCCACGGGCAGAGTCGGCTGCAGGGTTTCTAAAGTCTGGTACATGAGCGGTTTGGGCTCGCCCACAGACAGGCCCCCGATGGCGATTCCCGTCCAGTCGCCCATCGCCAGGATTCGGCCCAAGGCGTCCTGACGGAGCGCTGGGTGGGTGCCTCCCTGCACGATGGGCCAGAGGGTTTGTCGTTCCTGTCCCTGCTTCAGCTCCTGATGCCTCCGTGCACACCGTTCCAACCATCGCGCCGTGCGCTCCATGGCGTCGCGGGCTGTGGCTTCGTCCGCCCCCCCCGGCGCGACATGGTCGAACGCCATGGCGATGTCGGCGCCGAGGGCCCACTGGATTTCCGTGGCGCGCTCGGGGGTCAGGTAGTGACGGGCGCCGTCGACGTGGCTCTGGAACTCCACTCCCTCGTCGTCGACACGGCGGAACCCCTCTAGGGAAAACACCTGGAACCCGCCGGAGTCGGTGAGGAGGGGCCGGTCCCACCCCATGAACCGGTGCAATCCGCCGAGTGCCTCCACCACTCCTTCTCCGGGGCGCACGTGCAGATGGTAGGTGTTCGCGAGCACGATCTGCGCGCCGACCGCGTGGAGGTCGGCCGGCGACAAGGCGCGCACCGTGCCCTGCGTCCCGACCGGCATGAAGCAGGGCGTCTCGACCGTCCCATGAGGGAGTGTGAGGACGGCCGCGCGGGCGGCACCGCAGGTCGCTTGAAGGGCGAATTCGAACATGAGGAGAGGCGACTAGCGAGGCGGAATCGTGTCCATCGGAAACACGAGCCCGATAGCGCGAACCATCTTGAGGAAGCGCGGGCTGTGATGCAGCGGCAGGAAGAGGGGATCCACCGCCAGGAATTGCATATAGAAGGAGTGCTCGCGATACCCCTGCTCCAACCAGTCGAGGGCACGGGTCGTATCGCCCATTCCCAAAGCGATGAAGGCGAACGCCTCGGGAGTGATGTAGCGCTCGCGGGCTCGCTGCTCCAGCTGCTGCTGGATGGCGCGAGCCTCGGCCCCGCGACCGGCCCGACCGTAGACGTATCCCGACACCCCGCCTCCGAGATAGCCCGCTTGAAGATCGAGATCTTGGGGAAGGGCGGTGATGGCCTCGGGAGCGCGACCCTGCACCGCCAGGGTACGGGCCAGCTCGCTCCTGGCAATGTTGTTCGTGGAATCGAGCTCGATCGCCTGACGGAAGGTGGAGTCGGCTGCGTCGAAGCGACGCATGTAGTACAGCGAGGTTCCGACCCGCGTGTTGACGATCGGGGAGAGCGGGTTGATGCGCTGCGCGGTGCGGACCTCGCGAAGCCCTGCCTCGAGCTGCCCGCGAGCATCGTAGTACCACGCATGGAAGAGGTGGGTGCGCGGCTCGGTCGAATCGAGCGCCAAGGCTCGGTCGAATGCCCGCGCTGCCGCCGGCCAATCCCAGTCGTAATGCACGTTGATGATGCCCAGCGAGGTGTAGGCCTCGGCCAGGGTGCTGTCCAGCGCCAGCGCCCGTTGTACAGCTTGCTTCGCTTTGGCAAAGGCATCGGCCGGTGGCATGTCCCCGAATGCGGGGAGCAGGCTGTAGACGTCGGCGAGGCCGGCCCAGGCCCGCGCGTAGTTCGAATCGAGCGCGATCGCCTGCTCGAAGAAGCCGATCGCCCGGCGCAACGGGGCCGCTCCCCCGGCACGCTGGTTCCAGAACCAGCGGCCCTTCAAATAGAGGTCGTAGGCTTCGACGTTCTCGGTCGTCCGCCGGACCAGCGGCTTGGCGGCACCTGCGAGGCGAACCTGGAGAGCGCGGACGACGGCCCGGGAAATCTCGTCCTGGAACGCGAAGACGTCCTTCTGGTCCCGGCGAAACGAGTCCGACCACAGCACGGTCCCGTCGTCGGCGTTGATCAGGCGGACGCTCACCTGCAGGACCGCATCGGCGCGCTGAAAACTGCCCTCGAGCATCGTGGCGACGTGGAGGCGCGACCCGATCTCCCGGCTGTCGAGTCTGGTGCCCTGGTAGACGAAAGTGGCCATGCGGCCGGGGACGCGCAGGCCGGGCACCTGCGACAGCGCGTCGATCAGGGCTTCGGTCATGCCGTCGGCGCGGATCTGGTCCTCCTGCGTGCCGCTCGAGTTGACGAGGGGGAGGACCGCGATCGATTTGTCGGCGGGGGTCCTGCGATGCGTCGCGACGGCATACCCGGCGACAAGAAGGATCAAGACGACACCGGCCAGGGCAAGCCCGAGCCAGCGACGTCGTGGCGTTGTTACCGGAGTTGCCGTCGTCTGACCGAGCGCTTTCACCAGCGCGGCGGCGGTGTCGAAGCGCTCCGCGGGTTGTTTGGCGAGGGCTTTGACCACCGTCCGCTCCAGCGATTCGGACACGGCGGGACGGCGCTGTCGCAGCGAGGGGACGGGGTCGGTCGCGTGGCTGGCCAGGACCGCGAGCGAGGTCGCGCCGGAATAGGGCGGGGCTCCCGTCAGCATTTCGTAGAGCACGCACCCGAGACTGTAGAGGTCGCTCCGCCCATCCACCGGATCGCCCACGATCTGCTCGGGGCTCATGTAGAGCGGTGTACCAACGGTGACGCCGGTCCGGGTCAGCTCGGGGCCCCCTCCGCCGGCGGCGCTGACCGCGCGGGCGATGCCGAAATCGGTCACGACGGCGTGGCCCGCCTGGAGCAGGATGTTCTCGGGCTTGATGTCGCGGTGCACGATCCCCTGGGCGTGCGCATAGCCGAGGGCCCCGGCGACCTCGCCGGCCAGCCGGATCGATTCCTCGACCGGGAGGGGCCCGCGCTGGAGCCGGTCGCGCAACGACTCGCCTTCCACGTACGGCATGACGTAATAGAGGAAGCCGGCGGCTTCCCCCGAGTCGTGGAGCGGGAGGATGTGCGGGTGGGAGAGCCGGGCGGCGATCTGGATCTCCCGCAGGAACCGCTCGGTGCCGAGCACGGCAGCGAGCTCGGGCCGCAGGACCTTCACGGCGACCCTACGGTCGTGCTTCAGGTCCCGGGCGAGGTAGACCGTGGCCATGCCCCCGCGACCCAGCTCGCGCTCGATCGCGAACCGGCCGATCAGCGCGGCGGTGAGGCGTTCCAGGTCGTCAGGCGCCAGGGGGCATCCTCGAGCGGAGGCTGGGCAAATATACGTGCTGTGGACGGCGACCCGGCGATCCCCATAACACGCTCAGACCAACGCCATCGCGTCGCCGTACGAGTAGAAGCGGTACCCCTCCCGCACCGCTTCGGCATACGCCGCCATCACGCGCTCATATCCGCCGAACGCGCATACCAGCATCAGCAGCGTCGAGCGCGGCAGGTGGAAGTTCGTGATGAGCCGGTCCACGACGCGGAACGCGTAGGGCGGGCGGATGAACAGGCGCGTGTCGCCGCTCGCCGCGCCAAGCCGTCCCGCTTCGTCCGCTACCGTTTCGAGCGTCCGCACCACCGTCGTACCGACCGCCCAGACATGGCCGCCCGCCGCACGCCGCGCGTTGATCGTCCCGGCCGCCTCAGCCCCGAGCCGGTACCACTCGGGGTGCATCGGATGCGCGTCGGGGTTCTCCGTCTCGACCGGCTTGAACGTTCCCGGTCCGACGTGGAGGTCCAAGGTCGCGATCGCGACTCCGCGCCGGCGCAGAGCGTCGAGCAGATCGGTGGTGAAGTGCAATCCCGCCGTCGGCGCGGCCACGCTCCCGTCATCGGTGGCGTAGACGGTCTGGTAGCGCTCGCGATCGGCCGGCGTGGGGGCGCGGTGGATGTAGGGAGGCAGGGGGACCTCACCGTACTTGGCGAGCGTGGCGCGCGCGTCGAGCGCCCCGGTGAACCGGACCCGCCGCAGTCCTCCACCCAGCACCTCCAGGATTTCCACTTCACTGTCGGCCCCGAACCGCACCCGACGGCCCGCCTTCAGTTTGCCACCGGGATGTCCCATGGCTTCCCATGTTCCGTCCTGGAGATCGCGCACGAGCAGGAGCTCGGCGATCGCTCCCGTCTCACGTTTCCCGTGGAGTCTCGCGGGGATCACGCGGGACACGTTCAGTACGATC
>Ga0335085_10014863_pt1 | contig 11331 bp, 14 predicted proteins | sample Lox_Sample_45_FD_206712 | JGI IMG/M metagenome (GOLD analysis project Ga0335085, IMG submission 206712) | Soil microbial communities from Loxahatchee National Wildlife Refuge, Florida, United States - Lox_Sample_4.5 | ecosystem: Environmental > Terrestrial > Soil > Wetlands | place: USA... | reverse complement strand
GCGAGGTCCACCGCCGAAAATGATGGCCGCGCGCGGCCAAGAGCAGGGCGTCGTCGGCATCGGGCTTGAGCCGGGCCACCCACTCCGTGACGAGCTCGGCGTGTACGACCTCTTTCGGCCCGGTGCGGTCCCGCACGCGCACGACCTGCGGATCCGCGCGGTTGGCCTCGTCGATCGCGGCAACCGCGGCGCGCAAGCGGTCGGACGCCATGCGCGCAGCCTACGGTGATCCGAGGTCAGTGGATGTGCTTCGCGAACCAGTCGAGGCAGCGGCGCCACGCATCGGCCGCGTCGTCGGCGCGGTAGTCGGGACGCTGGTCGCAGTGGAAGCCGTGACCGGCCTCGGCGTAGCGGACGATCTGGGTATCGACCCTCGCCGTCTTCAGCGCGGCGCGCAGCTGCTCGACGTCGTCGACGGGAATCGACGCGTCCTGGTCGCCGAAGAGGCCGAGCCACGGCGTCTGCAGGGACTCGGCATCACCCGCGAGCGCGGGAAACTGCGGAGCCCGCGCGGTGACGATGCCGCCGCCGTAGAAGCCGACCGACGCGCCGATGGCGCGGCGCAGCGCGGTGAGGAAGGTCACTCGACCGCCGAAGCAGAATCCGACCATGCCCGTCCGACCGTCGGTGAACCCCGTACCGCGCAGGTATTCGAGAGCGGCGTCGACGTCGACGAGGATCGAGCCGTCGCCGCCGAGGTTCTGGAAGTGCTCCATCACCTTCTCGAACTTGCCGTACTCGACGACGGATCCCGGGCCGGAACGGTGGAAGAAGTCGGGGGCTACCGCGTGATAACCGGCCGCGGCCACGCGCCGGGTGACGTCTTCGATGTGCGGGTTCACACCGAACGCCTCCTGCACGACGACGATCGCGCCGCGCGCGTCTCCAGCAGGTACCGCCTCGTATACGCGCATCGGACCGTCGGGCGTGTCCACGGTGAGATCTCGTGCGGAAATGCTCGCGTCGCTCATGCGCCGGAAGCTAGTGCTCGAGATACCCCGGCGCACAGCAGGCCGTCACGCATCGGGGTCGCCTTGGATTTCGACGAGGCCACCGCTGTGGACGTCGAACATGAACCCGCCGACGGCGAGATCGTGCGGCAGCAACGGGCAGGCGCGGATGCGCGCGAGGTCGTCGCCCAAGGTCGCGAGCTGGTCCGTCCCGACCAGAAAGTCCCAACCGGACGCGTCGACGCCGCGCTGCTCGCGGATACGTGCGTGCAGCGCGGCTTCGGTGGTGCTGAACATCGCACACTCCGTATGTTGCATCAGACAGACCCGATTGACGCCCAGTACGTTCACCGCGACGACGAGGGAACGGAGCACGTCGTCTGTGATGCGGGCACCGGCGTTGCGGATGATCTTGGCGTCACCGGGACGCAACCCGAGGGCGGCCAGCGGATCGATGCGCGAATCGATGCAGGTCACGACGGCCAGTCCGCGGGCCGCCGCACCCTTGACGCCGGAATCGTGAAACCGCTCGCGGTAGCGGCGGTTGGCGTCCAGCAGGTCGTCGAACATCGAACGCTCTTCTAGCAGGCGCGCCCCACGCTCAGGCGACCACGCGCTCAGGCGACCACGCGCGCCTGGGGTTCGATGATGCGGTCGATCATCCCGTATTCGAGTGCCTCGGCGGGCGTGAACCAACGGTCGCGTTCACCGTCTTTGAGGATCCGTTCCGCCGTTTGCCCCGTGTGGTGCGCGGTGAGCTCCGCCATCAGGCGGCGCATGACCGTGAACTGCTCGGCCTGGATCGCTACGTCGACCGCGTAGCCCTGCACCGACCCGAGCGGCTGGTGCATGAGGATTCGGCTGTGCGCGTATGCCGACCGCCGCCCCGGTGCGCCGCCGCAGAGGAGGAACTGCGCCATCGAGGCGGCGAAGCCGAGGCAGACCGTCGCCACTTCGCAACGGAGAGCCTGCATCGTGTCGTAGATCGCGAAGCCGGCGTCGACCTCGCCCCCCGGCGAGTGCAGGTACAGCGTGATCGGCAGGCTCGGCTCTTCGGCTTCGATCACGAGGAGTTGCGCGCAGACGCGCTCGGCGAGCGGTCCGTCGATCGGACCGGTCAACATGACGCGCCGCTGCTCCAGCATGCGGCGCGAGATGTCGTCGGTCAGGCCGGCCGCAGGCGCGGGAGCCGGCGCCGGGGCAGTCCCCGTTCGGGGTGTCGTGGTTTGCAACTGCATGGTTGCACTTTAGCGCGCACGGTCCGGGGCCGTCGCCTGATACATTGCAACCCATGAGTTGCAATGAGTCGGACCGATCCCCGGATGGATTTCCGGATGGATTTCCGGACGGATTTCCGGATGGATTTCCGGATGGATCCGTCGAGCGGAGTGTCGAGCTCCCGGCGCCGCCCGAAGTCGTCTGGGAGGAGCTCCCGGGCATGCTCGGCGACGACGTCGAGTTGCACGCCGAGCCGGGTGGCGCGTTGCGCGCGCACGGACCCGACGGCGACCGTGTCGGCGTGGTGGACGAAGCCGTTCGCGGTGAGCGCCTGACCTTTCGCTGGATGCGAACCGACGGCGACGCGCCGGCATCCGAGGTCGAGTTCACCCTGGAACCGTCCGGCCTCGGAACGCTGCTGCATCTGCGTGAGACACTTCTGGACGGCTCGCACCTCGTCCGTTCCGCATTCCTCGCCCTCGCGCGTGCCTGACGCCGGCCGCGGCGCCGCGGTTGATCACGTGTTCGACGCGCTCGCCGATCCCACCCGCCGCCGGATCGTCGAACGTCTCGGTCGTGCGCCCGCGAGTGCGGGCGAGATCGCCGACCGCCTCCCGGTGACGCGCCAGGCCGTCGTGAAGCATCTCGCGCTGCTCGAGGACGCCCGTCTGGTACGTGGCGAACGCGACGGCCGCCGGGTGGTGTTCCGGCTGACCCCGGGCCCGTTCGCAGATGCCGCCGCGTGGATGCACGACGTCGGCGCGGCGTGGGACCGGCGCCTCGAGAAGTTGGCGCGCCGGGTTTCATCGCCTCGCTGACCGGACGGATCCCGTCGTCGGCTCGTGCGCTACGGTGCCGCCCGTCCGCAGCAACGGGAGGAACCATGAGCTTCCGGGTCGTCGTCGACTTCGACAAATGCGAGAGCAACGCCCTGTGCATGGCCGCCGCACCCGAGGTGTTCGAGGTGCGCGAGGACGACTTCTTGTACGTGCTCCAGGAGGAGCCGCCCGACGCCCTCCGTGCCAAGTGCGAGGAAGCCGCGCGCGTCTGCCCGAAACAGGCGATCTCGATCGTCGACGCTTCCTGAGGCGCGGCGATGCCCGGCATGGAAGGAATGGCCGCGCTCGTCACGGGAGGCGGGAGCGGCATCGGGCTCGGCTGCGCCCGGCGCCTCGCCGCCGACGGCGCCCACGTCACGATCGCCGGTCGCACCGAGGCCCGCCTGGTCGAAGCCGCGAAGCAGATCGAGGAGGGTGCGGCGTCCGGCGCGTCAGTTCGTCACGTCGTCTGCGACGTCACGAACGAGGACGACGTCGAGCGCGCAGTACGCGTCGCATGCGAGCCGACGGGCCGGCTCGACGTCCTGTTCGCCTGTGCGGGCGGTTCGCTCCACGGCGGGCCGATCGTGGCGTCCGACGCCGAGGCATGGCGCGCGACGGTCGATCTCAATCTGATCGGTACGTTCTTGTGCATCAAGCATGCCGCGCAGGTCATGATCCGTTCCGGTGGCGGCTCCATCATCGGGATGTCGTCCATCGCGGGGCACACGACGCACCGCTTCATGAGCGCGTACTGCGCGAGCAAGGCCGGAATCGAGATGCTCGTGAAGTGCGCGGCGGACGAGCTCGGCGAACACAACGTGCGCGTGAATGCGGTGCAACCGGGAATCGTCGACACCGAGCTGATGAGCTTCATTACCGCGGGTGGACCGATTCTCGAGAGTTACTACGCGAACATGCCCGTCCGCCGGGTCGGCACCGTCGGCGACATCGCGGCGGCGGTCCGCTACCTGGCGGGGCCCGAGTCCACCTGGGTCACCGGGCAGATGCTCGGGATCGACGGCGGGCACCAGCTGCGGTCCGGCCCCGACTACGGAACCGTGCTGGGCGGCTGAACGATGGACTTCGAGGAGACCGAAGAAGAGCGCGCGTTCCGCGCCGAGGTGCGGGCCTGGCTCGACGCCCACGCCGATCGGCGCCGGGCCGGCGAGCAGTCGGATCACTCGTACATGCCCGGCGACGGCGATCCCGACGCGGACGCCAAGCACGTCGCCGCATGCAAGGAGTGGCAGCGGGTCGTCTACGAGGGTGGCTGGGCCGGCATCACATGGCCGGTCGAAACCGGCGGTCGCGGCGGGCCGGGCTGGCAGGCGCGCATCTTCAACGAGGAACAATCGCACTACAACGTCGCGGTAGGTGTGTTCGCGGTCGGGATCGCAATGGCGGGCCCGACGATCATCGCGTGGGGCACGTCCGAGCAACAGGAACGTTTCCTGCCGCCGATGTTGCGCGGCGACGACGTGTGGTGCCAACTCTTCTCCGAGCCCGGCGCCGGGTCCGACCTCGCCGGCTTGCGCACGCGTGCCGAGCTCGACGGCGACGAGTGGACCATCAACGGGCAGAAGGTGTGGACCTCCGGAGCGCACTACAGCGACTGGGGTCTGCTGCTCGCGCGCAGCGATCCCGACGCGCCCAAACACAAGGGGATCACGGCGTTCCTCCTCGACATGCACACTCCCGGGATCGACGTCCGGCCGCTGCGCCAGATCACCGGCGCATCCCACTTCAACGAGGTCTTCCTCACCGACGTCCGCGTCTCCGACGCGATGCGTCTCGGACCACGGGGCGGCGGCTGGCGTGCCGCGAACACGATGCTGTCGAACGAGCGGGCCATGATCGGGGGCGGGGGCCGAGTCGGGTTTCGTGATCTCGTCGCGCTCGCGACGCGATGTGGCGCCAACGGTGATCCGACAATGCGCCAGGAGCTCGTCCGCAGCTACACGCGTACCCAGTTGATCAAGTGGCTCGGAATGCGGGCCCGCAGCCGGACGGACCAAGGACTCGGCCCGGAAGCGTCCGTGCTCAAGCTCGCGGCCTCGCGGCGACTCGAGTACGACGGAAACCTCGTGATGGAGCTCCAGGGCGCGCAGTCGATGCTGTACGACGACGACGCGATCCAACACGGGTACTGGCAGCAGCAGTTCCTCGGGCAGTGGAGCAGCCGCATCGGCGGTGGGACCGAGCAGGTCCAACGCAACGTCATCGGCGAACGGGTGCTGGGCCTCCCGAGCGAGCCGCGGCCCGACAAGGACACGCCGTTCCGCGAGCTGCCGTCGTGACGCGCCAGACTGCGCCATGCAGCTCGACGAATTCCAACGGCTCATGGCCGACACCTTCGGCGCTCGCGACCGCGCTCGCGGCATCGACGCGACGGTCGCCTGGCTCGCCGAGGAGCTCGGCGAGCTGGCGCGCGCCGTCCGCAAGGGAACACAGGACGAGCAGCTCCACGAGGTCGGCGACGTTCTCGCGTGGCTGGCCTCGCTGACCGATCAGCTCGGCCTGTCGCTCGACGGCGCCGCCGATCGCTATCGCGCGGGCTGCCCCGGCTGCGGGGCTAGGCCGTGCTCGTGCCCGTGACCTGCGGGCCGTTGTAGATCGCGACGCGCGCGATCCGGCCACCGGCCAGCGTGAAGACGTCGCCCACGAGGGTCGTCGATCCGTTCATCCGCAGCCGGATCTCGACCGCGATCCGGTCGCCGTCGACGATGAGCGGACCCGGTTCGGGCCAGAGATCGTCGACGCGGAAGGCAAGATCGCGGTAGAAGCCGACGATCGCATCGCGGCCGGAGAACGTCCCGGCCGCGCTGACGAGCTCGGCGTCGTCGGTGAAGAGCTCACCCAATGCGCCCGCGTCACGTGCCCTGATCGCGGCGAAGTACGCGTCGACGGCGTTGCATCCGGCGGTCACGGTCGCGGACGGTACCCTCGCCCGGGGCGCGAGTCACACCCGCGGGAGGGCCGGTGCGCATCATCGTCGTGGGTGGTGGGATCGCAGGCCTCGGCACCGCGCTCGCATGCGCCCGCGGCGGCCACCAGGTGACGATCCTCGAGCGCGACGACACGCCGATGCCCGCCGATCCGAACGCTGCGTTCGAGTGGACGCGCACCGGCGCACCGCAGGTGCGGCACTCGCATGCCTTTCTGGCACGGCTGCGCAACCTGCTCCGCGACCGCGCGCCCGACGTACTCGACGACCTCTTCTCGGCCGGTGCCACCGAGATCGCGTTCACCGCCCACCTCCCGGAAACCTTGACCGATCGGCTGCCGCGCCCCGGCGACGACGAGCTCGTGGCGCTCGCCTGCCGGCGCACGACCTTCGAATGGGTGCTCCGGCGCTGCGTGCTGGCCGAACCCGGTGTCGCGCTGGCGCACGGTGTCGCCGCGCACGCGCTCGACACTCGGCCCGGCGCGCGCCCGCGGGTGACGGGCGTCGACGGACGCGGCGCGGATTTGGTGGTCGACGCGCGCGGGCCGCGCTCGTCGTCGACCGAGTGGCTCGTCGCCGCGGGCGCCGTCCCTGTCGACGAGGAGGTGCACGAGAGCGGGATCGTCTACTTCTCGCGCTTCTACCGCGTGCTCGACGCGGCCGAGGAGCCCGAGTACTCCGGTCCGACCGCGGCCGACCTCGGTTATCTGAAATACGCGATCTTCCTCGGCGACAACCGCACGTTCTCGATCACGTATGCGATCGAGAGTCACGACGAGATCCTGCGGCGCGCACTCGCCGACCCGGTCGGCTTCGAGATCGTGGCGCAGTCACTCGTCGCGACCGCGCCGTGGCGCGCCGACGGTGTCGCCGAGCCGATCACCGGTGTGCACGTGATGGCCGGTCTGCGCAACCGCTACCGGCCGCTGATCGCCGCCGACGGCGGGCCGGTCGTGCACGGATTCGTCGCGGTCGGCGACGCCGCCGTCTGCACCAACCCGCTCTACGGACGCGGTTGCAGCCTGGCAATGGTGCACGCGTTCGGCCTCGCCGACACATTGCGGGAGCACGCCGACGACCTCGACGCGGTCGCCCGGGACTTCGGCTCGTTCACGACGGCCGAGCTCGTGCCGTGGTTCCGGTCGGCGGTGGTGCAGGACGCGCAGGCGCGCGCGATGCACGAGGAACTGGCTGCCGAGGACCCGCGCTCGTTCATGCAGGCGGTATTCCGGGAGGGTCTGCTGCCCGCCATGCGGACGTCGCCCATCGTGTTTCGCGCGTTCTTGCGTTGGTTCAACCTGCTCGCGACCCCCGACGCGCTGATGGCCGATCAGAGCATCGTCGGTGAGGTCCTCGCCGCGTTCGAGGATCGCGCGAATCGTCCGGGCCCGCCGCGGCTCGGGCCGGATCGCGACGCGATGCTCGCGCGTCTCCCGTAGGCGATCAGTACGCGAGGAGCGCGCGCAGGTCGCGCTCGATGTCGGCGGCTTGCGGGAGGATCGCGTCTTCCAGCGACGGCTCGTAGGCGCAGAACGTGTCCGCCGCGGCCAGGCGCCAAACGGGCGCGTCGAGATGTTCGAAGCATTCGTCGGCGACGAATGCGGCGATCTCGGCGCCGAACCCGGCCGTCAGCGTGTCCTCGTGCAACACGAGCACCCGCCCGGTCTTGCGTACCGACTCGGCGATGATGTCGCGGTCCCAGGGCATGATCGTGCGCAGGTCGATGATCTCGATGTCCGGGTCGTCTCCGAGCTCCTTTGCGGCAACCTGCGCGCGATGAACGGTTGCGCCCCAGGTGACCACCGTCGCGCGGCTGCCGCGTGACACGTACGTGCCCGACCCGAACGGGAGCATCCAGCCCGGCGGCGGCAGGGGATCACGGTTGTAGCCCTGGCGATAGAGGTGTTTGTGTTCGAGGAAGAGCACGGGGTCGTCGCAGAGAAAAGCCGTGCGCAGGAGTCCGGCGGCGTCGCGCGCCCGGGAGGGAAACGCGATCAGCAGTCCAGGCGTGTGCGCGAACACCGACTCACCTGACTGGCTGTGGTAGATCGCACCGCCCTGCAGGTAGCCGCCGATCGGGATCCGCACGACCATCGGACACGTGAACGCGCCGTTCGAACGCCAGCGGGTGGTCGCCGCTTCCGAACGCAGCTGGTTCATCGCGGGCCACACGTAGTCGAAGAACTGGATCTCTGCGCAGGGCCGCAGCCCGCGCAGTGCCTGACCGACGGCACGCCCGACGATGTTCGCCTCTGCGAGCGGCGTGTTGTAGCAGCGCGCGTCTCCGAACGAGCGCTGCAGGCCGAACGTGATCCCGAACACGCCACCCTTGCCCGGCACCTCGTCGATGACGTGCGGGTCGGCATCGGCGACGTCTTCGCCGAAGACGCGGATGCGCTCGTCGCGCTTCATCTGCTCGTGCAGCGTCCGGCGGATCGCCTCGCCGAACGTGACCGCGTCCGGACTGTCGGGATCGGGCGCGGGATCGCCGGGGTCGCGGCGGATCGGCGGCGGTCCCGTGAGGTGCTCGAGTGCCGAGGACGGCGCGGGCCGATCGAGCGCGAGCGCCGTGTCCGCCGCGGCCCGTACGGTCGCCAGAGCCTCGGCGCGTATCTCGGCCGCGCGCTCGTCGGTGAGCGCACCGAGCTCGATCAGCCGCCGCTCGAGAACGGTGATCGGGTCGTGGTCGCGCTCGTCGTCGAGCTCTTCGGGAACGCGGTACTTCTTCTGGTCGTCCGACAGCGAGTGCGAGTACGGCCGCGTGACGAGCGCGTGCACGAGGCAGGGCCCGGTGCCGGCACGGACGTGCGCGATCGCGAGCGCGCCCTTGCGGCGCACCTCGAAGTAGTCGCGGCCGTCGATCTTCACGACGTGCAGCCCGCGGATCCCGCGCACCATCTCGGATATCGGCGCGGGGTGCTGATCGGTCGACCGCACCGAGATGGCATAACCGTTGTCTGCGACGACGAACAACACCGGGAGGTGGAGCCGGGTCGCCGTGTTCAGCGACTCCCAGAACTCGCCTTCCGACGTGGCGCCCTCACCCAGCGAGACGTAGGTGAGCTCGTCGCCGTGCGCGGAGCAGCCGGGAAGGTCCGGCCGGCGGCCGATGTACCGGGCGGCCTCGGCGCACCCGACCGCGGGCAGGCACTGACTCGCGGTTACCGACGTCTGGCTGACGATGTTGAGCGCCCGCGATCCCCAGTGGCACGGCATCTGCCTGCCACCGGACGCCGGGTCGGCCGCGGCCCCGACCGCCTGCATCAGCACTTCGGTGGGCGTGACGCCGAGCGCCAGCGCGAGCGCGCGGTCGCGGTAGTAGGGGAAGAACCAGTCGTACGCCGGGCGGAGCGATCGCGCGAGTCCGAGCAGCAACGCCTCGTGGCCGGCGCCGGAGATCTGGAAGAACGCGCGGTTCTGCTGGCGAAGCGCGATTTCCCTGTCGTCGAGTGCCCGGGAAACGCAAGCGGTCGCGAGGTCGTCGGTGGCTTCCTCCAACAGTTGACGGTCCGCCGTCAGTGTCATACCGAGTCCAGCGTACGCAGGACTCCGGGGAGGTTGGCGCCGTCGTTCCTTGCCGGGCCTACCCTTGACAGCGTGGCGCAGCCTGTCACACCGTCCGTGCCCCTGCCGTGGCGCGTCCGCCCGGCGCACGATACGAGCGGCTTCCTCTCGCCCGCGGTTCGAAATCTCGCCCGCGAGGTCGGTATCGATCCGGCGTCGGTGCGCGGCACCGGGAGCGACGGCCGCGTGACGGTCGCCGACATACGCGCCGCCGGAGTCGGACGCGACATCGTCGTCCCGTTCGACAACATCCGGCGGCGAACTGCCACGGCGCTGTTGGCGTCGAGACAGACCGTTCCGCACGCGCTCGTGGTGGTCGCGGCCGACTACGCGGCGATCGATGGCGCGCGCCGGGACGCGAGTCTCACCGCGTTGCCGTTCGTTGCGCGCGCCGTCGTGGATGCGCTGCGCGAGTTCCCGTTGATGAATACGACCGTGGCCAGCGACGGACTCGTCATGCATCGCGCCGTCCACCTCGGTATCGCGGTAGATCTCGACTATCAGGGTCTGGTCGTGCCGGTCGTGCACGATGCCGACGGGTTGCGCCTACGTGCGCTCGCCGGCGCGATCCGCGACGCGGCCGAACGGGCGCGTGCCCGCCAACTCCGCCCCGACGACCTTGCGGGCGGGACCTTCACCATCACCAACCCCGGCGCATCGGGCACCTGGATCTCGTTCCCCGTGATCAACCGGCCGCAGGTGGGGACCCTCGCGACCGACGGCGTCTCCAAGCAGGTCGTGGTAGATGGCGGCTGCAGACTCCGTATCGCACCGATCGGTCACCTCTGTTGCGCATTCGACCACCGCGCCGTCGACGGCGCGTATGTGGGAGCGTTCGTCGGCCGCGTGCAGCAGATCGTCGAAACCCGCGACTGGAATTCCGAGCTCTGATCGGGGGGCCCGGTGTGAGCCGACCGTGCGAGCGGCTCGACTCCTGCGCGTAGGATCCGGCCGACGTGTGACGCGAGAGAACGAGGAAGCCGTGAAGGTGCGCGTTGATCCCGATCTGTGTGTCGGCCACGGACGCTGCTATGTGCTTGCACCCGACGTCTTCGCGCCCGACGACTTCGGGCACTGCGAAGTTGTCGTGGCCGAAGTCGACGGTGCGCTCGCCGACCAGGCGCGCGTCGGCGCGGAGAACTGTCCCGAACGCGCAATCTTCTTGGAGGACTGAGGTGTGAACGACATCTTGCGCTACGCGGGCAAGCGGGTCATCGTCACCGGCGCGGCGTCGGGCATGGGGGCGGCGACAGCGCAGATTCTCGTCGATCTCGGCGCCGAGGTGCACGCGCTCGACATCAAGAAACCCGAGATCGCCGGACTCGCCAGCTTCAGTCAGTGCGACCTCCGTGAGGCCGAGGAGATCGACGAGACCGTGGCCAAGATCGGCAAGATCGTGAACGCGCTGTTCAACTGCGCCGGGCTACCGAACACCTTTCCGAACCTCGACGTGATGCTCGTCAACTTCTGCGGTCTCCGCCACGTCACCGAGTCGGTGATCCCGCTCATGATCGAAGGCTCTTCGATCGCGAGCATCGCGTCGACGGCCGGTATCGGCTGGATGCAGAACATGGAGCTGTTGTTCGGCCTGCTGAAGACGCCTGGCTACGCCGCGGCACGCGCATGGTGTGCGGAGCACCCGAGGGAGCTCGCCAACGCCTACGGGCTGTCGAAGGAAGCGATCAACGCGTACACCGCGTACCGGTCGTTCGAGCTCGCGAAGGTTGGGATCCGCATCAACTGTGTCAATCCCGGCCCGACGGACACGCCGATGATGCCCGAGTTCGAGAAGGCGGTCGGCAAGAAGTACATGGACGATTTCCCCGTCCCGCTC
>Ga0335085_10014862_pt1 | contig 11332 bp, 9 predicted proteins | sample Lox_Sample_45_FD_206712 | JGI IMG/M metagenome (GOLD analysis project Ga0335085, IMG submission 206712) | Soil microbial communities from Loxahatchee National Wildlife Refuge, Florida, United States - Lox_Sample_4.5 | ecosystem: Environmental > Terrestrial > Soil > Wetlands | place: USA: Florida... | reverse complement strand
AAAAGGAATGGCTTCTGATGAAAAAGAGGGATGAGTTCGCAGAGGATAATTTTCAGATGAAGACAATGCTTACTCCTTCGTTGCTTAAAAAACTCAAAACACAAACTCCGCCTTGCGACGCCTCATGGAATTCTTGATGGTCAGATGAATTAACCGGACTCTGAAGAGTCTCTGTGTTTGCTTAACAGTTCATCAGAGAGCCTGGCAAACTCTTCCATACTTAATGTCTCCGGTCTCCTGGTTGGATCGATTCCAGCAAAGACAAGTCTTTCTTTTATATCCCCGGAGATAGGCTTCAAGGCGTTGAGGAGCATCTTTCTCCTCTGCGAAAAAGCGGTCTTTATCGCTCTGAAGAAAAACCTTTCGTCTCTCACAGCGACCGGGGGCTTTTCGTGGAGTTCAATATGAACTACTGCTGAATCAACCTTCGGCACAGGCCTGAAGGCGCCCTTAGGTACAACAAATTCCAGTTTCGGTTGCCCATAATACTGGACCATCAGGGAAAGAACGCCATAGTCCTTGCCCCCGGGTCCCGCAACAATCCTGCGCGCCACTTCTCTCTGCACTGTTACGGTGATTGAAGAGAGGCGATTTCTGTGCTCAAAGAGCCTGAAGATGATGGGTGTGGTGATGTAGTAGGGTATGTTGGCAACCACTTTGAATGTATCGAGGGTGTCATATGGGTAATGGAGGGCATCGGCATGAACGACCTCGATATTGTCGTATGCTAATAGTGTCTCGCGCAGTCTCTCGTAGAGCGTCGCGTCAAGTTCGATGGCGATGACCCTTTTGACCTTTTTTGCGAGCATGGCGGTCAGTCTTCCGTGACCAGGGCCTATCTCCACCACGGTGTCCTCTGGCGAAAGGCGCGCGATCTCTATCATTCTGTTTAAGATGGAAGGGTCAAAAAGGAAGTTCTGTCCCAGGCGCCTTCTGCTCATAGGTCGTGGTGCGAAGGAGCCGCTTGAATGTGTTCCCTGACGTATTCCCCCAGGAAGGGAGAGAGCTTGCCTATGGCTTCTGTGGAGGGGAGGGTGCTGATGAGTTTGTTTATATAATTCCTTTCCTCTAACAGGATGAACGATGTTCTGAAATTGAGGTCATACACCCACGAGAGCTGCATAAGGATGAAATCATTGAGTGTCTTCAGGTTTGAAAGGGAGGCGACCTCTTTGCTTAGTACACAGGAAAGGACATTCTCGGAATACTCAGGGACATCAGGCAATCCAAGCCCCACAGCAGATGCCCTCTCCTTTTCCGGCAATGCCAAGTATTCGATAAATACACGCCAGATGTCAAGCTTGTCCGCATCCCGTATGAGTTTCAGAAAGAGTAACATATCGTTATCCCGAATGTCCGGAACGGCATATGCATTGTGGAATTTTATGGCCTGAAGAATTATCCGCTGTTCATTCTTCGGGAGGGTCTCCAGCACTCCCTCCCGTGAGAGGACCTCTGTTCCCAAAGTGGCATGATTGACGGAAATGCTGTCCCTGAAGGTCTTATATTCCGCGTACTGCGGAAATCTTCCGACATCATGGAAGAGGGCGATGGTTTCGGCCAGCATTTCTTCGGCGCTCTCCAGGGAGAGGTCCTTTGCGATACGTCGCATGTTCTCGCACACATGACGGGTATGGTCTTCTTTAAGGAGCAGATTTTTCCGGTCCTCCTCATTGCCGGTATAAAAAGACCTGCAATATCGGGAAAACCATGATTGAAAAAAACTCAGGTCCTTTTCGGTCACTGTCTCATTCCCTCCGGTAAAAAAGGTCGTTCATCCCCAATGGTCAGGGAAGCCTCTTTTCCTCTTATGATATAATACATGAACAGCAATGAGAGCGGAACTTACCGAGAAGCCCGGCTTTATCCTCGAGGTTTTTGATTTCCTGAACATCCCTGCCATTATGATCGATACACAGCGCCGCGTTGTTTTGGCGAATACTGCGGCAAATACCATTTTTGAGGTCATGCCTGACAGTATGAGCGGCCGGGAGGTCTCTGAGTTCGTCTTTCCCCAGTCGTTCCCTCCCTCATGGAGCGGGAAAGAGGAGGGGGGAAGCCAGTTCGAATCGCTCTGCAAAAAGAAAAATGGTAAGTCTTTTCCTGCAAGAATATCATTTGTCCCCTATCCTCACGATGATCTGCAGATTGTGACCGTGCAGGACATGTCTGTCCAGAAAAAGCTCCAGCAGAGGGCATCCCAGCGGGCAAAGGAGCTCGCGGTGTTTAATAACTTTGCGAAGACCCTTGCGCGATACACGGGTGCAGGGAAAATCATCCAGGAGACGGTCTATATGCTGCGTTACCTTATGGAGGCGGACAATGGATGGGTTTACCTCATGGACGATGCCTCCGGAGAACTCCGTCTTGTTGCCCATCAGGGGCTCCCCAAAACCCTTCTCAACGAAATCTCCTGCCGCAAGGCTGGGGAGGGCTTCATCGGCAAGGTCTTCTCGTCCGGCAGACCCCTGATAGTGGAAAGTGCGTCCGAAGACCCAAGGGTGCTTCACAAAGGCGCGGGAATGCAGAGCATGGCGGGGGTACCCATCACCTCGAAAGGAACGCCGCTGGGAGTTCTCGGACTTGCGAGCAGGAAGGAATCCTATTTCACTTCTCTGGATACTCAGCTCCTCACCACGATCGCAAGTGAATTGGGTGTCGCTATTGAAAATACAAAGCTCATAGGACAGCTGAAGGACAGGATGAAGGAAATCAAGCTCATCAATGAACTGAGCAGTATGATCAATTCAAGCCTGAGTATGCGCACGGTCTTCAGGATCATGATGTCAGAGATCAAGAAGCTCATCGATTATGACAGGGGCAGCATCCTGCTCTATAATGAAAAGGAGAACAATCTCCTCATCTTTGCACTGGATACCAATATGAGGACAATATTGAGAAGGGGGGTGAGGGCACCTCTTGACGGCATAAGTGCCGGATGGGTGATCAAGAACAACCGGCCATGGATAAACGATGATCTCGAGAAAGGGATTGCGTTCACTCTGGACAAGAAACTCCTCGATGAAGGCATACGGTCTACCATCAGTATTCCCCTTGTCCAGGATAAGATCCTCGGGGTATTCAATCTCGACAGCACAAGGCCTTCACAATACTCTGAAAGGGACCTCCATCTCTTGCTCTCGGTTTCCAAGCATATATCCATTGCCCTTGAAAACTCCCTTCTTTTTGAAGAGATTTCCAGGGAGAAGAAGGAATGGGAGCAGACCTTTGACGCCATTACGGATATGGTATGGATTGAAGACGGCAGGCAGCGCGTCATTCGCGCAAACAACGCCCTCCTCGCAAGGTCCGGTGTTTCCCTCGTCGAGGTCGTGGGAAAACACTGCGGCGAGGTCCTGGAAAGAATCGGTATCAACCCCGTGGAAAGCTGCACGCGGGATGCCCTCTCCATGGAAAGACCGTCCTTTGCGGAGCTGAAGGGCAGCGGCGGGACCCTCTTCCACTTCTGGGCCTATCCCCTCACTGACGATGAAGGACAGCTGTATGCCATTGTGCGTTACCTGACGGACGTGACCGCACAAAAGCGCCTCGAGCAACAGCTCATACGGGCAGACAAACTTGCGTCCCTCGGCACCCTTGTTGCAGGCATTGCGCACGAAATCAATAACCCCCTCGGTATTATCGCAGGCTACTCGGAAGCGCTCCTTGAACGGGCCAAGGACATATCCCTTTTACGCATGAAGGAGTTTGAGGACTTTCCCGAGTATCTGGAGACAATTCATAATGAGATATTCAGGTGTAAGAGGATTTTGAACACCCTCCTTGAATTTGCACGACCCCATGGGGGAACCTTCCGCGAGTTGGATATAAATGAGCTCATAAAAGAGGTGATACTCCTTGTGAACCATAAGGCAACAAAATTCAATCATGATATTGAGTTCAGACTCAGCCGTGATCTGCCGAAGATAAGCGCGGACCCCGGAAGCCTGAGGCAGCTTTTCATGAACATCATTATCAATTCTCTCTATTTCACGCCTGAGGGTGGAAGTATCATCATTACCACACAACCAGGCATATCCGCGTCTGATCACCGGGGCGAGACCGCGGAAATGATTGAGGTATCCATTTCAGACACCGGTCCGGGAATTCTTCACGATATCATTGATAAGATATTCGATCCTTTCTTCACCACAAAGCCTGTGGGTGAGGGCACCGGACTGGGGCTCGCCATCTGCCATAAGATTGTGGAAGAGCATAGCGGGAATATCTATGCGGAAAGTGAAGCGGGCAGGGGAACCACCTTTACCATTCATCTTCCCGCAAAGACGGCATGATCAGGGTACTCGCGGTTGACGACGAGGAGCCCTTCAGAAGGCTCCTCAAGAAAGAACTCGCCAGGAAGGGGTTTTTTGCCGAGGTGGCGCCGGACGCTGAGACCGCTCTCCGGCTCCTTAAGGAAAGCTTTTTTGATGTGATGCTCCTGGACATTCTTATGCCAGGACTTAACGGCATTTCACTCATGAAGAAATTAAAGGCTGATCCTGCTCCCCCGGTTATCATCGTATTGACAGGCAAAGCGACTGTAGAGACCGCGGTGGAAGCAATGAAACACGGCGCCTATGATTACCTCACAAAACCCTATAAGCTTGATGAGCTCGTGATTCTTATCAACAGAGCCTATGAATACGGGAAGCTCAAGATAAAGAACGAGCAGTTCCAGCAGGAGCTCCTCAGAAAAGAAACAGCGGTTGATTTTGTTGGCGGGAGCAGCCAGGTCACCCATATTCTTGCGCTTATCAGGAAGATCGCGCCCACAGATTCCACGGTCTTCATTCAGGGGGAGAGCGGAACCGGAAAGGAGCTCGTTGCGAATACCATATGGCAGCACAGCAAGCGAAGCATGTTTCCCCTTATCGCACTGAACTGTGCGACACTGTCAGAGAACTTTCTTGAGTCAGAGCTCTTTGGGTACGAAAAAGGCTCCCACTCCACTGCGTACCAGGCAAAGTACGGCCTCTTTGAAGTGGCGGACAAGGGGACGCTTTTTCTCGATGAAATCGGTGAGATACCGCGGGGTCTCCAGGCAAAGCTCCTACGGTTCCTCGATTCGGGGGAGTTCAGAAGGCTGGGAGGGAACAAGACGCTCAAGGTTGACGTAAGGGTCATTACCGCTACCAACAAGAATCTTGCGGAAAGTGTTGCTGCAGGAGGGTTCAGACAGGACCTGTATTACCGCCTGAATGTGATCAACATCACCATCCCCCCTCTCAGGGAGAGGAGGGAAGACATTGCCGAACTTTCTCGCCACTTTCTGAAAAGATACAGCCGGAAACTCTCAAAAACCATTTCGGGGTTTAGCCCTGAGGCATTGGAGGGGCTCCACAGCTATCACTGGCCCGGCAACGTGAGAGAACTGGAAAATGTGGTCGAACGGGCGGTGACCCTGTGCGATACCGATACCATACATTCCCATGACCTCTCGATTCCCCTCCTCTCTTCAGTCAAAGAAACGGGGATGCATGCTTCACTGGAGCATATGGAGAAGGAGCATATCCTCAAAGTGCTCAGGGAAAGCCGCGGCAACCAGTCAAAGGCGAGCCAGCTCCTCGGCATAGACAGGAAGACCCTTTATCTGAAGCTGAAGAAATACGGTGTCGCCGAATTCCCCGAGAAGTAAGACATACACCCCTCCGGTGAAGACCCCTGTGTGTCGCGGAAGGATAAACTACTTCCTTAACCCTTGAATTATTCCTGATGCTGATCCCCTTCAACATGTTCTAGGCCATTTTGTTCGTGAGTGTCTTTCTTGGACGGGAGATATCCGTCTCTCCGCAAGACAATAGCCCTTATTGACTACCCCGGGGTTACGCATCTAAGAACACTTTTGTCCCTATTTTTTGTCAAGGTCCGCTTGTGCGGACCAGCACATAACCCCTCCGCCTCAGGCGGATAGCCGTTCGAACCGAATACCTCCCCTCAGTTCATCTGGACTAATTACGACGTGTGAACGTGAGGGAATCTGTTATAATGAAGCGTATTTTTCCCGGAGTAATTGAACCCAGGGGCTTTGATTGATGGCAGGCGAAGACCTTTCAAAATTGAAGATAGACAAATCTCCCGCTGCACCTCATCTAAGGAGGGGGAAACCGTTCTATAAAATAGGGGCAATGCTCCTTGTTGCCCTCATTGCCCTGCTTTTTGTTAAGGGAGCGTTCTCTCCTGCTGTTCAGGTCGAGGTAGCCACCGTGACGCAGGTGTATCCCTCACGGACATTCACCCTTCTGAATGCGAGTGGGTATGTGGTAGCGCAGCGCAAGGCTTCTGTATCGTCCAAAGCTACCGGGCGCCTCGAAGTCCTTTCTGTGGAGGAAGGGAGCCGGGTGGAGAAGAACGCGATCATCGCCCGCCTCGAAAACAGGGATGTGGTCGCTTCACGGGACCAGGCAGCCGCGAACCTCAATCTTGCCCGTTCCAATGTGGAGCAGGCGCGGGCTGAGCTCCATGATGCCACGCTTGCGTATGACCGGGCCAGGGATTTGGTTGCCAAGGGGTTTATTGCGAAGGCTGATTATGACACTGCGGAGGCACGGTACCAAAAGGCGGTTGCGGGCGTTGCGGCAAGTGAAGCCGGGGTAAAGGCAAATGTCGCCGCGCTTCGGGCTGCAGAAGTTGCCATTGCATATACCCTGATACGGGCCCCCTTTGATGCAGTGGTGTTGACAAAAAATGCTGATGTGGGAGACATTATCACCCCATTTGGCGCAGCTGCAAATGCAAAGGCAGCGGTGGTCACCATCGCTGACATGAACTCCCTCCAGGTCGAGGCTGACGTCTCTGAATCTGACCTTGAGCAGGTGAAACCGGGACAGCCGTGTGAGATACAGCTTGATGCCCTTCCTGAATCGCGGTTCCGCGGTGAGGTGCATATGATCGTGCCCACTGCTGACCGTTCCAAGGCGACGGTAATGGTCAAAGTCCGCTTTCTGGAAAAGGATCCCCGCATATTGCCGGAGATGAGTGCAAAGGTCGCCTTTCTCCAGAGGCCGGTTACTGCCGAAGAGCAGAAACCACGCACTGCCATCAATCCTGCGGCGGTACTGAACCGCAACGGAAAGAAGGCGGTATTTCTCATTAAGGACGGGCGGGCGGTGGAGACACCTGTCACCCTCGGGTCCCAGATCGGCGACATGGTGGAGGTGCTTGGAGGGGTGAAGGCAGGTGAAAAAGTGGTGCTAAAGCCCTTGAATAAGGTGAAGGGCGGAGACAAGGTGAAGGTAGCAGAGAAGTAGATGGAAGTGCCAAGGCAGCCCATTGTCGAGATCAAAAACCTGAACAAAACCTACCGTCGCGGAAGCCAGGTCATCAGCGTACTTAATGATATCACCTTTGATATTGAGGAAGGGGAATTCCTGGCCCTCATGGGGCCGTCAGGTTCAGGGAAGACGACGCTGCTGAATCTCATCGCCGGCATTGACAAGCCGGACAGCGGCAGTGTCAGGGTGGGCGAGGTCGAGATCACTTCCCTCTCGGAGACGGAACTCGCCCGTTGGCGCGCCTCCCACGTAGGCTTTATCTTCCAGTTCTATAATCTTATCCCGGTACTGACCGCGTTTGAAAATGTTGAACTCCCTCTCCTCCTCACAGGGCTTTCGAGGAGAGAGAGACGGGAGCACGTGGAGACAGCCCTTTATGCGGTGAACCTGTCGGACCGGATGGACCATTATCCCTCCCAACTTTCGGGAGGGCAGCAGCAGCGGGTTGCCATTGCCCGGGCTGTTGTGGCGGATCCGACGATACTGGTGGCTGATGAACCCACTGGTGACCTCGACAGGGTCTCTGCCCGTGAGATTCTGGACCTCATGGAACGCCTTGTGCATGAGTTAGGCAAGACTATCATCATGGTGACCCACGACCCCCGCGCAGCAGAAAAGGCCCATATGGTGAGGAACCTCGATAAGGGTGTGTTGAACAATGTTCTTTCTTAAGCTTCTCTTCCGGAACGCCTTTCGCCACAAGCTCCGCACTACCCTTACTGTGGTGGGCGTCGCCATAGCTATCCTCGCCTTTGGTCTGCTCCGCACCCTTGTGGGCCTCTGGTATCTCGGGGTGGAGCGATCTTCCGCCACCCGGCTCGTCACCCGGAACGCCATTTCCCTTGTCTTCACACTCCCCATTTCATACAAGGACAGGATCCTCCAGATACGGGGAGTGAAGAGCATCTCCTACGGGAACTGGTTTGGCGGTATCTATGCTGACGAGAAACACTTCTTCGCCAACTACGCAGTGGAACCCAGAAGCTATTTGGAGCTCTACCCGGAATTTGTGCTCCCGCCGGATCAGAAGGCGGCATTTCTCAGGGACCGTAAGGGCTGCATTGTGGGCGCCAAGCTGGCGGAGCTGCACAAATGGAAACTCGGCGATATCATTACCCTGAAGGGGACCATTTTCCCGGGCCAGTGGGAATTCGTTTTGCGCGCTATTTATAAAGGTGCGGATAAGAGCACCGAAGAGCGTGCCCTCATGTTCCACTGGGACTATCTGAATGAGACGATGAAGAAGACCGTGCCCCGGCGGGCTGATCAGGTCGGCTTCTATATGATCGGGGTGACGAATAAGGATCTCGCTCCAGAGGTAGCGGTGGAAATAGACAGGACCTTTAAAAATTCTCTGGCAGAGACCATGACCGAGACCGAGCGGGCCTTTCAACTCGGGTTTATCTCAATGACCGAGGCCATCCTGATTGCCATTCAGATCGTATCGTATGTGGTCATTGTCATTATCATGGTTGTGGCAGCAAACACCATGGCGATGACTGCGAGGGAGAGGATATCCGAGTATGCTACCTTCAAGACCATCGGCTTCGGGAAATGGCACATTGGGGGGATTGTATTTGGGGAGTCTCTCGTGATCGCCATGACAGGAGGAATCATAGGGGCGCTCCTCACCTTTCCTGCAGCCCGCTGGTTCGAGGTTGAACTGAGCCAGTACTTCCCCGTATTCAGCGTGTCACCCGTCACCATATACCTGGACCTCCTTGCTGCCATGGGAATAGGTGTGGTGGCAGCGGTCTTTCCCACGTGGCGGAGTGCGACCATCCGTATCGTGGAAGGTCTCCGGAGGATAGGGTAGATGGGTATCCCCTATTCCTACAGCATCAGAAACCTCCTTACCCGCAAACTTACCACAGTCCTCACTGCGTTGGGTATGGCCCTGGTGGTCTTTGTCTTCGCTGCTACCCTCATGTTGTCAGAGGGGCTCAGGAAGACATTGGTGGATACAGGCTCTTACGACAATGTGGTGGTAATCCGCAAGGCAGCCAATTCAGAGGTGCAGAGCGGGGTTGAACGGCTCAAGGCCTCGATCATCGAAACCCAGCCTGAAGTTGCCATAGGGGAAAACGGTGAGCCACTCCTCGCAAAAGAACTGGTGGTGCTCATCAATCTTCCCAAAAGGGGAAGCAGCAAGCCTGCGAATGTGGTGATCAGGGGCATTGGGGCTGGTTCCCTTCTCCTGAGACCCCAGGTGAGACTGGTTGAGGGCCGCATGCCAAAGCCGGGTTCTGCCGAGGTGATCGCAGGGGGTAGTATCGCAAAGCGTTTTCAGGGAGGGGGCATCGGGGAAACCGTGAGGTTTGGTATGCGTGACTGGACCGTGGTGGGGATTTTTGATGCAGGCAACACAGGATTCAGTTCTGAAATATGGGGAGATGTAGATCAGCTCATGCAGGCCTTCCGCCGTCCGGTCTATTCATCCGTCATATTCAGGCTGAGGGACTCCACTGAATTTGAAGGGTTTAAGACGCGCATTGAGGGTGATCCCCGACTCAGCCTCGAGGCGAAGCGGGAGAAAATATTTTATGCTGAGCAGTCAGAGGGCATGGCCAAGTTCCTCAACATACTGGGCATGACGCTCACCGTCATATTTTCCCTTGGGGCGGTGATCGGCGCCATGATCACCATGTACGCTGCCGTGGCGAACCGTGTCACCGAAATAGGCACCCTCCGCGCACTCGGTTTCCAGAAGGGGAGCATCCTCGCCACCTTTGTCCTTGAGTCCCTTTTCCTTGGGTTGATAGGAGGATGTATAGGGCTCTTTTTCGCATCCTTTATGCAGCTCATCACCATCTCCACCATGAACTGGCAGACCTTTGCTGAACTTGCCTTCAGCTTCACCCTGACTCCGGATATCACAGGGAAGTCCCTGGCCTTTTCCCTCATCATGGGCTTTGCCGGAGGCCTGCTGCCCGCAGTGAGGGCCTCCCGGATGAGCATCGTCGAAGCGCTTCGGGCGAGCTAGGAAACATGCAATACAATTCAGTAGTGACTGCGAAACCAAAATGGAAGGGAGGGCTCAAGACAGAAGGAGGTTGCAGCTGTGTAGTTATGTCCTGCGATACGGGAGTATTGCTTCAAGATTCTTATTTGTAGTGGGGGAAGGGGAAGGCGTCCCTCTTCAAATCCTCGCCGATGATGACGAGCCGACTGTGGGTGACCGTTCTTTCAAAGGGAATACAATCGAGTCTTCCTGAAGAAACGTCCAGCCTGAAGGGCCCTTCATCGGTCTGCACGAGGGCCTTTGCCCTTACCACATTTCCGAAGGTTCCCTCCATGATCTCACTGAAAAGGTTCTTGTAAAATGCGAGTGGTTCGGTTCTTGTTATATTCGCAGTGAAGGTCTCGAGATGAATATGGGTCTCAAACTTCCTGACGGCTGATTCGGTGCGGGAAGCAGCGGGGAGAGGACCATTGAGGGACGCTTTGACCGTGGGAAAGATCACTCCCCGGGGGTTCATGTTCTCAAGGATATGCACGATCCTGGTGGTGGTTCCTTCATCCACCAGGTCTGTCTTGTTCACAAGTATGATGTCAGAGTTCACGATCTGGTCTTCAAAAAAATTCCCGAACATCCGGGATTCGTGGAGTTCGAGGAATTCGGTTGCGTCGATAATGCCCACCACAGTAACCGGATTGATCTTCACGAGATCAAGGGCTTCGAGCACAGCTGAGGGGGAGGCAACCCCGCTGGGTTCAATGATAAGATGCTCTGGCTTGAGGGTCTCTGTAATCTTCTGCAGGGTGGTAATAAGGTCAAACTTGAGGGTGCAACAGACACATCCGCTGGGAAGCTCTATGGACTCGATACCATCGGCAGAGAATATCTCTCCATCGATACCCAACTTGCCGAAATCATTGACGAGAACAACGGTCTTTTCCCGCGTGTTCTTCACGACCTGCTGAATAAAGGTCGTCTTCCCTGCGCCTAATAATCCGCATGCAATCGTTGTTTTCATGAAGTGCGTCAATGAGAGCCTGTCTTAAGCGTTTCCAGTGCCTCCTGCGCTAACTGGGCCGCTGCCCTGTCCCGGTCTGCG
>Ga0335085_10014861_pt1 | contig 11332 bp, 8 predicted proteins | sample Lox_Sample_45_FD_206712 | JGI IMG/M metagenome (GOLD analysis project Ga0335085, IMG submission 206712) | Soil microbial communities from Loxahatchee National Wildlife Refuge, Florida, United States - Lox_Sample_4.5 | ecosystem: Environmental > Terrestrial > Soil > Wetlands | place: USA: Florida... | reverse complement strand
CCGCTCCGGCTCGAGGCCGAGCAGATCATCGGCGACCACTACTTCGACAAGACCGAGCTCGCCGAGGCCGAGAAGCACTACCAGGAGATCCTCAAGTTCCCCCAGAGCCCGGTGCACGACCTGGCCCGCTACAAGCTGGGGTGGATCCGGGTGAACCAGCAGAAGTTCAACGAGGCGGTCACCTTCTTCGAGGGCGCGGCGGGGAGCGAGCCGATGCCCGGCCAGGACGCCCAGAAGGCGCTCAACGTGAAGCGCGAGGCGCTCCTGGACCTGGTCTACAGCTACACCGAGGCCCGTCCGGCGAAGGGCGCGCTGGCGTACTTCGAGAAGCTCTCCGACAGCCGCACCACCTACGCCCTGGCCCTGGACAAGCTGGGGAACCGCTACTTCATCAAGCAGCAGTACGAGTGGGCCATCCCCGCGCTGCGGAAGCTGATGGAGATCCAGCCCGACCCGGACCTGGACATCGAGCGCGCGGAGAAGCTCTACGACTCGCTCAAGGCCGCCAAGGGTCGCGTTCCGACGCAGCAGGAGGACATCAAGTTCCTCGTCCGCGCCGCGGTGAACGTGAAGGTCGACCCGTTCAAGGAAGACACCACCCGGCGGAAGCAGCTGGTGGAGCTCGAGGAGCTGACCCGCGATCTGGCCACGCAGCTGCAGCAGCTGGCCCAGAAGACCGACGACAGGAAGGTCTACATCCAGGCCGCGACGGCCTACAAGGAATACCTCTCGCTGTTCCGGCCCGAGAAGTACGTCCGGGACATCATGCACAACCGCGCGGACGCGCTCTTCGCCGCGCACGAGTACCCCGAGGCGGCCCGGCAGTTCGAGGAGCTCGAGACCTACGAGGCCCGGGCGAAGAACGCCACCGGCGTCGAGGCCGCCGCGTATGGCGCGCTGCTGGCCCACTTCAGCGCGCTGAAGCCCGGCGAGGTGGACCGGATCACCGCCTTCGAGGTCGCGGACGCGCGGCAGGCCCTCAAGCTCGACGGCGCGAAGTTCATCACCAAGTACCCGCGCAACCCCAACGCCCTCACGGTCAAGTTCAACATCGCCCGCGCCCACTACGACGACGGCGAGTTCGAGCGCTCCAGCCAGCTCTTCACCGCCTTCGCGATGGAGTACCCCACCACGAAGGACGCGCCGGTGGCCGGCAAGCTGGCCCTCGACGGCCTCCGCCAGCTGAACGACTTCAAGGGCATCGAGGAGACGACGCGAAAGTTCCTCGGCAACGGTCAGCTGCCGGCGGCCTTCCTCGCCGACGTCCGCAAGTTCCAGTCGGAGAGCAAGGGCGAGGCCCTGGGCGAGCTCGCGCTGCAGAGCTCGGCCGAGACCGGTGACGTCGTGGAGGGCCTCCTCAAGGTGGCCTCCGAGAACAAGGGAGGGGACATCGCGGAGAAGGCGCTCTACGGCGCGTTCACCGCCGCCCGCGAGAAGAAGGACTACGTCAAGGAGCGGGAGATCGGCGCGAAGCTGCTCACCGACTACCCGAAGACGGCCTACACCTCGGACGTGCTGGCGACCATCGCCCGGCACTCGGCGGAGGCGGGACGCTTCCCCGAGGCAGCGCAGTGGTACGAGCAGCTCGGACAGCGGATGGGCCAGGACGGCACCGCCTACGACGGGTGGATGGCCGCCGGCCGGCTGCGGATGGTGCTCAACGACTTCCCCGGCGCGCAGAAGGATTTTCAGGCGGCGGCCAACGTGGGCGGCAATCGCCGTGGAGAAGCGCTGGCGCTCCTCGCGCAGTCCAAGCTGAAGGCACGCGACCTCGCCGGCGCGAAGGCCACCGCCACCCAGGCGCTCGGGGTCGACAAGACGAATCCGCAGGCCGCGGCCGTGCTCGCCGAGGTGGCCGCCACCCAGGGCGAGCGGCCCGACGTGCTCGCGAAGGCGCTGGCCCCGGTGGTCAACGCGCCGTCGAGCCAGGGCGAGGACAGCGCGAAGGCGCTCTGGTACCTCGGTGAGCTGCTGTACCGGAACTTCAAGGCCATCCCCGCCGACCAGATCGACCAGAAGGTGGCAGCGCTCCAGCAGCTGCAGGGCATCTACAACCAGTCCGCGTCGATGGGCAGCTCGGAGTGGGCGGTCGCCTCGCTGTGGAAGCTCGGGCTGTCGCTCCAGTCGCTCGCCGAGGCGGTGGAGCAGACGCCGGTGCCGGCCGGGCTGTCGGCTGCCGATGCGCAGCAGTTCAAGTCGGCGGTGAAGCAGCAGGTACAACCCATCAAGGAGCAGGCGGACGAGGCGTTCAAGACCTGCCTCGCCCGCGCGAGTCAGCTCGAGGTGTACGCGCCCGCGGTGCTCGGCTGCCGGAGCCGGAGCGAGACCGCGCGCTCCCCGCTGCCGGCGCCGCCCCCACCGGGCACCCTCCCCACCGGGTTCGCCGAGCTGCAGAAGAAGGCCGAGACCATCCAGGACGCCGCCTCGCTCGAGGCCCTCGGGCTGGCGTACCTCGAGGCCAGGCAGATCCCCATGGCGCAGCTGGCGCTCTCGCGGGCCACCGAGCTCGGCGAGAACCGCGCCGCGGCCCAGAACGGGCTCGGCGTCGCGCTGCTCTACCAGGGCGAGCCGATGGCGGCCCGCGCGGCGTACGGCAAGGCCATCGACGCGGACCCGGGCAACGAGAAGGCCCGGGCCAACCTCGCCGCGCTCCGCTGCCGTTACGGGGATCAGGAGGGCGCGAAGAAGGAGCTGGCGGGCGTCAAGAACGCCGCGCTGGCCGGGGCCGACGTGGATCCCGAGTGGAGGAGTTGCCGGTGAAGCGCATCGCCATCCCCGTGGCTGCTGCCCTCGTGGGGTTGGCGCTCGCGTGCGGCCCGACCAAGGTCGAGGGCAGCCTGCAAGAGATCATCGACCTCACCTACCAGGACATCAAGCTCGGCTTCGCCGGCGACCAGATCGCGGTGCGCTGGACGCGGCCGCGTGGCTCGGGGCAGGACACGGTGCTCGAGGTGTCCGAGAAGCTCGATGGCCTGACGGTGCGTACCGGAGACCTCGTGAACCTCGCCGAGCCGCTCCCCGACTTCGCCCTGGCGGACGCGGGCATGCCCGACGGGGGCCTGCTCGCGGACGGCGGCGTGTTCGACCAGCAGCGCGGGGTCGTGACCCGCGACGTGTTCAACGACCCCCGCAAGCAGTTCCCCCTCATCTCCGACGGCTTCATGGTGCTCTACGACGTGCCGCGCGACGGGGGCGTGGTGAACGGCAGCTTCAGCGTGACCTTCGAGCGCTGCGTGGATTTTGGATGTGGCCGGACGGTGTTCGGCGACTTCAAGGCGACGGTGCAATGAACCTGCGCGCGAACTACTGGTGGGCGCTCCTCCTGCTCGCGGGCTGCGGCGGCAAGTACGGCCGCACCGTGCCCGACGACATGGTGAACAAGCTCACCTACGAGGACAAGGTCGACCTGGTCGAGGCGGAGAACGATCTCTTCGTCGCCTACGACCGGGTGGACGACGCGGAGAACGAGATCCTCCGCACCCGCGACCAGATTCGCAGGGCGAAGAAGTCCGAGTCGCTCGCCAGCGGCGAGATCGGCCAGGCCAAGGACCCGGCGACGAAGGAGCTGGCGGTGCTCTCCAGGGACGAGGCCCAGGCCCGCGTCGAATACCTCCGGGCGAGGCAGGACTGGAACGTCCGGAACCGCGAGCTGGACGAGCTGAACCGCACCTGCGCGATCACCCGCTACCAGTCGGCCCGCCTCACCGCGGTGCGAAAGGTGAAGGTTCCGGGCAGCGAGCGCTACGACCCAAAGGACTTCGAGCGGCAGGTGAAGACCTGCGAGGCCGACCTGGCCGACAAGCGGAAGGCCGCGAAGCCCGAGCGTGAGCGGATGGAGAGGGCGCGGGCGGAGTGGGAGAAGAAGCGCGACGTGGTGGCCCGGAAGAGCTTCGACGCCCGCGCCAGCCCCTTCGTGGAGAAGCTCTAGATGACGGGCGCGGCACTCCTCCCGGCGATGCTGCTGCTGCTCGCGGGCCCCGAGGCCGGGAAGCTCCGCGAGTCGGTGAAGGCCGACGAGGCCCGGCTGATGAACTCGCCGGACGACGCCGACGCGCTCAAGCGCCTGGGCATGGCGTACCTGGCGCTCGAGGAGCCGGACCGGGCGGTACCGCCCTTCCGCGAGCTGGTCCGTCGCCGACCCGGCCCCGAGTCCACGCTGCTGCTCGTCCGCGCGCTTCGGCTGGCGGGCGAGGCGGCCGAGGCGAAGGCCCTGCTCGATCAGGCCATCACCCAGAGCCCATCCGATCCGGCGCTGCACGTGGAGCGGGCGCTCCTGGCCCGCTCGCTCGACGACAACGAGGGCGCGGTCCGCGCCTGGACCCGGGTGACCGAGCTGCAGCCCCGGGACGCCACCGCCTGGTTCAACCTGGCCGAGTCACTCCATCGCGCCGCGCGCCTGGACGACGCCATCGCCGCCGACCGGAAGGCGCTGGAGCTGGACCCGAACCTCACGGTGGCGCGGGTGAACCTCGCCCGGGCGCTCGCGGAGAAGGGGCTCACCGGGGAGGCCAAGGAGCTGCTGATGGCCGCGGCCCAGGCAGCTCCGCTCGATCCCGCAACGCACTACAACCTCGGGGTGCTGCTGCTGCGCGAGGGCAACGTGCCCGGGGCCATCGGCGCCTTCGAGCGGACGCTGCAGCTGGAGCCCCATTCGGCCGAGGCGCACAACAACCTCGGCGTGGCGCTCGACTGGAAGGACGACGTCGAGGGCGCCCGCCGCGAGTTCCTCGCCGCCACCCGCGACGACCCGCGCTCCGCGGAGGCTTGGTTCAACCTGGGCCTGTCGTACTTCCGGACCGGAGACAACGCGAAGGCGAACCAGGCCTTCGCCCGGGCGCAGACCATCAACCCCACCGCGAGCGCGCCCTACACCCAGCTCGGGCAGCTCTACTTGAAGCAGGGCAAGCGCACCCAGGCCGTGGCCGCGTTCCAGAAGGCCATCGCGCTGATGGCCGAGGACCGGAAGGCCTCCCGGAGCACCGAGGCGTACCGCGGGCTGGCCATCGCCTACGTGGGCCTGGGCAAGTTCAAAGAGGCCATCGCGGCGCTGGAGAAGGCGGTGCGCGAGTTCCCGCAGGACGGCAGCGCCCGGGCGGCGCTCGCCGACGCGCACCTCGCGATGGGCGACCTCGACGGGGCCATCGTCGAGGCCGAGAAGCGGCTGCAGCTCGAGCCCACCGCCGAGGCCCGCCTGGAGCTCGCGGCGCTCTACGCCCGCAAGCGGGTGAGCGCGAAGGCCGAGCCGCTGTACCAGGCAGTGCTGAAGGAGAAGCCGGAAGATCTGGGCGCAGCGCTCGGCCTCGCCGACCTCTACCTCGCCAAGGGCGACTACGCCGCCGCCGAGCGCGTGCTGGGGCGCGCCAGGGACCGGCACCCGGACGACACGGGCCTCCTGAGCCGGCTCGGCGTGCTCCACAGCCGCCGCGGACGTCCGGACCTCGCGCTGCCGGAGCTGGAGCAGCTCGTCCGCCGCGATCCGACGCAGCTCGAGGCCAAGGCAGAGCTCGGCTCGCTCTACTACCGTGGCGGCGATTCGGACACCGCGCTGAAGCTCCTGCGCAGCGTGCTCGCAACCGACAGCCGACAGCCGCTGGCCCACATGTACCTGGGCCAGGTGCTCTTCGAGCGCGGACAGCCGGCGGAGGCGGAGAAGGCGTTCCGCGCCAGCCTCGCGGTGGATCCGACCTTTGCCGCGCCGCACTTCTACCTCGGCCAGCTCTACGAGTCGCAGGACCGGAAGCGCGATGCGCTCCGCGAGTACCGCGAGGCCGTGGCCCGCCAGTCGGACCTCAGCGAGGCGGCCAGCGCGGTGAAGCGCCTCGAGTCCCAGGTCGCCTCCGACGTGCCGACGGGCAACGCCGCCCGCCAGGCCCGCTGAGGCCGCTTTCGGCGAACGCCGGGCCCAGTCGGTACTCGCGTCAGGACCGAGCTGCGTTTCGCGCCGACTTGCGGAAGATGAGGAAGCGCATCGCCAGGAGCTGACCGATGCTGAAGACCAGCACGTCGGCGATGAGCTTCGCGAGCACCACCTGGATGTCCAGCCAGTCCGCGAGGATTCCCACCAGCGGCGCGTGGATGGACATGGCGATGAGGGTGGAGATGAGGAACTTCACCGCCTGCCCCGTCACCGGCGTGCCCTGCGCACGGAAGGCGAAGCTGCGGTTCAGAAAGAAGGCGATCGTCGAGCCGATGGCCACGCCGATGGCGGCGCTCACCGGGGTGGGCAGTTTCAGGACCTTCTTGCAGACGACGAGGACGCAGATGTCCACCACCGTCGCGAGCGCGCCCACCTGGAGGCTGCGTGCCGCCCAGGAGCGCATCACCCGCTGCACGAGCGCCCGGAAGGACGAGCGGCCGTAGCCGAGCCACCGCTGGGAGACGTGAGCCCTGTTCTCGCCCTGGGCCGTGCTCACGCGCCGCCCTCCGGGAGACTCGGGACCTCGGCGGCTAGCGGCGACCTCCGCCGCCGCCATGCCCACCACCGCCGCCGCCGGAGTGGCCACCGCCGCCGCCGCTGTGCGAACCGGAGTAGCCGCCACCGCCACCCCGCGGAGCTCCGCCGAAGCCGCCGTGCGTGGGAGCGGAGAAGCTGCGGGAGCCACCGCCACCGAAGCCCGACGACGGCGCCGAGAAGGTATGCGGCGCCCCGGCGAATCCACCCGCCGAGGGCGCGGAGAAGCTGCGTGTCGACGGGCCGAAGGTGCGCGGGCCGGGGTAGGCGGGCGATCCGGAGCGCTGCTGCGGGTTGTAGTACCCGAGCGAGCGCGGGCGTGGCCCTGGCGCCGACGGACCGGAGGGAGCGCTCGGCGTCGGACGCGGCGCCGGGGCCTGCGCCGGGGCGCCACCACCGGGAGACGAGCCGCCGCGCCACGGGTTCGGGGCCGGAACGCCGCCGGGGGATGCCCCGCCGCGCCAGGGGCTCGGTGACCCCGAGGGAGAGGGGTGGGCCGGACCGACACCCGGGAACGGCTGGGCGGGCCTGGGCGCGAGCGCCCCGGGCGCCAGTCCCCGCGAGGGCGGAAGGACCGGCTGCACGCGCCCCGGCGCAGGCGGGGTGAAGCCGGTCACCCGGGGAACCGGACGTCCCACGGCGTGCTCCACCTGCGGCAGGGGCGGGCCGGCGTACCAGCGCGCGCGCCCGTAGCTCACGGCCTGGTGCACGGGCACCGTGGCCGCGTACGCCGAGTGGATGCGGTCCACTGGCAGGCGGTAGGCCCACACGTCGCGGTAGATGAAGACGTTGCTCGGGACGAAGCACCAGTAGGGCCGCCAGGGCTGAACCACCACCGCGAAGCCCACCGGGGGCAGCGGCGCCCAGCCGATGTAGCCACCCCCGAACCTCCAGTCGACCCAGGCGGGGGCCCAGACGGTGCCCGGATACCAGACCCACCCCCAGGAGGGCGTCAGCGCCCAGCGGCCGTAATGGAACGGGGCCCAGCCCCAGGGGTAGTCGCTCTCCCAGGTCCAGCCATAATCCGAGTAGACCCAGTGGCCGCCGGTCGCATACGGCTGGAAGTCCTCGCCGACCACGTCCGGGTCCGGCCGCCAGGCGCGCCCGTCGTTGGGGCCCTCGCCGGTGTCCACCCACTGACCATAGGGACCGAGCGTCTCGTCGAGGGCGGTGACGTCCATGTCCCCGTCGGGCTGGGGGATGGGCTCGTCCTGGGCGAGGGCGCGGGTCGAGGCGGCGAGCGGGCCCCAGAAGAGGGCCGCTCCGAGCACCGCCACCAGTCGTGCGCGCCTCGCCATCGCCGGGCATCCTTCCCTGCTCGATCGACCCCGGCAAGGAGCCAGCCGAGCCGCTCGCCTGGACGCAGAACCCTCGGAACTTATTCACCGACCGGGGCCCCCTGCTCCCCGGCCGTCCTGGTCAATCCTCGAGGAAGCTGTGCTCGCGGGAGACGGTCTTTCCCGACTCGATCTCCACCGTCCAGGGATGGACCTTCTTTCCGTTGAGGAGGCGCAGGGTGTGGGTGCCAGGCGCCAGGGTGAACCTCCGGCTGCCCTCCACGTCGCCGGCGAACTTCCCGTCCACAAACAGCTTTCCCCACGGCTGGGCCTTCACCAGGAGGAAGCCAGGGGCCGCCGGCGGGGTGACCGGCTCGGCCCTGGGGGGCTGGGGGGCGGCAGGAACGCGCACCTCCGGGGCAGGAGGCACGGCGGCCGGCGGGGGGAGAGCGGGGAGCGAGGGGGCGGCGGCGGCCTGCGGTCCCGGGACGTCCGACCGCGGCTCGGTCCGCCCGGCGAGGAAGGCCGCGGCGCCGACGCCGAGGAGCACCGCGAGGCCCACGACGGCGAGCCCCATCCGCCGGCGGCGCGCGCCGAGCTGCGCAGCGAGGACGCGCATCTCCTCGGCCGGCGCCTCGGTGACCACGCTCTGCCGCGATCCGGGCGCAGTGGCCTGCGACGAGCGCCGGCGCGACGGGGTGCGGGTGGGCGCGAGCGCGTCCTCGTCGAGGATCGGGGCCATCGACCCGGACGGCGCGGTCTTCTGTAAGAGACGGCCCTCGGCGCGCGTGCCGCGCAGCCCGGCGCTCCCAGCCGTCGCATGCGGCCCGGAGACGGTGGGCCCCAGCCCCGTGACGAGCTGGAGCGGGACGACCGGTTCCGAGTCCTCCTCCCGCGCGGCCTCCTCGGGGAACAGCGTGCGGATGAACAGCCCCACGTCGGTGTCCTCGGGGGTCCGCGTCGCGCCGATCACATAGGTGAGGAGCCGGCGCTCGAGCTCCCCGGCGTTCTGGAAGCGGCGGGCCGGATCGCGCTGAAGCACGGTCATCACCACCGAGGCCAGCGCCGGGTCCACCGTCGGCGTCACCGTCGACGGCGAGGAGATCTCGCGCTCCTGCACCGCCCGCAGCACGGCCAGGTCGCTGTCCCCGTCGAAGAGGCGACTTCCCGTCAGCAGCTCCCACAGGGTGATGCCGAGGGCGAAGAGGTCGGTCCGGGCGTCGACGGGATCGCCCCGCGCCTGCTCCGGCGCCATGTACGCGAACTTCCCCTTCAGCATCCCGGCGGTGCTGGCGCGGTTGCTCGCCTTCGCGATGCCGAAGTCGGTGAGCTTCACCGCTCCGTCGAAGGAGATGAGGACGTTGTGGGGCGTGACGTCGCGGTGGACGAGCCCCAGCGGCTGTCCGTGGTCGGTGAGGCGGTGCGCGTAGGCCAGCCCGCGGGCCACCTCGAGGCAGACCTGCGCGGCGAGAACCGGCGGGAAGGGACGATTGACGAGGCGTGCGCGCCGGTGAAGCTCCGCGAGCGACTTCCCCCGGACGTACTCCATCGCCAGGTAGTAGCTGTCCTCGTGGCGATCGAAGTCGAAGATGTGGACCACGTTGGCGTGGTTCAGCTTCGAGGCAACGCGCGCCTCGGCGATGAACATCTGGACGAAGCTCGGGTCGTCCGCGAGCGCCGAGCGGATCCGCTTGATGACCACCTGCTTCTCGAAGCCCTCGGGCCCGTGGGATTGGGCGAGGAAGATCTCTGCCATCCCGCCCTCGGCGAGCTTGCGCCGGATGACGTACCGGCCGACGGGAGTACCGGGCGCGAGGGACACGGGAGACGCGGGCGAGGCGCGGGCAGATTACCCTGGCGCGCGGGCGTACGTCTCGGCACGCCGCGGCGCTCCGGGCTCGGTGTCGCGCCGGACCTGACCGGAGCGTCTACCCTCGCCGCGCTCCGTCGGGGGGCGGGAGCCGGTACCGGGCCCGGGTGAGCATGTGCACGGTCACCGGGTAGAGCTGCTCCTCGGTGTAGAGGCGGCGCGAGTGCCCGCGGGCGTGGGTCGCCGGCGGCCGCTCGAGCCAGGCGAGAATCCGCACCGGTCCGTGATGCGCGAAGGGAGCGAGCACCTCGGGGGGGCACTGCCGGAGGTAGCGGCGGAGGAGCGGGCGAAAGCTGCGCGAGAACTTCCGGCCCAGCCGGGCGTGCCGGCGCCCTGCGTCCAGGGTCCCGTCGAAGGCGGGGCTCACGTGGTACAGCTCGTGGAGCAGGGTCTCGATGCGCTGCTCCGGGCGGCTGTCGCGGAAGAACAGCGGGCGGAGGGTCACGCAGTACAGCATCCGCCGGCCATCCACCCGCACCACCGGCTTGCGCGCGCCGGAGGCGTCCTTGCTCTTTCCCCGGGCGAAGGCCAGCGGCTTCACCGAGCCCCGGGATGCTCGCCGGGCCTCGCCGGCCACCACCAGCACGCGAGCCGGGACCAGATGCGCGAACTCGGGCGAGCGCGACGCCAGGTCACGCATCAGCGCGCGGATGGCGCGGTTCAGATTGGGGGGCCTCGACGAAGGGGGCACGCCGCGAACCGGATGCTACAAGAAGTGCCGGGGTGACGGCGCGTGACGGTGTTCCTCCTCGGACAGGACCCTGAGGCCTTTCCGCCGCCGGAGCGGGCGGACCGGTCGGGGCTGCTGGCCGTCGGCGGAGACCTCTCCCCGGAGCGTCTGCTGGCCGGCTACCGGCGCGGCATCTTCCCCTGGTACTCGGAGGGTCAGCCCATCCTCTGGCACTCGCCCGACCCGCGGTTCGTCCTGCTCCCCGGGCGGCTGCACGTGCCGCGCAGCCTGGAGAAGGTGCTCCGGCGGGGAGCCTTCGACGTCCGTGCAGACACCGCCTTCTCCGAGGTGCTGTCTGCCTGCGCCGAGGCGCCCCGCCCCGGACAGGACGGCACGTGGATCACCACCGCGATGCACGCGGCCTACCTGACCCTGCACCGGCTGGGGCACGCCCATTCGGTCGAGGCCTGGAAGGACGGCGAGCTCGTGGGCGGCCTCTATGGCGTGGCGCTGGGGCGAGTCTTCTTCGGAGAGAGCATGTTCGCCCGGGCGCCGGATGCATCCAAGGTGGCCTTCGCCACCGCTGCGCGCGCGCTGTTCGCGGGAGGATGCCTGCTCATCGACTGCCAGGTGGAGACCGAACACCTGGCCCGTTTCGGCGCGGCCGACGTCACGAGGCGCCGCTTCCTCCACCTGCTCGGACCCGCCGTCCGGTCCGGGCCGCCGCTGCATCCGGTGTTCGCTTCGCTGGGCGCTCCGCGCTAGGAGACTGGACGCCCTCTGTGGACACGACCGGCGACAGCCCTCGGAAGAACCCCGGCCGCTGGGTGGTGGTCGGTGTCCTCCTGCTCGCGGCCCTGCTGGCCTTCGGGGTGCGGGGGCTCCTGGCCGCGCGGGTCGTGCAAACACGCGCGGTGGCGATGATCCGGGCGGGGAAGTTCGCCCAGGCGCTCGACGAGGCAGACCTGCGCCTGTCGCGGCAAGCCGACGACCCGCACCTGCGCGAGGTGGCGGTGCTCGCGGCGCGCTCGCACGTGGAGCACCTGCTGGAGGCGGGAACCCCG
>Ga0335085_10014860_pt1 | contig 11332 bp, 6 predicted proteins | sample Lox_Sample_45_FD_206712 | JGI IMG/M metagenome (GOLD analysis project Ga0335085, IMG submission 206712) | Soil microbial communities from Loxahatchee National Wildlife Refuge, Florida, United States - Lox_Sample_4.5 | ecosystem: Environmental > Terrestrial > Soil > Wetlands | place: USA: Florida... | reverse complement strand
CGGCGAGCACCGCTCCCGTCGCGACGGCCGTGCGCTCTACGACCCCGTACACCGTGCAGTCGAAGATCCCGTCGCGCCGCCCCCAGACCTCGACCCGGGCCGCGCCCCATTCGCCGTCGTCCCCGAAGCGGCGCCGGAGCCGGCCCCGCTTCGGCGGCTCACCGAGTTGCACGCCGATGCGCGCGACGTGAGGGAACGCGTCCACCAGCAAGGCGGTGCCACTCGTCACCGTGCGGCAGTCGCGGGCCCCGATCGGTTCCGGGAACCACACGAGGCTGTCGCTGTGCGGATGGTCCTCTCGCCACGTTCCGTCGTGCCACGTTCTCACCGGGACCCGCCGCTCGTGCCGCACCGTCGCGACGCTTGCCGGTCCGGCCCAGCCGGTACGGGCGACACGGATCTCGTCGACCTTCTCGAACATCGAGGACGCGTGCCGCGCCAACGCGTCGACGAGCCCCGGCGCGAGGCCGCAGCCGATACCGATCGCGACATCGGCGCCGCGCGCGTTCGGGTCGAGCACCCGCAGCTGGTCGAGCGCGTCGTGTTCTTCCTCGCTCGACGCCACCGGTACTCCGGCCGCGATCGCGGCGGTCACCACCGGATGATCGACGCCCGCCGGCAGCGCCGTTGCGACGACGTCGACGTCGGCCGGGATGGGATCGCCGGGAGCGAAGTCGACGGCGCGAACGTCGGCGCCGAACGCGTTCACGACCTCCGCGAGGGCGTCGGAGTCGCGGTCGGCGAGCAGCACCCGCTCGATGCCCGGAGTGTCGATGAGCTGGCGCGCGGCGCGAGTACCCACCGCGCCGACACCGACGACGAGCGCGGTGGTCACAGGGTCCGCCACCATGGCGCCGGACGACTCACCGAAACTCGGGACCCTCGAGCTCGCGCCAACCGCCGCTGGTGGGTGGAACCCCGCCTTTGCCGCGCAGCCGCGCCAGCATGCCCACCGCGCCCGCGGCACCGAGAACGAGGAGCAGACGCTTGAACACCTTCACGCCGCGGGAGTGTATCCAGGACGCCGCGGCCCGACTCCGGCCGACGGACCGGTGCACCGACTCGCTACGAACGGCCGCTGCTACGCTGCTTCGCCGGCCGGGGGCTATAGCTCAGTCGGTTAGAGCGCATCCCTGATAAGGATGAGGTCGCTGGTTCGATTCCAGCTAGCCCCACTATTCGGTGAGCTCTTCTTGCTCCACCACGGTGACCTCGATGCCACCGAGCAACTCCGAGAACAGGTTGTAGAACGCGGCCGCGAGCACCGTGATGACGGTGAGCAGGCACACGACAACGAGGCCGATGAGGGTCGCGGCGCGCAGCACTTCCCATGACAGCAGCCGGAAGTCCTTGTTGTTGACCAGTTCGCCGACGAAACTCTCCACGCTCGAGACGACACCGGCCGCCGACGCGATCCACCAGAGCATGATCCCGGCGACCAGCATCACGATCAGGGCGCACAGGTAGAAGCAGATCGCGACCTTCAGCACCGACCACAGGTCGACGGAACGCACGGTCTGCACGTATCGTCGCTCGAATACCTGCCGCGGTGTGGCGACGCGCTTGCGTCGTGGCTTCTTCTTCGGCGCGCGGCGTTCGGGTTTGCTGGGAACGCTCTCGAGCACCGCCTTGGCCCGCGCCACGAGTCAGTTCTCTTCGCCCTCGCCGGCTTCGCCGGGCATTGCCGACTCGTCGCTTTGCTCGCCCTCGAGCACCCTGGCCACAGCGACAACGGTATCGCCCTCGTCGAGGCGGGCGACACGCACGCCCGTGGCGTCCCGGCCCTGCTCCGAAATCTCGTCCACGCCCATCCGGACGATGTTGCCCGCGGACGAGAACACGAGGATCTCGCTGCCCGCATCGACGGTGAAGGCGGAGACGACCGTCCCGCGGGACTCGGTGACGCGCATCCCGCGCACGCCCTGGCCCCCCCGGCCCTGCCGGTTGAAGGCGGAGACCGGGGTCCGCTTGCCATGACCGCTCGATGACACGAAGAGCAGCACGCCGTCGTCGCGGGCCAGATCGCAGCTGACGACGCCGTCGTTCGTCGAACGCAGCTTCATCCCACGGACACCCGCAGTCGCCCGGCCCATCGCTCGGACGTCGTCTTCCGAGAACCGGATCGTCATCCCGTTCTGGGAGACCATGAAGATGTCGTCGGCGCCCGTCGTCTGGATGACCCTGACGAGCTCGTCGCCGTCGTTCAGGTTGATCGCGATGAGCCCGCTCCGCAGTGACGAGTCGTACTCGGACATGCGCGTCTTCTTGACGACGCCGTTGCGCGTCGCGAAGAACAGGTAGACGCCGTCCTCGTAGGTACGGGTGTCGATCACCGCTTCGATGTGCTCGTCGGACTGCAGTGCGACGAGATTGACGAGCGCGGTGCCACGCGCGGTCCGGTCCTTCATCGGGATCTCGTGGGCGCGTAGGCGGTAGACGCGACCGCGGTTCGAAAAGAACAGGAGATACGAGTGCGCGGTCGTGGTGAGGAGGTGTTCGACCCAATCTTCGTCACGCAAGTTGCCACCGCGCACGCCCTTACCGCCGCGCGCCTGAGTGCGGAACTGGTCGACGGGAACGGTCTTCACGTAACCCCGGTGCGACAGGGTGAGCACGAGCTCCTCGTCCTCAATCAGGTCGAGGTCGGCAAGGTCGCCGGGATCGGTCGTGATCACCGTGCGTCGTTCGTCGCCGTACTTGTCCTTGATCGCGGCGAGCTCTTCCTTGATGACACCGCGCAGCTTCACGTCGTCGGCGAGAATCGCCTCGAGCTCCGCGATCGTCTGCGCGAGCTCGTCGAACTCGTCGCGCAACTTCTGCCGTTCGAGCGCGGCGAGCCGGCGCAGGGCCATGTCGAGAATGTGCGTGGCCTGCGTCTCGCTGAATTCGTACGGCGCGAGCTGCAACGCCTGGCGCGCCGCGTCGGCCGACTCGGAACCACGGATGAGCGAGATGACCGCGTCGATCATGTCGAGCGCCTTCAGTAAACCCTCGAGAATGTGCGCGCGGTCGCGTGCCTTGCTCAGCCGGTACCGGCTGCGGCGTGTGATGACCTCGACCTGGTGGCCGACGTACTCCTCGAGCGCCATCCGCAGGTTCAAGAGCCGCGGCACGCCGTCGACGAGCGCGACCATGTTCGCCGCGAAGTTGGCCTGCATCGGCGTGTGCTTGTACAGCTGGTTGAGCACGACCTGCGCGTTCGCGTCGCGCTTCAGGTCGATGACGAGTCCGACGGTGTCGCCGGCGGAGAGGTCGGTGATGTCGCGGATGCCCTCGATTCGACGCTCGTTCACGAGGTCGTTGATCTTGGCGCCGATCGTCTCGACCGAAGTCTGGAACGGCAGGGCCGATACCACGATGCGCTGGCCGCCTTTGCGGTCCTCCTCGATCTCCGCGGTGGCGCGCATGCGGATCGATCCGCGACCCGTGCGGTAGTACTCGGCGATGCCCGCTCGCCCGAGGATCGACGCACCGGTCGGGAAGTCGGGCCCGCTCACGAAGCGCATGAGGTCGTCGACCGTCGCTTCGGGATTGTCGATCAGGTGGAGCGTGGCGTCGATGACCTCACCGAGGTTGTGGGGCGGGATGTTGGTTGCCATCCCGACCGCGATCCCGCCACCGCCGTTCACCAGCAGGTTCGGGAACCGGGCCGGCACGACGAGCGGCTCGCGGTTGCGTCCGTCGTACGTTTCGCCGAAGTCGACGGTGTCCTCGTCGATCTCGCCGAGGAGCTCCATCGCAAGCGGTGAGAGCCGCGCCTCGGTGTAGCGCGCCGCTGCCGGGCGGTCGTTGGGCGATCCGAAGTTCCCGTGGCCGTCGATCAGCGGGTAACGCAACGAGAAGTCCTGCGCCATGCGGGCCAGCGCGTCGTAGATCGACTGGTCGCCGTGGGGGTGGTATTTCCCCATCACCTCGCCAACGGCATTCGCGCACTTGCGGTGGGGCCGATCGGGTCGCATCCCCTCGGCGTACATGCCGTAGAGGATGCGCCGCTGCACCGGCTTCAATCCGTCGCGGGCGTCGGGGAGTGCCCGCGACGTGATGACCGACATCGCGTAGTCCAAAAAGGAGCGTTCCATCTCCTCTTGGATCTCGATCGGTTCGATGTTGCCGAGGGTCTGCGGCTCGTCGGGCATCGCGTGGCCTACTCCGAGTCAGATGTCGAGGAATCGCACGTCTTTGGCGTTCGCCTGGATGAAACCGCGGCGCGCATCGACGTCGTCGCCCATGAGGGTCGAGAAGATCTCGTCGGCGATCGCGGCTTCGTCCACAGTGACCTGGAGCAGCGTGCGCGTCGCCGGGTGCATCGTCGTTTCGCCGAGCTCCTGCCAGTCCATCTCGCCGAGCCCCTTGAACCGGCTCACCTCGATCTTGCGGCCATCGTGCGAGGCTTCGAACGCGGCGAGCGCGGCCTCGTCCTTCAGGTAGGCGCGCTCGTCCTTGCCGAGCTTCGCGCCGTACAACGGCGGTTGGGCGATGTAGACGTACCCGCCCCGGACGACCTCCGGCAGGTGCCGGTAGAAGAACGTGAGCAAGAGCGTGCGTATGTGCGAGCCGTCGACATCGGCGTCGCTCATCAGGATGATCTTGTGGTACCGCAACTTCGAGATGTCGAACTCTTCGCTGATCCCGGTGCCGGACGCCGAGATGAGCGCCTGGATCTCCTCGTTGCGGAGCATCTTGTCGATGCGCGAGCGCTCGACGTTCAGGATCTTGCCGCGGATCGGGAGGATCGCCTGGAACGCGGGATTGCGAGCCTTCTTCGCGCTCCCGCCCGCGCTGTCGCCCTCGACGATGAAGAGTTCGGCCTCCTCGGCGTTACGCGTCGAGCAGTCGGCGAGCTTCCCGGGCATCAACGCCGATTCCAGCAGCGACTTGCGCCGGGTGAGGTCGCGCGCCTGACGCGCCGCCATCCGCGCGTGCGCGGCCTGCGTCGACTTCGTGACGATCGCACGCGACTCGTTCGGGTGTTCCTCGAGCCACTCCGCCAACTTCTCGTTGGTGGCCCGCTCGACGAACGAGCGGATCTCGGTGTTGCCGAGCTTTGTCTTCGTCTGGCCCTCGAACTGCGGGTTCCGCAGCTTCACCGAGACGATCGCGGTGAGACCTTCGCGAATGTCTTCGCCGAGAAGGTTCTCGTCCTTCTCCTTGAGGTGCCCCTTCTGGCGGGCGTAGCGGTTCACGACGTTGGTGAGCGACTTCTTGAAGCCCTCCTCGTGCATCCCGCCCTCGGTGGTCGCGATGTTGTTCGCGAACGAGTGCAGGCCTTCGTAGAAGCCGGTGTTCCACTGCAACGCGATCTCGACTTCACCGCTGTCGTACTGGTCGCTGATGTCGATAACCGTCGCGAACAACGGCTCCTTCGACGCGTTCAGGTGCGCGACGAAGTCGACGATCCCGCCGTCGTACTTGAAGATCTGCTCCGTAGGTGTGTCGCCGCGCTCGTCGCGGAAGGTGATCCGCAATCCCTTGTTGAGGAAGGCCATCTCGCGCAACCGCTCGACCAGGGTCTGGGCGCGAAAGTCGACCTCTTCCATGATCGTGGGATCCGGCCAGAACGTGACAGTCGTGCCGGTCGCGTCGGAGTCGCCGACACGCTTCAGCCCGGCGACCGGCTCACCACCGTCGACGAAGGTCATCTCGAACCGGCCGCCGTCGCGTTCGATCTCGAGCTCGAGACGGCGCGAAAGCGCGTTCACGACCGACACGCCGACACCGTGGAGACCACCCGAAATCTTGTATCCCTCGCCGCCGAACTTTCCGCCGGCGTGCAGCATCGTGAGCACGATCTCGGCCGCGGACTTGTCGGGGTATTCGGGGTGGGGCTCGACGGGGATCCCGCGGCCGTCGTCGACGACTCGGCAGCCGCCGTCGGCCAGCAGCGTGACGTCGATCCGGGTCGCGTGACCGGCGAGCGCCTCGTCAACCGAGTTGTCGACAACCTCATAGACGAGGTGGTGCAACCCCGAAGGTCCGGTGGAGCCGATGTACATGCCGGGGCGCTCGCGCACCGGCTGGAGACCCTTCAGAATGGAGATGTCCTTGGCGCCGTACGCCACGCGTGCGATCCCTTCCTGCAAGCCCGTCGTCGGCGTGCCCGAAGACCCTGTTCTGAACCACAAAAGTCCTGGTCAGAGGGCTGAATACCGAGTCCTCAGTGTACCAGAAACAGGCGGTTCACCGGGTCCCTGGTGGACCGGAAACCACGACTCTCACCGACCTCACCGTGCCCGCGCCGCAACGCTCGTTCACGCGTGCAACGAGGTCGCTCGCGGCGTACCGAAGTTGGGTCGCCCAAGCAGGTCCGTCGACGACGACCGTGCACTCGCCGTCATGCACGGATCGCACGCGCGCGTGCGCCGCGATCACGGGCCCTGCTATCTCCGACCATCCGGCCGAGATCGTCGCAACGACGTCGGGCGACGGTATCCCCAACTCTTTTCCGACGCGCGCGATCGCGTCGCGCAGCGGTACCGGATCGTCGCGACCCGTCACGCGCGAGCCGTCATCGCCGCGCCGGGACGACGTGCCCGGCGTGCACCACGAACGTGTGTTGCGCGACGACGTCGGCCGGAAGTTGGCCCGCCGTCGTCAGGAGGGTCTGGCCGGCCGGAAGATTCTGCACGAGCGCCGCGACCCGTTGCGCGTCCAGCTCACTGAACACGTCGTCGAGCAACAGCACCGGCGCGGCTCCGGCCACGTCACGAACCACCAAGTGGCCGCCGAGCCGCAACGCGAGCGCGAGCGTCCGTTGCTCTCCCTGCGACGCCTGGTGTCGCGCGTCCAGCCCGTCGATCGTCAAGTGCAGCTCGTCCCGATGCGGCCCGACGAGCGTCAGCCCACGTTCGATCTCGGCGCGGCGGTGCCGGGCGAGCGCGGCGCGCAGATATTCGTCGACGCGTTCGAGGTCGGCATCGGCCGCGGTAAGCGGCTGCGGCGACGCGTCACTCCGGTAGGTCGCGGTGATCTCGCGCTCGTCGTGCGCGAGGGACGCGTAGGCGGCCGCGACAGTGGGAACCAGCCGCTCGAGGAGCCGGAGCCGGCCGCGTGTGAGCTCGGCGCCGGCGCGCACGAGCTGTTCGTCGAAGACATCGAGTGTCGATCGTGCTTCGTCGTCGCGGACTCCGGCTCGCAACAACGCGTTGCGTTGCTTGAGGACACGGTCGTAGTCGGCTCGCGCCGCGTCATAGCGCGCCGCGAGCATCGCAAGGAGCTCGTCGACATACTCGCGCCGTTCGGCGGGGCCACCTTTCACGAGGGTGAGGTCGTCGGGCGCGAACACCGTGACGCGGAGCAGCCCGTGGAGGTCACGGGAGCGCGCGACGGGTTGACGGTTGCACAGCACGCGGTTTCGTCCCGAAACGCGGATCTCCGCTTCGAAGAGTTGCGCCCGCCCCGATGTCGCGACCTCGGCCCGCACGATCGCCTGATCCGCTCCGGCGCGCACGAGCATCGAGTCGGTGACACCGCGGAACGATCGGGCGCGCGCGATCCAACCGATCGCTTCCAGCACGCTCGATTTGCCCTGGCCGTTCGCGCCCTGCAGAACGGTGAGGCCGGGCGCGAGCTCGATATCGACTTCGCGCAGGCAGCGGAAGTCGGACAGCCACAGGCGCCCGACGCTCGTGGCGGGTCCGGCGCCGGTCGTCGCGAGCACAGGTGTCAGGAAGTACGCACCGGCATCAGCAGGTACAGGAAGTCGTCTCCCCCCGCTGCCCGCAGTGTGGCCGGCTTGAGCGGGTCGATCGTGTCGAGTGCGATCTCGTCGGCGTCGACGGCATCCACGCCGTCCCGCAGGAACACCGGATTGAACGCGACCGTCAACTCGGTCCCCTCGAACTTTGCGTCGAGCGACTCTTGCGCGTTGCCCACGTCCTGGGCCGACATCGCGATCTCGAGGCCCTCCGCGCTCATCGAGAGGCGGGCGGCCGCGTTGTCACGGTTCTGACCGACGATCTGCACCCGGTCGAGAGCATCCAGCAACGCCGACTTCGTCACCGTGAGCCGATTCGGGTAGCCACTGGGTATCAACTGCTCGTAGTTCGGGAAATCACCCTCGATCAACCGTGCCGTGACCTCCGCCCGTGACGTACGGAACACGACGTCGCGATCACGCAGGACAACCTCGATCTCGCCGTCGCCGGCGAGCCGTTGCACCTCGGCCAGGCCCTTGGCTGCCACGAGTACGCGTTGGCCTTCCGCGAGCATGCTGACCCCTTTGAGATCGCGCACCGCGAGACGGTAGGAGTCGGTCGCGACGAGACGCAGCCCACCTGCGTGTGCGGTCATCAGCACGCCGGTCAGGATCGGCCGGAGGTCGTCTTTGGACGCGGCGCGCACCACTTGCTTCAACGCGCCCGCGAACGCGCCGGACTCGACGCGCACTCCCTGGCCTTCGTTCGAAGCAAGCCGTGGATAGTCCTCGGCCGGCTTCAGCCGCAACGAGGTGGAGAAGCGCCCGGCGGTGATCACCGCTTCGTCGCCGGTGACCGTGACGGTGACCGGACCGGGTTCGAGCTTCCGGACGATCTCTCCGAGCAGCTTCGGAACGACGGCTACACCCGGTTCTTCCACCTCGGCGGGTACCTGCACCCGGTTGGTGATCTCGAGGTCGGAACCAATGAGCTCCAGACCTTCGGGGGTCGCCGCGATACGCAAGTCCTGCAGGACAGGAAGGGCCCCACTGCGGCTGGCCACGGTTCGCTGCGCGGTCGCGACGGCATCAGCAAGGGTGTCACGCTCGCACCGGAACTTCACACTGCCCTCCTCGAGGCTTTCGAATCTGAATTCTTGCTCTTTGTAGTAGTAGGGGCTGTGGATTGTGGACAACTACGTATCGCGGCCGGTTGAACGACGTATCTGGGCCCACCGCGTTGTCCACCGTTGTACACAGGTTTCCCGGCCAGGTGCGCGCGGCGTACGCGAACCGCGTGGGCGCCCGGTTGTTTTCCGCAGGTGTCCACAGCGTTATCCACTCGCGCCGTGCTTGATCCGGTTGATGAGGTCGTTGACCTGCTCGAACACCACGCGCTTCTCGGCCATCTGGCTCCGGATCTTCTCGCACGCATGCATGACCGTCGTGTGATCGCGCCCGCCGAATTCCTCGGCGATCTTCGGATAGCTGTAGTCGGTGAGCTCCCGGAACACATACATACCGATCTGGCGGGCGGTGACAAGCGGTCGCCGGCGGCTCTTGCCGCAAAGGTCGTCCACTGTCCAGCCGAACATCTTGGCCGTGGTCTCGAGGATCAGTTGCGGGGTGATGACTCGCGGGCTCCGGGCCGGCAAGAGGTCGGAGAGGATCTCCTTGGCAACGTCCTCGCTCAGGGGCACGCGATGGAGGCTCGAGTAGGCCGCCACGCGGATCAGTGAACCTTCGAGCTCGCGGACGTTGTCGACGACGTTGTCGGCGATGAAGGCGAGTACTCCGTCGGGGATTCCTTCGAGGTGCTCGGCTTCGGCCTTCTTGCGGAGGATCGCGAGGCGGGTCTCGAACTCGGGCGGCTGGATGTCGGTGATGAGTCCCCATTCGAATCGGCTGCGAAGGCGGTCTTCGATGGTGGCGATCGACTTCGGCGGGCGGTCGGAGGAGATCACGATCTGGCTGCCTCGACCGTGCAGGTCGTTGAACGTGTAGAAGAACTCCTCCTGGAGCTGCTCGGTTCTTTCCAGGAATTGGATATCGTCGACGAGGAGGACGTCGACGTCGCGATACCGGCGCTTGAACGCGGGCATCCCCTTCGAACGCATGGCGTCGACGAACTCGTTCATCATCGTCTCGGTGGAGACGTAACGAATCCGCTTGCTGGAGAACAGCTCCCGCACGTGGTGGCCGATCGCGTGCAGCAGGTGGGTCTTTCCCAACCCCGCGGGTCCGTAGATGAACAGCGGGTTGTAGGACCGGGCCGGGCTCTCGGCGACGCTGAGCGCCGCCGCATGGGCGAACCGGTTGGAGGCGCCGATAACGAACTGGTCGAAGGTGTAGCGCGGATTCAGCTGGGTGCCGGGCCATGCACCGGCCGGTTCGGACTCCGCCGCGCGGGCGCGTTCGATCGGAAGATCGGCCGGTACGTCGGGCGGGAGCTCGAGGGCCTCGTCGGCGTCGGCGCGGGGCGCGGTGTCGACCATGAGCTCGATCGTGTGCGGCACGCCGGTGAGGGCCTGGACCGCATCGGCCAAGAGGCCGAGATAGCTGGTCCGGATACGTTCGACCGCGACGGAACTCGGGACACCGAGCGTCAGGTTCTCCTCGCTGCACTCGAGCGCGTGCACACCTTGGAACCAGGTGTTCCATGTTGCTTCGGAGAGCTGAGCTCGTACCGCTGCCGCGACCTTCGCCCAAAGGTCATCTGCCGCTGGAGTGCCCATGCCGACTCCCCGATTGTCCACAACGATTTCCACACGTGTGGAGAAGCACCCGTCCGCCGTGCGGCCGGGGCTACTCCTGGGGCCTGGTTGGATCGGCCGTTTCCAGTTCCCTCGAAACGCACCGTGCTGGCCACGGGGAAGTGCCCGAGGACCGAGGCCAACGGTCCGTGCGGGGGAGGGTGAAGCTATCCCCAATCCCGGAATCGTGCCAACAGGGAGTTCCACGACCATTCGAACACTCGATCGGTCCCCGGCGCGCCGGGCCCGCGCCGCGCGGCCGCCTGGGCCCGACCCCGATTGCTGGTGTCTGGGATCTCCCCGTAGACTCTGGCCTCCACGTGCGCGCGTTTGCTGATCAACTTGCCGCGCGCCCGCCCCGGGGCCCCACTCTCGGCCCGGGCGTTCGAGGAGGCCATGGGTGAAACGGACATACCAGCCGAACAACCGGAAACGGAAGAAGAAACACGGGTTTCGTCTCCGGATGCGCAATCGAGCGGGCCGCGCCGTGATTCGCCGGCGGCGAACCAAGGGCCGCTCCAAGCTTTCCGCCTGATCTGGCGCGTTCGTGACCAACCAATGTTTCGAGCGTTGGCGCGCGGGCGACGCTGCCGTGTCGGGGCTCTCGAAGTGAGCGCCGTGGTCGTCCGTTCTGCTCCGGAACCGCCGCGCGTGGCTTACGCCGTCGGGCGTTCCGTCGGCGACGCGGTGACGCGCAACCGTGTCCGGCGCCGGTTGCGCGCCGCCGTTCGCGAGCATCGCCCCGGACTCCAGGCCGGCCACGCCTATCTTGTACGGGCGGCACCGACGGCGGCCGAGGCTTCGTACGCCGAACTTTCTGACGCGCTCCGCGCGATCTTCGCGGATCTTGCCCGGTCATCTCGATGAATACATCACGCTCCGCGCGAGTTTTGCTGGGATGTGTCAAGGTCTACCAACAGGTGACCGCGCACCGACCGTCCCCGTG
>Ga0335085_10014859_pt1 | contig 11333 bp, 7 predicted proteins | sample Lox_Sample_45_FD_206712 | JGI IMG/M metagenome (GOLD analysis project Ga0335085, IMG submission 206712) | Soil microbial communities from Loxahatchee National Wildlife Refuge, Florida, United States - Lox_Sample_4.5 | ecosystem: Environmental > Terrestrial > Soil > Wetlands | place: USA: Florida... | reverse complement strand
ATGCCGGCTTAATGTCAGCATTGAGCGTTGTGATCTGCTTCCAAACCCCGATCGCACCTGCCCACAGTTCCGGAGGAGTGCTGAACGACTGGCGAACTACCGCAGAGGTCGTGCCATCGCGTGCAAAGGAATGCGGTCCAACGAACTCATCTCCACTCCACGTCTGCTGCACTGCACCGGCCAGATTTACCGTACCAAAACCTGATTTGCCGTCGATGTTCTCTCCGAAGGTGACGCGGTCGGCAGCAGTCCAGGTTAACGACGACGGTGAGGCTTTGATGTTGGGGGTGAGATTCTGCACTTTGCCGCCCGCGACGGTGAGCACGAAAATGTCGCCGCCAGTCGAGCCTTCGTCGCTCATCAGGCCTTCGATGAAGGCTACGTGCTTACCATCCGTAGAGACTTTGGGCTCGGCGATTTGCAGCTTCGGTGCGTAGATCTCGTGCATCTCGCCGGACTTCACCGGAATGTGGTAGAGCCGCGCAACATACCAGTTGGCGTCTCCGGAACCGTGCGCCGCAGTGGCCCACCAGCCTTGTCCGTCGGGTGTCCAATCGTACTCGTAGATGTACATGTCCGCGGGAGTAACTGGGGTGACGACATTCGTGCTGAGATCCACCGTTGTGAGCCGTTGCTCGTAGACCTTGTTGCCGACGACGCCGGCCAGCGGAGTCATCGGCTGAAGCGGACCAGATTGGCGAGGGATACCTTCGATGAAGAGCAGCGCAATTTTCGTGCCGTCGGGAGAGAAGCTTGGAGCGTCGGCATTTCCTTTAAGATCGGCACGCTTCGTCGGAGTGCCTCCGGCCGCGGGAGCGGTCCACAACTGCGACGAAGGCGCCTCTGTCGGCAGGTCGGCGAGAAATACCAATTGTTTCGAGTCTGGCGACCAAGCCGCGCTTCTGAGTTCGAGCTTGCCATCCACTTCGATCGAGTGACTCGTACTGTCGATTAGCGAGACAACGGTGAGGCGGCCGTTCAGAACATATGCAACGCGCGCGGCGTCGGGCGATATGGCGGCTTCCGAAATCGCTTTCGCTTGCGGCATCGAGTCGATCACAGTGGCTGCGCGGGAAGGGGTTTGGGCAAGTGTCGTCGGCAGCGCAAGCAGCACGCAGAAAATACAGGAAGGAAGTTGGCCCTTCAGAGTCATGGTTGAGGAGTATATCGCGAGAACAGATGAACCTCTCACGCGCGAATACCGCGGCGACTGGTTGTCGGAGGTCCCACCGCTCGCAATTTCTTGAGAAGGGGGACACCGTCTGCTGTATTTCCAGCAAGGAAACCCGGATGGCCGAAGAAATGCTCTAGAACCCCATGATGTTGTAGCCACAATCTACGTAGATCACTTCGCCGGTAATACCGCTGCTCGCGTCGGAAGCCAGGAAGACTCCTGTCGAGCCTACTTCTTCAATCTCAACTCGGCGGCCGAGAGGAGCGCGCTCTTCGTGTTCGCGCAGCATGTCGCCAAAGCCGGCGATCCCGCGTGCGGCCAGCGTCTTGATCGGGCCGGCGGATATGGCATTCACGCGGATTCTCTCCTTGCCCAGTTCGTAGGCCAGATATCGCACCGAACATTCCAGCCCAGCCTTGGCGATCGCCATCACGTTGTAGCGCGGGACGACCTTCTCGGAGGCGTAGTAGGTCATGGTGATGATCGATCCACCATCCGTCATAAGCGGCGCAGCGGCCCGTGCGACTGCAATCAGCGAATAAACGCTGACATCGAGTGCCACGCGGAAGCCTTCTCGCGAGGTGTCTATGAAATTTCCCTTGAGTTCGTTGGCGGGAGCGTAGGCAACCGAATGTACAAGCGTATGGATCCTGCCGTAGCGTTCTTTAAGTGTGGTGAAAAGGCGCGCGATCTCTTCGTCCTTTGAGACATCACACATGAAGGCTTCAGTGCCCGGGAGCGATAAGATGAGATCTTTTGCCTCCTGCTCGAGGCGCTCGTTCTGATAGGTGATGGCAAGCTTCATGCCGGCAGCGTGCAGTCCTTGCGCGATCGACCACGCGATCGAACGCTTGTTGGCGACTCCGAAGACAACGGCATTCCTGCCTTGTAGGTCAGGGGACATAGTTCTCCTTGGGAAAATGCTAAGAATACCAGCCTGCGGTGCTGTTTTACCACGGAGACACGGAGGCACAGAAATGTGCGAATTGTTGATTGATGATTATTGATTGTTGCCTGAAGAAACGCAGATGCTCTTTTGTATCTAATCATCAATCAACAATCATCAATGCCTCAATCGGCGGCCATCTCCTCACGGACCTGATCTCGCACGGGCAGGCTCGATGCTACGAAGGACAGGCCGTAAACACATCCTAAAATCGCAAAGGCGACCACCAGGCTGACTTTCTGCGCCACGGTACCCACAACGATCGCGAGCACAAGTTGGAGAAAGGTTCCCGCGAAGTAGAACGCGTTTTGCACACGCCCCATCAGGTGCTTGGGTACCATTTCCATCAGGCTGGTATTCATGGCGATGCCTCCCACGCCGCGGGCCGATCCCATGACGAAGTAGGTCGCAATCGCGAGTAAGAGGAATCCTGAGATGGGTGCGAACGCGACGCAGACAGACAAGATCGCCATGGAAAACGCTACTGACTTTCGTCCCCCAATCCGAGCGATAATCTGCGGAGCGTACAATGCGCTGACAAAGGCTCCCATGCCCCATCCTGCGTTGAGCCAGCCGTATCCCTTTGCGCCTGCACGAAAGACGCGGTCGCTTAACGAGGGAGTCACGACGACGCCGGTAATCATGGCGCCCAGAAAGAGGGCCCAACTGATGCCTAGCAAGACCACGGCACGATGATCTCGGAGGAAGTGCAGGCCTTCGCGCATCTCGCGCCAGAACTTTTCCAGTTGGCTTTCGGCGGCGACAATGTCAGCTTTCAGTTCTTGGGGCCGCATTACGATGTGTTTTCCCTTGCGTACTGCGAAGTAGCAGAGGAATGAAACCACATAGGTTGAAACATCAAGCATCAGCACGCCGCCCAAGCCGACGTGGTCGTAAATGAATCCGACAATGGCACCCGCGATGAGAAATCCACCCTGCACTCCCGCGAGCAGAAAGGTATTCGATTGCACGAACTGGCCTTCTGGCGTCAGTTCCTGGACTAAGGCGGTGATCGTCGGCCAGAACATCCAGAAGCCGGCGGCGACCAGCGTATTCATCAGGTAGAGTTGCCAGATTTTTACTTGCTCACGGAAGGCGAGGATGGCAACAGAGACGATAATCAGGGCGCGAATCACGTCAAGCCACATGACCAGACGCCGGCGGTCTTCGCGGTCGATCACGACCCCGGTGAAGGGAAGCATGAGCATGGCTGGGACAGTTTGCAGAACGGCGAAGGTCCCGAGAGCCATCTCGGAATGCGTGGCCTTGAGGATGTACCAGGCGACGGCCGCGGAATTCATCCCGCTGCCCACCATGGAAATCAGGTTGGCGGCGAAGACGAAGCGCAACGGACGACTGCTGAAACTGGCACGCATCTTTCTACTTTAGCCGAGGGCCGAGGAATTCACCACGAAGTGTCGATAAGAAGTTACAAATTGTTGCTAGTTGATTTTAGTTGATTGAAATCCAAACTGGCGGCGCAGGGTTTCAATGAACAATCATCAACCAGCAATCATCGATTCCGTGACGCTGGCCCTTGCGCACAAGGGCGTTCGGCGCTAGGATTCGCCTGCTACTCGGAAGTCAGTCATCTCGCGCACAACCCGGAGGCGGGCTTATGAAACGCTTCAATAGATCCCTGCTGGCAGTTTTTTTCCTTTTTGCATTTCTGGTTTCCCAGGCCCGGGCCCAGATTGATCGTATTGTGATTGCGGCTGGGACGGATGAGGATCATGCCCTGCAAGCGATTTCGAACGAGCAAGACAACACCAAGAAGATCGCCATGTACGAGGATTTCGTACAGAAGTTCTCGTCAAATCCACAGGCGGTCGCGTATGGAAATTGGCAACTCTCGCAGGCCTACCAGGCGAATGGCGATCTGAACAAGGCGCTCGATTACGGAGACAACGCACTGACTGCCTCGCCGCACAATCTCGACATTCTTGTCTCACAGGCCAGTGCGGCAACTCAGGCGAAGAATAATGCCAAGCTGATCGATTATGCGGCGAAGGGTGGCGAAGTGTGTCACTCCATCGCAAAGCAGGCGAAGCCGGAAGGCATGAGTGACGAAGATTTCGCACGCAAGGTGTCGGAGGAGAAGACGACGGCGCAGAACAACTGCGATTTTCTCGAGACCAGCGGCTTTAACGTCATCACGAGTGAAACCGATCCGAAAAGCCGGATGGCCGAGATCGAGAAGTTCACCGCGGCTTTTCCAGATAGCAAGTTTGGAGATCAGGTTACGAACTATGCGCTGTATACGCTGGGGCCAGGTCAATTGAATGACCAAACGCGGCTCGTGTCGTTCGGAGAAAAAATTCTCGCCACCAATCCCAACTCTTTGACCGCGCTGTTACTGCTGGCGAACCACTATGCGGAGGTAAACAGCTCCGCGAAGGCAATTTCGTACGCGCAAAAGGCGGTCGAGGTGGCCAAGGCGGACGCGCCCGATGCAGACAAAGTGCACAAAATGTCGGCAGGAGCCGCTCACAACATTATCGGGTGGGCCTATTTCAAACAGGACAAGACGACATCTGCCGTCAGCGAATTCAAAACTGCGTCGGGATTGCTCAAGGGGCAGGACGAGCAGCAGTACGCGAGTTCACTCTATGGTCTGGGGTCTGCCTATGGGAAGCTTAACAAGCTGAGTGAAGCGCGGGAAGTGCTGACCGAGGCAGCAAAGATTCCAGGACCACTGCAGGCATTGTCGCAGGACTTGCTGGCGAAGGTGAACTCGGCGCGCGCTAAAGGGAGGTAGCACTCGTAACTGCAGGATCACCGTCCGCTATTTGGTGGGTTTGAGCAGGTCCTCGGAGAGTAGTTGCGCCTTCCATGCCAGCGTGTGAGCGCGTTCCATGTCGCCGCCTGCGAGCGCTTCCTTGGACTGATCCATAAACTGGCGGATCTGCGAGACCGTATCCTGCTGCGTGGTATTAAGCGATTGACCTGAAATTTTCTTGAGGTTTCCCTCGGTCGATTGCAGCATTTGGTTCACGGAGTCTTTCTTGGGCGAAGCCTGATCTCCGCCCGCAAGCTGAATGCTTGGTTCCGAAACCCCACCCTGACGCACGATGATTTTTTGGGGAGGACAGTTCTTCGGAGGAATGGGCTCAGTCGCTGCTGCTGCGGCGGCATCTGCATTAGTTGGATCCTGTAATGCGGTAGGTGGATTCGATGAGTTCGGGGCCGGGGCAGCAGTTGCCCCTGCCGCATCGCAGTTAGACGTTACGACTTTCTTCTTTGGCTGAGATTTCTTTGCGGTGCTTGCGGGCCGTGGCTTCCCGCCCGAAGAATGCTTCGCGGCTGGAGCTGGTTTGGAAGATTCGGGTTGCGTCGTCGTCGCCGGAGTCTGATATTCCGAGGTGCCGCCGGAGCTGGTTGGAGCGGATTGCAAATCCACGCTGAGGAGCTGGTTTGTACAGGAGATGCCGAACAGCAGAATTGCACCGGCCAGAGTCATGCGAGGTCCCGTGTCGTCCAAAAAGCCGATCTTTTCTATTTTACGCTCTCAGGTTACCTGGGGCTATCGGAACGGGGATGTTTGGTGAGCCAAGTTCCCCGGTCTTAGTCCTCCCGTTGAGCAGTTGTTGCGCCTGTGGTGTCGTCAGCACTGGCCCGTTCCGGTCTGTCCGGAAGAGGAATCTGAAAACGGAATACTGTGCCGGTTAATTCGATCGTTTCGAAGTCTACGGTTCCGTAATGCCATTGCAGGATCTGGTAGGTCTGCGCCAGACCGATGCCACTGCCCTCCTTCTTCGTGGTGAAGTAAAGCTCGAACACCTTATCGTGCAGGTCCCTGGGGATGCCGCCTCCCTGATCCTGTACCTCGGCGATGACTACATTGTTTTCCTGGCGGGCCGAGATCGTCAGGAGCCCACCTCCGGGCATCGACTGGACTCCATTGATTACGACATTGAGAATGGCCTGCTTCATAAGGTCGATGTCCACCTTCAAAGGCAAGGGGTAATCGGGCATGTGACGCTCAATCGTGACGCCGTGTTGCTCGGCATCTGGCGCCGCTAGCTGGGCGACGTCCTCGAGCAGCCGGCGGAAGTCGATGTCTTCCAGGTGCAAGTCTCGCGGGCGGGTGAAATCCACAAGGGTTTGCACAACACGATCCAGGCGCCGGATCTCGCTGTCGATGATATCCATGTGCCGGCGGGTATCGGGCTCCTGACTTGCGAGCTTGTTCTGAAGCAGTTGCAGGTGCAACACAATTGCGTTGATAGGATTCTTAACCTCGTGCGCCACGCCACGCGTGAGGCGGCCGCTAGCCGACAGCCGCCGCGACATTTCAATCTCATCTCCGATACGGCGAACGGGCTCCGTGTCGCGCATGATCAGTAGCGCGCCGATCTGAGACGTCTTTTCCTGCACGAAATCGAGAGAGACTTGTACCCGTTTGCCTCCGACGACATCGAATTCGCGTTGGGACAGGGGACGCCGACGTTCGAACGCGTCGAGGAGCGCCGAGCCAAGGAGGGAGTCTCGGTCGAAGACTTCCTGCACCGCGCGTCCGAGCAACTCGCCGCGAGGCCGCCCCAGAAAGGCTTCCACGGGAGCGCTGACCAGCACAACCCGGGAGTCGCGGGAGAAAAGCATCAATCCGTCCTGCAGCTTCGACATGAGCTGGTCGACGTTGTCTTTGAGGGCCGAAAAGATTTCCTTGCTGTCCCGGATCTGCCGGCCCAGATTGGCAATCTTGAGAGAAACCAGACCATATTCGTCGTGTTCCGATTCGCTGCTGTAGAGGTCTGCTTCTCCGCCGGTCACGCTGTCGAGGTTGCGGCTGATTTCTCTTAGAGGGCCAAAGGCAAGGTTGGAGATTCCGGCTGCGAGCAACAACGAGACAAAGATCAACGTGACGGAGATATAGAGCGACCGTATCAGTCGGGTTTGCACTTCACTTTTCAAAAAGATTGTCTGCACGCCAATGCGAATCGTGCCAAAGGGAGCGCCATTCAACTCCAGCGGGTAAGTCACGTCGTAAACCTGAGCGGGGCTGAAGACCAGCCGAATCTGCTCGCGAAAGCGGGCGCTGACGACCTGTTCAAACTTTGGGCGCGGAGGAATTACCTTTCCCACCAGGCTGGCGTTGGTATGCAGCAAAGCCTTTCCGCTGACGTCGACGATTGCCACGTCATAGATGTAACGCCAATCGCCGGGGTCGGATTGCAGCAGGTTGTTCAGATCCACGTCGGTCTGAACATAATCGGTGAGCGCGCGCCGTAATGCGACTGGGTCGCTGGTGTCGATCTTAGTGCTGCCGAAGTCAGGCACGGCGTTGCCCGCGGCGTAGGCCAGTTGATGCGTCAGGCTGGTGGCGGTTTCATACGCGTTGACGATCCGCAGGCGCAGGATCTGCGAAATGTAGAGGTACGAAAAGGCAGTCACCATGGCCGTCACCATGAGAGTGATGACCAGCACGATGATGGTTTTTCGTCGCAGCATGGTGAAGAAAGGTCAGCGTCAGAGAAGCAGCCTTTAGCTGCTGGGTACTTCCTCTTTACCGGGTGTCGCTTCAGCAGCCGTACTGCCATATTCTTTCAACTTGTTATGAAGCGTCTTCAGACTGATGCCAAGAATCTCAGCAGCGCGGGTCTTATTATTGCTGGTGGCCTCCAGTGTTTTCAGGATGAGCATCTTTTCCGCTTCTTCTACGGTTGTACCCACTCCCAGACGGACGGCGTCCGGGTCGTTCGCCGTTGTGCGCAGGGGCGCCTGTCCAAACCCGGGCGGCAAGTGCTTGGTCTCAATCATGCCTGTATCGCAGACAATGACGGCGCGCTCAATCGTATTGCGTAACTCGCGAACGTTTCCAGGCCACGCGTAACCGCTGAACTGGTTGAGCACGGCTTCACTGACGGCAGTAACCTTGCGCCCGTGCTTTCCGCTCATCTCCGACAGCAGCAACTGGACAAGCCCGGAGATGTCCTCTTTGTGCTCGCGGAGAGGAGGCATGTGGATATTGAAAACGTTGAGCCGGTAATAAAGATCGCTGCGCAATTCGCCACGCGCCACAGCCTCGTCGGGAACCTTGTTTGTGGCGGCAAGCACCCGGACGTCAACCGATGTCTCCACTTTGCTGCCGAGACGCCGAAGCTTACGGTCTTCCAGAACGCGTAAGAGCTTTGCCTGAGTTCCGACAGGCATTTCGCCGATTTCGTCCAGGAGCAGCGTTCCACCTTCCGCCAGCTCAAAGCAGCCCGTGCGCCGCTCCAAAGCGCCGGTGAAAGCACCCTTCTCGTGGCCGAAAATTTCGCTCTCCATCAGGGTTTCGGGAATGGCTGCGCAGTTGATTGCCACAAATGGTCGGTCTTTGCGGGAACTGAGCTCGTGGATTGTTCTGGCGACCAGTTCTTTTCCGGTTCCGCTTGCCCCGGTGATCAGTACCGAAGCGGTGCTGGGCGCGACCATCTCGATCAACCGGAAGATCTCCTGCATCTTGCGCGACGATCCACTCAGCCGACCGAGGGACCCGGTGTCTCGTAGTCGGCGTCGTGTGGCTTCCAGTTCGGCACGGGTGCCAAGGAGTGCGGAAGCATTCGAAAGGATGGTTCGCAGCCGATTGGTGTCGATCGGCTTGGTGATGTAGTCATAGGCACCCATGCGCATGGCTTGCACTGCACTGTCGATGGTCCCCTGAGCTGTGACCAGAATGACAGCGATTGTCTGGGCCTGCTCCGCCAGATGGCCGAGCAATTCGATGCCGCCCATGCGGGGCATCTTGAGATCAGTAATCACGATGGAGGGAGACCATTGCTGCGCCTTCTCCAGACCCTCCGCTCCATCCTGGGCTGTTTCAACGCGAAAACCCCATGAGGTGACCAGCTCTGCCAGTCCAGAGCGTTCATTCTCTTCATCTTCCACAATCAGGACTTTTTCGTGGCTCATTTCGCTTGCTTGCTCTGCCCTCCGCCTTCCAAGGCGACCCCTTGCCGGAAGCCATGGTTTGAATCCCCAAGATACGCGGCCCGCTTCGCCCGGGCAAGGTTTCCAGGGGACAAGGGGGCCCTCGCCCCCGGACACCCAGGATTTTCATTTTGAGACGACTGGAGGCGGTGGGGCTGCCCTTTCGTGACTTACTTAGAAGCAGTACTTTCGCTTTGAGCCGCGGTGAGATAAAATCTTGGGTCCCAGTCTAAAATATCGTTCTTCTTGGTTTGCGGTACTTCCCATGAACGTTCGGTTGTGTTGCATCCGGTGAAACCGATTTCTTGGAGGGCATAATGACAACTAGCAGGTCTACATACGCACGTGTGGTAGTCGCATGTGTGTTTGCATTGGCATCTGTGATTTTGTTTTGTGGCGCAGCAGTCGCACAAGAAGCTTCCACTCCCAAGTGGGATCTCTTCGCAGGTTATCAGTGGCTTCATCCAGGGGGAACGGTTCCTGGCGCCTTCAGCGATCCCAGCAATCCGACGCCATACATCGTTCCAGATATGCCAACCGGTGGCGGTCTAGCGCTGGCGTATAACTTCGATCCACACTGGGCGGCCGAGTTTGATGTAGGCCACAACTGGAACAAGGGGAACTACGAAACTACAATCTCGGCTGGACCGCGATTTATGTGGCGCGCCGAGAACATTACGTTCTTCGCTCACGCCTTGGTCAGCTATAACCGGTTGGCGGTCGCCGATGTTGCGAAACGCTCCAATGGAATCGGAACCATCCTCGGCGGAGGCATCGATCTTCCGCTCACGAAAATGTTTTCACTTCGTCTTGCGGAAGCCGATTACGTGTGGGCGAATCATAACTTTGCTGATTTGGCAGGTCCAGAATTCGGCGATTTGCGCCGTCCCTCGTTGAAAGGCGTGCGTCTGCGGACGGGTGTTGTAATGAGTTGGGGTGGCGAGGCGCCCATACCGCCTACCGCCGCCTGCACTGTGCAGCCTACCGAAGTGATGGTCGGCGAACCGCTCTCGGCGACGGTCTCGGCCAGCAACTTCAACCCGAAGCACACGGTCACCTACGCATGGAGCGGCAACGGCGGCAAAGTTACTGGCAAAGACACGACTGCCAGCATCGATACCAATGACGTGGCGCCTGGTACCTACGCCGTGACAGCGCACGTTACCGACCCCAAGGCCAAGAAGGCGAACGAAGCTTCGTGCTCGGCGACCTACACCGTGAAGCCGCTTCCACCGAAAAACCCCCCGACGATGAGTCTGTCGGCGAGTCCAACCGAGTTGACGCCCGGCGGAGCCGTGAATGTCACCGCGAATTGCACGAGCCCGGATAGCGTTCCGGTCTCAGTAGCTAATTGGACATCCACGCAGGGGACTGTCTCTGGAAGCGGGAATTCCGCAACCCTAAATACGTCCGGGCTTGCCCCAGGCACAGTCACGCTGACGGCAACCTGCACAGACTCGCGCGGCCTGAATGCGCAAGCTTCGACGCAGGTCACTATCAAGACTCCACCTCCCCCGCCTGTTGACAAGGCGCTCGAAGCGCGATTGGCGCTGCACAGCGTCTACTTCCCGACGGCGCAGCCCAGCGCAAAGGACCCGACAGGTGGACTGATCGCGAGCCAGCAGCAAACGCTGATGGGTCTGGCAAACGACTTCAAGAAGTACAGTCAAGCCAAACCAGATGCGCACCTTACGCTGGAAGGTCATGCCGACCATCGCGGAAGCGCGATCTTCAACCAGGCGCTGACGGAACGTCGTGTGGCGCGGGTGAAGAGTTTCCTTGTGGAGCAGGGTGTTCCCGAGTCTGCGATTGACACCAAGGCTTTCGGTGCCGAGCGCAACCTGACTACGGACCAGGTGAAGGAGTCGGTGATGCAGAACACCGAATTGACCACCGAAGAGCGCAAGCGGGCGCTGGCGAAAATCGAGATCATCCGCATGGCGAGCAACCGCCGTGTTGACGTGACCTTGAACGCCGGTGGCGCGAGCGAAATTTCGGTCCGGCACTTCCCGTTCAACGCGGCGGATGCTTTGACTCTGATTGGAGGCCGTCAGAGCCAAGCCAAGCCGCCCGCTGCCAAGAAAGGAACGACCACCAAGAAGCCCGCAACCAAGCCGTAATCGGGTTGCGGTTCAGCAGAGTTGAAGAGGAGGGCGACCCCGCCCTCCTTTTCACTTCTTAGGAGTCCTATGGTCGTTTCTTAGGAGCTCGAATCAAATCGTCCGGCCTGTGGAAAAATCTACACGAATTCCACCAATGTGCTATCGCCAAGCCATTGATTTAGTGAGACCGTGACTGGTA
>Ga0335085_10014858_pt1 | contig 11333 bp, 11 predicted proteins | sample Lox_Sample_45_FD_206712 | JGI IMG/M metagenome (GOLD analysis project Ga0335085, IMG submission 206712) | Soil microbial communities from Loxahatchee National Wildlife Refuge, Florida, United States - Lox_Sample_4.5 | ecosystem: Environmental > Terrestrial > Soil > Wetlands | place: USA... | reverse complement strand
CCGCCGGAGAGGTCGACTCGCAGACGAAGGACAAGACGGACCAGACGTCCGAGGTCGTGTTCGACGCAACCACCCTGGCCAACGCCAAGGTGAAGGTCGTGATCGACGGCAAGGAAGAGCTGGTGCCGGCGACCAAGGTTCTTGCGCAGTATCAGAAGGGCGGCGCCGCAGACGTAAAGCTGGCGAACGCCTCGAAGATCGAGCGCGAGGCCAAGGCCGCAGCAGAAAAGATCGTTGCAGAAGCGAAGGAGGCCGCAAGGACTGCTACCACCGGCACGCAAGTGGCCGCGGCGCAGGCGAAGGCCGAGAGCGCTCAGGAAGCAATCGCGAAGTTCAAGGAAGCGTCCGACGCCCTGATGGTTGGGGAGTCGGATAGGGCCGCCGCGCTATTCGGCGAAGCGGTCGCGATTGCCCAGGCATCACCCACCGAACGACGGACAGACAGTCCCATCGCACTCGATGACGTGGTGACGGAGGCAACCGCAAGAGTTAAGCAACAGCTTGATCGAGAAGGTGCATTGAAGCAGTTGTTTGATGACTACCCGGAGATCAAGGAGAAACGCGCATTCGCGCTGATGGCCGACGAGTACGTTGCTGCCTTCATGGAGCAAGGGAAGTCGGAGGCAGAAGCCATCGCCAAAGCTGGCGAGACCCTCGGCGAAGAATACAACCTCGGCAAGTTCAAGGTTGCGGCGCCAGCTCCTAATCCCGGCCGTCAGATAAACAGCGACGCGCCTACCACCCGAAGAGATAAGCTCGCTGCCAAGGAATCGCTCGACAACGTAACGTCGGGCAACGCTCGCACAGTTGGAAGAGACGAAGAGCCGTACTCACCGCAAAGCGTTATCGCGGAGATGCAACGGCAACGCGACCCGTCCATCACGCGCGCGTCCAGATAACCTAAGCAAGCACGAGAAAGGGACAGCCTAATGGCCGGTCAACTTTGGTCTACAAGCTCCCTTGGTGGATACCTCTTCAGCCCACCGCTGTCGAAGGTGCTGCGTTTCGCTGTTCAGCCGTTGGTGAAGTTCCGCCAATTCGCTGACATCAAGGACGCGGCGACACAAGGGAAACAACGCGGGGACGTGATGCACTGGAACGTGTTCACGGACGTAGTTACCGCGGGTACGACGGTCTTGGAAACGAACACCGTTCCACAGACCAACTTCACCATCACGCAAGGGACGATGACCATCACGGAATTCGCCAACAGCGTGCCGTACACAGGTAAGTTGGACGACCTGTCGGAGCAGCCGGTGAAGGAAATCATCAGCAAGGTGCTGAAGAACGACGCCAAGAAGGCGTTCGACACGGCAGCGCGCAACCAATTCGATGCTACCCCGCTGTACTTCGTGGGCACGGCGTCGGGTGCGGGCGTGCTGACGACCAACGGCACCGCAACCGCAACGAACAGCTCGATCCTGTACGCGTCCAGCGTGAAGGTCATCAACGACACGATGAAGGAGCGCAACATTCCTCCGTACATCGGCGATGACTACATCTGCATCGCGCACCCGAGCACCCTGCGTGGTCTCAAGAACGACCTCGAAGCGATCTACCGCTACGTGGAACCGGGCTTCCAGATGATCATCAACGGGGAAATCGGCAGGTACGAGAACACGCGTTTCGTCGAGCAGACGAACATCGCCAAGGAAGGCGCGCATTGGACAACCAATACGCTGTCGAACTGGGCGTACTTCTTCGGGCAAGACACGGTGGCGGAAGGTATCGCCGTACCGGAAGAAATGCGTGGCGCCATCCCGACGGACTTCGGACGTTCGCGTGGGATTGCCTGGTACTACCTCGGTGGCTTCGGGATCACACACCCGTACACCGCGTCGGATACCAGCTCCCTGAACGCCCGTATCGTCAAGTGGGCCTCGGCGTAAGCGAGTAGCACGACAGGAGGGCCGGCTTAAATGCCGGCCCTTTTTCAACGCTTCACCCCCACACCACAGAGGGACAACATGGCGAAATATGATGACGCCGAGTTCCAGCTGAACAGGGAGTACTCGGCACCGGCCCCAGCGGCTGGCAACGCCGGCACGACCAAGTTCGCGCTGTATTCGGCTGCAATTCTCAAGAAGGCGGTGGCCGTAGTCAAGACCGCCGGCACGAGTTCGTCCTCGGGTTCGTATTTGCAGGTGCTCGTCGGCACGGTTACCGCCGGCACGCTCCTGACCGGTTCGGCTACCGCCGGCACGGTCATCTCGGCCGACCTGGGTTCGACTCCGGTCCCGGCTCTGACGCCGATCCAAATCCTGCAAGGCACGGACGCCACCGGGGTCGTTTACTCGGTCGACATCCAGTACACCGAGCAAGTCTCGTAAGGGAGAGACAGATGCCCATCGACGTCGAAAAGGAATTGCTGGATAGGTCGAGCATCGACCTCAACACGTCTCCCAACCTACCGGAGTGTCCTCCGGCGGAGGGGATGTCGCCCGACACGCTGTCGGCAGCGACGAAGGCGGCACTGACGACCGGCTTCCAAACCGATGTCGTCAAGGACACGTACAAGGCAGACGGCACGCCGCACACGCTCGAATTCGAGCAGAGCGGTGGGGCCGACCCGGCCGACCACCAAGGGGGCGACCCCACCACAGGCTTCTTGGGGCGAACATCGCTCCTGAGCGAGCGATAGGAGCACACGATGCAAAACGTAGACATGGACAGAAACGACAAGGAAGGCCCTGTCCGCGGTCCGAAGGATGACCACGCCTCCAAGGGCTACCCGGTTATCCCGCCCAACAACGGCGACCTGTGGAAGGGGCCGCAGGTAAGCCGGCGCGTTGGGGAATTCACGTTCCTCGAAGGCGAGGTGCGTGGCGACCCAAAAGGGTTCGACTTCAAGGACGTCGGCGAGCGCGAGGGATTCAGCGTAGGCGCGCCGGTGTGGCTTGAAGGACGTAGTGTCGACCGCGACGCAGTGAATCGCGTCGGCGGATTCGGTGGCGAGACCGCCTCCGATCCGATGTTCGACAAGTTCAAGCACGAGGAAAACTCGATGTCCGACATCGACGCGAATCGCGGCTCAGGCAGCGAGGCGGCGGAATCGGTTTCGAGCGGCAGCCTCCCGAGCGACGACAGCGGTACGCACTCCGATCCGATGGGCGAAAGGCTGCCCGCGGAGCAGGAGAAGAAGCTCGGCGGCAACCCGAACCACCTCGACGTTGCGTAACGCATTGCGCATTAGGGGGCTTCGGCCCCCTAATGTTGCATATATTTAACATTGGAGGAAGGAATGTCATTCGACAAAAGCAAACCGTTCGGCCGCGCCATCGGTGGCGCGTTCGACGGCCTGTTTGTGCAGGACGATAAGCACTATGCTGCCGACGGCACGCTGATGGTGCTCGGCATCGATGGCCACGCCACGGCGGCGCAGGAGCCGCCCAAGGTGAAGCCGGCATCCGGCGGCACCAAGGTGGTCAAGAAGTCGGAAGTCGAAGCGCAGACGGAGGAGTAATGCTCAGAGCCGGAGGGGGACCTGAGCTGCTTCGCAATACGAAGTACGCCATCGTACGCTTCACCCGCGGCAAGGGCCTGGACATCGGCATCGGGCCGTGGAAGGCATTCCCGCACTTCATCGGAGTGCGCGAGAAGGGCGACGCGGAGATGCCGCCCAAGATGGAGGCCGACTTCACCGTCGATTCCTTCAGCGACATCTCTGGCGTCATCGAGGGCGAACCGCTCGACTTCATCTTCAACTGGTCCGGCCGCGCTATCATGGCGCAGTGCGTCAGGCTGCTGAAGGTGGGCGGCTTCTACATCACGGCGGACGAGGACTTCAAGGTTATCGTGCGCCGCAAGGTGGACGACGAGACCATCGAGGCGGTGGATCAGCGGGCCAACACCGTCGATGGACGGAAGACGGTGTGCGTCACGCGCTACGGCGCGATAGGCGACATGCTGCAGACCGCTTCCCTGCTGCCCGAGTTGCGGCGGCAGGGCTACTTTGTGGTGGTGAACAGCCACCCCGACGGCGAGGTGATCCTGAAAGAGGACCCTAACGTCGACACGTTTTGGGTGCAGGACAGAGACCAAGTCCCGAATGGGGAGCTGGTTGCGTACTGGAAGTGGCTGGTGAAGCAATTCGACCGCCACATCAACCTCTGCGAGAGCGTAGAGGGCACCCTCCTTACGTACCCGGACCGGTCGAACTACCGGTGGCCCCAGGCGGTGCGGCACAAGTACTGCAACCGCAACTACCTCGAATTCATGGCCGAGCTGGGCGAGCTGCCGTTTCACCCGGAGCACCACTTCTATCCCAGCGCCGCTGAGCAGAAGTGGGCGGACGACTTCATGGCTCGCATCTCCAGGGACATGAACAAGGACACGCCGCCGATGGGGCGGGGCAAGACCCCGTTCGTTGTACTGTGGGCGCTGTCAGGGTCTTCGGTGCACAAGTTCTGGCCGCACCAGGACGCCATCGTGGCGCGCATGATGCTGGAGATACCCAACATCCACGTCATCTTCACCGGCGACGAGGCGTGCCAGATTCTGGAGCAGGGGTGGGAGAACGAGCCGCGCATCAGCTGCCTGTCCGGTCGCGTAGACCTGCGCAGGGCGCTGACGCTGGCGAAGATGTCTCAGCTGGTGATCGGGCCGGAGACCGGCACACTGAACGCGGTGGCGTTCGAGAGCATGGCGAAGATCGTGATGCTCAGCCACTCGTCGCACGAGAACCTGACCAGGGACTGGGTCAACACCGAGGCGCTGCACAGCCACATCACGCCGTGCTACCCATGCCATAGGATGCACGTCACGCACGAGTTTTGCCCGCAGGATGAGGAAACCGGAGCGGCCATGTGCCAAGTTGAGTTGCTTCCCGCCGACGTGTGGGACGCCGTTCAGCGCGCGTACGTAGGCTGGGGGACCGTAAGGAGCCTCCTTGGAAAAACTCAAGCACCTGATTTACCTGCTGTACAACTGGAGCTTCCTAAATGACCTGTTGCGCTCAAGACAACGTAGGCGGCGGCACTAGCTGCAACGTGGCTGGCTGCCCGCACTGCAATAGGTGCCCGGGCTGCGGTAGGCCGTACCCATTCGTGCCCTCTCCGCCACAGCCGTGGACCCCATGGTGGGAATGGCGCCCCACGCCATTCGTGCCGTACACGCCGCCGCATTGGCCGGTCACGATATGCGGTAACGAGACGACACTGTCATGGCCGGCCTTCACCTAGACGACCTCGTTACCCTATTCAGGGAAGAGGCGGACGACAAGAACGCCCCGTACCTGTGGAGCGACTACCTCGCGAAGACGTGGGCCAACGAGGCCCAGATCGAGGCAGCTAGGCGCGGTCGTCTGCTCAAGGACTCGACCACCGCGGCCATCGTGCAGTACGCGCTCGCCCAGAACGCGCAGTACATCACGCTCGATCCGCGCGTGATTTTCGTACGCCAATGCTTCCTGGCCTCGAAGACGCTGCCGCTGGTGCGGCGCCATCGCAAGGACCTCGACCGCATGTTCCCTGCATGGGACTACGGCGGGCGCGCTGGCGCAGACATCATGCACTTCTGCCCAGACAGGGACACAGGGAAGCTGTGGTTCGACGCGCCGTCTCCGGCCGCCGACACGGTGAATCTGAGCGTGGTGCGCATCCCGCTGAACGACATGGTGAGCCAGGTCACCATCCTCACCACGACCGGCTCGACCACCAACACTAGCACGGCCACCGCGTCGGTGGACCCGGAGATCAACCCGCGCTACCACATCAAGCTGGTGCACTGGATGGTGCATCGCGCGTACCAGAAGCAGGACTCAGAGACCAACGATCCAGAGAAGTCAGCCCACGCGCTGGCCGAGTTCGAGAAGGAATTCGGCCCGCCGCTGTCGGCACAGAACGAGATGTATGCGGAGGAAAACTACGGGTACGATGAATACGACGGCGACTACTGATGCCGGCGCCACCGAAGAAACCCATCGCTGCGGTTAACACCGAGCAGGAGGACGACAACCGCGTATCGGAATTCCGCGGCCTGAACAACGTGGTCGACCCGCTGAAGCTCACGCTGGAGTGGGCGCAGCAGTGCGACAACGTGAACATCACGCGCAAGGGCGCGTACGTCCGCGCGCGCGGCTACACGGCCACCGCGTATGCGGCTACCGCCATCACCGGCGGATACGCCACCAAGGACCTGCAGCGGCTGTACATCGTGGACAACGGGAGCCTGGTTCAGCTGGCCCCCGACATGTCCATTATGTCAACCTTAGCGACCGGATTGTCAACCACATTGCCTGTTTATTGGGAAGAAATCAACGGCATAGTCTACCTGACGAACGGTGTCGACTACTGGCTGATCACCGGAGAGGGCGCCTTCTCGTGGGGCATTTCCAGCCCATCGGCGCCCACCGCGACCGTGGGTAGCGCAGGCTCGTTGGTCGCCGGGACCTACCAGATCGTTTGCACCGTGGTAGACCCGAACGGGCTGGAGTCGTCCAACTCAGACGTGGTGGTTGCCACCGTGGGCAGCCCGAGCCAGTACCAGGGGTCCGGCACGGGCAGCATCCTGATCACCAACATCCCGCAGGTGGCCGGGTTCTCGACGAACGTGTACATCTCCCAGCGTGACGGCGGAACCTTCTTCCTGCTGGTTGCCGGCGCCGGGGACACCATCAACTGCGTCGACACGTCCAACCTCGGACACGAGCTGCCGTTCTGGAACCTGAATCGCCCGCGCGGCATCAAGCCGACCAAGTTCGCCGGCCGCATCTACACCATGGAGTACTACCCGGCGCAGGACATCACCGCGCTGTGGCGCAGCCTGCCAATGCATTACCACCACTTCGACCCAGGCGGTGAGGGCATCATCATCCCCGGGCAGGGCATGGAGATGCGCGCGTCGGACGAGACCACCTTCATGGGTAACGAGCGACTGACGCAGCGCGGCATGGGCGACACGCTCATCATCGGGACGGATCGAGAGATTTTCAGCTGGGATGAAGACCAGCTCGTGAAGCTGGCCAGCTACGGCGTCGTGCCTGGCTACCACATGGTCAACTTCAAGAACAAGGTGTACTTCTGGACGAAGCGCGGTCTCTGCAGGGCGCTCCCGTTCGAGAACATGACAGAGGGCACGGTAAGCGTTCCGCCGGGCCTTAGCGCCGGAGCAGCGGTGATAGAGGAAGACGGAACGCGTCGGTACGTGGTTGCGCTCCAACGGGGCGGCACTGCGTATAACCCTTTCGTAGTTTACTAGGAGAGAAACATGACAGTCTCACTCAGTACGGGGTTGCGCAACGGCATGTTGAACGCAACCGGCTTCACAACTGCATTCACCAACGGCGTGCTCTACATCTACAGCGGCCCACAACCGCTGAACGCCGACCAGGCGGTGCAGGGCACGCTACTCGGCATCGTCACCAAGTCTGCCGGCTCGTTCTCGTTCGGCACCTCGACCAACGGCCTGAACTTCGGAACGCCAGCGGCGGGCGTCGTGGCGAAGGACTCGAATGCGTGGCAGATGGTCGCCATCGCATCCGGCACGGCCGGGTGGTTCCGCCTGATGGGCAACGCCACGGACAGCCTCGGCTCGTCCACCACGCTGCCTCGCATGGATGGATCCATCGCTACGGCTGGCGGCGACCTGAACATGTCGACCGTGAACATCGTGGCGAGCGCGCCGACCACCATCGACGTGTTTCAGTTCACCCTGCCTGCGTCCTAATCCGCTAGGCATTATTCAACGTAACGCCTAACAAAAGAGGCAGCTATGGCTGAAAAGATGAGTACATCGCTGTGCAACTACATGCTCGGGACCGGCTCGCTCAAGGGCGCGTTCACGAACATGGAGCTGCGCCTTTACGCAGGCAGCGTGCCGGCTACGGCCGACGCTGCGGCGGGCAGCACCGCAGTCGTGGTCGTGAAGAACGGCGGCTCGTACGCCACGTTCGGCACGGCATCTGGCGGCGTCATCGGGATCAACTCGACCGAGACATGGACCGGCACCGCGGGGTCTTCGACCACGCTGACGTTCTACCGGCTCGTGGCACACGCGGACGACGACCTGACGGACGTCGGCACCTACACGCGGAACCGCGTGCAGGGCACCATCGGCGTGGGCGGGTCGGACATGAACGTGGGCACGGCGGCCGTTACCAGCGGCGCGGCGTTCACGGTCAACACCTTCACTCAGGCCATCGTACCGAGTTAATAGGTGCTGGTTCACAAGCTGTTGCGTGGACCATCCGCCGGAATGCTGCTGCCATTCGCGCTGGCTCGGCTACGCGCGATGGAGCTGCTGGGCATCACCAACTGCACCCAGCAGTACGAGCTGCGCGGATACCAGATTCGGGTAACGCGCGGACCGGACCCGGACTACGCCGCCATCAGCATCGTCCAGGGCGGCGCGGTCTACTTCGAGTTCTTCGCCAGCGGCAAGCCGGTGTACTCGGAGTTCGTCACCGACCCCATCTCTGGGACCATCCAGTCGTACATGGGCGCTACCGTTGGTGTCGACGTAGGGGTCACGGTAGGCGGCGTGGTCAGCGCGTCGCCGCAGATTCTCAAGGGCAAGCGTTTCGTGGATACCTCGCAGGCGTCTGCCATCGGCCAGGCCATGCAGGTGAACATGGCGAACGAGCCAAACGCCTGCGTCACCACGACGCAGGTGGCATCCAGCGGGGACTTCTCGCGCCTGCTCTACGAGTCGTGGTCACCGATGCACTCGAACACCGGCGTGTTTCTGCAGCACTACTGCAGGGCAGGCACGGTGGACGGCGGCTTCGCCTCCAACATCGAGCGCGACGTCACGTACGACGTGCCGTGGGCAGACAGCCAGGGCAAGAACAAGCTGCGGTATTGCTACCTGCTTGGCAGCGCAGACTGGCCGCGCGCCTCGGGGATTCAGAAGGTAAAGGACGACGTGTTCGGCGAGCGCGAGTTCGCGATCTACGTGGATGCCTTCAGCCAGTTCTGGGTGTTCCCGACCTCGCAGATCATTACCAGCGGAGACAACGCGCAGACGGTGGACGCGCAGTACGTCAAGGGATTCCGGCCGGCGTTCCCCGACTGGGTGTACATGATGACCGAGGAGTTCAAGGAATTCTACGGCGGCGCCGGAGACACCGGCCTGCTGTCCTTCCCAGACACCGACTGGAAGCTGCACCCGGACGGAACCAAGGCGTGCGCGGTGGTGTGGAAGCAAACCGACATCGACTACGACGCCGACTACTTCGCCGGCCTCCCTGGCGCCGCTGGCGACCCAGAGAGCGACTTCGGAGACGTGAAGGCCGAGGCTGGGTACAGCCAGGCCGCCGGCTTCATCTACCCAGGGTCGGATAGCGCAGACAAATTCCTGTTGGCCAACGGCCTGCTGGAGGTAGGGATCGAGATCACGCTGACCGGGACCAACCCGGGGGACTACGAGCTGGCCGGCACGACGTCTGTCGTCAGGGACCCCGAGGAATCCGAGACGGGAACGGTGGTCGCGGGATACGTGTGGCACGACATACCCAGCCCGTTCACAAACGGCGTGCTGTGCGCCAAGCGCGGCGACCTCTGCGTGCTGGATATGGAGTTGTACTTCAACCCAACCAACGAGGTGGTAAGCGGCCTGGGTCCGCTGTCCGGCCTCTACCTGTTGCCGATGGTGAAGAACCTGACGCAGGCCCAAGACATCATTCCGCTCAACTTCGTTCGGTGCAACGACTTCGACATGAAGACGCTGTCGTTCGCCGGGCAGATGCAGACCGCGTCGCAGTACTCGCTGGCCATCCCGCTGCGCGCCGACTACCCGCCGTCGGACGGCCACTCGCACGCCATGCTTCCCAGCACGACCACCGCTACATTCACGGTGGCCCACCCGCAGGTCCAGATCATCACGTTCGCCAAGGTGCGCGAGATGCTCTACCCGCCGGGTATACCGGACGAGCAGAAGCTGACCATATCCCAGCAGACCCCGGCCGCGGCCAGGGCGGGGTACGCAGACCTGACCTTCGTTCCGCTCAACGATACGACGCCGTGGAGCGACTGGTCGAACGTGCGCCTGTGGGTTGCCCACGCGCTTGGGTACACCACATCCACCCCGACGCTGAACACCGCAGAGGAAGCCTTCTACGCGCAGGTCTTGAGCAACCTGTCCGACCTGATCTTCATCCAGAACCCGAGATTCGGGTTCTACCAGTACGCCATGACCACCATGCAGTGGATGCGCAAGCACCCGCGCTCGGTGTTCTTCTCGCACCCGAACGGGACGTGGGCGTACTTCGATACCTCGATCATCTACAACAAGAACGGCATCACGCTGCCGCGGGCGTTCTACAACACGCTGTCGATGTTCGACGAGTCCCTGCTGTCCGTGGCCGTGTTCGACCGCATACACTTCGAGTTGCCAGGTCTGGCCAAGACCGGACTCGACTCCACGTTCATCGGCCTGTACAACGCCGCGCTCACCGGCAGCAAGGGGGCCAACAAGATAGACGATACCTTCAGCGCGCTAGCATCGTCGGACTTCGTTCCTGCCTTCACCAAGGAGCAGTACGACTACACCATCGTTGGCGGCCTAGATGACGGCAAGGTTGTCAGCTGGCTGCAACTCAAAGCGGAGTATCCCAATGGAAACACCTACTACATCTACGACCCGGGATACATCGACGGCCAGTCCCAACAAGAGGGTGTGGCTTACGGATTTGAGTCTACGGGATCGGTATCCACCTTCGGCGGAGGAAACCTCTTTGACCAGAGTCTCGATGCGGCGTGGACGACTGGCGCCGGGTATACAGGCTTCGTTTCGCCGCCCACCATCGACTTCGGTCGCTGCGCGTTTGCAACACCGACGCTGATCGTTAGCTGATGACCGCGCCCGCCTTCCGCAACGTAGTCGAATCGCACGGATCAGGATCGACGTCGCTGGTCGTCACCACGCCAACGTATGTCAACGGAGACCTGTTGGTCGTGGCGTTCGGCTTCCCGTACCCGGGTGAGACGCTATCCACGCTCGCCGGGTGGACGTACCAGGGCACGGCTTCCGGTGGAACCACCGGCGGCGGCAGCGCTGGCTACATGCAGGTATACACCAAGATCGCGAACGGCGATGGCGTGTCGTCCACGTGGGCCGCCTCCGGCACAGGAGCGTGGCACGCGTTGATGGCGTCCTACTCGAACGTGGATCAGACCACACCGTTCGATGTGGCGGCCACCAACGTAACGCAGGGTGCTTCCGCATCCAGCACCGCGCCTGCCTCTGGCGTGACCACTTCGCACAACAATGAGACGGTGCTCACGTTCACCCGCTACCTGAACAACAGTGCGTTCACGCCGTGCGCGTCGCCTAGCATGAACAGCCGCATCGCCACATACGACGCGTCGGTGGGCATCGGCACCACCATCGCGCTG
>Ga0335085_10014857_pt1 | contig 11333 bp, 9 predicted proteins | sample Lox_Sample_45_FD_206712 | JGI IMG/M metagenome (GOLD analysis project Ga0335085, IMG submission 206712) | Soil microbial communities from Loxahatchee National Wildlife Refuge, Florida, United States - Lox_Sample_4.5 | ecosystem: Environmental > Terrestrial > Soil > Wetlands | place: USA: Florida... | reverse complement strand
GCGAGACGGAAATTGTTGACCCACGCGATTTCCGGATAAAGCCGCAGCACCTGACGGAACGACAGAATAATACCGATCAACTCAATTCCGATGATCAGTGCGTTCAGGCCCGGATTGGCCAGGAACGCGACCTCGATCTGCTTGTGCAGCACAAAGGCGACCAGTCCGACAAGGATGACGAACACGAGCATCCGGATCAGGAAGATGCGCGGGGACGACAGCTTGAGTGGATCGAGGTCTTTGGCCATGGCTCTAGGAGTTACGAAGAATGCAGCCCTCGCCGAGCACTATGACACAGTCCGGTGACAGGGAAAAAGCAGTTGTGGTGGAACCACAGCCCCTGCATTAAGCCGCTGATTGAGTTGAAATTGCGGTGGACTAGATTTTGCCGGCCTTTTTAATCAGCGCGATCAGCTCTTTCTGAATTGTTTCGTTCCCGGCGGCGATGTGGCCCTTGGCGAAAATATCGTCGCCGCCGTCGCAGTCGGACACGAAACCACCGGCCTCTCGTACCATTATCAACCCGGCCGCCACGTCCCACGGTTTGAGGTCGCGCTCCCAATAGCCATCGAGCCGCCCTGCCGCGATCCAGGCAAGGTCGAGTGCCGCCGAGCCAAAGCGGCGCAAGCCTGCAACCTGCTCCTGGATTGCGTCCGTTTCTTTCCGGGAAAGCGCGATGTCTCCGCGGCCATAGTGCGGAAGCCCGCAGGCGACAACCGCTTCCGCGAGGCGCTTTCGGCCAGCGACCCGGATGCGCTGCTCGTTAAGAAACGCGCCTTTGCCTCGTTCGGCAATAAACATTTCGTCGTTCGCCGGATTGTAGATCAAGCCTGCCACTACGGTTCCTTCGCGCTCAAGCGCGATCGAGATGGCGAATTGCGGAATGCCATGCAGAAAATTGGTAGTGCCATCAAGCGGATCGACGATCCAGGTGTGGGTTTTATCCGCGCCCTCACGACGGCCGCCTTCTTCGCCGAGGAAACCATAGCCCGGCCTTGCCTTCATCAGCTCTGTGTGGAGCGTCTCCTCGGCGCGACGATCGGCGGCACAGACAAAATTGGCCGGGCCTTTCAGCGACACCTGCAATTTTTCCAGCTCGCCAAAATCGCGTTTGAGAGCACGCGCGGCCTTGCGCGCGGCTGCGATCATGACATTGAGCAGTGCGGAATGTTGCATGGCGCGTGCGGTCTGCCCGCGAAGACAGGCGCCGTCAAGGGCGTATAGCCACCACGGTCGACAGCCATTTTCTGGCCGCCTTGTCGGCAGCCTCAACCACCGCCCGGTTTTGCTTACCAGCAAATGTGTCGAGGTCGGGATCGCTGCTGCCACCGGCCTTTGCAATCATGTGCCATTTGACCGCTTCGGTCGCGTCGGCGGGCAAGCCCCGACCGGCCATCAGAATCCGCGCCAGGCGATTCTGCGCGACCGGATTGCCGAGATACGCCGCTTTCAAGAATAGCTGCGCGGCTGCCGTCTCGTCCTTGTTAATACCTTCACCGTTAAACTGAGCAATTGCGAATTCGACCATGGCGTCAACATTGCCGGCGACCGAGGCCTGCTGCATCAGCCGCATCGCCTTGCTCTGATCTTTCTCCACGCCGCGGCCATCCTTGTACATCGTAGCGAGCGCGTATTGCGCCTCTGAATTTCCGGCTTCTGCTGCGATGGCGAACAGTTCACCCGCGTGTTTGAAATCTTGAGGGAATTGCTCACCCTGCAGATAGAGCAAGCCAAGGTCGTAGGCAGCGCCGGGATGGCCAAGCTTGGCGGCGGCATCGAGCAACCTCGCAGCTTCTTCGGGGTTGCGGGCACCGGCGCGGCCTTGAAAACTAAACATGGCCAGCGCGAACAGCGCGTCGCGGTTGCCCTTGGCGGCGGCCTGCTTGTACCACTGCGCGGCCTTCGAATCGTCGCGGCCGACGCCTAGTCCTTGTGCGTAGAGCTCAGCGAGCAGCGTCATAGCTGCGGGGTCGTCTTGCTGCGCGCGCTTGGCTGCCTCGTTAAACGCGGTGATGTAGAGGCCCCGCTGATAAGCGCCGTAGGCGATGTCGATCGTGGATTGGTCGGGGCTTGCGGAAGGTCCCGGTGCCGACTGTGGCCACGGCGGAAACGTGTTTGGCGCGTTTTTCGTAACCTGCGCCGCTGCTGGTGTAACACCAGCAGTCATCACAAATATTCCGAGCGCAACGAGACGGTACGGCGTTCCAATCACAATCATGCTGCCGTCTCCGGGAGTCGGAGATAGCGGCCGGCTTCGGTAATCTTTGCTGCGATTTCGCGCGCATCGAGCCAAATAAAATCGCCAAGCGCCACGAAATCGGCGCCAGCTGCGACGAGAGACGGAATCTCGTTGAGCGAGGCAGCATATCCAACGCACGGGATTTCAAATACTTCCGCCCACCAGGCGACGCGTTCCTCGATCGCCGACAGGGTCGGGCGACTACTCTCCGCGTCCGGCTCCCCGAACATCACGTAATCGGCTCCTTCTTCCGTGACGCGCATAGCGTCGTGCCGGGTTGTGAGGCCGCCGGCGCCGGCAATTCGCGCGGGTTTGAGTTGTTCGATCGCTTCCATAAACGCAGCCGCGCCGGTCAAGTGTGCGCCATCGGCACCGGCGCGTGCGACGAGTTCGACGCGGCCGTCGAGCAAGAGGGCGGCGCCCTTGTCCTGTATCGGTGCTGCCAGCGCCTTAACACGATTGATGAGGCTGCGCTCATCCGCATCGGCAAGGCGCAGCAGCACCGCAGCTATGTCGCCGGCGTCCAGCGCCGCCGCCAACTGAGGAGTAAAATCGGGTGCGTCCGCGATCGGCGGGGTGATCAGGTAGAGACGTGGGGTGGGGCGAGGAGCCGCCTGTTTGGGTCGCGAAGCCATGGCCTGCGCATGCTAGCTCAATCCGGCGAAAAATTGACCCGTGCAGTCACTTGGTCAAGGTGCCGCAGGTCTTGCAGAACTCGGCGAGCTCGTGGCCGACCCGGGCTATTACGCCCTCCCATTCGTCGATCTGCGGTTGGCGGAACAACCGGGCGCTGGGGTACCAGGGACTATCCGTGCGCTGGGACAACCAGCGCCAGTCCTGGATATGGGACAGCAAGAGCCACAACGGCTTGCCCATCGCGCCTGCGAGATGCGCCACCGCGGTATCGACGGCGATCACGAGGTCGAGCTCGGTGATCGCGGCCGCAGTTTCGGCGAAGTCGGTGAGGGCATCCTCGATCCGCAGGACCGGCAGGCGGCCGAGGACCGGCAGATCGGTGTCCCGATATTCACGTTGCAAACTGACGAACTGCACACCCGGGAGCGACAGCAATGGTTCGAGGCGCGACAGCGCAATGCTGCGATTGTGGTCGTTCTTGTGTGTCGGCTTGCCGGACCAGACCAGGCCGATACGCGGCTTGCTGGTGCAAGCGAAACGCGCGCGCCATTTCTCGATACGTTCGGCAGGTGCATGCAGATAGGGCATCGACGCGGGGATTGTCTCTATCGTGGTGCCGAAGGCGAGCGGCAAACTCAGTAACGGGCAATGCACATCGAATGCCGGCAGCGCATCGCCGCGCCGATACATGCCAATCAATCCGTCAAATTTTCCGATGAGCGGCATCAAGCTGTCGGGCAGTTCGAGAACGATTCTGGCGCCTTTCTTGGCGACCATCGGCGCGTAACGCACGAATTGGATACTGTCACCGAAACCCTGTTCGGCGTGCAGCAGGATCGTCTTGCCGGTTAGATCTTCGCCGCGCCATTGTGGTTGCGTGAATTCGCGCGGAGTAAGATCGGTGGCACCGCGCCAACGCCATTCGTAGCCGGCCCAGCCCTGCTCGAAATCGCCGATTGAGAGACAAAGAAGCGACTTGTTCCAGTGCGCTTCTGCCATGTCGGGCTCGAGCGCAATGGCACGATTGAAGCTGTCGAGCGCCTCTTCGGTTCGATCGAGATAGCGAAGCGCACTACCACGATTGACCAACGCAAAAGCTAGGGGCTTGTGCGCAATCGCGGACTCATAGTGGGCCAGCGCCTCGTCCGGCCGGTTGAGGTCGAGCAGCGCATTACCGCGATTATTATGCGCGTCTGTGTAGTCGGGCTTTAGTAAAAGTGCCCGCTCGAAACTGGCCAGAGCCTCTTCGTGGCGGCCCATCGCATTCAATGCGTTACCACGGTTATTGAAACCGAATGCGAAATCCGGCTGCATCTCAAGAGCGCGCTCGTATTCTTTGAGCGCCTCGTCATAGGAGTGCATTTCGTAGAACGCGTTCCCACGGGCGACGACAACTTCGACATAATCGGGCTTGAGGGCCAGAGCGCGATCGTAAGCGTCGAAAGCTTCATTGAAGCGCTTGAGATCGCGCAACACCAGACCGCGATTGGCATGGGTTACAGCGTCGCCGGGTGCGATGGCGAGAGCCTGTTCGTAGCAGCTGAGCGCTTCGGCGAGCTGCTTGCGATCGCGCAACAGGTGGCCACGTTCCTTCAGTGCGGACGCATGACGAGGCTGATACGAGAGAGCGCGGTCGAAGCTTGCCAATGCTTCGTCGCGCCGATTGAGCTTGGCCAGGCACTGGCCCCGGTTGACCAGCGCGTCGGCATAATCTGGACGATGCACGAGCGCCTGCTCGTAGCTCGCGAGCGCCTCTTCGTTACGGTCGAGTTCGAAGAGAGCGTTGCCGCGATTATTGATCGCCTCGGAATAATTGGGGCGTGCGGCAATGGCCCTTTCGAAGCTCAGCAGCGCGTCGTCGGCCCTTTTTAGCGCGCGCAATGTATTGCCGCGATTGTTGAGGGCTTCGGCATAGTCCGGTTTGAGCTTGATGGCGCGCTCGTAGCTTTCGAGCGCCTCCTCGTGGCGTTCGAGCACGGCCAACACCGTACCGTAGTTGGAATGGGCAGCTGCCGACCGCGCGTTGGTCTTGAGTGCGCGTGCGATCAGCTTAAGTGCTTCGGCCGGCTGGTTTCGCTGATGCATGAGTACGCCGCACAAATGCAGCGCATCGAAATTGTCCGCCTGAACGGCAAGGACCTGCCGATAGAGCGCTTCGGCCTCGTTCAGCTGTCCGCGCTGATGACAGTCGACCGCGCGCCGAAGCGTGTCGGCGACGTTAGGTTTTGCGGATGGCGGGTTGATGAGCGGTTTAGGCATGGCCTCGAATGCGTTGCGAATGCCACGCGGAACGCAACATCACCGGGCCGGCGCCTCGCCGGCGAATCATGCGCGAGATTATTCGCTTGTAACGCCTGCGTCCAAGCTGGATGCGCGCGCGCCTCAGCCCGGCATCGGAACGGGACCCATATCCTTCGGCACCTTGTAGCCCTTCTGGACTGCGGGCCGCGCAGCGATGGTTTCGTACCAGCGCTTCACATTTGGATATTTCTTCAGGTCGATGGTCTGCCATTCGAAGCGCGAGATCCAGGGCCAGATCGCGATGTCAGCGATGGAATATTGATCGGCGACAAACTCACGGCCTTCGAGTCGGGTGTCGAGCACTTTGTAGAGGCGATGACCTTCTTTCAGGTAACGCTCCTCGGCATAGGGCGCCTTGCCCTTGTTGTACTTCACGAAGTGATGCACCTGCCCAAGCATTGGGCCGGGGCCACCCATCTGCCACATCAGCCATTCGATCACGCGATAGCGGCTTTCGCCCGATTTGGGCATCAGCTTGCCGGTCTTGTCGGCGAGATAAATCAGGATCGCGCCGGACTCCATCAACGCCATGTTGTTGTCGCGGTCGACGATCGCGGGGATGCGATTGTTGGGTGCAATCTTGAGGAACTCGGGTGCGAACTGTTCGTCCTTGGAGATATCGATTGGATGCACCGTATAGGGCAGCCCAAGCTCTTCCAGGGCAATGGAAACCTTGCGGCCATTGGGAGTCGTCCAGGTGTAGAGATCGATCACGTTTCGTGTCCTTGGCTTGCGTGGAAACTATGGGAACGTCCGCGGCGGGAGGGCGTTGACAGGCGAGGCTTATTAGCAGGAGGCGACCATGAAGCTCAATGTCCTCGCGTTCGCGCTGGCCGCGAGCGCAATTGGCGCGTTTGGCGCCAGTGCACAGACGGTGATCGAGGAACGGCATGACCCCGCCGTGGTCATCGAGCATGATCGTCCGGATACGTCAGTTACGATCGAGAAGCGTGACGGCCTCCCGGGCACCGAGAAGAAGACGATCACCAAAGAGACGACGGGCTCGGGCGATTGTTCTTCCAAGACCGTGCACAAGGAAGACGTCACCGGTTCAACAACCGTTCACAAGACGAATTGCGACTGATCCCGCACGCAACGGGATGAACGCAAAGGGCCGCAACGCGACGCGGTCCTTTGCACGTCAGGCCGCTTTTTTCTCCATATCAGCTTTCCACTGACCGAGCGCGGCAAGGCCATTCATCTTTGCGCGATGCGCAAAAGCGCGCTGGGCGGCCGCCACGTTTTCCGATTTGCCCCTCCAGGTGGTCTGCGGCGCGTGCTGAAGCGCGCGACCGTACGAGAAGGTCAGCTTCCACGGCAAATTTCCAATTCTGTTCATGGCATCGAGATGGGCGGTCGCCTCTTCGTCACTTTGCCCACCGGAGAGGAACGCGATTCCCGGCACAGCACTTGGCACGCAGTTCTTGAGCACCTTGACGGTTTTTTCCGCCACTTCCTCAATGCCGGCGCGTTTGCCGTTCTTCTTGCCGGAGATCACCATATTGGGTTTGAGCACCATGCCTTCGAGTGCGACACGCTGGAAATAGAGCTCCTCGAATTGGGCCTTCAGCACCAGTTCAGTCACTTGATAACAACGATCAATGTCGTGATCGCCGTCCATCAGGACTTCAGGTTCGACGATCGGCACGATCTGGGCGACCTGGCAGAGCGCCGCATAGCGCGCGAGTGCATGCGTGTTGGCGCGAATGCAGGTGTAACTGGGGATGCCCGCGCCGATGTCGATGACCGCGCGCCACTTCGCGAAACGCGCACCTTGCTGGTAATATTTCGGGAGGCGGTCGGCGAGCTTGTCGAGACCGATCGTCACGACCTCATCCGGACAATTCGGCAGCGGCTTGGTGCCTTCGTCCACCTTGATACCCGGGATCGCGCCCGCCTTCTTTATCAGGTCAACCAGCGGGGTGCCGTCCTTCGCCTTCTGCCAGATGGTCTCGTCGTAGAGGATGACGCCCGAAATATGCTTCATGCCCTCGGACGAGCGGAACAGCATCTCGCGGTAGTCGCGGCGGCTGTCTTCGGTCGACTCCACACCGATCGCGTCAAAGCGCTTTTTGATGGTCCCGGAGGATTCGTCTGCCGCCAGGATGCCCTTGCCCGGCGCAACCATGGCCTGTGCGACCTTGTTCAATTCATCGAGATTCATTGCTCCCTCCATCGCATCCATTCGTGTCCCGGACGCGGTGCAGCGCAAAGCGGTGCACCGCAGATCCGGGACCTTAAAATTTGCGCCGTTGCGATCCCGGGTCTGCAGCCCGGGATGACGGCGAACTAAAGCGGTTCGCCGTCATTTTACTCTTAAGACCTCAACACCGGGCAAGGCCTTCCCTTCAAGCCACTCGAGAAATGCACCGCCGGCGGCCGAGACATAACTCAGGCGATCGGTTACACCGGCCATATTGAGCGCGGCAACCGTATCGCCACCGCCCGCTATCGAGACAAGCTCACCGGCTCCGGTCAGTTCCGCAGCGGCCTCGGCGATTTCGACCGTTCCATTGTCAAACGGTTCCATCTCGAAGGCGCCGAACGGGCCGTTCCAGACCAGTGTCTTGGTGCGCGCAAGCAATGAGACAACCTGTTCGACGCTGCGCGGGCCAATGTCGAGGATCATGTCCTTGGCGCCGACCTTTTCCGCATCGACGACGCGCGACGGTGCATGCGCCTCGAATTTCTCTGAAACGACGACATCGACCGGGAGCACGACTTCGCGCTTCGTCGCTTTAGCCTTGTCCATGATGTTGCGTGCCGTCGCAACCAGGTCGGCCTCCGCAAGTGACTTGCCGACGTTTTTTCCTTGCGCGAGCAAAAAGGTATTGGCCATCGCACCACCGATGATCAGCGCGTTTACTTTATCGAGAAGATTCCCAAGCAATTCGAGTTTGGTCGAAATCTTGGCGCCGCCGACAATTGCTGCCAATGGTCGCTCTGGGTGTTCAAGCGCCTTTGTGAGCGCTTCGAGCTCAACCTGCATGGTGCGCCCGGCGTAAGCCGGCAGTTTGTGACCAAGGCCCTCGGTGGAGGCGTGTGCACGGTGTGCGGCCGAGAAAGCATCATTGACCCAAATGTCACCCAATTTGGCGAGCGCCTGGACGAAGGCGGGATCGTTCTTCTCTTCGCCAGGGTGGAAACGAACGTTCTCGAGACAAAGGATGTCGCCGGGCTTCATGGCGACGACCGCACGTTCGGCGACCTCGCCGATGCAGTCGTCGACGAATTTTACCGGCCGCTTGATGATGCGCGCAACCTCGGCTGCCACGGGCTTCAAAGATAGCTTTGGATCGCGTCCCTTCGGGCGGCCGAAATGCGAGAGCAAGATCACTTTGCCGCCCTTGTCGGCGATCTCGGTGATTGCGGGTGCAGCGCGCTCAATGCGGGTTGAATCAGTCACAACCCCGTTCTCCACCGGCACGTTGAGATCCACGCGCACCAAAATGCGTTTGCCCTTCACGTCGACGTGGTCGAGGGTACGAAATTGAGCCATTCGGGAGATTCTCGTGTCCCGGACGCCGCTGATCGGGCGCGGCCGGTTTAGATCAACTTCCCCATCGCGACCGCTGTATCCGCCATGCGGTTCGAAAAGCCCCACTCATTGTCGTACCAGGACATCACGCGCACCAACGTGCCGTTCATGACCTTGGTCTGATCCATGTGGAAGGTGGACGAGTGCGGATCGTGGTTGAAATCGATAGAGACGTTGGGATCGTTCGTGTAGGCGAGAATCCCTTTGAGCTGCTGCTCCGAAGCGCGTTTCACCGCGTCGTTGACCTCTTCCTTTGTGGTCTGTTTCTTCGCGACGATCTTGAGGTCGATCACCGACACGTTCGGCGTTGGCACGCGAATGGCGACGCCGTCAAGCTTGCCCTTGAGTTCCGGCAGCACCAGGCCGATCGCCTTGGCGGCGCCGGTGGAGGTCGGGATCATCGATAGTGCGGCCGCGCGCGCGCGATATAGATCCTTGTGCATAGTGTCGAGCGTCGGCTGGTCACCTGTGTAAGCGTGGATCGTTGTCATGAATCCGGTCTCGATGCCCACCGCTTCGTTGAGGACCTTTGCCACAGGCGCAAGACAATTGGTCGTGCAGGAACCGTTTGAGACGACCTTGTGGTCCTTGGTCAGCTTGTCGTGGTTGACACCAAAGACCACGGTGAAATCAGCGCCATCGGCAGGCGCCGAGACCAGCACGCGTTTGGCACCGGCCGTCAGATGCGCTGAAGCTTTATCCTTCACGGTGAAGAGCCCGGTGCATTCGAGCGCAATATCCACGCCCAGATCCTTCCACGGCAGTTTCATGGGGTCGCGCTCGGCGGTGACCTTAATGGCGCCGTTGCCGACGCTGATCGTATCGCCTTTGACAGTGACCTGTCCGGGAAAGCGGCCGTGCACGCTGTCGTAACGCAACAGATGCGCATTGGTTTCGACAGGACCCAAATCGTTGATCCCGACCACCTCGATATCCTTGCGCTCGGCTTCGGCGATGGCGCGCAGGATGTTGCGGCCGATGCGGCCGAACCCGTTAATGGCAACGCGTACTGTCATAGAGTCGCTCCCGGCTCGTTCAGTCTGCCGCGGCACGATGTACCACGACACATATAGTCATCGTTTACATCTTCCCAAGTTTGGTTAGCGCCGCATGGGCGACCGCGTCTGCGGTAATTCCAAACTTCTTGTACAGTTCCTTGTATGGCGCGCTCGCTCCGAATGAGGTCATGCCGACGAAAATGCCGTCGGAACCAATAATGGCGTCCCATCCCTGACGAACGGCAGCTTCAACACCGATGTTGACGCGCGCGTCGCCGATGATGGCGCGGCGATAGTCATCTTTCTGTTCCAGGAATAGTTCGAAACAGGGAACCGAAATGACCCGCGCCGCGACGCCGCGCGCCGCCAGCACCTTTGCGCCGTCGACCGCAATCGCGACCTCCGAACCGGTGGCGAAAATCGAAACGTCTGAGCGGCCGTCGGGGCCGGCTATTTCATAAGCGCCCCGCGCGCAAATATTTTCCTCGTCGAGCCGGTTGCGCAGCTGTGGCAGGTTCTGCCGGGTCAGCGCGAGTATGCTTGGCCGGTTGCTTTCTTCGAGCGCAAGCTGCCAACACTCAACGGTTTCCACTGCATCGCAGGGACGAAACACCAGCAGGTTGGGAATCGCGCGAAGCGCCGCAAGATGTTCGACCGGTTGATGTGTCGGTCCATCTTCACCGAGGCCGATTGAATCGTGGGTCATCACATGTACGACCCGTTTGCCCATCAGCGCGGCGAGCCGAATTGCCGGGCGGCAATAATCGGAAAAAACCAGGAACGTCCCCGAATACGGAATAATGCCGCCATGCAGTGCCATGCCGTTCATTGCCGCGGCCATGCCGTGCTCGCGCACGCCATAGTGGATGAAGCGGCCGGAGAAGTCGGTGGCCGAAATGGTCTTCATGCCTTTGATGCGCGTGTTGTTGGAGCCGGTGAGGTCGGCCGAGCCACCAATCATTTCAGGCAGCACCGGAATGAGATTTTCGAGGGCGAATTCGCAGGCCGTGCGGGTGGCGATTTCCTTCGGTTGCGCCGCGAGTTTTTCTTTGACCGTGCGCACCGCATCTGCAAGTGCCTGCTTCGGCAAATCGCCTTTCATGCGTCGCTCGAATTCGGCGCGCTTGCCGCCATCGAGCCCGGCCAGCCTTTTCTTCCAATCTGCATGCGCGCCTTTTGAGCGAACTCCCGTCGCGCGCCAGGCTTTCAGGATATCGGCCGGCACGTCGAAGGGTGCGGACGTCCAGCCAAGCGTTTTGCGGGCGCCGGCGATTTCTTCTGCGCCAAGGGGCGACCCATGCGATTTCTCCGAGCCCTGTTTGGTCGGAGCCCCGAAGCCGATTTTTGTCTTGCAGGCGATCAACACGGGCTTGTCGGATGTTTGCGCCTTCTCCAGTGCCGCGCTGATTGCCGCCGGGTCGTGTCCGTCGATTCGCGAGGCGGTCCAGCCAGCGGCTTCGAAGCGCTTCACCTGATCAACACTATCGGCGAGCGACAATGCGCCGTCGATCGAAATGCCGTTGTCGTCGAACAGAACGATCAGCTTGTTGAGCTTGAGATGGCCAGCGAGCGCGATCGCTTCCTGGCTGATGCCTTCCATCAGATCGCCGTCGGAAGCGAC
>Ga0335085_10014855_pt1 | contig 11335 bp, 11 predicted proteins | sample Lox_Sample_45_FD_206712 | JGI IMG/M metagenome (GOLD analysis project Ga0335085, IMG submission 206712) | Soil microbial communities from Loxahatchee National Wildlife Refuge, Florida, United States - Lox_Sample_4.5 | ecosystem: Environmental > Terrestrial > Soil > Wetlands | place: USA... | reverse complement strand
TTGGTCTTGGTCGTCGAGCCAAAGCTCCAGTTTATCGTCTCGGACCGTGCCCCCGAGAAAGCGAACCACATCAAGATTGCGTTCCACCTCGTGTCTCGGGCGGACATCGAAGATCGTGTGCGTGAACAGGCGGTCGTAGCCCCGATTGAACTGGCGTTTACGTTTGCTGACGTTGACCGAGTAACCTACGCGCCAACGCGCCCCACTCAGACGGGTGACGAACGCGCCGTGATAGCGGTCGGCGTCCCAACGGGGGAGGACGGCGAGATCGAATCCACGCCGCGTCTGCCGCCACGCTCGCCAGTGACGTAGCAGCGGGCCGCGGCTCACATCGAAGGTCAGCACTTCGTCCACGTAAGGACAATGCTCGACGAGGTTGTGCACGAGCGGCTTCACCAGCAACGTGATTCGGGCGTTCGGCAGATTGCGCCGCAGTTCGCGCAACATCGGGATGGTCAGCACCACATCGCCAATCTCATCGAGGCGTACGACCAGCACACGTTTGATCTGCGACAGATCGATCGGCTGGTCATTGCGACGCGCGAGCGCGGCGGCGTACATGGCCGCCGGAAACGCGGCAAGATAGCGGATGACGTTGCGTAGGCGCATCAGGTCTTTCTCAGAACGCAGACTTCGTGGCCTACCTTAAGTTGCTCCGTGTTGTTGACAACCTTCAGTCCCGCCACTTGAGCGAGGAGTCCAATGGCTTTGTCTGTGAAGATATAGCAGTGCTCAACGTCGTCGAATGTCGAGTGAAACTGCGGCCCAAACGGGCGCCGGTAATTGTGCCGGTCAATCGGCGTCTGGACAATAGCAACGCCTCCGGGTTGGAGCAGTTGCGCGACCCGGCGCACGAACGCTTCTGGTTGTCGACTGTGTTCGAGGACGTCGAAAGCAAGGAAGATCTCGCACTGGGGCAAGTCGACTTCTGGAAAGAAGCCGACGCGTACATCAATCCCCACATTGTCTCGGGTCCACATTGCAGTGCGCTCGTCGGGTTCCACACCAATGCATTCGTGGCCCTTACACTTCAATGCTTCCAGCAATGCTCCGTGCGCACAGCCAACCTCAACGACTCGTCCTGTTGGCGGAGCGTACCGTTCGATCAGTGCCATCCAATAATACTGCCGGCCATCAGCCCGGTCACTTTCTTTGCGATGCTCGATCGGTGGATGACCTTTGAACTGCGTCCGGGTGTGCCAGTAGCTGTCAAACGCGTAAACGCGGTACAGTTCCTCAGCCAGTGGTGGGCGCCGGTTCACATAGCACCCACAACGTGCGCATACACCGTAGCTCGAATGCCACCGAAACGGCTGCAGTGTGCCGCCGCACCAGCACCCATCAAGATGGTCGCGACGGATGTTCCGAAACTGGCGCCTGATGAAATACCGACAAACGGGTCGGCTGGCTAGGCGAAGTGCAGCCTTCGCAGACCGAAAGGGATGAATAAAATGGCGCAGGTCAATCCTTTTTGACAACAAGACACGGCTGTAAAACTTTGCGAGACGTTGCGCCATTACGCAGACACTCAATTCAGTCTCAGCCCGTCGCAGGGCCTTGGTTGTAAGGTCGGCATGAGTTGCCGGGTCGAATACCACTCGCCGAATCGCGTCCGCCAGCGCCGAGGCGTCGCCTTCGGGCACTATAAGGCCGGCGTCGCCGATGACTTCGGGAATCGCGCCCGAATCCGAACCGATGACCGGCACGCCGCACGCCATCGCCTCGACGAGCACGCGGCCGTACTGCTCTTTCCATGTCGACGTGGTCAGCGATGGAAGCACCAACGCGTCGAAGCGATTCAAATGCTGCGCCAATTCCGCCGGCGGCATCGGGTCGAGGATTTCGAATCGTCCTTCGAGTTCGGAGCGCAGTGGTCCGCTGCCGATGAGTTGGCAACGCACCGAAGCCGGCAATGCCTCTCGCAGCACACGCAACCCTTTTTCCGGGACGAACCGGCCCACGTAGCCGACAAGCGGCTCAGTGCGGGAAGTGGCGCATTTCATCGGCTTGAAAATGTCCGTCGGTATGCCCCAAAAAATCCGCTCGAGCAGCCAGCCGTCACGACGACAATTCTTTAAGGCGTCGGTGTTGGCGACAGCGCCGCCGGTCAGCAGCGGCCAGAAGACGATTCCTTCCATTCGTCGGCGAAATGACACTGGAAGGTTGTTGAATCCGTAGAACAACACGCGTGCGTCCGGCGCGGCAGTGAGCCGCATCCAGGCGACCTGCCGAAGATAGTGCGAGGTTGGCTCGTCGAAGACGTGAATGACATCCGGTTTGATGGCTGCGATGAGTTGGCGCAGCGGGCCGGGTTCGAATCCCTTGCGGTAATCCGCCGCATCGCGCAGCGGGGCGGGAATCATCCGATAGCCGTTGGTTGTTTCCTCCTTCTCGACGCGCAACCAGCCAGTGGGGTCATAGACCGTGTCCACCTTAATCGCTTGCGGAACAATCACCGTCAGGTCGAGCGAGCAATGCTCGGCGAGCGCGGCGAAGATGGCGTGCGCGTTTTGCATGGCTCCGGCGTGATAAACGATGAGCAGGTTCACTCCACGATCCACTGATGCGGCACGAGCACGCCTTTGCCGCGCCAACCTTCGGGGTAGAGTTTGCCCGTTCCGAAAAAGTCCCCGTCCAACACGCTGAGAACCACAGCGCCTTGAATCCAGTCCTCGATTTCGCGGTTGACCTCGAGGAAAGGTGACAGGAAGTATTCGCTCTGCGTGAGCGGCAGTTGCGGGATGACGCAGCGGATCGTTCCCGACGGAGGCAGCATAAGCGGCTCGCGAAGGGTCTGCTCGGTCCAGCAGTTGAACAGGGCCTGCCCCATGCTGTCGGAGAAGGCGACAGCGACGCGCGCGTTCTGCAGCGTCTGGTTGGTCGAAGATTTGTATTCCAGTGCCACTACCAGTGGTTGCCCCGAAATGCCCTGCTCGGTAATCTTCCCGCGGCCGTCTTCGAAATGCACGCGGTTGAATCGCACGCGCCCGCGTCCCTGACGTTGCGTGTGGGCTCGCAGATCCACCGACGCGCTAGACCGCAAGCCGGCCAGATACTGGCGGACCACGTCTTGGATTTGCCCTTCGGTGGCGACCTTGCCACGCTCCAACAGAATGCCGCGTCCGCAGAAATTCAGTAGCGTTGCCATGTTGTGACTCACGAACAGAATTGTGCGGCCGAAACTGGCCACCTCGCTCATTTTGCCGAGGCACTTTTTCTGGAAGGCCGCGTCGCCGACGGCGAGCACTTCGTCCACCAACAGGATTTCCGGCTCCAGATGCGCGGCAACGGCGAACGCCAGACGCACGCGCATGCCGTTCGAATAATGTTTCACCGGCGTGTCGAGGAACTGTTCGGTCTCGGCGAAGGCGACGATTTCATCGAACTTGCGTTTGATCTCGGCGCGTCTCATCCCGAGGATCGCGCCGTTAAGATAAATGTTCTCGCGACCTGTCAGCTCGGGATGAAAACCTGTGCCGACCTCAAGCAGCGAGCCGACTCGTCCATAGACCTCGGCCTGACCTTCGGTGGGTTCGGTCACTCGCGAAAGGATTTTCAGGAGAGTGGACTTGCCGGCCCCGTTGCGACCGATGATCCCGATGACTTCGCCGTGATGGATCTCGAAGGATACGTCTTTGAGCGCCCAGATTGTTTCGGTGGATTTCCGCTTGTGGAACGGCTGCATGAGCACGTCACGCAGCGCCCGGTACGGCTCCCGTTCGCCGAGCTGGTAGCGTTTGCCGAGGGCTTCGACGCGTATAGCAAGCTCAGATGACATCCGCCAACGTCCGTTCCATGCCTCGGAAGTAACTGATTCCGAACACGAAAATCACTGCAATGACGGCACTGGAAACCAACAGCATGGCGGGGTTGGGCGGCGAGGTGGTTGCCAGCAGCGACCAGCGGAACCCTTCGACGACACCCACCATCGGGTTCAGTCCATACCACACGCGAAACCTTTCGGGCACGAGGCTGCTCGGATACACGACCGGCGTGGCGAATAGCCACACCTGCGTCAGGAAAGTCAACGTGTAGCGCACGTCGCGGAACTTCACATCGAGCGCCGAGAGCCAGAAGCTCACCCCCAAGGACGCGAGGACCGCCATCAGCAAGAAGCCTGGCGCCAGCAGAATGTTCGCCGAGATGGGAACGCCGTAAATCGCCATCAACCCGAGCAGCAGCAGGAACGCGATGGCAAAATCCAGCAGGCCCGCGAACACAACGCTGGCTGGCACGAGCAGCCGCGGGAAATAAACTTTCGTGATCACACGTTCGTTGACGACAAGGCTGGTGCTGGCTTCCGTCAGCGCTTTGGCGAAAAACTGCCACAACACGAGACCGGTGTAAGCAAACACAGGGTACGGCAGACCATCAGAAGGCACTTTTGCAAGTTTCCCGAGAAAGATGGTGAACACCACCATCGCCACGAACGGCTGGAGCACCGTCCACGCGACGCCCAGCGCGGTTTGTTTGTAGCGCACTTTGATGTCGCGCCACATCAGCATCCACAGCAGATCGCGATACTGCCACAGTTCACGCAGATTGGGCCGCGGCCAGCCATGGGAGGGACCGATGCGAGTGACAGGGATTTTCGGCGCGCTCAGCTCTTGTGCGGGAGAATTCACTGTCAACCGAGCCCAGCACAGTCGGCATGGGTGGAAACACTCACTCGATACAAGAGGTCATGCTCCGACAATTGGGACACGAGTTGGTACCACGGCGACAAGAGTGAATCGAGCGCTTCGCGGCTATGGGTTTCGATCAGCATAAAGGTGGGGCGATGTCGGGAAAAATCGAGGCCCCTTAGCGCGTTCAACTCGTAATATTCTACATCCAGAGACAACAGGTCAACTCTGGCCACGTGGTGTCTGTCGAGCAGCGAAGACAGCGAAGCTGCTGGCACGGTCAGTTCATAACTTGTCGTGCGTTGAATCTCGCAGCCGTTGCGAATGTAAGCCAGTTCTTCCTGTTCGGACTTCATCGAGCCCTTGACGACCGACATCAGATTGCAGTAGCGCATGACGATGGTCGGCTGACGAAACCATAGGGGCACCAATGCCACGTTCTCGACGACGCAGCGGGGACGATTCCTTCGGCATCGGGCAGCCAGTTCGGGAATCGGCTCGACCAGCAGGCCGGTCCAACCTCGATGCCGCTCAAAGTAGAGCGAGTTGCTTTGATTGATTCCGTCGTTGGCTCCAGCCTCCACAAAGAATCCATTCTCGAAGTCCACAAACTTCGCCAGCTCCAGATCCAATCCATCCAGCGCTGCGCTGCCACGAAACAGGCGATATTTCCTGAGCGCTCTCTTGAGAATCGGGGATCGTCGCGTCGTCATCTTATTGATGCTACGACCTTAATATAGCTGACCCTGGCTCGGGAACTCCATCAAAATAGTTTGTTTGACCAGTCGTTCAGGCGTTTTGTATTCTCAGTAGCCGGTAGGAATTGTGGGGATGACCAAACGGATTCTTTTTCTCTATCTCACAAAGCATTCGGGCCATTACGCGGCAGCGGTGGCCATCGAGCAGGCGGCACTTCGGCTCGACGGACACATCGAGACGATGTTGTTGGACTCATTCAGTCACACCAATCCCGTATTGTCCAAGGTGACGCTTAAGGCCTATCTGGCTGCACTCAGAGCGGCGCCGGAGATTTGGGAGTGGATGTACGACAATCCTGAATTCAAGGAGCGGACGGCGCGGATCCGCGATTTGCTGAACCGGGGCAATTCGAAGAAACTTCAGTACCTGCTCGCTGAATTCCAGCCCGACATCGTCGTGTGCACCCAGGCGTTCGCTTGCGGCGTACTCGCTTCGTGGAAACAGCGCATGGGAACCGACCGGCCCGGGTTGGTGGGCGTGCTCACAGATTTCGTGGCGCATCGATACTGGGCGCACGAGAAGGTCAATCTGTATGTCGCGCCGAATGACGAGACGATGCAATCGCTGTTGTCGCAGGGTGTGCCGGCCGAGCGCGTTCGCGTGCACGGGATACCGGTTGGGGATCGATTCACAGAGACCACGGACAAGGTAGCCGTGTACAAGAGTCTGGGCCTCAAATCTGGTATGCCCATGATCCTGGTCATGGGCGGTAGTCTGGGATTGGGCCCGATGAAGTCGGTGATTCGCAAGCTGGACAAGTTGCCTCAGCCGTTTAATATCGTCGCGGTCACCGGCAAGAACGAGGAACTAAAGGAGCGCCTCGAACGGCGCGGTCAGAAGCTGCGGCATCCCACCAAGGTGTTCGGCTTTGTCGAGAACGTCCACGAACTGATGGACATAGCCGAGCTCGTCGTGACCAAGCCCGGCGGCATCACCACGGCCGAGTGTTTGGTCAAACGCCTGCCGATGATCATCATCAATCCGATACCGGGCCAGGAAGCCAAGAACACCGAGTTCCTGTTGTCACACAACGTGGCGGTCGAAGCCGAAGATGCAAGTGACGTGATGCTGTTCGTGGACGAATTCTTGCGCAACCCCGAGAAGCTTCGCCACATGCGCGATGCGGCGCGCTTGTTAGGCCGACCGCGAGCGGCGTTGCATGCCGCACACGACATCCTCGGGCTTGCCACCGCCCAATGGCCGTCGGCGCTGGTGACCGCGTCAGGGTAGCACGTGAAATACCTGCAGTTGAAGTTCGCGGAATTCCTGTCGCGGCTGCTGCCGCGCCGGGTGGGTTACGGTGTGGCGCGGCGCATGGCCGACGTGTACGTTCTGCTCGACCGGCGCGGCCGCGAATGCGTCATCAGCAACCTCCAGCGCATCCACAGCCACAGCGGCGTGAACCTCTCCCGGCGCGCCCTGCGAGTGCTGGCGCGCGAGAACTTCCTGAACTTCGCCAAGTATCTCGTCGACTTCTTTCATTTCATGCACCTGTCGCCCGAGCGGATGAATCGGCTCATCGATTTCGGCGTGGTCCCGCAGGTGTTGGATGAGTTGCTGGCGAAGGGCAAGGGAGTGATCGTCCTCAGCGCCCATCTTGGCAACTGGGAACTCGGCGCGGCGGCGCTCGCCCAGCGGGGCTATCCGTTCCACGCCGTGGCGCTGTGGCAGCCCGACCCGAAACTCAACGCGTTGTACCAGAGCTATCGGACGCGCCGGCAGATTCGCCCAATTCCCTTTGGCCGGGCAGCCCGCGAGTGTATCGCCGTGTTACGCCACAACGAAATCGTCGCCGTAGTCGGCGACCGGGATTTCACGGGCGCGCGCGACACGGTGGAGTTTTTTGGGCAACCCGCGCGGCTGCCCGAAGGCCCGGCCAAACTGGCGCTGGCGACCGGGGCGCCAATTCTGCCAACTTTCATGGTGCGGACGGCAGACGACAAGTTCACCTACGCGCTCGGCGAACCGATCTGGGCCGACAAGAAGCGCGCTGAACTTCCAGACGTGATGCGACGAATCGCGCAGGCGTTGGAACGCGTCATCAGCGAGCACAGCGAACAGTGGTTTTTGTTCCACGATTTGTGGGACGTGGAAACCGACTGGCTGCTGGCCACCACCACCGCGTTCGGTGCGCCCCCGACGAACGCGCCATCCGCCACTGCGCTTCCTTCGAATCCGGCGCATGAGTGACCGCGTCGTTGCGTTAATCCCCGCGTTCAATGAGGCGGCGCGCGTGGCGGATGTTGTCAACCGGGCGCTTCCACAGGTGAGCGAAGTCGTGGTGATTGACGATGGCTCCACCGACGGGACGGCCAGCGTTGCTCAGGCGGCCGGCGCGCAGGTAATCCAGCACGGGCACAACAGAGGCAAGGGGGCGGCCATCGTCACCGCGCTGGATTACTTCAACAAGTCGGGAGCCGAATTCGCGGTTCTGCTCGACGCCGATGGCCAGCACGACCCAGCCGAGATCCCAAAGTTGGTCGCCGCCGCGACTGAATCCGGTGCGTCGATCGTCGTGGGCACGCGTATGAGCCACACGCGAGAGATGCCGCTCGTGCGCAAGTGGACGAACCGATTCACGTCGTGGGCAACAGGCAAGCTGGCGCGTCAACCCGTGCCCGACAGCCAATGCGGCTACCGGCTGGTGCGGCGAAGCGTGTTGAAGGATTTGAAATTGGAAACGAGCCGATTCGAGACCGAGACCGAAATGCTGATTCAGGCCGGGCGCGCCGGTCACAAGATTGCCAGCATTCCCATCCGGACAATCTACGGCGACGAAGCCCGCGCCAGTCACATTCGCCCGTGGCGTGATACCGTGCGGTTCTTCAAGCTGGTCAAAAGATATTGGCCGTGATAGACAGTGCGGCCTTTCATGGAATGGATTCACAACGTGGTGGATTTGTTTCTGCATCTGGATCGTCACCTGAACGATGCGATGCAGGCCCACGGGACAGCGTGGACGTATGCGGTGTTATTCATCATCATCTTTTCGGAGACCGGGTTCGTGGTCACGCCGTTTTTGCCGGGCGACTCGCTGCTGTTTGCGGCGGGAGCATTGGCGGCGTCGCCGGGAAGTCCGATGAATGTGATGGTGGTGGTCGTGTTGCTGATCGTCGCGGCAGTGGCCGGCAACACGACAAACTACTTTGTCGGCCGGTTATTCGGCGACAAGCTGTCGGTGAAGTTTCCACGCATCGTCAAGCCGGAGTATCTGGCGAAGACGCACGCGTTTTACGAGAAATACGGCGGCGAGACGATCATCATCACCCGGTTCGTGCCGATCGTACGGACGTTTGCGCCATTCGTGGCCGGGGTGGGGCACATGACGTATTTGCGGTTCACGGCGTACAACGTGGCCGGGGGCGTGTTGTGGGTCGGGCTGCTGACGTTCGGCGGGTACTGGTTTGGCGGGCTGCCGTGGGTGAAGACGCACTTTGCAATCGTGGAGCTGGCGATCATCATCTTGTCGGTGATGCCGATGGTGATTGAGTTCTTGCGTGCGCGCAGGAAAGTGTGATTAAGTAGCGTGGTCGGCCGGGACGTAGCGCAGTTTGGCTAGCGCGCTTGGTTCGGGACCAAGAGGTCGCGGGTTCAAATCCCGCCGTCCCGACCATCCTTCACTTTTGGCCAGGCGACTTCTGGGCGCCGAGTTCAACATGGAATTTGTGGAGGAAACGGTGGAATACAGGCACGAACAGCACTCCCACGATGGTGACAAACGCCACGCCGCTAAACAACGCGTAGAACGACGCGAAAAGTTTGCCTGCCGTCGTTTGCAGCGGGTAAACGGGGCCTTCCCCCGAGAGGATCATCGCAGCTTCCAACAGCGCATCGAGCCATGGCAGCTTTTCGGTGAAGTGATAACCAACGATTCCGAGGCACAACGAGCCGAACACAATCGCCGCGGCGAACATGGCATGTCGCACCACCCGTTGTGCATACGCGGGACTCGGCAACAGCGGCTCGCGGCGATGTTCGAAATGCATCGGCGGCGCCGCAGTTCAGTGAGGTAGCCACATCGGTTTCGCGTGGAATTTCACGCCGCCGGTGTGCTCAAACACTTTGATGAGTTTGCCGAACCAGATCAACAGCGCGTCGAACCGGTGCTTCAGGGCCTCCTCTGGCTGCTCCTCGTGCGTCACGCCGCCGAGCGTTAGGTGTTGCGACAACTTCGGCACAGTCATGGCGCGCGTGCGGCGCGTTAACTCGGCCTGCCACCGTTCCAGCGCCGTGAGGCGCGCGTCGATGGAATTGCCCATGGGTTTGATGGCTCTGAGCACGTCCTTGTCACCCGAGTTGAGCCGGCCGAATTTGACGAACATGTCGACAATTTGCGGACACAGGTGTTCCAATCCCTCCAGGTGCTCAAATGTGGGTGGCAAAGGAGCCACTTGCTCAGCGGGCTGCATCGACTTTCCCAAGCCTGCGGTGATCGGCGCGGTGGCGGCTTGGGGTGTGACGTGGATTTTCGCGCGGTGTTCGCCAACGTGCAATACGGGTCGCTGCGCGTGCTCGGCCTGGATTTCCTCCTCCAGTTGTTGGGGTGCGCCGAGTTCGAGAATGACCATACGCGTCGCCGGGTCGACGCTCGCATGTACCGACTTGGCCCTGAACAGTTCCTGCATGCCTTCAACGCTATGAAGGTTGTCGAAATTGAGCAGTTCTCGGTGGATCATCTGATCGATGATCGCCAGAACTTCTTCGGGAGGGACAGCCAGTTGCAGTCCGAGATGGTCGTGCAATGCCTGCGCAATGTGATCTAGGTTCGGATGCTTCTCTTGACCTTTGCCAAACAATCCGCCAAGCAGCGACATAGTGACCTCCCACGGGATGACAGCATTATGTTAACGCGAGAAGGCTGGCCGATGCAAGCCTGCGTTTCAGATGGCCTGTGTTAGCCACCACAAATCTTGCAGGGGCGGCCATCATTCGGTCCGCATGGTCGCGTAGTCATTCCATTGAAATAACGGCAACTGCTGTTGTGGCGGATCCCGTCGGCGGAGATTCGAAACTGCGCCGTCTGAGTAGCATTCGTACCGACGGTCGCGACGGCCGACGACTGACGCGGCTCAGTGGAAGGAGGGGTTTGTTGCGCCGTTCGCGTGTTGGTGGACCGGGCCCAAGCGCCCCTGCGGGCAGCTTTCGCTTGGCGCTCCAGACTCCGAAGCTTGGCTCTTTCGTTCGTCGCGGTGGTGCCGTCAGGAAGTTGCGCTCGCGCGCCGTAGACGCGAGCCAAGCCGTTCTCTACCAGCGCTTCTCCGAGGTCACGTCCGTTGAAACGAACGAACGCGTAGTAGCGTGGCAGCGCGCTGCGACCCTTCGCGTCTTCCCAGCGGGTGAGCACGTCGAATGTCCCACTCAGTCTTGTGGCAGCAAACTGTCTTGCGGTCTCGCCAACCGAGAGTGCGTTTTGTTTGGAAATGCTGAAATACCTAGCCTGTTCCTCGACGCGCTTGGACACGCTGTCGTCGGTCTCGGGCGCATCAACGAAGTAAAGCCGAAAGATATACTCGCGGCCATTGCAGACCACATGAAAGCTATCACCGTCATTTGCTGGATTGGGTCTGAGCTGACAATTGGACAGGGTGACCCAGCCGACTTGGGGCCTGGAGGCGGCAGCCTCGGTCGAGATGAGGAGTGCAACTAGCAAACGGAGCGAAGTCCAGCGCAGCATTGCATATGGATTATCACCGTGTTCACCTCGGAAGCAAGCTCCCGCTGGGGCGCAGCGCGGCACTGCCACTCGCTTGACCTCGGTGCGGTTTATTTGTAGTCTCGCCCGTTACAACGCCATGCAGATGCGCGCGCATGTGGTTTATTCGGGAAGAGTGCAAGGTGTCGGATTTCGGTACAGCGCGCGAGAAGTCGCGTGCGGGTACGAAGTGACAGGATACGTGAGAAATCTCCCGGACGGCCGCGTCGAATTGGTGGCCGAGGGAGATGAACAGGAA
>Ga0335085_10014854_pt1 | contig 11335 bp, 14 predicted proteins | sample Lox_Sample_45_FD_206712 | JGI IMG/M metagenome (GOLD analysis project Ga0335085, IMG submission 206712) | Soil microbial communities from Loxahatchee National Wildlife Refuge, Florida, United States - Lox_Sample_4.5 | ecosystem: Environmental > Terrestrial > Soil > Wetlands | place: USA... | reverse complement strand
AACTAATTCAATTTTGGTAGGTCGTGGCGGATTCGAACCGCCGACCAACGGATTAAAAGTCCGCTGCTCTACCAGGCTGAGCTAACGACCCGAATAATGAAACGTTGGATTTTATATTTACGGCCCTCTAACCGCAAATCGAATTGTTCCCCAAAATCGTGCCGAATCCGCGAATCAGGATTCGTGCGGCATTTTCCAGTATTGGTATTTCATCGTCAGTGCAGCACCCGTGACGATGGCGAAGAACGTGATGATCGAGCCCAGCGCCAGCGTGGAAAAGCCGGTGATTCCCTGCCCTATGGTGCATCCCAAGGCCGTCACGCCGCCAAACCCCATAAGCACTCCTCCCAGCATGTGGTTGGCGGTGTCCTTGGCGTCGCGAAAACCTTGCATGCGGAAATTCTTGCTAAATGTGGCGTGCGCGAAAGATCCGGCAATAACGCCTGCGACTGCTGCAATTCCAAAGCTAACGTGCAAAGAACTGTCGCTCCAAAGCATCAGCAGTTCAAGGCTGTATCCCAGCGGCGCGACAAACGTCAACGATTCGGCCGCACGCGTGTTGGTGCCGAAGAAAGTCATCTCCAGCGTATCGGGATTCTCTGCATAGCCGATATGACCGGTTACATACCAACCGCCCACCACGACCAGGCCCACGGCCAGCCCGGCAAAAACGTAATTGCGGTTGCTACGGAAGCGATGGTCCTTGAAAACGAAGGCAAGAATCACCGCGGCAACAATTCCCGCTACTGCAATTTGCAGCGTTTGCTTGCCGATTCCGATCACTCCAGACAATAGTGTCGGCAGATCCTGCCCGTTTATTCCGTAAGCAAGAAAATTGACCGCCACCGGTTCGATGTAACCCGTCCGCCACACGCCGAACAGCCCTTTCAGCGTCATGTACGAGGAAATTCCCAGGAACGCAAAAACAACCAAAGATCTCAAATCGCCAGCGCCTAGGCGTATCAGGGTCTTGCTGCCGCAGCCGGAAGCAAGCGTCATTCCGACGCCGAAGACTAGGCCCCCGAGAATATGCGCGAGCCAGGTGAAATCAGGTGCGAGGTAAATGGACTTGGACAAATCGATGTACCCCAGCGCCTGCAACCCGTTGGCGCCGAGAATAGCGATCGCGATGGACAAGAGCCACATGCGCATGCGCGACCAATCGCCCATGTTGACCATGTCGGATACGGCGCCCATGGTGCAGAAATTGGCCTGGTGTCCGACTGCGCCGAAAATAAACGCCAGCACAAAGCCGCCCCACGCAACGATATTTGCCAGATGAGCGCTTGATTGCACAACAAGGAATTCTAAAGCAAATGCTGCGTGCTTGAGAGATCTTTAGCGTGCATTCCGGTAGCGCGCAGGATCATTCAAGCCGGCGGCCGCAAAACCATCGCGTCTTAAGCGGCAGGAATCGCACTGGCCGCATGCGAGCCCGTCGTCCGTTGTCTGGTAGCATGAGACAGTCAGGGCGAAGTCCACGCCCAGCCTCAGACCCCGGCGGATAATCTCAGCTTTGGACAAGGCGATAAGAGGCGCATGAACGGAGAGCTTGCTGCCCTCGACTGCCGCCTTGGTCGCAAGATTTGCCATTTTCTCGAAGGCGGCAATGTATTCGGGCCGGCAATCCGGGTAGCCGGAATAATCGACCGCGTTCGCGCCGATGAAAATATCGCTACTTGAGATTGTCTCGGCCCAAGCCAGGGCCAGCGACAGCATTATGGTGTTGCGCGCCGGCACATACGTTGCCGGAATCCCGGCTGAAGGCGCAAGCGGAACATCGATCGTCCTATCAGTCAGCGCCGAGCCACCGAATACCGTCAGATCAACCTGAAACACCCGGTGCTCGAACACTTGCAGCGCTTTGGCAATGCGTTTTGCCGCCTTTAGCTCCACGCGGTGGCGCTGGCCATAATCCACGCTGAGCGCATAGCACTGGAATTCCTGATCTTGGGCGACGGCCAGCGTGGTAGCCGAGTCCAGCCCGCCAGACAGAAGGACTACCGCTTTTTTCATTGGAATATTGGGAACCGGAGATCAAAAAAAAGTGATTGTAAAAATGAGAATTTGACTTTGAGGCGAGGCGCGAGCTTTGATCATCGCGGAGAGTATATGATCAATATATAAGCATTCGAGCAAAGCAAGCAACAAAGTATCGGAGCCAAGGATGCAGCTTTGCTCAATGCCCCGGCACTTCGCCCCACAGGTATTTATGCAATTGAATCTGCATCCGCACCGGAAGTCGGTCGCGCAAAATCCAGTCTGCCAAAGTTTTTTCGGCCAGTTTCTTATAAGCGGGAGAAAACAGAACCGGGCAGACATTCGCGAGATTGCGTTTGCGTACCTGTTCCACCGCCCAAAGATAATCCGGCGCATCGCATATTACAAACTTAATTTCATCCTGTCGCGTGAGATGCGCAAGATTGCTCCACAAATTCTTCCCGACTTCTCCCGAGCCGGGCGTCTTGATGTCAAGGACTTTCGCCACCCGGACATCTAACCCGGAAACATCCAGCGCGCCGCTGGTTTCGAGCGACACTAAATAACCCGCGTTGCAAAGTTCATGCAGCAACTGGGGGCAATTTTTCTGCGCCAATGGCTCGCCGCCGGTGACGGTCACGAACTGCGCATGGTGCGAGGCGACCTGCGCCATGATTGCAGCAATCGACATGGTCTCGCCCCCGTGAAACGCGTACTCAGTGTCACAATAGTCGCAGCGCAGCGGGCAGCCGGTCAGACGGATAAAAACCGTCGGCATACCTACTCGACTGGTTTCGCCCTGCAAGGAATAGAAAATTTCGGTGACCCGCAACCGCGTTTCCAGCAGGCGCGCATCGGAAATGGAATTCATGAGAGAAATTACTTGATCGCGCTGAGCCGCTTCTTCGCCTTGTCCGCGGCGTCGCTTACCGGATATTTGGCAATCAGTTCCTTGAGCGTTTTTTTTGCCGCCGTGTCATTCCCGAGTTCCTGCTGTGAGCTCGCTATATTGAGCATTGCATCAGGCGCCTTCGAGCTGTCAGGGTAGACATCTAGAAGTTTCTGCTGGCTGGCAATTGCGTTCTTGAAGTCGCGCTGCGCAAAATAGGCATTGCCAATCCAGTACTGTGCGCTTGAAGCAAGATTGCTTGAAGGGTACTCCTTAATGAAATTCTGAAACGCCGTTACGGCTCCCGCGTAATTCCCAGCCTTGAAAAGATTATAAGCGGTCTCATAACTCTTGGTTTCCGTTTCAGCATTGGCGCCGCCCGGTTTTCCAGGCTTCGCACCCCCGATCTCCGGCGCCGGCGCGAGCGTCTGCGAACTCTGTTCCAAGCGGCGTAGCCGCGTGTCCAAGTCGACGTAAAAGTCCTTTTGTCGCTTTTCAATTGATTCGATATCGTTCGCCTGGACTTCGATTTGACCCCTGAGCTTGTCGAGATCGACTTTTAACGCTTGTATTTGCGTGAGCAGGTCGAGAAGACCCTGGTTTTTCGCGGCCTGCTCGAGCCTCATGACGCGCGTTTCTAAAGCATGATTTTGAGTCTGCAGCTCAACAATCTGCTGTTGTTGCTGATCGATTCTCCTGCGCGCTTCGTCGTCCGTTGTTAAACCGGCACAACCCGCCGCAGCCGCGACGAGCGCGGCGCTAAACAAAACCGAGAATCGCAAAACGGGTTACTCGCCTTGATAGACGATGTCGGCCCGGCGATTGCGCCACCAGCACTGCTCGTTATGCTCGGTGCAAACCGGTTTTTCCTTGCCAAAGCTAACGGTCTGGATGTTACTTCCAGAGGCACCCGCCGCTATCAGCGCTTGCTTGACCGAATCGGCGCGGCGCTGGCCGAGCCCCAAATTGTATTCGCGGCTGCCGCGCTCATCGCAATTACCCTGTACGGTGACTCGGGCAGAGGCGTTACCGGCCATATATTCCGCATTTGTCTGCACCACCAGTACGTACTCCTGCTTGATGTTTGACTTATCGAAGTCAAAATGAACGCTGCGGTCAGTCGGCATGCCGGGCGCTTGAGCTACGGGCTGGGCCGCTGGCTGCTCGCCAAAGGTCTGGGTTGTGCCCTTGGCAACGCCCATCTCGGGTTGTGTTTCCTGCGATTCTTGTTTCGCTTCCTTGCTGGCGCAAGCGGCAAGCAGGCCCGCCAGCAATATAATGAACACGGATTTCTTCATTTTGTGTCTCCTTTCGTTGATTTAAAACGGGAAGTTGCTATTGCGCTTTCAAAAAAGGGCCCCACGAGGGTTCGCGTATGTCTCCAGTCTGAACAGTGAGACGTTCTTTCACTCTACCATCACTTGAAACCGCTGCCAATATACCACGCCCGTTGTTTACCGTTGCGTAAAGGATAATTTTGCCGTTCGGAGCGTAGGTCGGCGATTCATTGAGCAAGGAATTCGTCAGCACCTGCACTTGACGCGTCGCCAAATCTTCTACCGCCACATTGAAACGCCCGTCAGTGCCTTCCTGGATAAAGACAAAACTTTTCCCATCCGGGCTGAAGCGCGGAGACACGTTGTAATTGCCCTCGAAAGTAAGGCGCTCAGGTGTCCCGCCGCCTGCGGTCATACGGTATATTTGCGGCGATCCACCGCGGTCCGAGGTGAATATGATCCATTTGCCGTCGCTTGAAAAATTGGGCTCGGTGTCAATTGCGTCGCTGTACGTGATGCGCCGCAAACCGCTGCCATCGGGATTCACCAAATAGATTTGCGACGGGCCGTCCTTGGTGAGCACGATCGCGAGACGCTTGCCGTCTGGAGCCCAAGCCGGCGCGCTATTGCTGCCCGGATAATTCGCTATCAATGTACGTTGTCCCGTTAAAAGCGATTGCACGTAAACGATCGCCCGTCCGCGCTCGAACGACACATAGGCGATCCGCGTGCCATCAGGCGACCACGCAGGCGAAATGATGGATTCGTGCGAAGTGACTATAGTCTGGGAATTGTAGCCGTCAGCATCGGCAATTTGCAGTTCGTACTTATTGGGCTGTCTTAGCACATAACAGATTTTGGTGCTGAAAACGCCCGGATCCCCGGTGAGTTTCTCATAAACCACGTCGGCGATTTTGTGCGCCGTAAGACGCAATTGCGCAACGACGACGCTGTAGCTGTATCCCGCGAGTTGCACTTGCTTGGTCACATCCAAAAGACGGAATCGCACTTCCAGCTTGCCGTCGGGCTGCGGTCTGACCGAACCGATGACCAACGCATCTGCGTTCCGCGCCTTCCAGTCGGAAAAATGTACATCGCTGAATTCCGCCGGCAACGGGGTGATGCCGCCCGTGTCCACTAGCTTGAACAGCCCGCTGCGCACCAGATCGGCACCGACAACTTGGGTAATGTTTTGTGGCAGCCCCTGTTCTCCCGCAAACGGGACTATCGCGATTGGAATCTGCGTCGCCCCACCACCGATGATCTCAATGGTGAGTTCCGCGCGAAGCGGGCCCGCGCAAAAAAACAACAGTGGGAAAATTATTATTGCCAAAGCGCCACTCAGCGCGGACCTCGCATGAATGCGCTTGATGGTTTTAAAGGTCATTGCGCGCCATTATAGCGTAGAGGAACAGCCTCTGACACACTGAAACGGATTTGCCCTACAGGAAAGCAATGGACGCGCAACGCCAAGCGCGTTTTATGCTGGAACATCGATCGAGCCAAGTAACAAAGCAAGCGCGCTTTTTTTGCCGCAACCCTGCGGAGCGGCACGGTTTTCACCCCGTGCCCCAGCCGCTTGGCGCTTGTTGGAGAGCAATCCAACTTCGCCGCCCGCTGCGCAGCCCGTACCCGAAACCGACGCCGTGGCACGATTCGCTTCACCGTGTTAGAGGCTCTCAATCGTTGGGGCGGAACCGCAAATCAAGGACACGGAAATTTGGGAACTGGGTAGGATCGGAAGGAAGCGGCAGCGGCTGCGCATTATATATGGCGCGCTCAATCGAGTTGTCATACGCGGGGAAACCGCTGCTTTTCTCCATTTGCGCGCTTAATACTTCGCCGTCCGGAAGCAGAACCACCTTGTATACTGCCTGTGGGTTGCCTTTCATGTCGGGCGGCACCACGACATAGCTTCGAATCTTGGCCTGGATTTTATTTATGTAGTCTGCAATCAGGCGACTTTGTGCGGCTTGTTGATCGGCCTGCAGTTGTTGAATTGCATTCTCCTTATCCCGCTGCAACTGCAAAGCCTCATCTTCCTTGGCCAACTGCTCTTTGACAAAGCTTTGTTGCTCAGCTTCGATCTTGCGCTTGTTTTCGGCGATTTTCTGCTGCTCGAGCTTAAGTTTCTCCGCTTCTTCTTTTTCCGCTTTTTCCTTTTCGGCCTTTTCTTTTTCAGCTTTTTGTCTTAAAAGAATATCTGGATTGATCGGTTCCGGCTTCGGCTCCGGTTTTGCTTCCGGCTTTGCCTCGGGCACAGGTTCAGGCTTCACTTGCGGTTTTGGCGGAGGAGCAGCTTCGATTTCATGAGGAGGTTGCGGCAGCACGACCGGCCGGGGCGGCGCAGGAAGATTGCTCCATAGATCAACGGTGGTCACTTGTGGATATCTGCTTTGCCAGCTCAGGCCGAATACCAGCAATCCTAGAAACAGGACGTGCATGAGTATCGCGAGAAAAGCTGCGGCGCCCCGACCCGGCTCCGGCTCGCCAGTGAAACGCATCACCCAGACCTCGGCTTTACCAACAGTCCGATTTTTTTCACCTGATTTTGCTGCAACATATCCATTACCTTTAATACGTCTTCGTACCGCACGTTCTTATCCGCTGCGATTACCACCGGCTGGTCGGGATTTTTGCTCTGCTTCACTTTGATCGCCTGAATCAGTTCTTCCCTGGACACCACGCGTTCCGATGGAGAAATCGACCGGTCGCGCAAAAGTAGCGTGTTATTGGCCTTAATGCCAACTTCCAATGGCGCGACCGGCGGAGTCAGCGATTTGCCGATTTGCGGCAGGTCGATTTCCCCGGGATTGATGAGCGGCGCGGTAATCATGAAGATGACCAGCAGGACCAGCATCACATCAATATAAGGGACGACGTTAATTTGATTCATCAGGCGGAGTCCCTGGCGACGTTCCCTCATACGTGCGTCTGCCTCTGCAGAATATTCGAAAACTCTTCCATGAAGCTTTCAAAGCGGATCGCAAGGCGTTCAATGTCGCGCGCATAGCGGTTGTAAGCCACCACCGCAGGTATCGCGGCGAACAACCCCATGGCGGTGGCCACAAGCGCTTCCGCTATCCCGGGTGCCACGTGCGCAAGTGTGGCTTGCGCCACATTGGAAAGACCACGGAAAGCGTTCATGATTCCCCACACAGTGCCAAACAGCCCGACATAAGGGCTCACCGATCCCACCGTTGCGAGAAACGACAAATGGGTTTCCAGGCGGTCTATCTCCCTTTGGTAGGTTGCGGTCATGGCGCGCCGCGTGCCGTCCATCACCACGCTGATGTCCACGCCCCTCTGGTGCTTGAACTTGGCAAATTCGCGGAAGCCCGCTTCAAAGATTCTTTCCAGGCTGCCCGCGCGGCGCCGCGCGTTCACTACGGCTTGATATAGGCTGTTCAAGTCCTTGCCGCTCCAGAAGTCCTTTTCGAAATCCTCGGTGCGCCGGATAGCGCGACTGATGACGAACATCTTGATGAATATGTACCACCAGGATATCAGCGACACCAGCAGCAGTAGCAGCAAGACCAGCTGTACCAGCACGCTGGCGTTAGCAACCATTCCGAATAAAGTCAAATCCTGAGTAATATTGAGTTTCACAGGTACATTCCAAGTTTTTCGATTATGGCGGCCGGTATTTTAACGGGCTTGAAGGAAGTGGACCCTACGCATGCCAGCCTTACGCGCGCGTCTGCCAGCAACACCTGCCCGCGGCGCACGCTTTGCGCCAGCGCGATCTGGCCTTTTCGGATTTCTTCAAGTTCTACCGTTACCCCAAGCAAGTCGTTGAACAGCGCGGGCTTGAGATAATCCACAGTGATTGCCCGCACTACAAAAATCACGCCTTGTTCATGCAGCAAGTCAGTTTGTTCGAAACCAAATGAGCGCAGCCACTCGGCGCGGGCCCGCTCAAGAAATCTGAGATAGTTGGCGTAGTACACCACGCCGCCGCTGTCGGTGTCCTCGTAATAGACCCGTATCGGCCAACTAAATGTCCCGCTCGGCGTCACTCCTTCCACAGCTCGCCGGTCGCATTATTTGTGGGCCTTGCCAGGCCGAAGTGCCGGTATGCGATGGCGGTCGCCATGCGACCGCGCGGCGTGCGCTGCAGATAACCCTGCTGGATCAGATACGGCTCCAGCACGTCTTCAATCGTGTCGCGCTCCTCTCCTATAGCCGCGGCAAGATTATCCACCCCAACCGGGCCGCCGGCGAATTTCTCCATAACCGCGAGCAGCAGTTTGCGGTCCATCACATCGAGCCCAATGGCGTCCACGTCCAACATTCTCAAAGCCGCGTCGGCGATTTCGCGGCTGATTGCTCCCTTGGCCTTTACTTCCGCATAATCGCGTACTCGGCGCAGCAGCCGGTTGGCAATTCGCGGGGTGCCCCGCGCGCGGCCGGCGATTTCCTGCGCGCCGTCAGCGCTGATTTCCACGTTCAGCAGCCGCGCGGAGCGAACTACGATCTGCATCAATTCCTCGGCCGAATAAAATTCCAGTCGCGCCACAATGCCAAAGCGGTCACGAAGCGGATTGGTCAGCATGCCCGCTCGGGTGGTGGCCCCGATCAAGGTAAATGCCGGTAAATCAAGTTTCACCGAACGGGCCGCCGGGCCTTCACCTATCATAATGTCTATCTGGTACTCTTCCAGAGCCGGGTAAAGAATCTCCTCGACCACAGCACTCAAGCGATGGATTTCATCGATAAACAGAACATCGTCCGGCTCAAGATTGGTAAGTATCGCTGCGAGATCGCCAGCGCGTTCTAGCACTGGGCCCGAGGTGTGGCGCAGGTTTACTCCCATTTCCCGCGCGATAATGTGCGCGAGCGTGGTTTTGCCCAGTCCGGGCGGTCCAAACAACAAAACGTGATCCAGCGACTCGCTGCGCTGGCGTGCAGCCTTGATGAAGACTTCCAGTTGCGCGCGGATTTTTTCCTGGCCGATATATTCGCTTAAGCTTTTAGGGCGAAGAGTTCGCTCCAGCGCTTCTTCCTGGGGAGACAGGGGTGCAGCGGTAATCAGGCGGTCGGTCTCGATCATTCCGCAAGGGGTCTGGCGTAAGGGGTGGGTGGCAAAAGCATCTGCGGGTGCATTTGTATTCTGCTCCTTGACTCTTTGCTCGTTGCGTCTCACCCCTTCGACAATAATTTCAGCGCCTGGCGTATGCCATCCGCGACCGGCAAATTGTCGGACAATTGCTCGATTGCCCACCCAGCTTCGCGCTCATTATAGCCCAACGCCAGCAGCGCATTGAGAACATCCTGGCTTCTGATTACTGGCGGAGCACCTTCGGGGCTTAGGATAAATTCCAGTTTTCCGCGCAATTCCAGAAGCAGTCGCTCCGCCGTCTTTTTGCCGATGCCCGGAATCTTGGTGAGCCGCGCGCTGTCTTCCGCGCGAACCGCATGCTGCAAATCGGCCACGCTCAAGCCGCTTAAAACCGCGAGCGCAGTGCGCGCGCCCACTCCGGATATTTTAAGCAACTGGCGAAAAGCGGTGCGCTCCGCTTCGCTGCCGAAACCAAATAGCAAATGCGCGTCTTCGCGCACCAGCAAATGCGTGTGCAGCGTTACCTCGCTGCCGATCGAGGGCAATTGGTAAAAGGTGCTCATCGGCACGTCAATTTCATAACCCACGCCCTGCACGTCAAGCAAAACCAAAGGCGGGTGCTTTTCGATTAATGTACCGGTGATGCGTCCTATCACACCAACCTCCCTTTTTTGATTCTGTGACCCGTGGCCCCAAGTTTGCCGAAACCCGCATGCGCATGACAAATGGCGCAAGCTAAAGCGTCCGCCGCGTCGAGACTGGGGATGCCGGTCAGGCGTAGAAGCCTGCTTACCATTTCCTGAACCTGTTCTTTTTTAGCATGGCCCGTACCGACCACCGCCTGCTTAACCTGCAAAGCCGTGTATTCCGACAACGGTAAATCCTTTTCCACCACAGCACAGATCGCGGCGCCGCGTGCTTCGCCTAAAAGCAGCGTTGATTGCGGATTAGCGCTGACGAATACTTTTTCCACCGCCACCTGATGCGGTCGGTATTGGGTAATTACCTCATTCACGCCGTCCAGTATGGTCTTGAGGCGTGGGGCGAGTTCGCCTGCCGCCGTTTTGATGCGGCCGCTGGTAACATAATTGAGCTTTGCTCCGCATTTATCCAGTATGCCGAAACCGGTGGCTCTCAATCCCGGGTCAATGCCCAGAATACGTACGGACTGAGCGGAGAGCAGTAAGGCGTTCTGCGTGACTGGATTTTTCGGTTTCATCTTCGGTTTCCGCGTACTCCTTACTGCTCACTGATTACCGCGTTCGTATAAACCTCCTGCACATCGTCGAGAGCCTCGAGCGCTTCTAGAAGTCTTTGCATGCGCGCTGCATCGCCTCCTTTAAGCGGATTTTCATTGAGCGGCTTCATGATGATCTCGGCCAGTTCCGACTTGAAGCCGTGCTTTTGCAGCTTATCCTTGACCGTGGCGAAATCTTGCGGTGCACTGATCACTTCGATGCTTCGGTCGTCATTGGTGATCACGTCCTCCGCTCCGGCATCCAGCGCCGCTTCCATCAGTTTGTCTTCATTGGTGCCGGGCGCGAACACCAGCTGCCCGCAATGCTTGAACAGATACGCGACGGAGCCGTCCGTTCCCAGATTTCCGCCATTCTTGGCGAACGCATGGCGCACGTCTGCCACAGTGCGCACCCGGTTGTCAGTCATGCAGTCCACGATAACCGCAGCGCCTCCCGCGCCATAGCCTTCGTAACGCACCTCTTCGTAATGCACGCCTTCCAGATCGCCGGTGCCGCGTTTGATAGCCCGCTCGACGTTATCCTTGGGCATGTTATTTTCGCTGGCCTTGTCAATCGCCAGGCGCAGCCTTGGATTCATCGCGGGGTCGCCGCCACCAAGCCGCGCCGCCACCGTGATTTCCTTTATCAGGCGCGTGAAAATTTTGCCGCGCTTGGCATCTGCAGCAGCTTTTTTATGCTTGATGTTCGCCCATTTGCTGTGGCCAGACATGGTTACCTCGATCCCGTCTTTCTCCTTCTAAACCGGGTAATGGTAACATTGCGACCAACCTTTTTAAAATTACTGCGGAGGCTGCCATTAAATCCATCCCCAGCGGGTCTATTACGCAGGAAATATCTACGGGCTCGAAGGGTAACGTGGGCAAGCCGG
>Ga0335085_10014853_pt1 | contig 11335 bp, 13 predicted proteins | sample Lox_Sample_45_FD_206712 | JGI IMG/M metagenome (GOLD analysis project Ga0335085, IMG submission 206712) | Soil microbial communities from Loxahatchee National Wildlife Refuge, Florida, United States - Lox_Sample_4.5 | ecosystem: Environmental > Terrestrial > Soil > Wetlands | place: USA... | reverse complement strand
AGTTCGGCAGCCAGTGCATCGTCGTCGCCATCGATGCCAAGCAGACGGGGCCCGGGCGGTGGGAAGTCTTCACCCATGGCGGCCGCAACGCCACCGGGATCGATGCGATCGAATATGCCCGCAAGGCCGCCGCGTTCGGTGCAGGCGAGATTCTGCTGACGTCGATGGACCGCGACGGCACCCGCCAAGGATTCGACATCGCCCTGACCCGCGCCGTGGCGGATGCGGTCACGGTGCCGGTGATCGCCTCCGGCGGCGTCGGAAATCTCGACCACCTCGTCGAAGGCGTGCGCCAGGGCCACGCGAGCGCGGTTCTGGCCGCCTCGATCTTCCACTACGGCGAAGCCACGATCGCCGAGGCGAAGGCGCGCTTCGCCGAGGCCGGCCTTGCCGTGCGCGCCTGTCCGGCGGTTTGATTCCGGCCGCTTCTTCTCTAGACTCCCGCGCATGGACGAACCCCGCCATGCCACGATCCGCAGCACCGGGCCCGCTTCGATGCCCGCGGAGCTGCGCGCCCTGGCGGTCGGCGCGCACCCGCTCGAAATCCGCAAGGGCATGCGGGTGGAAGAGGCCTTTCGCGTCACCTTGCTCGAATGCCTCGCCCATGTGCAGGCCAATATCGCCGCGGTGGTTCGCGGGCATGAGATCGAGGGCCTGCACCAGCTGAGGGTCGGGTTGAGGCGCCTGGGCGTGGCCTTTTCCGCCTTCGGCGAAGAAGTGCGCGGCCCGCTTCAGCGCGAGTTGCAGGAGCGCACCAAGGCCTTTGCCGCGGCGATCGCGCCGGCGCGCGATCTCGACGTCTTTGCCGAAGAGCTGTTTCCTCCACCGGTTCAGGCGGTCGGCGACGATGCCGCCTTCGCGGTGCTCAATGGGCGGCTCGACCAGGCGCGCCGCGAAGCCTGGGAGCGCGCGGTCGAACGCGTGTCCAGCGCGGAGTTTGCGGTGCTGCTGGACGACATTGCGGCGGCGGCGCAGAGCCGCGGTCTTGACCCTGTGATCGCCGACCAGGGGTTGCACGCGCCGGTGAAATGGGCCGCACCCAGGCGGCTGGATGAATTCCTGATCAAGGCGCGCAAGCGCGGGCGGCATCTCAAGGCGCTCGAACAGCGCAATTGTCACCGGCTGCGCATCGCGCTCAAGAAGCTGCGTTACGCCTGCGAATTCTACGCTCCGCTCTACAAGCGCAAGAAAGTGAAGAAGTACCTCAAATCGCTCAAGGAGCTCCAGGAGCTTCTGGGCGCGTTCAACGATTCCGGCCAGGTGCGCGCGACGCTTTCGCTGTTGATAAACGACGAGGCAGCGCCCAGCACGCGCACCGATCTCTTCTTCGCCGCCGGAATCATCAATGGCTGGCACACCGCATGCGCCTTGTCGATCGGCCGCAAGGCGATCAGGCGTTGGGACGAATTCCGGCACACCGAGCCGTTCTGGCGCTAGGCATGCGGCAGCCGGTCGATCCCGCGAAGGCGCAAACCTATCCTCCCAACGTGCAGGCCATTTTGAAGCGGCAGGCGCCGTGCTCGGCCTGGCTCGGCCAGGAGATGCTCGAGATCGATACTGAAACCGGCTTCGTGCGCATCGCCTATGACCTGGGCGAGGCGCATTTCAACCGCTTCGGCGCGCTGCATGGCGGCGCCATTGCCTGCGCGATGGACGACGTGCTCGCGGTCGCGGCGGGATTGGTGCTCAAATGGGGCGAGATCGCGCCCACGCTCGAGATGAAAGTCAGCTACCTTGCCCAAGGCAAGGCCGGCCGCCACATCGCCGAAGCAAAGGTCCTCAAACGCGGCCGGCAGATCAATTTTCTCGAAGCCACGCTTGCCGATGCCGGCGGCAAGCTCGTCGCCACCGCCACCGCGACGATCATGATCGCGGCGATGAAAAAGTGACGGTGGCTTACCTATTCAATTCCCGCATTGCGCCGTCCAGCCCGCTCAAGGTCAGCGGGAACATGCGATCGTTCAGGATCTGTGCGATCAACCCGATCGAGGGCGTGTATTCCCAATGCTTCTGCGCCACCGGATTGAGCCACACGCAGTGCTCGTAGATCTGCGTCACCCGGTCGAGCCACAGCGCACCGGCCTCTTCGTTCCAGTGTTCGACGCTGCCGCCGGGATAGGTGATCTCGTACGGGCTCATCGTCGCGTCGCCGACGAAGACGATCTTGTAGTCGTGCGGATATTTGTGCAGCACGTCCCAGGTCTGGATCTTCTCGGCATGGCGGCGGCGATTGTCCTTCCACACGCTCTCGTACAGGCAGTTGTGGAAGTAGAAGAAATCCATGTGCTTGAATTCGGTGCGCGCCGCGCTGAACAGCTCTTCGCAGAGCTTGATATGCGCGTCCATCGAGCCGCCGATGTCGAAGAAAAGCAACACCTTCACCGTATTGTGGCGTTCGGGGATGAGCTTGAGGTCGAGATAGCCCTTGTTCGCCGTGTCCTTGATGGTGCCGGGCAGATCGAGTTCGACTTCGGCGCCTTCGCGCGCCCATTTGCGCAAGCGCCTGAGCGCCACCTTGATGTTGCGCGTGCCGAGTTCGACCGAGTCGTCGAGATTCTTGTATTCGCGCTTGTCCCAGACCTTCACCGCCTTGCCGTGGCGGCCCTTGTCCTGGCCGATGCGCACGCCTTCGGGGTTGTAGCCGGAATTGCCGAAGGGCGAGGTGCCGCCCGAGCCGATCATCTTCGAACCGCCCTCATGGCGCTTCTTCTGTTCCTCGAGACGCTGTTTCAGCGTCTCCATCAATTTTTCCCAGCCGCCCAGCGCCTCGATCTGCTTCTTCTCGTCTTCGGTCAGGAATTTCTCGGTCAGCGCCTTCAGCCACTCTTCGGGGATCTGGGCGATGAGCGATGCGTCGAGCCCTTCGAGCCCCTTGAACACGTGGCCGAAGACGCGGTCGAACTTGTCGAGGTTGCGCTCGTCCTTCACCAGCGCGGTGCGCGAGAGGTAATAGAAATCGTCGACCTTCATGTCGATGACGTCCTTGGACAGCGCGTCCATCAGCGCGAGATATTCCTTCAGCGTCACCGGAATGCGCGCGGCGCGAAGCTCGTCGAAGAACTGAAAGAACATGGGCGTCGTCCAATGGCGATTGGGCCAGTCTAGCGCGGCGCCGCGGATACGGCCAGAAGCTCCGGCCGGTATTCGAAATGCATGGTATCGTAGTGGTACCAGCGCCCGCCCCAGATGAAACCGTGGCGCTCGAACGCTTCCACAATCTCGCGCGGCATGCGGTTGCGCCAGACCGGCGCGGCCTTGCCTTTCGTGTCCCAAAGCCAGTAGTTCGAATAATCGAGGTTCAGATCGATCGCCGCTCCATAAGCGTGCATGGAGGGCTGGCCCTGGTCGGCGACGCCGCGGCAGGCATAGGTGCCCGCGGTCGGATATGCGGCGCGGCGGATCGCTTCGGGCATGGCGTCGATTTCGGCAGACACCGCACGCAAGGCCTCCGCTGCGCGTGGTGCGATCTTGACCATGTGTCCCCAACTCTTCGGCAGCCAGCTCACCTCGACCAGCTTGGGTTCGACCTCGCCCTTGCGGCAATCGCCGTAAAGCTTGTCGAAGAAGGCCTTGTCGCGGAAGCGGCCGGGATCGAAGTTTTCCGAAGGCGCCGCAAGCGGGGCGAACGCCGGATAGCGCAGCCGGAACATGTCGCGGATCGTGGCATCCAAGATCAGCCGCTCGAACGGCTTGCCGGGTTCGTTCGGACCGAGCGGTCCGCGTGACCCGTCGCGCCACACGATCTCGGCCAGATTGTAGCCCGCGATCCTATCCGGATAAGCCGCGATCAGCGCATCGAAAGACTTGTCGGCCGGCTGGGCCCTCGCCGCGGAGCAGATGCCTGCGAGAAGCAATGCGGTCCACAGGCCGCGCATCGTCTACTTCCGGTCCGGCTTGGCGAAGACCTGGGCGTAGACGGCATTCAGGAATTCCTGCGTCACGGCATCGTCGCGCGGGCTGGCGAATTCCATCGTCACTTCGACTGCCCACGCGCTCGCGGCCGCGCCGGTGAATTCGACGCGATAGTGAAGCTCCTCCAAACTCGTCGTCTCATAGACGCGCGCATAAACCGAGCGCCCGGCCAGATGCGCCACACCCTCGCGCAGCATGCGGCCGCCGGTTCCTTCCTGCTCCTGGAATTCCGCCGTGAGCGACCCTTTGGGATCGTAGCTGCCGGAAACCGGCACCAGGGTGATCGTGCCGTAGACCCCGTCCAACGCCGAATAGGCGCAGAACGCCGTATCCAGCGACGGATCGCGCTCGCCCACTGCGTCGCGCTCGAACAGTCCGATCTTGGCAGGGCAGACAAAGCCCGAAGCCGCGTGCACCTTGGCGCCGCCCTTGGCATCGGCGAAGACGTCGCCGCTGTCCTGGGCCAACGCCGCGCCCGGCAATAGGACCGTCAAACAAAGGATGGAAGCGCGAAATCCCGACATCTGCGGTTACTGGTTCTCAATCCGTCTCTGCGAGAGAATAGCCGTCAGGAACGCTCTTGGCGACAGCATCGTGCTCGAGCTCTTGCAGCATGTCCGGACCGCGGTCGACGAAACGCGTCAAGACGTCAGGCAGCTCAAGACCCGCGCAAGGATCCTCGAACAGCAATACGCAAGCATGTCAAACCGCTTCTATCGCAGCGAGCACCGGCTCGAGCGCATCGAAAACCGAATTGGTTTGATCGAAGCCTAGTTCCTGCTCTCGCGCCGCGCCAGGAACGCCAGCCGCTCGAAGAGGTGTACGTCCTGCTCGTTCTTGAGCAGCGCGCCGTGCAAAGGCGGGATGAGCTTGGTCGGGTCCTTTTCGCGCAGAGCTTCGGGCGGCACGTCTTCGTTCAACAGAAGCTTCAGCCAGTCCAGCAGCTCCGAGGTCGACGGTTTCTTCTTCAGGCCCGGCACGTCGCGGATCTGATAGAAGACGTTCAGCGCCTCGCTAACCAGTTTCTGTTTGATGTCCGGATAGTGCACGTCGACGATCTTTTGCATCGTCTCGCGCTCGGGGAACTTGATGTAGTGGAAGAAGCAACGGCGCAGGAACGCGTCGGGCAGTTCCTTCTCGTTGTTGGAGGTGATCATCACGATCGGGCGGATCGCGGCCTTGATCGTCTCGCCGGTTTCGTAAACGAAGAACTCCATGCGGTCGAGTTCGAGAAGCAGGTCGTTGGGAAATTCGATGTCGGCCTTGTCGATCTCGTCGATCAGCAGCACCGGCCGCTCGCCCATCACGAAGGCTTCCCACAGCTTGCCTTGCTTGATGTAGTTCTTCACGTCCTTGACGCGCTCGTCGCCCAGCTGGCTGTCGCGCAGCCGCGTCACCGCGTCGTATTCGTAAAGCCCCTGTTGCGCCTTGGTCGTCGACTTGACGTGCCAGGTGATCAGCGGCGCCTTCAGCGCGTCGGCCACCTCATAGGCGAGCTGGGTCTTGCCGGTGCCGGGCTCGCCCTTGATCAGCAGCGGGCGCTCCAGCGTGATCGCGGCATTGACCGCTATCCTCAGATCGTCGGTGGCGACATAGCGGTCTGTACCCTGAAAACGCCGTTCGGACATGGAGAAACTCACCGGTGGAATGGCTCTGAATTTAGCCTAGGGGCGGCCATCGCAGGTGTCAAAACGCATTCCACTTGGGGTCGATGACAGGCTGCGCTAAGCTGGTTCCCGCGTGTTGCGTTTGGGGACGCACGTGCTCGATGGTGCTCGCGCCGCACTGGCGCGTGGCGATATTGCCGCCGCGGAAAGCGCGCTGGACGCGGCGCGCGCCGCAGGCGGAGACACAGGCGAAGCGCTCGTTCTTCGCACGCATATCCTTTTGGCCAAGGCAAAGCCGGCGGAGGCGGAGGCATTCGCGCGCGCCGCGCTCGTGGAACAAAACGATCCGCGTGTCATTGCCGGGCTCGAGCATGCGCTCGGACTTTGCCTGCGCCGCCAGCGCCGTCCGGCCGAAGCGCTGGCGCTGTTCGAAGCCGCCCATGCGCGCGCGCCGGAGATTGCCGGGCTCGCGCTCGACCGCGCCGACGAACTCCAGGTCACCGGCCGCAACCAAGAGGCCATCGCCGGCTATCGCGCGGCGCTCAAGGCCGATCCGCTGGACGCGCGCGCGCATCGCCAGCTCAGCCACCTGCTCTACCGGCTGGGCGACGACGCCAATTTCCTCAGCTCCTATGACGAGGCGATGGCAAAGCATCCGGGGCGTCCGATCCTGCCGCTGTCCAAGGCGGGCTTCCTGTTTCAGATCGAGCGTTATGACGAAGCCGAGGAATGCTATGCCCGCGCCGCGAAACTCCTGCCCGAGGCGATCGCGCCGTTGAACGGGGTGGCCGCGACGGCTGCGCGCAAGGGCGACTATGCGCGCGCGATCGCCGCGCATCGCAAGGCGCTCGCGCTCGCGCCGCGCCACGCCGACAGCCAGATCGGCTATTGCGAGACGCTGCTGCGCGCGGGCGAAGCAAAGCTTGCGCGCCAGGCGGCTGAGACCGCGGTGCAATTGGCGCCCGAGGATCAGGGAGCCATCGCATTCCTGACCTTGGCGCTGCGTGCCTGCGGCGACGAAGGCGCGGAGGCGATCGACGGTTTCGACCGGTTCATCCGGGTGTTCGAAACTGCTCCCCCGCCGGGCTTCTCGAGCATCGAAGAATTCAATGCCGCTTTGAACGAAGAACTCGATGCCCTGCACAGCAGCAAGCGCGAAATGCTCAACCAGAGTCTGCGCGGCGGCACCCAGACGCTCAACGATCTGTTTTCGGAAGGCCATCCGCTGGTCGATCTCTTGCGCGCGCGGATCGGCGAAGCGGTCGCGGCGTACATTGCCGCCATGCCGGACGATGCCGCTCATCCCCTGCTCAAGCGCAGGCGCGGCGATTTCGGCTACAGCGCATCGTGGTCCTCGCGGCTCAGCGATTGCGGCTATCACACCAATCATGTGCACCCGAAAGGCTGGATCAGTTCGGCCTATTACGTCGCGCTGCCGGACGCCGTGGCCGACGAGACGGGGCGCCAGGGCTGGATCAAGTTCGGAGAGCCGAGCTTCGACGCCCATCTGAAGGACCCGATCCGCCGCGTGGTCCAGCCGCGCGCCGGCGCGCTGGTGCTGTTTCCCTCCTACATGTGGCACGGCACGGTGCCGTTCCGCTCGGACAAGAGCCGCACCACCATCGCTTTCGATGTCGTTCCGAGATAGATTGGCCGAAGCAGGCGGAGGGTCGGATGTCTTGGATCGTCGTCGTCGCGGTGCTTGTCGCCGGAATCCTGTCGAGTTTCACCGACTGGTTCTTCATGGGTGTGCTGTTCCACGAGCGCTACGGCCGCTACCCCGAAACCTGGTGGCCGCGGGACAAGACAAGCGAGAGCATGCCGATCGTCTATTCCACCGCGCTGGGCTTCGTGACCTCGGCGGCGGTGATCGCGATTTGCGCCATGGCCGGCGTCGACGGCATCTGGAGCGGGATCAAGGTCGCATTCCTCATCTGGCTCGCGGGCTCCTTCGTGCAGGTCGCCACGACCCAGATCTGGATCAGGATCGATCCGCTGGTCAGCCTCGCCCATGCCGCGGGCTACCTCGCGCGCTTCCTCATCGCAGGCATCGCCGCGGGCATCGCCCTGCCGATGCTCTGATTCAACCTGCAATCCTCCTCGGGTTGCATGAAAGCACAAGCCACCCTTAAATAGGCCTCCATCCTCGGGGCCGCCGTGACCGTCGCGCATGTCTACACCGTCGCCTTTCAGGGCATCGAGGCGCGCGAGGTCGACGTGCAGGTCCATGTCGGCGAAGGCGGCAGCGGCCAGTTCAATCTCGTCGGCCTTGCCGACAAGGCCATCGCCGAGAGCAAGGAGCGCGTGCGCGCCGCGCTCGCGGCCATCGGGCTGGCGATGCCGTGGCAGCGCGTCACCATCAATCTCGCCCCCGCCGACCTGCCCAAGGAAGGCAGCCACTACGATCTGCCCATCGCGCTCGGGCTGCTCGCGGCGATGGGCGTGCTGCCGGCGAGCGAGATGGCGAACTATGTCGCGATGGGCGAGCTGTCGCTGGACGCGCAGCTCACCGCCGTCGCCGGCGTGCTGCCGGCCGCGCTCGCCGCATCGGAGCAGCACCGCGGACTGATCTGTCCCGCCGCTTGCGGTGCGGAGGCCGCCTGGGCCGGCGGCATCGAGATCATCGCCGCGCCATCGCTCATCGCGCTGGTCAATCACGTGAAGGGCGCGCAGGTGCTCGGCGCGCCGGTCGCGAAACTGGCCGAAGAGTCCAAATCCATTCCCGATCTCAAGGACGTGAAAGGCCAGGAGACCGCAAAGCGCGCGATCGAGATCGCGGCCGCGGGCGGGCACAATCTGCTGATGATCGGTCCGCCGGGCGCCGGCAAGTCGATGCTGGCGCAGCGCCTTCCCGGATTGCTTCCGCCGCTCGATGCGCGCGAGGCGCTGGAGATTTCGATGGTTCAGTCGCTGGCCGGCGAACTTCCCGGCGGCGCGATTTCGCGAAGGCGCCCGTTCCGCAATCCGCATCATTCCGCCTCGATGGCGTCGCTGGTCGGCGGCGGACTGAAAGTAAAACCTGGAGAGGTCTCGCTTGCCCATCTCGGCGTGCTTTTTTTGGATGAACTCCCTGAGTTCCAGCGCGCGGTTCTGGACTCACTTCGGCAACCCATCGAAACCGGCGAAGCGGTCGTGGCGCGCGCCAATGCGCATGTGCGCTACCCGGCGCGCTTCCAGCTCGTCGCCGCGATGAATCCCTGCCGCTGCGGTTATTTGAGCGAACCGGCGCAAGCCTGCGGCCGCGCGCCCAAATGCGCGCTCGACTATCAGGGCCGGCTCTCGGGCCCCTTGCTCGACCGCATCGATCTTCATGTAGAAGTCGCCGGCGTCAGCGCGGCGGACCTCAGTCTTCCGCCGCCGTCCGAGGACAGCGCCGCCGTCGCCGCGCGGGTGGCCAAGGCGCGCGACATCCAGCGCTCCCGCTATGACGGCCATGCCATCCGCACCAACGCGGAAGCCGAAGGCGAGCTGCTCGACCGCGTCGCCGGTCCCGATGCCGCCGGCGCGCGGCTGCTGCGCGAGGCGGCCGACCAGATGCGGCTCACCGCGCGCGGCTATCACCGCGTGCTGCGCGTGGCGCGCACCATCGCCGATCTCGGCGGTATCGAGCACGTCCTGCGCCCGCATATCGCCGAGGCGCTCAGCTATCGCCGGCTGATGCACCAGGTTTGATTCACTTGCCGGCGCGGGCTCTTCTGCGCTGGAGGCGGGCTAGGCCGTCTTCCTCGGCAGCACCGCCGCGATGGCGAGACCGGCAACGAGCCCGCTCACGACTTCGATCGCGATCTGCGCCATCGTGTAGTCGAGCGGGAAGCCATACCAGTTCCAATAGGAGACATTGGTCGCGATACCCGCGGACAGCCCGATGGCGGTGACGATGCCGGCGCGCGCCGCAAAGCCCGCCGCGATCATCGACACGATCCAGGCCGCGATCAGCGCCTGGACGAACTGCTTCAGGAATTCCTTGATCATCATCGGCGCCATGTCGCTTCCCAGCTCTTGGCCGACCGGGCGATACAGCAGCAGGCCGGTGGGATTGACCTTCGCGGCCGCCGCATACTTGTCCATCATCTTGGGGTCTTTGGGATCGACCCAGGGAAAGATGTAGAGCCCGGGCCTGGCGCCGACGTTTTCGCTGTTCATGGTGTGGAGTGCTGCGGGCTCGTTCGCCATCTTGGAAAATCCGATAAAGGCGAGCGGCGTCGCCATATGGGCGACGGCAGTCCAGACGAACATGGCGATTGCGCCGGCTAGACCGGCCAGAAGAATGCGCATGGTGGTGTTCCCCCTCCGAACGGGAGGATCATAGCCGAAACCTGGAACGGCGCCTATTCCGCCGGTTCCAGGAGCCAGCTCGCCTTGATCGAATCGGTCGTTTCGCGGCTGCCGTCGGGAGACCAGCCTGGCGGCGCAAAAAGATAAAGCATTGCTTCCTTTGGGCTTCTTGCCCGCCACAGGTCCTGCGCCAGCGCCACCCAGCCGTGGAACGCGATGCGCAAGGGATTGAAGCTCGCGATCTGGCCGATGATGCCGTAGCGCGGCGGATCGCGCGCGTCTTCGGCAACGAAGGTCCCGAACAAGCGGTCCCAGACGATGAAGACGCCGGCGTAGTTTGCGTCCAGATAGCGCGCATTGATCGCATGGTGCACGCGGTGATGCGACGGCGTGTTCATCACGGCCTCGAACCAGCGCGGGAATCGTCCGATGGTCTCGGTATGGATCCAGAACTGATAGACGAGGTTGAGGCCGTGGACGAAGGCGATCATCGTCAGCGGAAAGCCGAGCAGGATCAGCGGCGCGAGGAAGAAATGGCTGGGCAGGGCCAGGACTCCGCCCCAGGGCTGACGCAGCGCGGTCGACAGATTGTAGTGCTGGCTCGAATGATGATTGACGTGATCGGCCCACAGCCAGCGCACGCGGTGCGAGGCGCGGTGCCACCAGTAATACCGAAGGTCGTCCAGCACGAAACAGGCCGCGATCGCCGTCCATGACCAGCCGAAGTGGAACAGTGCATAAGGCGCGATCGTCGCGGCAATGCCGACGAAGACGAACGCGAAGATGACGCCGGTCACGACGCTGCCCAGTCCCATCAGAAGGCTCGCCGCGGTATCGCGCACTTCGAAGCGCCCGCGCCCGGTGAAGCGCACGAACAGCATCTCGGCCACCACCAGCACGGCGAAGGCCGGCGTCGCCAGCGCCACGGGATCGAACGGCTTCAAGAAAGCTCTCCCAGCCGCGCCTGCCAGGCCTTTGCATCCGGCAGCGCAAGTTCCACGCGGCGCAAGGTGAAGTCGCGCAGCCGCAGCGACAGGCGATTGCCGTCGGCCTGCGCATCGGCGAGGAGCCCCCGCTTCAGCTCGCGCGTCACCATGCCGTCGCCGTTTTGCACCACCAGATAGACGCGTGCGCTTGCGCCGTCTTGCGCGAGCGCGCTGTGTCCGTCGGCGGAAAGCGCAAGCGCGCCGGCGCGAAATCCCGCGACCTCGCGCGCGAGCTGACCGGCGACGCTCTCGGAATCGAGCGTGCGCGGCCTGCGCCCGAACAGGACCGCGCAGACGCCGACCATCAGCGCAACCTCGCCGAGCGAGAGCAGCAGTTGCAGCAGACTTGCGTTCATTGCACCTTTATGCCGCAGGGACCTTTCGCTGTCATGGGGGCGGCCGGATGAACGAGCCAGAAACGCCGCGGCGATGGCGCCCGGTCAATCTTCTCCTGCTTCTGCCCTTCGCGGCGATGCTGTGGGTGCCGTCCTATAACCGCATCGAGCCCGAGATCGCAGGCATCCCCTTCTTCTATTGGTACCAGCTCCTCTGGAT
>Ga0335085_10014852_pt1 | contig 11336 bp, 9 predicted proteins | sample Lox_Sample_45_FD_206712 | JGI IMG/M metagenome (GOLD analysis project Ga0335085, IMG submission 206712) | Soil microbial communities from Loxahatchee National Wildlife Refuge, Florida, United States - Lox_Sample_4.5 | ecosystem: Environmental > Terrestrial > Soil > Wetlands | place: USA: Florida... | reverse complement strand
TCGTCAGGCGCATCGTATGCGACCATGATTTGCGGCGGCAGCAATGCTGCATCGCTCACATGAACGCGTTTTTCCAGCGCGGCGAGCGAGGGCACGGTCGAGCAATACGTCACCGGACGACCGCGCGCGTTCCAGCGTCCGTCATTGAACAGGCCATAGCCGCCGGCGAAATCGCGCGCATGCCGTACGCTCGATAGGCGCCACAGGCGCATTTAAGCGGCGGCGCCCCAATCGATCTTGGCGAGAATTTGCTCGACCAGCCGAGCACCTACATCGCTGCGGGCAATCTCGAGCGGCGACTTGCCGCCGAGCACGCCGAGCCCTTGACGGAGCCAATGGTTCGCCTTCGCGGCATCGCCGAAGACATCTTCGGCCAAGGCCTGGATGCGGGCCAGTCGCACCACGCGGTCGGACTCATCGAGCGTGAGCGGCTCGCGCTTGGTCTTGCGGTGCCGCAGCGTTCGCGCCGGGATGATGAAGCGCTCGATCTCCTGCTTGGAAAACCCGGCGCGCTCGACGTGGGCGAGCACGCTGGAGCGAAGCCCTTGCACGACAAGGCGGGCGAGGTCGCTCTCCGACGAGATATCCGACCCGAGGGTCTGACGGCCGCCGAGCTTGCGGGCGACACGTTCGACCACCGGCAGAGACGTCACGGCAGCCATTGTTGACCTCCATCCGGCAACATGCCGTTAATATATTGGGCAAATTGCCGCTGGGCAAGGAGGATGTCGTCGGCAGGGTGGGGCGAAACTCACTCGCGCCGCATGTGAACGCGGCCGCTTGCACTGTAAATCGTGCGTCCGTCGGACGACAGCGTCACCACGCCGGGCCTTCTGTCGGGCCATTCGATGTGCAGTTCGCCGTCGGCGCACCACCAGCGGCCCTTGATGCCGCTGCGATGCGTTGCCGAGCCGTCGCGGCCGAAGACCGTGTCGTTCTTCCCCGTGATGCCGGACGCCCAGCTGCTCCAGACGCCGGCAATGTTCGGACAACGCGACGCCGGCGCCTTCGCCCTGGCCGCACGGCGTGGCCTGACGGATTTCGCGGGCGCTTGCGTGGCCGGCGGGGCGGCGCCTTGCTCTTGCGAGGACGGGCCGCTCGAAATCGATTTGTCTTTCTTGCCGACGCTTTGCGGCGGCACCACCGAGCCGCCGCTGCTGCCCGCCTGCGCGATGCGCGGTTGCTTGTGGGGAACGGTCGCTGCCGTGGTGTCGGCGGAGAGAACCCGATCGGCCGCCGGCCGCGGCGCGGCGAACGAAGAGCCGATCAGCAGCGCCAGTACGGCCGCGGTGGCGACGGCTTTGCCGATCGCGCGGCTTGGCCGGCCGGGTTCGGCAATATGACGATGCAGGCGTCGCGATCTCATTTCCCAGCCTCCCAGTGATGCGAGCCGTCCGCACACACCGCGGCGACGAGGCGGCATGTCCCGCCGTGCTTGCGACAGTCGCTCAGCGCGGCTTCGCGGGCATCCTTGTCCGACTCGCGCGCGGTGAGCGCCCAGTCCTTGCCGGAAAATGCGAAGGCCGCACAATCGGATCCGAAAAAGCTCACCTCCGAGCCGCATTGGCTTGGATCGCCGCATGAGGCCGCCGCATTGGCGATTGCCGCCTTGCGCGAGACGTGGCCCCAGGACATGCCGTACTTCCCGAGATCCTTGGCGTAGACGATCGCGCCCCACGGCGCCCGGTTGCCGGCGGCGCGCAACGCCCGCAGCAGCCCATAGGTCGGCACGCCGGTCGGCGATTGCGCGGTGGCCCGCTGATATTCCTTGATGACCGCGGCCGTCGCCTCGTCGAATCCGCCATCGCGCCGGCCGGGATCGAAATTGAGCTCGTAGAGACGATCTTCGATCTCCGCCAACAAGGCGGATGTCGTGACGCGCTCGTCCTGCGGTTTCGCGGCAATTTCGTTGTCGGCCGGTTCGAGTGCGGCGTCGAATTGCTCGATCGGACCGAGCCGCAGCAGCGTTCCATCGGTCAGCAGCACGAACAGCATCGAGCCGCGGCGGCGCAGCAATCCGCCGTTACCGCGGATGAACTCGATCGCGCGGCCATTGCGGTCGACATAGCCGACCGCCGATTTGGTCGCATAGAAGAGGGCGTGGTTCGCCGCCGTCTCCAGCGAGATGACCGGGTCGCGCGTCTCGACGATCGCGCGCACCGGCTCGTTGAACGCGATGCGAAGAATGGTCCGCTCGGTGGCGACATAGGTGGTGGTGCCGCTGCCGGCGACCGCGCTGACCGGCGTCGGCAGGCTGAGCAGCTTCGTGATCTTGCCGTTGCGCGCGAACAGGTAGACGTCGCGATTGACCGCCGGGTCCGCGCCGCCGAAGACGTACGCGGTGTTGGCGCCGGCCGGCCGCACGCGCATGCCGGGCGCCGGCAGCGCCATGTCCGGGACCACTCCTTTCGGCGAGATCGTCGCGAGACGGTCTTGCGTCACCAGCAACAGCTTGCCGTCGCGCATCCAGGCGAAGTCGTCGATGCGGTTGGTATCGAGCGTCAGCAGGTCCTGCGCGGAGCCGAACAGCTTGAGCGCCGGTCCATCGATGATCGCGGGCAGACCGTCCGGGTCGACATCAAAGGCGGTCGATGCCGAGATGGTTTTCGGCGTGGCGCCGCCGCTGTCGACCACGATCGCCGCCTTGACCCCATTGGGGATGGCGAAATCGATTGCCGGCTCCGCTGCCGCAACGCAGAGCGGCACGAGGGTCGCAACGAGCAGCGAGACCAGACCGCCCGGATGTCGGCAAGACGTCATTCATCGCCTCCCTGCAGGACGTCGGTGGCCTTGCCGAACTCTTCCTTCAACCAGTCGTCCTTTCGGCCGGCTTCGGCCTGGCCGTATTTCTCCACCACCCGCTCGGAGCTCAGGCGCTGCGTGCAGCGCGTGCTCGCGTCGGCGCTGCCGACGCAGCGAACGGTGTCCGCCGCCAGATCGAACAGATGCACGGTGTATTCCTTGACGTCTTTGACCCTGCTTTCGCCGAGTTCGGTCATGCGCTTGCGCAGGTCGCGCACCTCGTTGACCAGGTCGCCCAGCGGCATCTGCTCGTAGGCAAAGCCGAACGCTTTTTCCTTGGCCATCTCCTTGGCCTGCTCGCGCAGCCATTTGGGCGACGGCAGCGGCACGTCGTGGATTCGCGCGAAGTCCTTTGGCGTCAGCCTGACGGCCGCCGGCGCGTTCGGGCTGGGGAATTTGTCGGACCACGCGTTGGCATCCGGTCGCGGCACCGACAGATCGGGGCGGAGCGGGACTTGTGCCGGCGCGGTGGCGCCGAGCTCGGTCGCGGTCTTGCGCTCTTGACCGGCCGGCGCGGTTTGGCGCTCCGGCTCCCGTGCCGGTTCGGCGCGGTAGCCGCCACGCGGTTGACGCTGAACCTGCTCGGGGCGGCTTGGTCGCTGAGCCCGCGTGCCGCCGCCGCGACGAACGCAGATCGGCGGATGCAAGACCGTTCCTTTCGGCCCATACACCGTGGCTGTCGAGCTCGGCACGTATCCCGTGTCGCAGATGCAATGATAGGACGTGCGACCGCCGGAAAGCTGTTCGACCGATCCAAGCCGGCTGTGCGGTCCGCAGTCCACCTGCGCGGCGCTCGGACCTGTCCAGGCGAGGAGGGCAATGGCAGCGGCAAGAAGCGCCGCGACGGCTTTGGCGTTCACGAACATCCTTCATCCCCGCTTCGCGTGGGACGAAGCTTTGAGGTGCAAGCCCCTCCTAGCAGAGCGCGCGACGTGCGCATTGACGCGGGTCAAAGTTCGCGACGGCGCATGCGCGAGAGAGGAATATTATCCTTGACGGCGCCGGCTTAGCCGCTTACCATTATGTGCATGCCACATTCCTTTCCCGCCGCATCCTCCCCATGACCCGCCGCTCGTCGCAACGCGCGTTGGCGCAGGAGATTTACCGGCGGATGGTGGAGGAGAGGGCGAAGCGGGACGATGCCCCCTCCCTAACCCTCCCCCGCGAGCGGGGGAGGGAACAGGCTGTGCTCGATCGAGGGGAACAGGCCGTGCCTGGTGAAGGGGAACAGGCTGCGGTTGGGGGAGGGGCAGCAAGCCTCACGGAAAAAGTGCGCGCGCTGTATGAGCACTCGGCGGTGCCGGTCGCCGAGATCGCACGGCTCGCCGGCGTCACCGAGCGCACGATCTACAAATACGCCGCCAAGGGGCGTTGGACGCCGCGCTATCGCCGGTCGGCCGCGGCGAACGAAAGCGTCGCGCCGGTGAAAGGCGCCGGCGGGCGCTTCATCCGCCGCGCCGATCGGGGCCAGCCGTTCGCGCGCGGCCTCAAGGCGACCGATCCGGCCGGCGCCACCCGCGCCGGCGCGGCGTGCGACGAGGCCGCGGGCCTCGCGCGCGCGGCGGCGGGGAAAGCGCGCACGCAGGCGCTCCGGCAGGCGCGCGTCCGCGCCATCGATGCGGCGAACGGCGCGCTGCACGCGTTCAACTCTTATGCCGCCGAGCGGCGCGAGGCTGGGGCGCGGTGCGACGATCGGCTCGCGCGCCTGCTCTGGCGCGCGGTCGACGTGGCGCTGCAGCGGTGGGAGTGGCTGCTGGCGGAGGATGAGAGGGCGGCGGGGTAGGGCGTGCTTCATCCCTCCCCGTTTTAGGGGGAGGTAGAAGAAGCGCGCGGCGTGATCGGGAAATCGTAGAGCACGCGCGGGTGCGGGCCGTAACTGAAGTGCCACCATTCGCGCGGGTAATTGTGGAAGCCGCGCTTGCGCATGGCGGCGACAAGCAAGGCGCGCCGGCGCGCCTGCTCGGGCGCGATCGCCTCGCTCGACGTGTGCGCCTTCGCGTCGAAGCAGTCGAAGCCGGTGCCGAAGTCGAGCGAATTGTCCGGCGCGCGCTCATTTGCCGGCGCGGTGCAGGGGCCATAACGCGCGGCGGGATCGAAGGTGGCAACGCGCGCGGGCGGCAGCGCGATCAGCGTCAGGTCGACGGCGATGCCGGCCGAATGCGCCGAGTGCGCGGCGATGTAGCCCTCGGCGAACAGCCGGCGCTTGTCGAGCGCGGGGTAGAATCGCTTGGTCGGCGCGCCGGGGGCTTCCGGGGCGCGCGCCCAGCGGGCGAAGGCGGCGACGGCGCGGGTCGGGCGATAACAGTCGTAGACCTTGAGACCGAGGTGGCGCGGTGCGAGGTCGACCTCGACCTGGCGCAGCGCCTCGGCCGCCGCGCGCGTGAGCACGCATTCGGCGGCGTCGTAGCCGGGCAGGGCTGCGCCGGTGAAATTGTCGGAACCGGCATAGCGCATGTCCTGCGCGATGCCCGCATCGACGTCGCGCAGATAGACGAAGCCGTCGGGCGGGCCGGCCAGCGCCGGCGCGCTCAGCGTCAGCAGGCCGAGCAGGGCTGTTCGAAAGCGCGGCGAAAGCATGGCTCGAGTGTGACGCAGCGGGGACCGGCATACCACCCCCGCGCCGGCAGGCATTGCGCTTTTGCCGCCCGCGCGGCATTTACCGCTCGATGAACGTGCATCCCCGCAAGACCCATGCGGCGGCGCATCTGCGCCCGCTGACGCATCCGGAAATCCGCAACATCGTGCTCGGCATCACGCTGGCGATGTTCCTCGGCGCGCTCGACCAGACCATCGTGGCGACCGCGCTGCCCACCATCGGCCGGCGCTTCGCCAATCTCGGCGACCTGTCCTGGGTGGTCACCGCTTACCTGCTCACCGGCACGGCGGTGACGCCGCTCTACGGCAAATTGTCCGACATCCACGGCCGCCGCGTGATGATGCTGATCGCCATCGTCGTCTTCGTCGCCGGCTCGCTGGTCTGCGCGCTGGCGCCCGGCATGGGCGTGCTGATCGCCGGCCGCGCCGTGCAGGGGCTCGGCGGCGGCGGGCTGATGGCGCTGGCGCAGACCATCATCGCCGACATCGTCACCCCGCGCGAGCGCGGCCGCTACCAGGGCTATATCGGCGCGGTGTTCGCGAGCTCGTCGATCGGCGGGCCGGTGCTCGGCGGCTTCCTCACCGAGCATCTCGACTGGTCGCTGATCTTCTGGATCAATTTGCCGCTCGGCCTCGCCGCGCTCGGCATGACCTCGAACGTGTTGAAGCGCGTGCCCTACCATCCGCGCAAGCACCGGCTCGACGTGATCGGCGCGCTGCTGATGATGGCGGCCTCCGTCGCGCTCTTGCTGGCGCTGTCCTGGGGCGGGCGCAAGTTCGACTGGATCTCGCCCGAGTTCGGCGCGCTGCTCGTCGCCTCGGCGATCCTCTGGGGCCTGTTCGCCTGGCGGCTGGTGCGGACGGAGGAGCCGTTCCTGCCGCTCGCCGTGCTCGCCAATCCGGTGGTGCGCTGCGCGGCGCTCGCCGGCGCCTGCGCCATGGCGACGCTGGTCGGCATGACCATCTTCGTGCCGCTCTATTTCGAGACGGTGCTGCATCTCTCCGCCGGGCAGTCCGGCCTGGCGCTGATCCCGCTGATGGGCATGACCGTCACCCTCTCCACCATCACCGGCCGGCTGATGATGCACATGATGCGCTACAAGCGCATGCCGCTGATCGGCCTTTCTGTCGCCATCCTGTCGCTGGCGGCGCTCGCCATCTGGCCGACGTCGATGCCGGTGGCGGTGGTGCTGCTCTTGCTCGCGCTGATCGGCTCCGGGCTCGGCTCGCTGTTTCCGATCTCCACCGTGTGCATGCAGAACGCGGTGACGCAGCACCAGATGGGCATCGCCACCGGCGCCGCCAATTTCTTCCGCTCGCTGTTCTCCGCGCTGGTGGTGGCGATGCTCGGCGCCATCGTGCTCGGCGGCTTGGGCGGCGTGACCGGCATGTCGGTGGAGATGCTGGCGCGCGCGGCCTCGACCGACGTGCTCGGCTATGCCTTCCGCTTCGTCTTCCTCGCCTGCGCGCTGGTGCTCTGCTTCGGCATGGCCTTCGTCATCGCCATGGAGGAGCGCGTGCTCAAGGGCCCCTCGACGCCCGCGGCGGAAGCGCCTACAGGACCGGCGACGCCGATTCCGGCGGAGTGACCGTCAAGGAGTCCCCCCATGAAGCGCCTCGTGCTCGCTTGCGCGCTGCTGAGCGTCGTCGCCGGCAGCGCCGCCGCCGACAATTACCCGTCGCGGCCGGTTAAATTGATCGTCCCCTTCGCCGCGGGCGGCGCCGTCGACACGGTGGCGCGCGTGCTGGCGACGCCCCTGTCGGCGCGGCTCGGCCAGCCGGTGGTGGTCTACGATCACGGCGGCGGCGGCAGCATTCTCGGCATGGACGAGGCGGCGAAATCGGCGCCGGACGGCTACACCATGCTGCTCGCGCACAGCGGCCTCACTTATATGCCCGGGCTGCACCGCAAGCTGCCGTTCGATCCGGAGAAGAGCTTCGACGGCGTCATCACCGCGGTGTCAGGCGTCTATGTGCTGGCGGTGAACCCGCAGCTGCCGGTCAAATCGGTGGCCGAGCTCGTCGCCTATGCCAAGGCCAACCCGGGCAAGCTCAGCTACGGCTCGGCCGGCATCGGCTCCTCGCTGCATCTCGCCGGCGAGTTCTTCAAGCGCGAGGCGGGCGTCGACATCGTCCACGTGCCCTACAAGGGCGCCGCGCAGGCGGTCACCGACCTGGTCGGCGGGCAGATCCAGATGATGTTCGGCCCGGCCGTCTCCGTGCTGCCGCTCGCCAAGGCCGGCAAGCTGCGCGCGCTGGCGGTGACCTCGCCCAAGCGCTCGGCGCTGGCGCCCGACCTGCCGGCGGTGGCGGAGACGCTGCCTGGCTTCGAGGTGGTCGGCTGGTACGGGCTCGCCGTGCCGGCGGGCACGCCGAAGGAGGTGATCGGCAAGCTCAACAGCGAGGCCAACGCCATGCTGCGCACGCCGGAGGTGGTGGAGGAGTTCCGCCGGCTCGGCTATGAGCCGATCGGCGACACGCCGGAGCAGTGCGCCGCGCGCATCAAGTCCGAGGTGGTGCGCTGGACCAAGATCATGCAGGAGGCCGGCATCCAGCCGCAGTGACGCGAAGCGCATGGACCAGAACCTCAAGACCGACGCCGAGACGCTGACCAAGACGCTGTGCGGGCATTTCGCGTCCGCCGGGTTCGCCGATCTCTCCGCCGCCGCGGTGCGCGAGACGCGGCGCGGCGTGCTCGACTGGATCGGCTGCGCGCTCGCCGGCAGCGGCCACAAGACCATCGGCACGCTGTTGTCGGTGTTGCAGGAGGTGTCCGGCCGGCCGCAGGCGACCGTGTTCGGCCGCGGCCTCAAGCTCGGCCTGCTCGAGGCGCCGCTCGCCAACGGGCAGATGGGCCACGTGCTCGACTACGACGACACGCACATGGGCGGCGTCGTGCTGCACACCAGCTCGCCGGTGCTCGCCGCGCTGTTCGCGCTGGCCGAGCGCAATCCGGTGAGCGGCCGGGACTTTATGCTGGCCTATGCCATCGGCTTCGAGGCGGGCGTGCGCACCGGCCGCACCGCGCCCGGCCATCACAAAGGCGGCTGGCATTTGACCGGCACGCTCGGCACCATCGCCGCCGGCGCCGCGGCCGGCAAGCTCCTCAAGCTCGACCGGCAGAAGCTCACTTATACGCTCGGCATCGCCGCCACGCAGTCGGCCGGCATGCAGCAGAACCGCGGCACCATGTGCAAGTCGTTCCACGCCGGCAAGGCGGCGGCGAACGGCGTGCTGTCGGCGCTGCTCGCCGAGCGCGGCTTCGATTCGACGCAGGAGATCGTCGAAGGCAAGAAAGGCTTCTGCCGCATCTACAGCGACGTCGCCGCGCCGGAGCAGTTGACCGCCGGGCTGGGGGAGGGCTGGCTGATCGAGACCAACGGGCACAAGCCTTACGCCTGCGGCGTCGTGCTGCACCCGATGATCGACGCGGTGGTCGCGCTGCGCGATCGCGCGGCGATCGATCCGGCGGCGGTCGACGAGATCGCCGTGCGCGTGCATCCGCTGGTGCTGTCGATCACCGGGGTGGTCGAGCCGACGACCGGCCTGCAGTCGAAATTCTCCACCGTGCATTCGGCGGCGGTGGCGCTGATCGACGGCACCGCCGGCATCGCGCAATATTCCGACGCCAAGGCGACCGATCCGGCGGTGGCGGCGCTGCGCCGCAAGGTGAAGGCGGTGGCCGACGAGAGCCTGCGCAAGGACGAGGCCCATGCGGCGATCACGGTCGGCGGCCGGTGTCACGAGGTGCACATCGCGCATGCGAGCGGCACTGCCGCCAACCCGATGAGCGACGATGCCATCGCGGCGAAGTTTATCGCCAATGCGGCGCCGGCGATCGGGCGCGAACGCGCCGAGCGGGCGCGCGATCTCGTCTGGTCGCTGGAAAAGCAGGGCGACATGCGCGAGCTGGTGGCGCTGTTGGCGTAGGGCGGCTGGTCAGAAAATCCGTTGAGCGACGCGTGGGCCGGGCGCAAAAGCCGCGTATGCCTCTTGAATTCGCTCGACCTAGCAACCGGATGGATACCTGCGTCTATTTTTTCGTGAGACCGAGCGCGCTTGGAAATACCACGGTCGTTGAATGCGTGTTCCGAACGCGCTGACAAGAGCATATAACACTCGGCGCGTTTTCACGAGAAAGGGCGCCTTTATCAGAGGAATCGCCAGCAATAAAAGGATGTTGGCTTCAGCAGAGCAAAGACGATGTTCTTGAAAGTCGCAGCGGCGATTGCCCTCGCAGTTATTGTCACATCTCTAAGTGTTCTCATTGCGCTCATGCCGCTCCCGGCGCAAGCAAGCGAAGCCTTTTTGCAAGCAGCGCCTGGCACGATAAGTCCGGTGTCTACGCCGCATATCAGCGCCGCGAAAGTGCATCGCACGAAACGCCGGTTGCGCCGTTTGATCGTGCCCGGCAATCCAAGGCGGCCGGGCTTGGACCCTTGCGGGATTTCTGCTGTCGCCGTTTGCCCAATAAAATAACTATTGGGAACGTGGCAATTCGACCACAGCTGGAAAAAATATGAGTCCCTTATTCACAGCGCGGTAGCGGATTACTCGGAAGAGTCTGTCTGAAGATCGACCGCGCTTGCGGTCGAATTGGAAAGCAAATTAAGGTTGAAATTATTGCGTGCGCAACGCCAGTCTTAACACGGAGATTTTTAAGGGGGCGTCATGAAGAAGTTGTTGCTCGCCAGCGTTTCGTTCGTAGCGGTGGCGTTGAGCAGTCAGGGTTACGCCGCTGACATGCCCGTCAAAGCAGTGCCTTACGTGGCGCCGTGGACCTGGAATGGATTTTATGTTGGTCCGCACCTTGGGGCGGCCGTGGGCTTCTCGACCTTCTCCGATCCTTATGGCGGGTCGATTTTCGGCGACGAGGTGCGCACGCCGGGTTTTCTGCTCGGCGGACAACTCGGCTACAACTGGCAGCTCCCTGGGTCGAATTTCGTTTTGGGCCTCGAGGCTGACCTAAGCTGGCTCGATGCGGAAGGCACCAATACGTGCTTCGCCGCAACCGGTCTGATGACTTCATCGAACTGCCGCGCCCGACCCGACTTCACCGGGACGCTGACGGGGCGCGTCGGCTTCGCCACGGGCCCGGGCGGCCACACCTTGTTCTACGGCAAGGGCGGGCTCGCGTTCTTGCACAATCAGCTGGATGCAACGACTAATTATGGGTTCGGGGTCTTCCCGGTAACGACAACGAGTAACAATACAACGTCGTGGGGCTGGACTGTCGGCGCCGGTGTCGAGCAGGCCATATCGCCAGCTTGGTCGATAAAACTCGAATATGACTATCTGGATTTCGCTGATGCGAGCATGGCGACGCCGGCGACCTTCTCCACCACGCCCGGCGGCATTGCCACCGCGGTCCCGGCCAACACCACGAGCGTGCGGCAAAGCATGCACGAGGTGAAGCTCGGCCTGAACTACAAGTTCGGCGCGGATCCATCGGCGCAGTGGGGCTCCGGTCCGGCAGTGATGCCAATAAAGGCGCCACCGATGATCACGTCGGCCTGGGGCGTCGAGGTTGGCGCTCGCTATTGGTACAGTTCGGGCCGCTTTCAAAAAGATCTGCCGGCCGGCGCCACGTCTTCGCTCAGTCTGATCTCGCGTCTGACTTATGCTGACTTGACCGCGCATTCCGGCGAATTATTCGGCCGCGTGGACACTCCGTGGAACGTGTTCGTCAAGGGTAACATCGGTCTTGGTCGCATTACGGGCGGTCACATGAACGATGAGGATTGGGGTTTGGTCACGGCCGCCCCATTTACGGGTTACTCAAATACATTATCGAATTTGAGCAACACGGATATGGATTATGCCACCATCGACCTTGGCTACGATTTCCTCCATGGCTCGGGCTACAAGGTGGGGGCGTTCGTCGGCTACAATCATGTCTATGAACAATATGCCGCGACCGACTGCACGCAGATCGCGTC
>Ga0335085_10014851_pt1 | contig 11336 bp, 8 predicted proteins | sample Lox_Sample_45_FD_206712 | JGI IMG/M metagenome (GOLD analysis project Ga0335085, IMG submission 206712) | Soil microbial communities from Loxahatchee National Wildlife Refuge, Florida, United States - Lox_Sample_4.5 | ecosystem: Environmental > Terrestrial > Soil > Wetlands | place: USA: Florida... | reverse complement strand
CTATTCGGCCGCCCCACCGAATTCACGAGCCATCGCATCGATTTATCTCTGCCGGATGCGGCTACGGAGCTGATCGCGAGGCATCGGCCCAAAGTGATCGTCCAGGCAGCTTCGCTGCAGCCCTCTTCGGTGATCAGCACGTCGGGCGATGCCTGGACCAAGCTCGTTGCCGAAGTGGGACTCAGTGTCACGGCCCTCTTCCAGGCCCAGCTCTCCGCGCATGTGGCGCGGGCGCTCCGCAGTGCACGCCACGAGTGTCACTATATCAATGGCTGCTTTCCCGACGTGGTCAATTCGCTCCTCGCCGCCGCGCATTTACCGGTCGCATGCGGCATTGGAAACATCGCGATCCTCTCGAACGCCTTTGCGGGCCATCTGCGCAGGCGGGACGCCGGGGCGCTCAAGCTGCTCGCGCACTATCACACCCTCACCACATTCCGGAAACCAGCGGCGGCGCGCACGGGGCCGTGGCCCCGGGTCTGGATCGACGGGAAGGAAGTGCAAGACGTGCAGCGCGGCTTCGCCGGCGTCAAGATCACCCCCGAGCCCGCGATCGAGATTTCCGGCGCGAGCGGCGTTCCGCTCATACTCGCGATGGCCGGGGGCACCGATTGGGTCGGTCACGTACCGGGGCCGCTCGGACTCATCGGCGGATATCCCGTCGCCTTTCGCGGAGGTGCCCTCGATCTCGACCTTCCGCCGGGATTGATCCGCGCCGACGCCGCCGCGTGGAACGCGCGCTTCGAGGAGGCGAACGGCCTCGTCGTGGATGAGCGCGGTGAAGCGCATTACACTGGCGTCCTCCGCGAGCGTCTTGCCGAGGCCAGCCCCGAGCTCGCGAAGGGATTTCACCTGAGGGACCTCGACGCGGCCACCGACGAGATGGCCCGGCTGCGCGCGCGCCTGCAAGCACGGCCTGCGACCTAATGCCGACGATCGACATCGTCCCGACCTCGAGGGGGCGCCATGACCGCTGACACGGAGGAAGCGCCGGTGATCGTGATCGGCGCTGGCATCGTCGGCATCTGCACGGCCCTTTATCTGCAACGCGATGGGCGCCACGTGACTTTGATCGATCCACGCGAGCCCGGCGAGGCCTGCAGTTCCGGCAACGCCGGGCTGCTCGCGACCGGCGGCGTGTCGCCGGAGGCGATGCCGGGAATCCTCTGGAAAGTGCCGGCCATGCTCAGGGACCCCCTGGGCCCGCTCGCGATCGACTGGCGGTATCTCCCGCGCATTGCGCCCTGGCTCCTCCGCTACATCCTCAGCAGCCGCCCGAGCCGGGTCGAGCAGATTTCCATGGGGCTGGCGGCGCTCGCGGGACAAGTGCTCCCGGCTTATGAGCCACTCCTCAAGAATGCCGGCGCGGTCGACATGGTCCGGCGCACGGGATGGCTGCATCTGTACGAGAGCGAGGGAGCCTTCAAGGCCTCGCTTCCCGCCCACGCGATCCGCCGGAGCCGCGGCATCCGCATCGATGAGCTCGGACCGGACGAAATTCGGCAGATGGAGCCGGAGCTCGCGCCGATCTTCGCGCGCGGCGCGTTCTTTCCGGACTATGCGCATACGGTGAACCCGAAGCGCCTTGCCGAGGTGCTCGCCGCGGATTTCGCCAGGAATGGCGGCGTCATCTCGCGCGAGACCGCTCGAGGCTTCGTCATGACGCCCCACGGGCCGAGCGCAGTCATCACCGAGGCCGGCAATCGCCCGGCCTCGCAAATCGTCATTGCCGCCGGCGCCTGGTCGAAGCCGCTCGCAGCCGAGCTCGGAAGCCGCCTCCCGCTCGATACCGAGCGCGGCTATCACGTCATGCTTCCAGATCCTGGAATCGCGGTCCGACATCCCCTGTGCTCCACCGAAGGTGGCTTTGCGATCACACCGATGGAGCACGGGCTGCGCATTGCCGGCACGGTCGAGCTTGCAGGCATGAAAGCGCCGCCGAACCCGAAGCGCGCAGCCGTGATGCTTACGCGCGCGCAGCGCATGCTCCCCAGCCTTAAGGATAGCGGACGAACGGAGTGGATGGGCTTCCGTCCCTCACTCCCGGACTCGCTGCCGGCCGTCGGACGGTCACCTCGGTTCTTCAATGTCTATTTCGCCTTCGGTCATGCGCATCGCGGCCTATCCTTCGCCGCGATCACGGGCAGGCTCATCGCGGACCTGATGGCCGGCAGAAAGCCCGTCATCGATCCCGCGCCCTACCGCGCGGATCGGTTTTGAGATCGAGCGACCTCTATCTCGGCAACCGAAGGCCGAGACCGCGCCGCAGCGCCGCCTCATAGACGACCCGGGCGGACGCGAGATCGGCGATCGCGTCGCCCGCAAACACGAAGAGGGCGCGCTCCCGAGCGTCGCGCCGGCCGGGTTGGCCGCCGCTCGCGAGCTCCGCGAGATCCGCGTGAAACGGACCCGCGGTAACGAGCTTGCCTGCGCGCCCCAACGCCTCGCTCTGCGCGCGGTCGTCGGTCACCACGAGGTCGAGGCGCGCGAGCGGTTCCGCCCTCCAGGAGCGGCCAAGGTCGACGGCGCTCACGAAGGCTCCGGGGGCGATCCAATCGGGATCGAGAAAAGGGGCGAGACCTGCCGATGCGGGGACGCTGGTGACGACGACGTCGAGGTCCTGGACCGCTGCGCGCGGATCGCGCGTCGTCCCCGCATCCAAGCCCGCGTTCCGGGCCTCGCTGGCGAACCCGGCGGCGCTCGCCTCGGTCCGGCTGAAGGCGACGACGCGGCGGAGGCGCGGCAGGACCCTACGCAGCGCAGCGAGGTGGCTCCGCGCCTGCAATCCGCATCCGACGAAGCCGACGGTGGCCGCGTCCGGTCGCGCAAGGCGCATGGCCGCGAGCGCCGTCAAGGCGGCCGTTCGCGCGGCGGTGATCCAGCCGCCGTCCATGATGGCAACGGTTTCACCGGTCGCGAGATCGGAGAGCACGACGAGCGCGGAGATCGAAGGCAGATCGCTTGCACCGGCAAGGGGCACGACGCCGACCCATTTGAGCGCGGCTAGTGCCGCTTCGGTGCTTGCGACGGGCATCGCGTGGAAGGTGTGGCCCTCCGCGATGGTCACCACGGCTTTTGGTACGCCGCGGACGAGACCGTGCGCCTTCGCCGAATAGGCCTCGGCGCAGGCCTCCCGGATTTCGTCGAGCGACACTTGAGCGCGTGCGACGGCGTCGCCCGAAAGGTAAAGGATATCTCGCGGCATGGCACTCCCCACCATCGACGCCCTCGATTAGATCGGAAATCTCCTGATAGACTAACGCGAAAGCCGACCGCGCTCGGAGGACGATTTGGACCCGTCGCTTTTCACGGACGACTACAAGAGCGCCCCTTATTGGTGGGAGGCCGCACCGCGGCCCGCAATGCCGCATGCGAACCTCCCTGCCCGCGCCGACGTTGTCATCGTCGGCTCCGGCTATACCGGGCTCGCCGCGGCTTTGCCGATCGCGCGAGCGGGACGGTCGACGCTGATCCTCGACGCCGAGGACGTGGGATGGGGCTGCAGCAGCCGCAATGGCGGTCATGTCAGCACCAGCATCAAGCCCGGCTTCGACGAGCTCGCCGCGCTCTACGGCGAGGAACGCGCCTTCGCGATGGTGAAGGAGGGGCACAATGCGCTCGCCTTCATCGACGATCTCATCCGCGGCGAAAACATCGATTGCGACTGGGCGCGCGTCGGGCGTTTCAGCGGGGCGCACAATACGACCCAATACGAGGCCTTGGGAAAGAAGATCGGGAAGCAACGAAAGGGGCTCGAGGTAGAGGCGCATCTGGTGCCGCGGTCGGAGCAGCACCGCGAGATCGCGACAGATGCCTATTTCGGCGGTGTCGTCTATCCCGCGCATGGCGGGCTCCACCCCGCCAAGTATCACCAGGGCCTGCTCGATCGCGCGCTGGCGGCGGGCGCAACGGTAATTTCCCGCTGCCCGGCGCAGGCAATCGAGCGCGACAGCAGGGAATTTACCGTTACGACGCCCAAGGGTCGGATCGCCGCAAAGGACGTGATCGTCGCGACCAACGGCTATACCGGGCACGTGACAGCGCAGCTCCGCCGCCGCGTGATCCCGATCGGCAGCTACATCATCGCCACCGAGCCGCTCGATCTCGCGCTTACAACGCGGCTCATCCCGAACAACCGGGTCATCTCCGATACCCGTCGCATCGTCGTCTACTATCGCCTCTCGCCGGACCGCCGCCGCTTAGTGTTCGGTGGACGAGTGGCGCTCCGGGAGAACGACCCGCGCGTCACCGCGCCACTGCTGCACACGGAAATGTGCGCGATCTTCCCGGAGCTGAAACGGACGCGGATCAGCCACTCCTGGCATGGATTCGTCGCCTACACCTTCGACACCATGCCGCATCTCGGCAAGTGGAACGACGGCGTCCATTATGCCATGGGCTATTGCGGCTCGGGCGTATCGCTTGCGACCTATTTCGGCACGCGCATCGGCCAGCAGGTTCTCGGCCTCGAGGAAGGCCGCACCGCGCTCGACGGCCTCGCCTTCCCGACGCGGCCGCTCTATACGGGCACGCCTTGGTTTCTCGCGCCCACCCTCTTCTGGTATCGCCTTCGGGACCGGATAAATCTCTAGCGAAAGCAGCTTCAGCCCGCGATCGCGTCCCGGAGCGCGTAGTAGCGAACCAGGCCCGGCAGAAACCAGGGATCGCCGGAGTAAAGGGGCATCGTCGGGAATCCGCGTCCATCGAACGCGGTCGCACCCTCGGGTGAGCTCATGATCTGGAGCGCAATGCGGCTCCCCAGATAGGTTCCCATCGGCACGCCGGTGCCGCAGCAGCCGAGCGCGTAGTGCACGCCGTCATGAACCCCGATGTGCGGGAGATAGTCGAAGGTAAAGGCGAAGATGCCGCTCCAACAGTGGCTGATTTTGACGTTGCGGAACTCCGGAATGAGATCCGAATAATGCGTATGCAGCACGCGCGCGATTTTCCGCAGGTCGCGATACCGTCGTCCGGCGTGACCGCCGAGGAGGATGCGCTTGCGATCGGGTGACGGCTGGATGTGAAAGATGATGGTGCGCGTGTCCAGGATGGGCCGCAGGCCCGGCAGTATCCGCCGCATCCGTTCTGGCGAAATTTCCTCCGTCGCCGCGACGTAGCTCAGGATTGGAACCAGCCTGCGTCGGAAATGATCGAAAATCGATCCGCCGCGCCCGGTGTAGCCGTTCGTGGCGACGACGACGTTCCGCGCCCATAGCGTACCGCGCGATGTCGCAACCGCAAACCCACCGCGATCGCCGGAAATGCCGAGAACTCGGGTCCGAGGAACGATGCGAACGCCAGCATTGAGCGCGCAGGTCAGCAGGCCGCGATGCAGTAGTCCCGCGTGAATGACGCCGGGGCCGCGAACCAGTTGTCCGCCGAAGTATTTCTCGCTGCCGACCTCGCGCGACTGCTGCGTGCGCGGCACCATCTCCGTCTCGAGACCGACGTGCTTCAGCATCTTGTCGCTGGCGCGCGCGAGCGCTTCGTAGGCCTTCGGAGAGTGGGCGGCATAGAAGCGACCTTCCCACCGTGCTTGGCAATCGATCTGCTCGCGCACCAGGAACTCCTTCAGGAACTCGAAAGCCTTGCCGCCCTCGCGGTAATAGGCTGCCGCCTTCTCGGCACCGTATTTGTGCTCGAGCTCGGAGAAGGATTTTTTGAGCGTGCGGCTGACGTTTCCTGCGTTCTTGGTGCTCGCGCCGTTCCCAGGCAGATCGGCATCGATCACCGCAACATCCCGCCCGCCGCGCGCGAGCGTGAGCGCCGCCGAGAGCCCGGTGTAGCCGGCACCGACGATCGCCACATCCGCGCGGGTGGGAATTTCCTCCGGTTCGGACTCCGCGAGTGGCGCCGCATCGAGCCAATAAGGCGTGGTCCGGAAATCGCGCGCGAGACTCTCGCTGCTCATCATTTTTCTCCGAGCCGCGAATTATCCCACGCTTATCATCGACCAACTGGTCGGTCAATCGAACCTCGGACGAACGCGACATCGCTTTCAAGTGCAGCTCCGACTATTGACTCGCCGGCATACCCGCGGCTACGAATCGTTCGACCGGAATTCGATGAACCGACCGGACGGTTGGTTCCCGTAGGGCCGCGCGGAGTTGCGCGGCGAACCAGCGGCTGGCAGGGGGTCGATTTGCGCGTCGCCTCTCCAATCATCGATCCTCCCTCGGAGCGGGATTTCCCGACGGTATTCCGAAAGCGGATCGCCGCCTATGGCGACAAGGTCCTACTGCGCACCGACGGCCGCAATTATTCTTATCGCGAGCTCGATCTTCTCTCCCTGCGTCTCGCCAACGGCCTCGTCGATCTCGGGATCGGCGAGGGCGAGACCGTCTTGGCGATGCTCCCGAACGTCCCGGAATTCGTGCTGCTCTGGATGGCGCTCGCGCGGATCAACGCCATCGAGGTGCCCGTCAACGTGCACTACCGCGAGAATATTCTCGCCCACATCATCGGCGATTCCGGCGCGAGCACCATGGTGATTGCAACGTCGTTTCTCGACCGGCTCGGCTCGATCGCGGATCGGATCGGGGATCTCCGGAGATTGATCGTCCTCGACGACATGGCGGGGCCGCCGACCGCACTCCCACGCGGACGCTTCGAGGTCATTCGCTTCGACGCCTGCTTCTCGCGGAGCGACAAGGCGCCCGCGCGCGATCCCGCTTATCGCGATCTGATGGCTGTCATGTATACGTCCGGGACGACCGGTCCCTCGAAGGGCGTGATGATCACCCACGCGCACGCCTACGAATATGCCGCCTCGCCCGTCGAGGCTCTGCATCTCGGGCCCGATGACATCTACTATGCCGCGCTGCCGCTGTTCCATATCGCGGGACAATGGGCCGTGATCTACTCCACGATTATCGCGGGCGGCACCGCTGCTCTCTCGCGATCCTTCAGCCTCTCGAGTTTCTGGTCGGACGTCCGGCGCCACGGCGCGACGGCCACCTTCCTTCTCGGCGCGCAGTGCAATTGGATCTTCGCGCAATCGCCTCGGCCCGACGACGGCGCGAGCACCCTTCGCAAGGTACTGTCCTCGCCGCTCTTTCCCGCCCTCGATGAATTCAAGCGGCGGTTTCGAGTGGAAGTCGGGACCGCCTACGGCGCGACGGAAATCAACGTGCCGCTCGTCGGCGAGATCGGAAACATCGCGAACGCGCGCATGTGCGGCCGGCCCCGCGGCGACAAGTTCCAAATCCGGATCGTCGACGATGCCGACGAGGAAGTGCCGGTCGGCACCGTCGGGGAGTTGGTCGTGCGTCCGAAGGAGCCGTGGACGGCGATGGCGGGCTATTGGCGGCACCCGGAATGGACGGTGGAGGCCTGGCGCAACCTCTGGCTCCATTCCGGGGACTATGTCTACCGCGACGACGAGGGCAACTACTACTTCTCGGATCGCAAGAAGGACGCGATCCGCCGCCGCGGCGAGAACATCTCCTCGCTGGAGGTCGAGCGCGAGATCAACGCGCACCCGGCGGTGCTGGAATCGGCGGTGATCCCCGTGGCGTCCGCCGATACCGAACAGGAGGTGATGGCGGTCATCGTGTTGAAGCCCGATACGAAACTCGATTTCGTGGAGTTGACGCGCTTCCTCGAGGCGCGAATGGCCTATTTCATGGTGCCGCGCTACGTCGAGATCGCCAGCGAGCTGCCGCGCACGCCGACGGGGAAGATTACCAAGGCCGAGCTACGCAAGCGCGGCATTACCGAGGCGACCTGGGATCGCGTGCGAGCCGGCATCGTATTGAAGCGCTGACTTGCGGCGATCGCCGATCGGAAGACAAACGGAGGTGTGAGGCATGAGCGAGCAACCGATCCTCGTCCACCGCGACGGCGCAATTGCGTGGCTGACCTTCAATCGGCCGCAAGTGCTCAACGCGATGAAGATCGACACGTGGAAGCTGCTGGACCGGCTCCTCGCCGAGCTCCAGGAGGACGAGTCCGTCAGGTGCCTGATCATGACGGGAAGCGGTCGCGCCTTCGTCGCTGGCGCCGACATCAACGACCTTAAGATCTACAATCAGCGTCTCCGCTCGCGCGAGCTCACAGGCGCTGAGCTGCGCGAGATCGTTCGCGTGGAGCAGAACACGACGCGGCGCGTTCAGCAGATGCGCTATCCCGTCATTGCGGCGGTGCACGGCTACGCGGTCGGCGCGGGCTGCGAGATCGCGATCGGCTGCGATCTCGTGGTGGCGGACGAGACCGCGAAATTCGGGTTTCCGGAAGTGACCGTGGGCGCCTGCATCACCAATGGCGGCACCTTCACGCTCTCGCGCCGGATCGGACTGTCGCGCGCGCGTCTGATGGCGTTCACCGGCGAGCTCATCGACGCCGTCGAAGGGCACAGGATCGGCCTCGTCGACGTTCTCGCACCCAAAGGAGAGGTACGCTCGGTCGCGGAGCAGCTCGCGCGGCGGATCGCGAGCCGCGCGCCCATCGTCGTACAGCTCCACAAGACCATGCTCGATCGCGCCGCCGAATCCTCCTTCGAGACGGCGCTCGCGATGGAGACGGAGTCCGTCATCGCCTCGATGCTCACCGAGGACAATCTCGAGGGCACCGAGGCGTTCTTCGAGAAGCGAGAACCAAAGTTCAAAGGGCGTTGAACGCTTCGGATCGACTGCAAACCGATTTGGACAACCAGGGAGGCAACCCATGTCACGTCGAAAAGGCTCCGCACCGTCGGCTTTCGGCATCGCCACCAGCCGGCGTCGATTCCTGACCCGCACGGCGCTAGGCGCTGCGGCACTGACGTTCCCAAGCCCCTTCGTCAATCGCGGCATGGCCGCTCAAACGATCGTCGTGCGCGATCCCGGCGGGCCTTTCGTCAAGGCCTATGCGGAAGCGTTCTATCAGCCCTTCACCAAGGAGACCGGAATCGAGATCACGCAGGTGACGGCGCCGAACGATCCCGTCGGCCTCGTCAAGGCGCAGGTCGACGCCAAATCCTACACATGGGACGCCTTCATCCTCTCGCTCGGCGACGCGAGCTCGCTCGGCACCAAATATCTGGAGGAGCTCAATCTGACTGGCCCGGACGTGTCGGAGGTTCTGCCGCAGGCGAAGACTTCGGTCTTCCTCGGCACCGACACCTATTCGACGATCCTCGCCTACCGGACCGACACGATCAAGGGATCCGGCCCGGAATCCTGGGCGGATTTCTGGGATGTCTCGAAATTCAAGGTCCGCCGCTCGCTCCGGAAATTCCCGGTCGACACGATGGAGGAGGCTGTCCTCGCCACCGGAGTCGACCCCAAGAAGCTCTATCCCTTCGAGTTCGACACGGCCTTCAAGTCGCTCGACAAGATCAAGCCGAGCGTGAACGTCTGGTGGACCGGCGGCGCGCAATCATCGCAACTGCTCAAGACCGGGGAAGTCGACATGGTCGCGACCTGGAATGGTCGCGCTCAGGCCGCGATCGACGACGGAGCGCCCGCGCGGATCGTGTGGAATGGCGGGCTCTATGCATTCGAGGGCTTCTGCATCGGCAAGGGCAATCCGAAAGCCGACATCGCGCGCAAATTCATCGCCTATTGCGCCAATGCGAAGCGGCAGGCCGCCTATACCGCCTATCTCAGCTATGGCCCGACCAATCCGAACGCCTACAACTTCATTGCCGCGGAGAAGGCGAAGAGTCTTCCGACGGCGCCCGATAACATCAAGGGAATGACTTATCAGGACAACCTCTACTGGGGGAAGAACCTCGACGCCGCTCTCGACAAGTTCAATCAATGGATACTGGGGTGAGCTGAGCGCAACAGTGCGAGAGAGACGCGCGGACGCGGCCGCGAGGACACGATGAACGTCCTGATCGTGCTGGGGCACCCATGCAGCCGGTCGTTCAATGCCGCGCTCGCGGAAGCGGCCGTCTCCGAGCTCGAGCGCCACGGGCACTCCGCGCGGACGGAGGATCTCTACGCGGCCGAGTTCGAGGCTCGGCTCGGCCGCGGCGATTTTCCGGCCGAGCGGGGCGACCAATGGTTCGATATCACGCGAGAGCAGGCGCGTGCTCTTCGCCGTGGTGACATCGGAAAGGACCTTCGGGAAAGCGTCGAGCGGCTGCGATGGGCGGGTTTGGTCATCCTGCAGTTTCCGGTCTGGTGGTACGGGCCGCCCGCGGTCGTGAAGGGCTGGATGGACCGCGTATTCTTGCCGGGTTTCGCCTATGGCCGCGATCGCTCCTTCGATACCGACGGCCTCAGCGGCAAGAAGGCGATGCTGTCGGTCACGGTCGATGTGCCGCCGAGCGCATATCGGGCCGACGGCCGCTTCGGGGAGATGGCGGCGATCTTGTGGCCGTTGCACCTGAGCTTGCGCTATGTCGGGTTCGATGTGCTACAGCCCTTCGTGGCATGCGAGGTGAGCGAATCTGAGATGCGTCGATCGGCTATCGACTCCGAGCTTCGGCACCGCCTCGCAGGGATCGCCGAGGAGACTCCGATGCTCTTTCGTCCGAACTCGGACTATGACGAGCAATTGCGGCTGAAGCCGTCGCCGCGATGAGCAATCCCGACGCAAAGCTCCGCGTTCAAGAGCTGCGCAAGACCTACGGCCCGGTGGTCGCGCTGAAGGGTGCGAGCCTGGAATTGCGCGAGGGCGAATTTCTGACTCTGTTGGGGCCTTCCGGCTCGGGAAAGACGACGCTCCTGATGTCCGTCGCCGGGCTCATCGAGCCCGACGCTGGAGAAATCTGGATCGACGGAAAGCTCAGCACGCATACCCCATCGTTTCAGCGCGACATCGGCATGGTCTTCCAGAACTACGCGCTCTTCCCGCACATGACGGTGTTCGAGAACGTCGCATTTCCCTTGCAGATGCGACGCCGGCGCGACACCGATATCGAGCGCGCGGTCAATGAGGCGCTCGAGGTGGTCCAACTCGGCGACTATGCGCGCCGCTACCCGCGGGAACTCTCAGGCGGACAACAGCAGCGCGTCGCGCTCGCTCGATGCTTCGTCTATCGCCCCTCGATCATCCTCATGGACGAGCCGCTGGGAGCGCTCGACAAGAATCTCCGCGAGCAGATGCAGCTTGAGATCAAGCAGCTCCACACGCGCCTCGGCATAACCGTCCTCTATGTGACGCACGATCAAGAGGAAGCGCTGACCCTGTCCGACACCGTGTGCTTGATGAACGGCGGAGCGATCGAGCAGATGGGGGCGCCCGCAGAGCTCTATTTCCGTCCGGTAAACGCGTTCGTCGCGAACTTCCTGGGCAGCCCGAACATCGTCTCGGGATCGGTCGCGGAACTCGGTCCAACCGCCAAGATCAGCTTGGATGGAGCGGCGACGATCTCGGCACCGCACCGGCCGGGGATTTCGGTCGGG
>Ga0335085_10014850_pt1 | contig 11336 bp, 10 predicted proteins | sample Lox_Sample_45_FD_206712 | JGI IMG/M metagenome (GOLD analysis project Ga0335085, IMG submission 206712) | Soil microbial communities from Loxahatchee National Wildlife Refuge, Florida, United States - Lox_Sample_4.5 | ecosystem: Environmental > Terrestrial > Soil > Wetlands | place: USA... | reverse complement strand
TACCGTGCTCGCCTTCGACTTCGGCGAAAAATTCACCGGCGTCGCGGTGGGGGAGTCCAGCCTCGGCGTGGCGCATCCCCTCGGCCTGATCGCCGCGCACGCCAGCGCCGCACGCATGCAGGAGGCTGCGGGACTGGTCGCAGAATGGAAGCCCAGCGTACTCGTAGTGGGGCTGCCGCTGTCGATGGACGGGGCGGAACACGAACTTACGCGACGCTGCCGCCGCTTTGCACGCCAGCTGGAGGCACGATTCAAACTGCCGGTCAGGCTGGTGGACGAGCGCCTGAGCTCGGCCGCAGCTGCGGAATCCCTGCGGGCAGCGGGAAAGGGGGGGCGCAAGAACAAATTGCGCACCCATCAAGTTTCGGCACAAATCATACTGCAAAGCTATTTCGATGACCCTGGTTCTTCCTGATCCTGAATCCCTGTGCGCGCGGCTGGTCAGCCAGCTCAAGCCGCACGTAAGCGCCGACACTGCGCTCGTGGGCATCCACACCGGCGGCGTGTGGCTGGCGGAGCGGCTGCATAGCGCGCTCGGCATCGCCCTGCCTCTGGGACAGCTCGACATCTCGTTCTATCGCGATGATTTCGACAAGACCGGGCTGCATCCGCAGATCAAGCCGACGCAGATCCCGTTCGAGGTCAATGGCCGCCATATCGTGCTGGTCGACGACGTGCTCTACACCGGCCGCACCGTGCGCGGGGCAATGAACGAATTGTTCGATTACGGCCGGCCGGCTTCGATCAGCCTCGCCGTGCTGATCGACCGCGGCGGGCGCGAGTTGCCGGTCGCCGCGCAGTACGTGGGCGCCAGTCTCGACGTGCCGCCGGGGCGCATGCTGGTGCTCGACCGCGAAGAGAATGGCAAACTCAGGCTGAAACTTGATGCGTAATCCACAACTGAACGACAAGGGCGAACTGCAGCACCTGCTTTCGATCGAGGGCCTGCCGCGCGAGACGCTCATTCACATCCTCGACACAGCCACCTCTTTCGTCGGCGTCACCGCGCGCGAAGTCAAGAAGGTGCCGCTGCTGCGCGGCAAATCGGTGTTCAACCTGTTCTTCGAACCCTCCACGCGCACGCGCACGACCTTCGAGATCGCCGCCAAGCGCCTGTCGGCCGACGTCATCAACCTGAATATCGCGGTGTCCTCGCACACCAAGGGCGAGACGCTGCTCGACACCGTGGACAATTTGTCGGCCATGCATGCCGACATGTTCGTCGTGAGACATGCAGAGAGCGGCGCGCCGCATCTGATCGCGAATCACGTCGCCAGCCACCTGCACGTGGTCAACGCCGGCGACGGCCGCCACGCGCACCCGACCCAGGGTCTGCTCGACCTGTACACGATCCGCCACTACAAGAAGGATTTCAGCAGGCTGTCGGTTGCGATCGTCGGCGACGTGCTGCACTCGCGCGTGGCGCGCTCGCTGATCCATGCCCTGACGGTCATGGGCACCCCCGACGTGCGCGTCATCGGTCCCATGACGCTGATTCCAGCCGGCGCGGAAAAGCTCGGCGTCAAGGTGTTCTACGAGCTGGAGCGGGGCTTGCGCGACGTCGACGTGGTAGTGATGCTGCGCCTGCAAAGCGAGCGCATGCGCGGCGCGCTGCTGCCCTCGGCGCAGGAATTCTTCAAATACTACGGCCTGACCCCGGAAAAGCTGGCGCTGGCCAAGCCCGACGCCATCGTCATGCACCCGGGGCCGTTGAATCGCGGCGTGGAGATCGATTCCGCGGTCGCCGACGGTGCACACGCGGTGATCCTGTCGCAGGTGACGTTCGGGATCGCCGTCAGGATGGCGGTGATGAGCATACTGGCGGGGAATTGATTGATTTCGAGCCTGTCCCGGATTTACCAAAACGATTACCGGGTTAGGAAGTCATGGGCGGTGAGACCCCTCATTCTGCAACGAGCTCATAAATGAAAATTCACATCAAGAACGGTCGCCTGATCGACCCGAGCAACAACATCGACACTCAGGCGGACCTGTTCATTGCCGCGGGCAGGATCGCGGCCGTGGGCAAGGCGCCGGCTGGCTTCAGCGCCAACCGCGTGATCGACGCTGCCGGCCTGGTGGTGTGCCCGGGACTGATCGACCTGGCGGCGCGCCTGCGCGAACCCGGCTACGAGTACAAGGCCACGTTGGAATCGGAGATGCTGGCAGCGGCGGCCGGCGGCGTGACCAGCCTTGCTTGCCCGCCCGATACCGAACCGGCGCTGGACGAGCCGGGCCTGGTGGAAATGCTGAAACATCGCGCCAAGACGCTGAACCTGGCGCACGTGTACCCGATCGGCGCGCTCACCGTGGGCCTGGCCGGCGAACGGCTGACGGAAATGGCGGAATTGCGCGATGCGGGTTGCGTCGGCTTTTCCCATGCCGACGTGCCCCTGCAGGACAATCAGGTGCTGTGGCGTGCAATGCAGTACGCCGCCACTTTCGGTTTTCGCGTCTGGCTGCGCCCGCAGGACGGATATCTGGCCAAGGACGGTGTCGCGCACGACGGCGAAGTCGCCACGCGCCTGGGACTCGCGGGAATCCCCGCGTTTGCCGAGACCATTGCGATTGCCACCATTCTCGAGGTGATGCGCGCCACGGGCACGCGCGTGCACCTGTGCCGGCTGTCGACGCGCGAGGGCGTGGCAATGGTGCGCGCCGCCAAGAACGAAGGCCTGCCGCTAAGCTGCGACGTCGGCATCCACCACGCGCATTTGTCCGAAATGGATCTAGGGTATTTCGACGCGCATTGCCACCTGCAGCCGCCGCTGCGCAGCGCGCGCGACCGCGATGCGCTGCGCCAGGGATTGAAGGACGGCACCATAGACGCCCTCTGTTCCGACCACACGCCGGTAGACGAGGATTCGAAGCTATTGCCGTTCGCCGAGTCGGAAGCCGGCGCTACCGGCCTGGAGTTGCTGCTTCCGCTCACGCTGAAGTGGGCGCTCGAGACGAAGGTGCCACTGGCAGCTGCGCTCGCCCGCATCACGCGCGAGCCGGCGCGCGTTCTGGGCGTGGACGCCGGCCACCTGGCGGAAGGTCATACCGCCGATGTCTGCGTCTTCGATCCGGAGCGTTATGTCAGGGTGAGCGCCGCCGCCCTGAAAAGCCAGGGCAAGAACACGCCCTTCCTCGGCATCGAGCTGCCAGGCAAGGTGCGCTACACGCTGTTGCAGGGTCAAGTCGTCTACGACGCCGGAAACGGCTAGGCGCAGTCAAGTCCAGCCGGGGACTCAGGTCCCTCCGCCTTCCCGCTCGAGCAGCGCGTCCGGCTGCAGTCCGGCGACCGCGACGTGCACGGTCTTGCGGCGCGAACTCATTCCGCGGGTGATGGTTATCCTGCTCCTGCTCACCCCCAGGCGCTCGGCCAGGAATTCGATCAGACAGGCATTGGCCTTTCCATCGACCGGCGGCGACGCCAGGCGTAGCTTGAGACAATCTCCATGCAGACCCGCAACTTCGGTGCGCTTCGCCCCCGGCTGGGCGTGAATCTGAATGGCGACGCCGCCATCGCCGCTGCGGTACCAGCTCAAAACAGCGCCGCCACCGAGCGCACAAGGTACTCGAGCGGAATCAGCAGCAGCTGCGCCGCCACGAGCACGAACAGCGGCGACAGGTCGACATTGCCGATGGGCGGGATCAGGCGCCGGAACGGGCGCAGAAACGGCGCAGCCAGCGCATTGAACAGCGGCGCCAGCGGCGCATGCGGATTGACCCAGCTGATCACCGCCTGAATCAGGATGACGCCGATCAGGAGGTACAGGCTGTAGCGCGCCAACTCGAACACGCTCAGGGTCAGGAACAGCCCGATCAGCGCCCCAGATCCGCCGAGGAAACCGCCGCCGCCGACCAGATAGAGCAGAAACAAGAGCAGCGCCTCGACCAGCCAGGCCAGCAGGAAGCTGGCCAGATCCAAACCGAACATTCCGGGAATGAACCGCCGAGCCGGCAGCACCATCCAGTTGGTCAACGCGCTGATGAACTGCCCGAGCGGGTTGCGGAACGGCGCGCGCAAAACCTGCAGGTAGAAGCGCGTCAGCAGCAGGAAGACGAAAAAGCCGAATGTCGTATCGAGCAGGAAACGCAGGATTTGGTTAAGCATCCGATTCGCCATCCAGAACAGCCGGGGGCACCCGGCGGCATTGCCGTTGGCGCGCATTCCCACGCGCGGCGGCCCGGGGGAAAACGCGACCGTCCCACCCATTGCCCAACCGCGCATGCACCCTCACCCTCACTCGTCCGCGCCCAATTGTTCACCCAACTCCTGCGCGCGCCGGTTTGCCGCGTGCAGCGCGCGCACGATCGCGTCCTTGACCCCGTCCGCATCCATGCTCGCGAGGGCGCGCTCGGTCGTTCCGCCCTTCGAGGTCACCCGCTCGCGCAGCAGCGCCACATCCTCCGGATTCTTCGCAGCGAGCCTGGCTGCGCCGACGAAGGTCTCGACCGCGAGCGTCCTCGCATCCGCGACTGCAAAGCCCATTTCGCGCGCAGCCTGCTGCAGCGCCTCGATGAAATAGAACACATAGGCCGGACCGCTGCCGGAAATGGCAGTGACCGGATCGAGCAGATTCTCGCGCTCCACCCAGAGCGTAGCACCGACGGCGCCGAGGATGGCTGCCGCCTGGGCCCGTTGCTCGTGGCGTACTTCCGCATTTGCGTACAGCCCGCTGATGCCCGCGCCCACCAGCGCCGGGGTATTGGGCATGCAGCGCACCAACGTAGCGTAGCCGCCCAGCCAGCGCGAAAGATCGGCGAGGCGGATGCCGGCTGCGATCGTGATCACGAGTTCTCGCACTAGGCGCGCGCGCAGGGCAGCGGCCGCAGCGCGCATCTGCTGCGGCTTCACCGCCAGCACCACGACCTCGCCCAGCGGCTCCGCGGCAGCCGTGCTGTCTACGCACCGGACCGCGAACTGCGCGGCAAGGCGGGCGCGCGCCTCTGCCAGCGGCTCGACCACCGCGATGTCGCCGGCACCATGACCTTTTGCGACGAGACCGCCAATTAGCGCCGCCGCCATATTGCCGCCGCCAATGAATGTGATTTTCACGCCTTGACCCTTTCGCCGAATATCGCGGTTCCGACGCGCACGATGGTAGCTCCTTCAAGCACCGCGGCCTCCAGATCCTGCGACATGCCCATCGACAGCGTATCTAGACCGAAGCCGCAGGCGTTCAGCCGCTCGAGCAGCAGACGCAGCCCGGCGAAGCGCCGCCGCTGCAGAGAAATGTCGTCGCTTGGCTCGGGAATGGCCATCAGGCCACGCAGCCTGAGCCGGGGCTGCGCGCGCACCGCCTCGGCCAGCGGCAGCAGCGCTTCGGGCGCCACGCCGCTCTTGCTCTGCTCCCCGCTCACGTTCACCTGCAAGCAGACTTCGAGCGGTTCCCTGCCGGCCGGCCGGGCTTCGGCCAGGCGCTGCACGATCTTCTCGCGCGCGACCGAATGCACCCAGTCGAAATGCTCGGCGATGGCGCGCGCCTTGTTGCTCTGGATCGGGCCGATGAAATGCCACACCAGCGGCAGGCCGGACAAGGCGGCGATTTTCGCGATCGCCTCCTGCGCATAGCTCTCGCCGAATTCGCGCTGGCCCGCGGCATGCGCGGCGCGAACGTCGTCCGCGGAAAAGGTCTTGCTCACGGCGAGCAGAGCGACATCTTCCGGCGCGCGCGCCGCCGCGCGCGCCGCCGCAGCGATACGCGCGCGCACGACTTGCAAGTTACTCGCGATTGTGGACATAATTTGAAGCGGGCGTGATCGCGGGGAACCGGCGACGAATCGCATCCACTCGGTCAGTTGCAGTCTCACCTGGCGCGTCGCTCAGCATGGAGCAATTATAAATGGATATCTCTGAACTGCTTGCCTTCGTCGTCAAGAACAAGGCGTCCGATCTGCACTTGTCGTCAGGACTGCCGCCCATGATCCGCGTGCATGGCGATATCAAGCGCATCAACCTGCCGGCGATGGACCACAAAGACGTCCACGGCATGATTTATGACATCATGAACGACGGCCAGCGCAAGTTCTACGAGGAGAATCTGGAGTGCGATTTCTCGTTCGCCATTCCCGGCCTGGCGCGCTTTCGCGTCAATGCGTTCGTACAGAACCGCGGCGCCGCCGCGGTAATGCGGACGATTCCTTCGAAGATCCTGTCGCTCGCCGACCTCAAGTGCCCGAAGATCTTCGAATCCATCGCCGACCAGCCGCGCGGCGTCGTGCTGGTGACTGGACCGACCGGTTCGGGCAAGTCGACCACGCTGGCGGCGATGGTCAACCACAAGAACGAGACCGAAGAGGGCCACATCCTCACCATCGAAGACCCGATCGAGTTCGTGCACGAATCGAAGAAATGCCTGATCAACCAGCGCGAAGTCGGGCCGCACACGCTTTCGTTCAACAACGCCTTACGCAGCGCCCTGCGCGAGGACCCCGACGTGATCCTGGTGGGGGAGATGCGCGACCTCGAAACCATTCGCCTGGCGCTCTCCGGCGCGGAGACCGGACACCTGGTGTTCGGCACGCTGCACACGAGTTCGGCCGCCAAGACCATCGACCGCATCGTCGACGTGTTCCCGGCGGCGGAGAAGGACATGATCCGCGCGATGATCTCGACCTCGCTGCGGGCGATCATTTCGCAGACGCTGCTCAAGACCAAGGACGGTTCCGGCAGGGTCGCCGCGCACGAGATCATGATCGGCACGCCTGCGATCAACAACCTGATTCGCGAGGCGAAAATCGCCCAGATGTATTCCGCGATCCAGACCGGTCAGCAGTTCGGCATGCAAACGCTCGACCAGAATCTGCAGGACCTGGTCAAGAAAGGCGTGATCACGAATGCCGAAGCGCGCAGCAAGGCGGCCAACAAGGATACGTTCCCGGGGGCGTAGCAGGCAAAGCTGCGCCGAAGGCTGGAATAGGCGCGGCCGCAGTCAAGAGCGAAACGGGCCCGGCCGGCGGCGCGATGTCCGGGCATATTTTCGACAAATTGTCATCGAGGTGAAACATGGATAGCGGCCAGTCAACCAAGTTCATGTACGATCTGCTGCGGCTGATGGTCAGCAAGAAAGGTTCCGACCTGTTCATCACGGCTGACTTCCCGCCGGCAATGAAACTGGACGGCAAGATGACGCCGGTGATGGACCAGAAACTCACCAGCCAGCACACCGCCGACCTGGTGCGCGCGATGATGAACGACAAGCAGGCGGCCGAGTTCGAGTCGAGCAAGGAATGCAATTTCGCCATCTCCCCAGCGGGCATCGGCCGCTTCCGCGTGAACTGCTTCGTGCAGCAGGGCAAGATCGGCATGGTGCTGCGCACGATCACCACGACCATACCCAAGTTCGAGGACCTGGGATTGCCGCCCGTGCTGAAAGACGTGGTCATGAACAAGCGCGGCCTGGTCATCATGGTGGGGGGAACCGGATCGGGCAAGTCGACCACCCTGGCGGCGATGATCGGCTATCGTAACAACAACAGTTACGGGCACATCATTACCATCGAGGATCCGGTCGAGTACGTGCACCCGCACATCAACTGCCTGATCACCCAGCGCGAGGTCGGCGTGGACACCGCTTCCTGGGAGGCGGCGCTGCACAACACCCTGCGCCAGGCGCCCGATGTGATCCTGATCGGCGAGATCCGCTCGAAGGAAACGATGGAGCACGCCGTGTCGTTTGCGGAGACCGGCCACCTGTGCATGGGCACGCTGCACGCGAACAGCGCCAACCAGGCGCTCGATCGGATCATCAACTTTTTCCCGGAGGAACGCCGCGCGCAGCTGCTGATGGACCTGTCGCTCAACCTCAAGGCGCTGGTGTCGCAGCGCCTGATACCGCTCAAGGAAGGCAAGGGGCGCGCCGCGGCGATCGAGATCATGCTCAATTCGCCGCTGATCGCCGACCTTATCTTCAAGGGCGAGGTGCACGAGATCAAGGAAATCATGAAGAAGTCGCGCGAACTCGGGATGCAGACTTTCGACCAGGCCCTGTTCGACCTGTACGAATCCGGCAAGATCAGCTACGAGGACGCGCTGCGCAATGCCGACTCGGTGAACGACCTGCGCCTGAATATCAAGCTGCACGGCAAGGAATCGCAGAACCGCGACATCACGGCCGGCATCGAGCACCTGAACATCGTTTGATGCGGGAAGCCCGCCCGGGCCGGCCTGCGGCGGCTAGATGTCGAGCCGCGCGACCAGCGCGTTGCTTTCGATGAAAGCGCGCCTCGGCTCCACGTCGTCTCCCATGAGCTTCGCGAAAATTTCGTCGGCGGCGATGCCGTCCTCGATCTGCACGCGCAGCAGCCGCCGCTTGGCCGGGTCCATGGTGGTCTCCCACAGCTGCTCCGGATTCATTTCGCCCAGTCCCTTGTAGCGCTGCAGTGCGGCATTCTTCTCGACCTCCTGCAGCAGCCAGGTCATCACCTCGCCGAAATCCTTCACCGGCTGCCGTTTTTCGCCGCGGCTGACCACCGCGCCGGGGCCGATCAGTGCGTCGAGCAGCTGCGCGGTGCTGAGCAGCTGCTGATAGTCGCCGGAGAGCACGAAATCCTCGTCTATCACGCATTTGCGGCTGTTGCCGTGGACGCTGCGCTCGATCAGCAGGCCGTGCCGCTCGTGCGCCGCGTCGAAGCGGGGCGTCACGGTCATTTCCTTGTCGGCGAGCACGACCTGCAGGCGTTCGGCGCTCGCCCGGGTGGTCTCGGCGTCGCGCAGGTCCAGCTTCAGTCCGTGGCCCAGGATCGCGGTCAGCGCGTCGCGGTCGATGAGGCGCGCGATGCGGTCGATGACCGCGCGCGCGAGCAGATACGAGCTTGCGAGCTGCTGCAGGGCGTCGCCTGAAATCGGCGCGCGCTCCTGCTGCGGCACCAGCGCCGCGCCTACCAGCGCCTGCTTGAGCATGTACTGCGACAGCTCGTGCTCGTCCTTGAGGTAGCGCTCCTCCTTCCCGATCTTGGCCTTGAACAGCGGTGGCTGGGCGATATAGATGTGGCCGCGCTCGACCAGGTCCGGCATCTGCCGGTAGAAGAACGTGAGCAGCAGTGTGCGGATGTGGGCGCCGTCCACGTCCGCATCGGTCATGATGATGATGCGGTGATAGCGCAGCTTGGCCAGATTGTAGTCGTCCTTGATGCCGGTTCCGAGCGCGGTGATCAGAGTGGCGATTTCAGCGAACGAAATCAGCTTGTCGAAGCGCGCCTTCTCGACGTTGAGGATCTTGCCCTTCAGCGGCAGGATCGCCTGGAATTTGCGGTCGCGCCCCTGCTTCGCCGAGCCGCCGGCGGAGTCCCCCTCCACCAGGTAGATTTCGCATAGCGCCGGATCCTTCTCCTGGCAGTCGGCGAGTTTGCCCGGCAGGCCCATGCCGTCGAGCACGCCTTTGCGCCGGGTCATTTCGCGCGCCTTGCGCGCCGCTTCGCGCGCGCGCGCGGCGTCCACGATCTTGGCGGTGATCGTCCTCGCGTCGCCGGGCCGCTCGAGCAGGAATTCGGCGAGCTTCGCGGCGACGACTTCCTGCACCACCGGCTGGACTTCCGAGCTGACCAGCTTGTCTTTGGTCTGCGACGAGAACTTCGGCTCCGGCACTTTGACCGATAGCACGCAGCTCAGCCCCTCGCGCATGTCCTCGCCGGTGGTCTCGACCCTGGCCCTCTTCGCCAGGTCCTGGCCCTCGATGTACTGATTCAGCGTGCGCGTCATTGCCGCGCGCAGGCCGGTAAGGTGGGTGCCCCCGTCTCGCTGCGGAATATTGTTGGTGAAGCACAGAACTTGCTCCTGGTACGAATCGTTCCATTGCATGGCCACTTCGACGACGATGCCCTCCTTTTCGCCGACCGCATGGAAGATGTTGTTGTGCAGCACGCTCTTGTTGCGATTGATGAACTCGACAAAACCCTTCACGCCGCCGGAAAACGCGAAATTTTCCTCCTTGCCCGCGAGTTGGTCGACCAAACGGATCTTGACGCCGTTGTTGAGGAAGGACAGTTCGCGCAGGCGTTTCGCCAGGATGTCGTAATGGTATTCGACCTTGCTGAACGTGGCTGAGCTCGCGAGGAAGTGCACCTCGGTGCCGCGGCGCTCGGTCGTGCCTATCTGCTGCAGCGGTGCCGTGGGAACGCCGTCGCGGAACTCCATGCTGTAGGCTTTTCCCTCGCGGCGTATGGTGAGGCGCAGCCACTCGGACAAAGCGTTCACCACCGACACCCCGACACCGTGCAAGCCGCCGGAAATCTTGTACGAATTGTTGTCGAACTTGCCGCCGGCGTGCAGTTCCGTCATCACGATTTCCGCGGTCGAGCGGCCCTGCTCGTCATCGGGATGCGTCCCGGTCGGTATGCCGCGGCCGTTGTCGGTAACGCTGATCGAATTGTCGGTGTGAATGGTTACCGTAATATCGTCGCAATAGCCGGCGAGTGCCTCGTCGATGGCATTGTCCACGACCTCGAAAACCATGTGGTGCAGCCCGGTGCCGTCTGAGGTGTCGCCGATGTACATGCCGGGGCGCTTGCGCACGGCGTCCAGGCCCTTGAGCACCTTGATGCTGCTCTCTTCATAATCGCCGTTGCCGGCATGCTGCGGATTCGTCTTATCGTTCATGCACGTCTTTCTCTTGGCACCTGTTGCAAGCTATCCAAATATTCTGTGGTCTGCGCCCGTATGCGGCATTCAGATGCGCATCGGCATGACGACATACTTGAAATTGTCGTTGCCGGGAACGGTGATCAGGGCGCTCGAATTGGCGTCGCCCAGCGCGCACTCGACCTCGGCGCAATACAGGTTGTTCAGCACGTCCTGCAGATAGTTGACGTTGAAGCCGATATCCAGGGGTTCGCCGGTATAGGTCACGTCGAGCTCCTCCTGCGCTTCCTCCTGTTCGTTGTTGCTGCAGATTATCTTCAGGCTGCCGTCGGCCAGCACCCAGCGCACGCCCTTGAACTTTTCATTGGTCAGGATCGCGGCGCGCTGCAGCGCTTGCAGGAGCTGTACGCGATCGAGCAGCAGCCGCTTATTGTGGGTGGTCGGTATGACGCGCGTGTAATCGGGGAACTTGCCATCCACCAGTTTGGAGATGAGAACGATGCCGCCGAAGCGGAAGCGTGCCTGGGTCGGGGAGAGTTCCACCTCGACCGGGTCATCACCGTCGGACAGGAGCTTGGACAGCTCGATGATGGTCTTGCGCGGCAGGATCACCTCCTGCGTTCCATCTATCTTGTGCTGTGCGCTTGCCAGGGCGAGGCGATGGCCATCCGTGGCCACGACGGTGATCCGGTCGCCGGCCGACACCAGCAGCAGACCATTCAGATAGTAGCGGATGTCCTGCTGCGCCATGGCGTATTGCACCGAA